>Ga0209536_100009706_pt1 | contig 14292 bp, 10 predicted proteins | sample DeeMarSeWOR28_12_FD_187461 | JGI IMG/M metagenome (GOLD analysis project Ga0209536, IMG submission 187461) | Marine sediment microbial communities from White Oak River estuary, North Carolina - WOR-2-8_12 (SPAdes) (version 2) | ecosystem: Environmental > Aquatic > Marine > Intertidal zone >...
AAGAAATGGGGGCGTTTGAAGAAGTATACGCAAAAGCCCGGCTTCCCTTCATGACTGATCCTATGTGGGCTCCTTATGGCTTCACCTATATCTTTGGAGCTTGGCTGGTCAAGGGCTTTTTCCACGCGGCTCAAGAAGCACACAAGGTTGAGGAATTCCTCAACGCGCTATACCAAGAACTCCACACTCCAACCACCCTGAAATCTCGACTCCAAGCCTTAGATCTAAAACTTCCAAAACGGCTAATCTGACCATGCGAAGATGACGGGAACATCCATATACAAGCAGAACCGTCATTTCAGTAGGGGATAGCTCAGTGTCTGATCCACCAGTGCTTCAGGGCATTTCTTCCTTATTTTGGACATTATCTCCTCAAAAACCTCTTTCCTGCATGACGGTTGCTGGTCTTCGTCCCTTGGATGGACGTGGAATACCCTTGCTCCTGCAGCATAGCACCTGCAGACATCATCTGCAATTTCATCAGGAGTCATGGGAATATTGGGATTGTCTTTTTTGCTCAGCACTGTGCCCGTGAGTGCAACGTTTATTATGAGCGGCTTATAGGGCAGCTCAGAAGATCCTTTCAGTTCAAATGCCATAATTACACCTTGAATAGTATCCGGTATTTCTATTTGGTGTAAACCCTCTATTAGCTGATATTGCCCGGTGTCTCTATCTAGCTCTAAATGCCCTTCATCTATGAACGATCGAACTATTTCTTCGGTATACAGGGGATTACCCTGCGATTTGGATATTACAAGTTGGTATAATCCCTCAGGCAATTCTTTTACACGGCCTACATTATATGCAGGAATACCAAGGAATACTTTTCCCACCAGACCATCTCCCATTCCATTTTCTCCATGACAGGCGGCGCAGTAAATAGCAAACAGGGCTTTCCCTTCGGCCACTACCTCTGTTGTCGAATCCAGCGGATTTACCAATATTCTACCAGCGAGTTCAGCACTATCTTTTGGAATCCGGTATGGTAAATAACCACTTTCGCTTCGCTTTACTGTGTTGGCAACTGGTTCCCGCAAATTCATATTATACGGATTATTCGGGTTAGAATTGTAATACTCCCCAAGTCCATCCTCCCTGTTGCTGAGCCATTTTCCCCGACTTTCATCAGTTATTTGACTTAATCCTTCATAGGGTACGGAATGGTACATATTAGGAGCATATTCCAGACCCTGAAAATCATCTTTTGCTTTACAGGACCATAAAGATATTCCCAGTATAATGAGTAATATGTGATATATATTACCTTTATTCATGTTTATAGCTTTTAATCAAAACTTTTTTCGTTTACTTCCTCAGCACCCGACTGGGCCATAATTTTGCTGATTTCAGTTTTGTTCAGTTTATTATTTCCAAGATCAACTGCGATTACATGTTTATTGTCGGTAATCCGAAGATCAAAAATTCTCGGTTTTTTGTATGGTTTCAGATCGCTGACCACAAAAAAAGAAAAGACCATCCCCAATGCGCTAAGAAGAACGGTTAATTCAAATGTGACCGGAATAAATGGTGGAAGCGAGGCAAAGTTCTTCCCACCAATGATCATTTGCCAATCATAGCCCATCATCCAGTATTGCATGATCAATGCCAAGGCAAAGCCAAGCGTACCAAACATAAAAGCTGCTTTTGGCAGACGGGAACGTTTATATCCAAGGGCATCATCGATTCCATGAATTGGAAATGGTGAAAAAACTTCATAAATCTTTACACCTGCCTCCCTGATGCTTTTTACAGCTTTGAGTGCATGATGATCATCGCCATAAACGCCTACGATAAAATGATTTCCTGGTGCCATCTATTTTAATGCTTTATTTGATGATGAAGAAGATTTAATTATACTTTTGACTTCCGCCATATTAACGACAGGGAAGAATTTCGCAAACAAGAAAAATGCCGTAAAAAAGAATCCGAACGTAAAGAGATAATCCCCAATATCATAAAATGTGGGATAAAACATAGCCCAGCTACTCGGCAAGAAATCCCTATGCAATGAAGTAACGATGATCACAAATCGTTCAAACCACATCCCAATATTCACGACTATTGATAAGATAAATGTTGCCCATAAACTGGTCCTGATTTTCTTAAACCAGAATAGCTGTGGAGAGATTACATTGCAGGTCATCATGATTGTATATGCCCACCAATAAGGCCCGGTAGCCCGGTTAAGAAAAGCATATTGTTCAGCCGGAACACCTGAATACCAGGCCATGAACAGTTCTGTGAGATAGGCTATGCCTACAATAGAACCAGTTACAATGATGATGATATTCATAAATTCGATATGGGTGATTGTAATGTAGTCTTCCAGTTTATACACCTTCCTGGTGATCAGCATTAGGGTCAATACCATGGCAAAACCAGAGAATACGGCTCCTGAAACAAAGTAAGGTGGAAAAATAGTAGTGTGCCATCCGGGGATTATAGAAGTAGCAAAGTCAAAGGAAACAACCGTATGTACAGAAAGGACAAGGGGTGTCGCCAATCCTGCCAGGATAAGTGACACTGACTCATATCTTGACCAATCCTTAGCGCTGCCTGTCCATCCAAAACTTAATGTTCCGTAAATAGCAGCTGAAATCCTATTTTTTGCTCTATCTCTAATTGTCGCAAAATCGGGGATCAAACCCACATACCAGAAAACCAAAGAAACCGTAAAATAGGTCGTGATGGCAAATACATCCCAAAGTAATGGACTGTTGAAGTTGACCCATAAAGAACCAAATGTATTGGGGAGAGGTAACACCCAGTAAAATCCAAGCCACAATCTTCCCATATGCACCAATGGGAAGAATGCCGCACAAATTACGGCAAAGATCGTCATTGCTTCTGCTGCACGGTTGATGGACATTCTCCACTTCTGCCTGAAAAGCAATAAAATGGCTGAAATTAGCGTTCCGGCATGGCCAATACCGACCCACCAGACGAAGTTGGTAATATCCCAGGCCCAACCGATAGTTTTATTCAAACCCCAGACTCCGATACCATCCCAGACTGTAAAAAACAATGTATACGTACCAACCGCCAAAAGTGATAATGATACTGCAAGAGCCATAAACCACGTTCTCGGTGGCTTGGCTTCTACGCGCACACAAATATCCTGGGTTACGTCGCCAACTGTTTTGGCACCAGTGATCAATGGAGTACGTACGGATGAAACAACTTCCATATATTATGCGTTTTCTTCTTTATTTCTAACTTTCGCCAAATACCACACATTTGGCTTCACATTTATTTCTTCAAGAACATTGTATGCCCTGTGTTCGTGAATTTCCTGCTTTTCGCCATTGGCCTTTACCTGGAGTAATTTTGAAACTTTACTTTCCGGATCCAGAATATCACCAAATACTATTGCTTCCGTGGGACAAGCGCTTGCGCAAGCAACATTAATATCTTCATCCATTACTCTTCTACCTTTCTTCTTGGCTTCAAGCTTACCATATTGAATTCGTTGTACACAGAATGTACATTTTTCCATCACACCACGTGAGCGAACCGTAACATCCGGATTTAGCACCATTTTACCCAGATCATTATTCATAGATGAGTTATCAGAAAATTGACGATTATCATGGTATTTAAACCAATTAAATCTCCTCACCTTGTATGGGCAGTTATTGGCACAATATCGGGTACCTATACATCGGTTATATGTCATTTGGTTGAGCCCTTCTGTACTGTGCGTTGTGGCCGCTACCGGGCATACTGTTTCACAGGGAGCATTATTACAATGCTGACACATCATGGGCTGGAAGGTCACTTCAGGATTTTCAGCGGCAACTTCAAGCTCAGCGTTGCTTTTTGCGGTTTTTTCACTGCTGTAATAACGGTCAATTCGAATCCAGGTCATCTCCCTTCGGTTCAACACTTCCTGTTTTCCTACGACAGGCACATTGTTTTCTGCCTGGCACGCAACAGAACAAGCACTGCATCCGATACACGAATTCAGATCGATGGCCATGGTCCAGTGATGATTGTTGTAGGTGTGGCCTTTCCAGAGCGATATCTCCCTCGGCTGCATTTTCCCATCGACAACCTCATCACCTAATTTATTTTCAAGTGCATTTGATACTGCGATCTTAGGACGATGAAACGCATGCTCCGGGTGATTTTTGAACGTATTCAGTGTTGTTTCCTGAATTACAAAATCCCTGTTCATAAAGGTCTGGTGCGTTTGTGTATGTGCTACTTTCGCGGGTTGCCCGGTCATTGTTACACCAACATTAACTGTTCTGTTCAAAGCTGGTGAACCTGATATTTCTCCTATAAGCGGATAAGCATTTACGCCAACATTATTGGCTACTCTTCCAGCTTTTGTTCTTCCATATCCCAGTGCTAAACCAACCGTTCCTCGTGCCTGGCCAGGCTGGACGATTGCCGGCAATACCATTGATAGATCACCTACTTTCAGGTTTACATTGTAGGTATTTCCTTCATTCATTTCCAATCCAAACTCATTGGCCATGGCCTGGTTAATGGTTAAGTAATTTTCCCAGCAAGCCTTGGTGATGGGATCGGGGGTTTCCTGTAACCATGGATTATTGGCCTGTGAACCATCCCCTATGGCAATAGTTTCATACAATGCCAATTCAACACCATCATTGCTTGTTTTATAAGTACTGGAAATTTGTGATGCCGCTACATTCAAATCTCCTCCAAAAACAATCATTTCCAATGTCATTGGTCTTGCTTCCATGGAATATACACCATCGTGAAGACTCTGGTCAAAAAATGTCTGGAAATCAGATATCTTGCTTTGCGTTGGATAAATATTTACCTGCCAGTATTTTTTCACATATTCATAATAATCGACATCAGCCTTACCAGCCCATGTCAATAAAGATACCTGCGCCTGACGTGTATTGAATAAGGGAGAAATTGTTGGCTGGCAAAGGCTATATGTTCCTTCTACAGGATTGGCATCTCCCCAGGATTCCAGGAAATGATGATTTGGGGCCACATAATCAACACTTGCAGCTGTTTCATCTTCACGCTCACTGATACTCACTTTCAAATTGACTTGTGCAAGTGCAGACTGGATTTTTGTGCCCAAGTAATGATCATATACAGGATTGCAATCCAGAAAAATAACTCCCTGAATCCTCCCTGATCCAAGTTCAGAAACAAATTGCTTCATCTGATCGTCGTCGCCCTGCCTGAAATAAACAGGAGTTTTGAGATCGATGGTCGTTCCAATATTTTGCAGCAATCCGTTAATGGCGTTTACCATGATCTGAACGTTTGGATCATTGCTGCCAGATACCACAAGTGATTGTCCTTTGTTGTTCCAAAGATCATTGGCTGCATCAGAAAGATAGGCAACTTCAACCTTGTGTGTTGAAACTCCTAGGCTACCAGCTTTTGCTGCCAAAAGATTATATAGACTAGCGACAACCAATCCTTCCATCGAAGGTTTCATTGGAGTTCTGTAATCGGCATTAGCACCAGTCAATGAGAGATTACTTTCAAACTGGTACAACCTCGACATCTCCTTGTTGCCATGATCCAGCTTTCTGGTTTTTATAAAATCAGAACTGTACTTATTTGGATTGATCCAGGTGCCTAAAAAGTCAGCGCCAAAACTGACAACAGTTTTGGCTTTGGAAAAATCATATGAAGGAATCACTGCCTTACCAAAAGATTCTTCGTTGGCTTTTATAATGCCATACGAAGAAATGGGATCGTACATCACCAATTCAGCGCCAGGATATCGTGTAATAAATTCCTGGATTACGGCTTTGGTTGATGGACTTAAAATGGTTTTACTTATAATTCTGATTTGTCCGCTCCCGGATGCGATACTTTCAAGTTTTGTTTTAACCTGTCCGTCTAACTCAGCCCATGTCACCGCTGCGCCATTAATTGAGGGCTCGCTCAGGCGCGCCTGATCATATAATGAAAGAACAGACGCCTCGACTTGCGCACCTGTACCATTACCGGTAACATGTGAAAGCTTGTTGGGTTCAATCTTTATGGGACGTCCTTCCCTGGTCTTTACAACAATGCTGCAATAGTTTCCGCCATTCGTATATGTTGATGCATAATAATTTGGTATGCCCGGATTAATTTCTTCAGGTTTATTTAGATAAGGTATTGCTTTTCGAATAGGAGCTTCACAAGCTGCCAAAGAGGCTGCTGCTACGCTAAATCCCATAAGTTTAAGGAAATCCCTTCGAGTGCTGCCACCCTCTTCCTCCTGAAGAATACCTTCTTTGTACGGAAGATCCCGGGGAAATTCCTTGCTGGCATATTTAACAAATTCCGGATGGTTGGTTAATTGTTCAACCCCTTTCCAGTATTGTTTTTTATTTTCCTTCATAAATATATTATGCGATGTATAAAATCTTGCTTTAAGTCAATTTATTAGTAATGACATTTCGCACACTCAAGTCCTCCAATATCTTCAACTGCCATTGGACTTTTTGATGTTTCTGCATGGAGTTCAACCAGTTTGTCGTAATAGCCATTCTCCTTCGTATTAAGTGCTGTCGTTTTATGACAATCAATACACCACCCCATGGTTAAATTTGCAAACTGAGCAACCACTTCCATCTCTTCAACAGCACCATGGCACGTCTGGCATGTAACACCACCTACATCAAAATGCTGGGCGTGATTGAAATATGCGAGATCAGGTAGATTATGCACCCTCACCCATTCAATTGGTGTATTGTTTAGTTTGGCATCGTAAATTTTCTGGATCTCCGTTGAAAGCTCTGTGGCCCCGGTAATTTTAACTATCGAGCTGTGGCAGTTCATGCAAATATTCACTGAAGGTATATTTGCATTTTTACTTGTTCTAACCCCTGTATGGCAGTAATTGCAATCAATTTTGAAATCCCCTGCATGGACCTTATGAGAAAATGCAATAGGTTGGGCTGGCGCATATCCCTGCTGAATCCCCACATTAAACAACCCATCAATCACAGTTTTTAATACTAACGCAGTAAAAATAAATGTCGCTACCCATACAAAAGCGGGGCTCCTGATATATTGTCCGAATTCAAATTTCTGAAATACGACTTCCTTATCCTCTTCTGAAAGTTGAGTTTTTTGCTTAAGGTATTTAGTAAGCACTGACACCAAAACAAATAATACGATCAGGATAAGTACCAGGATTATCAGAAGTATTACCAAAAATATGGTAATTACATTAGAGGATAAAATACTTTCCTGGGCTACCAGATCACCACCAGTGCCTGGTGTCGCTGTAACTTCCGCTACGAGTGGTCCTTTTATTGTTTCACTCTTAATATATTCTATCACAGCATTAAGCTCATCATCTGAAAAATCAAATGAGGTCATTAACGTCTGATTATACTGGTTGTAAAGATTCACAGCATATTCATCCCCGCTTTGGATAACTTTCTGAGAATTGGTGATGAAAGATTTGATCCAGTCAACTGGCCGCCTGTCAGTTATATTGGCAAGTGCAGGACCAACTTTTTGTTCATGGATCTCATGACATACCTGGCAATTATTTTTAAATAGTGTTTCTCCGGTAGCTACCAGTGCAGCATCAAGTTCGGATCCCGTTGATAAACTATCAGGTGCCTGACCAAAAAGAAGACTTGAGAGTAGCACAAAAAAAATAGAAGTGAATGCTAAAAGGCACCTTCTACAATTAAATGGTTTCGACATAGGATTTTCTTTTTTCAGCAACTTTTGCCTAAGGGTCTTTTTTCGAAGCCACAAATGTAATATGTCATCTTTTCTTTTCAAACTTGAAATTGAAACTAAATGTGCTTTTTTTAAAATCTTCCATTGAGAATTGACCCAAAAATTCTAATGAGTACTGGTTTTTAATATTGTATGATGAATAAATCAAACAAAATTTATCCCTATATAAAAAATTTGGATGCCAGTTTTAATCGTGTAGTATCATCTTTAATCCTATTTTCTGCATTTTGACCACTACTATTCATATTCCATTCACAATATTGTTGGTTTATAAAAATTATTTAAAGTGAATAATTATTATCTTGACCGGTTTTAAAAATAGCCAAATATATATGCAAAATCCTGCTACTTCAGAAGATGATCATCATTCAAATCAATTAAACAGAAGTCTTGGCCCTTTAATGGTCTGGGGATTAGGAGTTGGCTATGTCATTTCCGGAATGTATTTTGGCTGGAATCTGGGATTACCGGAAGGGGGAACTTATGGACTTGCGATAGCTACTGGCTTTATTATCGTCATGTATGTTACGTTTACCTTTAGCTATACTGAGTTGGCGTGTGCCATTCCCAAAGCAGGAGGCGCCTTTGATTATGCAGATCGTGGACTCGGGAAACACCTTGGTTTTTTTGCAGGCATGGCACAAAATGTCGAGTTTATTTTTGCTCCTCCAGCTATCGCGGCCGCTATTGGTGCCTACTTTCATATTTTCTTTCCTCAATTTAATATCACAATAATTGCCATCTGCGCCTATGTGATTTTTACAGCTTTGAATATCTATGGAGTGAAAGCCGCTGCTGTCTTTGAGCTTGTAGTCACCATTTTCGCTGTAGCAGAATTACTCATATTTGCCGGTGTGAGTTTGCCTGCTTTCGAAATGCAATATTTTACACAAAATGCATTACCCAACGGATTCACTGGTGCTTTCGCGGCAATACCATTTGCTATTTGGTTTTTTCTGGCAATTGAAGGAGTTGCCAATGTGGCTGAAGAGGCAAAAAATCCTTCGAGGACCATCACAATAGGATTCAGCTCTGCAATCATAACATTGGTGATCCTTTGTCTACTTACCTTCACATCTGCGATTGGAGTTGGAGGATGGGAAGCTGTGGTTTTTCCTCCGGGGACTACAGATCCTTCTGATTCTCCTTTACCATTGGCATTGGGTCAAATCGTTGGCGAAAACCACTTTTTATATCACCTTTTGATAACCGTGGGTCTTTTTGGGTTGATCGCCTCATTTCATGGAATTATTTTGGCTGCAGGTAGATCCACCTTTGAATTCGGTAGGGTTGGCTACATCAGTAAATCTTTGGGAAAGGTCCATCCCAAAACCAAAACCCCGGCCAATGCACTCATCGTAAACATGGTTATCGGGATATTAGCACTTCTCACTGGAAAAACAGGAGAGATCATTACCATCGCCTGTTTTGGAGCACTTACACTTTATATCATATCGATGATTGCCTTTTTTGCACTGCGAAAAAATGAGCCGGATATGAATCGTCCATTTAAGGTGCCGATGTATCCCGTTTTTCCGATATTGGCCTTATCCATTGCCTCCTTTTCTTTGGTGGCAATGACCATTTATAATCCATCATTAGCACTGATATATGTAGCTATGATGGGAATTACGTTTCTATGGTTTGCCTTTTTTGTGGATAAGAAAGCAACCCATTCAAATGTGTAAAAAATACATAATTGGTCACAATTTTTTGATCAATAAATTGGAAATGAATTTAATAAGAAAATGAAGAATACTGAAGTTATCAAATTGATCCAGAATAATCCCCATACTAAAATAAAGCTGGCGATTGCTGACATTGATGGGATCTTACGTGGTAAAATCGTCCACAAGGAGAAATTCCTTTCTGCTGTAGAATCTGGTTTTGGATTTTGTGATGTTGTATTTGGATGGGATGCCGCCGATGTAGCCTATGAAGGTACCCATGGAGATGGCATTACCGGGTGGCATACAGGTTACCCTGATGCACTGGCCATGGTTGATTTGAATACGTTCAGGACGATTCCCTGGGATAATGATATTCCCTTTTTCCTGGCCGATTTTAGCCATAAAGAAAGTACTGCTTTTCCGGCTTGCCCACGGACACTTTTGAAAGGTGTTGTAAAAAAATGTGAGGATATGGGTTTCACGCCATATTTTTCACAGGAATTTGAATGGTTCAATTTTGAAGAAACTCCACATTCGCTGCAAGAAAAAGGATTTCAGCATATGAAAGCCATGACTCCCGGCATGTTTGGTTATTCGATCCTTCGGTCTTCATTAAAGGGTGATTTTTTTAATGACTTATTCGGCCTGATGGAAAAATTTAACATCCCTTTGGAAGGTTTGCATACAGAGACAGGGCCTGGTGTGTATGAAGCAGCCATAAAATATGATACGATCCTGGAATCTGCCGATCGGGCCGTGCTGTTCAAAACTGCAACAAAAGAAATAGCCTACCGGCATGGATTGATTGCCACTTTTATGGCAAAATGGAACATGAGTTTACCCGGTTGTAGTGGGCATGTTCACCAAAGTTTATGGGATACTGGAAAATCCAGGAACCTGTTTTATGATGAACAGGATTCTAAAAAGATGAGTGCATTGATGAAATCCTATATTGCCGGGCAGCTTAAATGCATGCCTGAGATTTTACCCATGTATGCTCCGAATGTCAACAGCTATAAGCGGCTGGTCGAAGGCGCCTGGGCTCCAACGACACTCACCTGGGCTGTCGATAATAGAACAACCGCACTCAGAGTAATGACCGCAAGTTCGAAATCTACAAGACTGGAAACGCGCGTTGTTGGCTCAGACTGCAATCCCTACCTGGCCTTGGCAGCATGTCTGGCATCAGGTCTTTATGGCATTGAAAATGAGTTGACACTGGATGCTCCGGAAACGATAGGCAATGGATACAAAGACCTAAAAAATGGAACTTTACCGTTCGACCTCAATGATGCAACAAAACGTATGAATAATTCAGAAATTGCAAGGCAATTATTTGGTAATGATTTCATAGACCATTTTACCAAAACCAGGGCATGGGAATGGAAACAATTTTCTAAACAAGTAACCGATTGGGAATTAAAACGATATATGGAAATAATATAATGGGAACATATAATTATTCTGGGAAACACAGCTACAGTTTTCCGACCAGCATCAGGTTTGGTGCTGGCGTAGTGGAAGAACTGCCAACACATTTAAAAAATAAGGGACTCTCAAATCCATTGGTCGTAACTGATCCGGTGATACCTGATTTTGATTTTTTTAAAGAAATTATTGCCAGGCTAAAAAAAGCTGGATTAGGTGTTGAAGTTTTCTCTGAAACGCATAAAAATCCAATTAAGTCAGACGTGCTGAATGGTGCAGATGTATATCATAAAACCAAAAGGGATTGCATTGTTGGCATTGGAGGCGGTGTAGCTATGGATGTGGCCCGTGCTATCGCCTTGCGCGTAAATCACCACAGAGACTTGTTCGATTACGATGATCTGATTGGCGGAGATAAATACATTACCGAAGAAGTTCCTTATTTCGTTACTGTACCTACTACATCCGGTACTGGAAGTGAAGTTGGAAGAAGTGCCATTATTTCCGAAGATGCGTCAAAAAAGAAACGCATTCTTTTTCATCCAAAGCTCATAGCTTATATTGTTTTTGCCGACCCGCTCCTCACCATGGACTTACCTCCTCATATTACAGCGGCAACAGGTATGGACGCACTCACACACAACATGGAGGCTTATTTAGCCAAGAACTACCATCCGTTGTGTGACGGAATAGCCCTGGAAGGTATTTCACTGATTATGGATTCTATTGAAAAAGCTACCCTGGCTCCGGATGTGGAATCAAGGAGTAAAATGATGATTGCATCACTTATGGGTGCGGTAGCCTTTCAGAAGGGACTGGGCATTGTACACAGTCTGGCGCATCCTATGTCAAGCTTACTCGATACACATCACGGACTGGCCAATGCGGTCAATCTTCCCTATGGTTTAAAATTTAACTATGATGGTTTTGAAGACCGTTTTGATACCATGGGATATCATATGGGCCTTGGTGCAAAAAATGGAGAAAAAGTTTTTGATCATATTTTTCAGCTTAACGAAAAAATAGGATTGCCAAAAAAACTACGTGATGTTGGTGTGCTTGAACAACATATTGATCCCCTGGCTGACCTGGCAATTGCAGATTTTTGTCATCCCAATAATCCAAAACCGGTAACACGGGAAGATTTCAAAAAATTGTATATCGAAGCACTGTAAAGCATGATCAAGATTGGCATTCCCGCCTGTTTCTTTTACCCGGATGTATCCCGAACCGTGTTCGGGCCAAAGTCACTAAGCTATGTGGAAAATGATATGTTCCGATACGTAAGCCAAAAAGGGATATTGCCTGTATTGATTCCTGACCTTGAAAAAGATCCTTTACATGAAATACTTGATGAGATGGATGGTTTTGTGTTCCAGGGTGGAAGCGATCTGGCTCCCGGCACCTATGGAGAGTCACCAATTATTGAAGGTAAATGGCTGGGCGATGCATACCGTGATCAGTATGAATTAGGTATCATGGATTATGCCATAAAAAGTGATAAACCCATTCTTGCTATTTGCCGCGGTATGCAACTGATGAATGTTTATTTTGGGGGCTCGTTGTACCAGGACATTTCAACCCAGAAAAGGGATGCCTTATCACATCGCGATGCAATAAAGTATGATTCAATTCATCACGCTATTGACTTTACTGGCACGAATGTAATAAGCGATTTATACAGCGATATTCCGGAGCCAATCGTAAATTCCGTACATCATCAGGGAGTAAAGGTGTTAGGTAATCATTTAAGCGTGCTGGCAGTATCCAGGGAAGATGAGATTATTGAAGCCATTGAATATACGGGTACCACTTCAGGACGTGTGCTGGGTGTCCAATGGCATCCTGAATTTTCAGATTCACTAAAGAATAAGGTATTGCCTGCAGACCGGTTGTTTAACCAGTTCATAGGCCAGATAAAAGGTATTAGTTAACACATTGATAAGTTTAAAATGAAAATAATAAATCCTGCCACTGAAGAAATCATTACCGAGCATAAGGTTGATCATGAATCATCGATAAAAGAAAAGAACGCCAGGTTAAAAATCGGAGGAAAGAAATGGGCCAAAATCTCCGTGAAAGAACGATTAAGCTGTATCATAAAATTTGGTGAATTGGTAAAAGAAAACATCAATGAGCTTGCAGATATTCTCACTTCAGAGACAGGCAAACCATTGTGGCAATCGATGAATGAAATACGAGGGGCTCAAAATCGCATCGAGCACTTAAAATCCAACGCAGAAAAATGGCTGAAAGAAGAATTGATTGTTGAGGGGGATACTTCTGAAAAGATCGTGTACGAACCGCTCGGCGTTATTGGCAATATTTCTGCCTGGAATTTTCCATACAATGTAGGCTACAACGTATTTCTATATGCCCTCGTAGGTGGTAACGCAGTACTTTACAAACCTTCCGAATTTGCTACCCTGACCGGTTTGAAATTCCGGGAATTACTTTGGAAAGCAGGTGTTCCGAATGATGTATTTGAATGCGCTATTGGGGAGGGGAATGTTGGAAATATGCTCTTGGAAGCTGATCTGGACGGATATTTTTTTACAGGTTCATACAAAACAGGTAAATATATTGCGGAAAAAGTAGCCTCAAAACTTGTCCAGGTACAACTCGAATTAGGTGGAAAAGATCCATTGTATATCATGGATGATGTGCCCGATATAAAACAAGCCGCAATTAACGCTGCCGAGGGAGCATTTTATAATAACGGTCAGAGCTGTTGTGCTGTGGAACGGATCTACGTCCATAAAAATATTTACGATCAATTCCTCAATGAATTCGTACAGGAAGTCAAAAGGTATCGAATCGGCGATCCGATGGAAGATGGCACGTTTATCGGTCCGGTTACGAGGTCAGCACAAATTGATGTCCTCTTAAACCAGATTGCTGATGCAATTGATAAAGGAGCAAAGGTACTCACCGGTGGAAAAGCAATTGGTGGCAAAGGGTATTTTATCGAACCCACTGTCTTAAGTGAAGTAAATCACGAAATGCTAGTAATGAAGGAAGAATCGTTTGGCCCAATCATTGGAATTCAGAAAGTAAAAAATGATGAAGAAGCACTGGCATTGATGCAGGATACAGATTATGGACTGACTTCAGCCGTATTTTCTTCCGATCAGTTGAGAGCTGAAAAAATGCTATCGCAATTGAATACAGGTACTGCCTACTGGAATTACTGCGACAGGGTAAGTCCCAATGTGCCATGGTCCGGAAGGAAAAATTCGGGGCTAGGTTCGACACTTTCTTATCAAGGTATCAGGGCATTTGTTCAACCTAAGTCGTATCACTTGCGAAGTTAACCTTGTAAACAAAATAATCCCCAAAATACCAGTTTACTTTAGGTTAATGAATACATTGGAATGAAAAATAGGTGATCTACAGATCAATAATCTTATGTTGAGGATTGATAAAAAAAGAATATCCATTTAACCTGGCAACATGATGATAATACATATTAATTTGACTTCGATAACTTTCT
>Ga0209536_100009707_pt1 | contig 14290 bp, 8 predicted proteins | sample DeeMarSeWOR28_12_FD_187461 | JGI IMG/M metagenome (GOLD analysis project Ga0209536, IMG submission 187461) | Marine sediment microbial communities from White Oak River estuary, North Carolina - WOR-2-8_12 (SPAdes) (version 2) | ecosystem: Environmental > Aquatic > Marine > Intertidal zone >...
CGCCGTATGCATGTATGTCGCAGTGAGCCAGACGAAGTTCAAGAACCTGCTCATTGTCATGTTTCTTTACTCGCTCTGCTACTGCGCCACGCTGCCGCTAGTCAACTCCCTGATGTTCCATCATCTGGGCAAGGCCTATGAGACCGAAGAGGCCGCCAACGCTGCGGCCGCCAACATTTTCATTTGGGCCCCGATCGGCTGGGCCCTGATTGCCTGGTCACTCACAGGCTGGCGATGGAAATTCAAGACCGGCGAGAAAGGAAGCGATTGCCTGTACCTTGCGGCTGTCCTTTCACTGATAATGGGCGTAGGCTGTTTCTTCCTGCCCGACACACCGCCCGCCGGCGCAGGCACGGCGCCGATCTTCAAGGCAATGCAAATGTTTGGGGAGGCCAACTTCCTCATCTTTGTTGTCGTTTCAATGGTCTTCTTCGGCCTGATGCAGTTCTACTTCCTCGGCACGGCGCCGTTCATGCAGGACCGTGGGATACCCGCCAAAAACGTCCCTGCCTCAATGGGCATCGCGCAGGCCGTCCAGGCAATAGCCACAGTTACCCTGATGGCTCTTCTCATGGACAAGATCGGTATTAAGTGGACGCTGGTCGTCGGAGCATCCTGCTGGTTCATACTGTACGTGGCCTACGTAGTACAGCAGCCGCAGTGGATCATCATTGCCTGCCAGCCGCTCCACGGCCTGGCATACGTACTGTTCGTGATCGTCGGCCAGGTATTCGCAAACTCGCTGGCATTGGATGAGTATCGAGGTTCGATGCAGTCGCTGCTCTTCGCGGCTACCACAGGCATTGGCCTGTTCGCCGGCACACAGTTCGCAGGCGCAATAATGGACAAGTTCAGAAGAGAAGGCAAGTTCCAGTGGCGCTCCATTTTCACGGTGCCCTGCGCGATTGCACTCGGCGGCGTCCTCGTGTTCGTATTCTTCCTGAAAGCATAATCTGAAACTTTCAAATAACGCTATTCTGACCTCTGCTTGAAGCCAAAGCAGAGGTCTTCTTCTTGGACAAATCACGCTCAGGAGTTACACGCCTGCCTTCGCTGCAGCACAGGGCGGTTAGCGCGAGGCCCTGCCCGGACAAGTACGGGCCATGAGTGAAAAGGATATGGCATAGTTGTATTTTACTCAGATTTACAGAAAGAATCTTACACTTGCGACGACTATTATCGTAGGACGCTTGTTATAGTGCTCACGATTGAAATTTCGCGTTTTTGCGCGGGTAGTTACCTTTGCAATAACAATTGATGATCTTACTCGCGGGAATTTACTACCCTGAAGGGTATTAAGGGATCGAATCATTGCAGACTGTTGTAGAATTAGCCAAATTGTCGGTTTGTTTCGGCAAGCGTGAGATTCTGACGGATCTTAGCGTCGAGCTTTCCGGACGCACCATTGGCCTGCTGGGTCCTAATGGTGCCGGCAAGTCAACCCTGATCCTGACTCTGCTTGGTTTCTATCCGGTTAAGAGGGGATCGGCCCAGGTTCTGGGCCACGATATTCGACGCCACACAAAGCAGGTCCGCACCCTGGTCGGTTACATGCCCGAAAATGACTCCTTTATCGCCGATATGACGGCAGTCTCGTTTGTACGCATGATGGGTGAACTGTCGGGTCTGCCTGCAGAGTCGGCGCTGGAACGGGCGCACGAGGTATTGTTTTACGTGGGTCTCGGCGAAGCACGCTACCGCAAGCTCGGTACGTACTCAGTTGGCATGAAGCAAATGGCGAAGCTGGCCCAGGCCATTGTCCATGGACCACGCCTGCTCATCCTTGACGAGCCGACCAATGGCCTCGATCCCAGCGCGCGCCGACGTATGCTGCGTTTGATCGGTGACATCAGAGATTCGGGCCAGATGCATGTCCTGCTGTGCTCCCATCTATTGCGGGACGTGGAAGAGACCTGTGAAGAGGTGCTCATCCTCAAGCAGGGACGTATTGTTCATTATGCGAACCTCGCCCAGCAGCGGAGCGTCAATCAACGTTTCGTAGAAATCGAGACATCCGACGATCATGCCTCTCTGGCTGAGGCCTTGACCGAGATCGGCTGTAAGTGTACGACCGGCGGAAATGGACGTCTTAAGATGGTGCTACCGGAGGATTTTGATCTGCGCCAGATCTATCGGGTGGCAGCCGAACAAGACCTGCCGCTGCGACGTTTGAACTACCGGCGGGATACACTCGAAGACATCTTTCTGGCGGCGATGGAGGCCTGACGTGGCGGTTTATAAACAAACCTATAAGGGCTACAGCGGCACGCGAACGACGCCGTGGCTGCGTTTCTTCATCCTGTCGCGATACAGTTATGCGCGTCTGTTTCAATCCAAGTTCCTGGTCCTCTTTCTGGCGGCGTGTATGTTTTATCCCCTGGGCTGCGCCATCTTTATCTACCTCAGCCACAACATCCCGCTGCTGACTGCCCTGCGTCTACAATCCGGGGGCATGCCGCCAATCGATGGTGCGTTCTTTAATGTCTATTGTGTAGTCCAAGGGGGTCTGGCCTTCCTGCTGACAGTCCTGGTAGGACCGAGCCTGGTTGCTCCGGACCTTGCCAATGGGGGGATGTCGCTCTATCTCAGCCGTCCATTTTCCCGCACCCAGTACGTGGCCGGCAAAATGACGATCCTGCTGCTGCTGCTGTCGCTAATCACGTGGATCCCCGGAATGCTGCTATTCTTGATCAAGGCCGGCTGCGCAGGGTGGGATTGGACGCGCGTGCATGCCTGGCTGGCCGGCTCGATTGTGCTTGGACTCTGGATCTGGATAGTAGTTCTGTCGCTCATCGCCCTGGCACTCTCGGCCTGGGTAAAATGGAAGGTCGCAGCCGGGGCTCTTATTCTGGGCGTCTTCTTTGCCGGAGCCGGTTTCGGTGCTGCCATCAACAATGTGACAGGCACGCACTACGGCGCCTTCATCGACCTGATGAAGGTGGTCCGTACCGTCTGGTCGGACCTATTCAGAAACAGCTCGGCCGCCGATCTATCACTCACCCAGGCCTGGACGGTCCTGGGCGTGACCTGCGGCCTTTGTCTGTGGCTGCTGGCCAAACGAATCCGAGCCTTCGAGGTGGTCAAATGAGAGACGATCTCATTACCTTGGACAATGTGTCCCGGTTCTACGGCGAGGTCCTGGGTGTCAATCGGGTGACGCTTTCGATACCGCCGGGAATTACAAGCCTGGTCGGCCCCAACGGCGCGGGCAAGACCACGCTTATGAATCTCATGACCGGTCTGATACGTCCCACGCGGGGCCGAATCCGCGTGCTGGGGCTATCGCCCGCTCAACCCCACAGGCTCTTCGGTTTAGTGGGCTACGCAACCCAATTCGATGCCTTTCCCAGAGGGCTCAGCGGATTTCAATTCATCTATTCCTTCCTCAGGTTGTTCGGCTATTCAAAAGCAGAGTGTAAACGACTCGCCAACCGGGTCATTGACCAGGTCGGGCTCAGTGATGCTGCCGGGCGCAAGGTCGCCGGCTACAGCAAGGGCATGCGGCAGCGCATCCGCCTTGCCCAGGCACTGGCACACGATCCACGTGTGCTGATTCTCGACGAACCCCTGAACGGCCTCGATCCGCTGGTCCGAGCCGAGACGATCAACCTCTTTCGACGCTATGCTACCGAGGGCCGCCATGTTCTTGTGTCCAGCCACGTGCTGCACGAGGTCGACATGATCTCTGATCAGGTTGTGCTCATGAGTGGTGGCTATGTGGTGGCCGAAGGACAGATTCAGAGTGTCAGAAGCGAGATTCAAGAGCAGCCCGTGAAGATCCTGGTCCACTGCAGGCAACCCGGTATGCTGGCCTCCAAGGCCTTCGAGCAGGACCATGTCGTGGAGGCCCAACTGCTCACTGAAGGCAGCGGCGTGCTCATCACAACGCGTGATGCCGACCGGTTCTATCGACTGCTCAACCACCTCGCCCTCAACGGCATTGATATAGAGGGCGTGACCCCGGCCGACGACAACGTCAACTCTGTGTATGATTACCTAATCGGTGGCGAGGAGAGGGTATCCCCATGATGAAGCTATGGTGCAGACAGATCGTGTCGGTCGTACGCCTGGAAATGAAGAAGACTTTCTTCTGCAAACGGGGCTTATGGGTCTATCTGCTCGCATTTGCACCTGTGGTCCTCTATATGGTCAATTCGGTCCATATAACACGTCAGCGTCGGCACCTGGCCCAAATAGGAGCCGAACATCCGGTATCCCAGGCGGCATTCAATAACATCAAAACCGGACTCAGCCGCGAGAACGTAGTCGCCAAGCTCGGTGAACCCTACTGGCAGCGCACCCGATATCACCACGGAAGCGACGGGAGGAAACGCAGTTTTGTCCTGTACAAGTATACCGATGGGAAGAATGACTTTATGTATCATTTCGAGGACGACAAACTGACCTGGATCAATCGCAGGGATCCCGAAAAACTGGCCGAGAGCCAGCTTATCTTTGCCACCAGCTTCCAGTTCTATTTCCTGCGTCTGGCCGTCTTCTTTGGCTGCGTGGGCATCTTTGTCAACCTGTTCCGCGGAGAGATGCTCGATAAGAGCCTCCATTTCTACATGCTGACACCCATGCGGCGTGAGGTCTTGCTGGCCGGCAAGTATTTCGCGGGACTCCTGGCCACGGTAGTCATCTTCACCTCCAGTACAGCCCTGCAATGGTGGGCCATGCTCTGGCAGTTCGAGAGGCCCGTCATTGTCGAGTTCCTGGCGGGCCCGGGGCCGACTCAGTTCGCAGCCTACCTGGGAGTTACAGCCCTGGCTTGTGTAGGGTACGGCAGCATCTTCCTGGCCGTGGGCCTGATCTTCCGCAATCCCGTTATACCGGCGGCCGTTGTATTACTGTGGGAAAGTGCCAACCCGTTCCTGCCGCCTCTCCTGAAGAAGACCAGTATGATCTACTATCTGCAATCCCTCTGCCCGGTGACCGCCGCTCCAGACAAAAACATGCCGCCGCTGATCAACCTCTTGATTTCACCCACCGAACCGGCTGCCACACTGGCCGCCGTAACATGCATTGTGCTCCTGACACTCCTCGTACTCGTGTTAGCAAGCCGCGTGGCTCGAAAACTCGAAATCAACTATGGTACTGATTAGGCCAATTGGCCCATCTCTCATCTAGATTCTCTTTTTTTTTGTTTTTTTTGTTTTTTTTTCTTTTTTTATGGACGAGTTGCGTCCGATAAGTATAAAGTAGGACTGACACTTTTTACCGTATGCAAGGAGGCGCGTCACGGGAGCCCCCGCGTCAGACTGAGTAATCGCGGTGTCGGGTAGACCAAGGCTGGAGTGCATGGGCATGCTACTCTGCAAGTGGGACCCGGATAACGGAATGCTGTTTAGTACGCCAAGGAAGGAATGTCATGAAGAGAGTAAGAGTACTGTTAGTTTTGTCCCTTTTGTGTTCGCCCTGTTTTTTGCCCGTTGTGATGGCGAGTCCCACCTTGTCCCAGACAGGTTCCGAATCACCCCCTGCTCTACCGGTCGTAGACGATTCGGAGGATTCAGACATCCTTCTTGAAGATTGGCTGCATTCGCTTCTCGATAACGTCTTTGGCTTGGACAGACATGATCATGGTCCGCGCTATTACTCTGCTGGTGACAGTTGGGACATTAACCCCGATAATGGCAGTTTGGCCACTGACCCTGGCGACGGCGGTCATGACTATGACCACGGTGATGGCCACTGGGGCTATGGCCATTGGGGTTATGACCATGGCAGTGGCAACCTGGACAATGACGATACGGATATTACTCTGATTCAAACCACTCCTTCTCCCGGCGCCCTTGTTCTCGGCGCTATCGGCTTGAGTTTTGTCAGTTGGCTGCGTAGGAGCAGAACACTTTAAGAGTGCTCTCTCCTGGTCAAGCTTGGGATCTTCGGTATGCGCCTGTGAATCCAGAGAAACCGGGGAACACCTTTTTTATTGCTGCCTCTCATTGCGATTCCTTCGGAGCGATCCGGGGTGGGGAACATTTCCTGATGAGTCGTTCTTGATAATGAGCAGGTTTTGATGGAGGACCGCGGGCACGCTAGATCATTGCCGGACTTTGAGAGACGGACATCGTCTGGAATTGAGTAGATAGAAGTTTGCTGTTTCGGACCCTCGGGAGACTGCGACTGCCTTCTGAGGGTCTTTTTTTGGCTTTTGACAGGATGCATAAGGCAAAAGGAAAAGGTAGAAAGTAAAAAGCAAACCCCAAGAATCGTGTTTTATCCCGTCTGAGGAGCCTCAACAATTTTTTCAAAAAAAAAATTCTATTTCTTTGTTGAAACTTACTACGGCCCATAGTACTTTCTATGAAAGTAGTGCTTATCGAGGTGCATTCATTGATACGGAGGTTAGTCTTATGAGCGGCAAGTTGCTTGATGATTTGGGTCAGTTGCAGCGAGCGGTAATCGAGGTCGTCTGGGAGCTTGGCGAGGCGAGCGTCCATCAGGTGCGGGAGAGACTCCGCCGAAAAAAAGAGCTGGCCTACACGACGGTCCTGACAGCAATGCAGAAGCTGGAGAAAGCCGGCTGGTTGCGACATCGGACCGAGGGCAAGGTGTATATCTATGAGCCTACGCGTACGAGGGATGAGGCCGGCGCCAAGTCCGTGCGCAAGCTCCTCGATCGAATCTTTGACGGCAATGCCCTGCTGATGTTCCAACATCTGATGCGCCAGGACAAGCTGAGTGACGCCGAGCTTCAGGAGTTGAGAAGGATGATCGACGATAAGAGAAAGGAGAGGGAAAAATGACAGGCGAGATATTCTCAATAAAATCCTTCGTTTGGACCTGCATTTGGCAAAGCACCGTTCTGACCGCTCTGGGTCTGGCCGCCAGCTTCCTGCTGAGGCATCGGTCGTCAAGAGCACATCAGGTCCTGCTGCTGTCAATTATTTCAGCAATGATCGTGCCGGCCATCAGCACTCTTGTCAAGCACTATGAATTGGGTATTTTTGCGGCCGAGCCTGTTGGGATGCCACCGCAGTTGGATACCCAGTCCATCGCAAGCGATTTGGGCACGCCCGGTCGGGTCGCTCAGGACGTTGGATATGAAACAGGGCCGATTGAAGGGAGCATGCCGTCGGTCACAACCGACCTGCAAGATGCCCCCCTGCCGTGGGCTCGCATCGCACTGTGTGGGTGGATCGTTGCAAGCCTTATTCTGGCAATACGACTGCTCGTGACATTTGCGTCGGGCGTTCGGCTGCTCGGCCAGGCTCAGCCTTTGAATTGCGCCAAGATGGAACATGCGGTGCGCAGCGCACTGGCGAGACTCAGTATCGACAAGAACGTGGAAGTCTGCGGCAGCCGGGGTGTGCACAGCCCGGTGATATGGTGCTGGAGACGCCGACCAGTCTTGTTGGTACCTCGTGCCGCCGGGCGCTGCGAGAACGGAGTCGACTGGACTGGTGTGCTATGCCACGAGCTGGCTCACTGGAAACGACGGGACCACATCAGCGGATTACTGGCGGAACTGGCCGTGTGCGCTTTACCATGGCACGTGTTGCTGTGGTGGGCAAAGTTTCGCCTGACAAGCCTGAGCGAGCAGGCCTGTGACGACTGGGTTCTGGCCACGGGTCAGGGAGGCGCCGATTATGCCGAATCGCTGCTCGAGCTGACACCCGGCAGACAAATGGCATTCGTCCCGGCGGTGGTAACCAGCAAGAAAGGACTAGCCGGAAGGGTCCGACGCATCCTGAAAGATAGCTGCGGCAACCCGCGCATCGGAGCAGCGTGGGCGGTGGCAGTGAGCGCGATAACAATTTTTGTCGCCCTCGGCGTAGCGTTCGCCCAAACGAGGCCCGCTGAACCCGACGCAGAATCTGCCGCAGTGGAGCCGGATGAATCCGCCGCAGAAGAGGCGAACAGAGAGAAGATCGTTCAACGCTCCTACAAGCTGGAGAACTGCAGCCCTGTAAAGATGAGCCAGATCATCAGGCCTGTGCTCAGTGATTTCGGCCACCAAAGCTCTGATGAGGAAACGAGCACACTTTTGATAATTGATACAGTCGAGAGGCTGACACGCATTGAGAAGATTATGACACAGTTAGATATAAGTGGCGCTGAGCAATTCGTTACAGACACATTTAGAATCTATTTCGGCGATCCGTCAGATATAGTCCAGAAGATAGTCCATGAGTTTAGCAGCGCCGCAGACAAGCGGCCTGCCGCCGGGGTGCCAGAATCGGCTGCGCAAACAACAGGGCCAAGCGGTCGGCCTGTTGTGCTTGTCCCCCAGCAGGGGCAGAAGTGGATCATCGCCACAGCCTGTTCTGAAGACATGAGGGAAATCGCGGAATGCATAGAGAAACACGACAAGCCCGAGAGAATCCTGAGAGAATACGACATAGTCAAGTTGGGATACGCCGATGCCCGCGAAGTTGCCGAGCGCCTCAAAGAAGCGATACGTCAGATGCCGGACGCAGAATCGCAGCAAAGCGTCCTGGTTCAACCGTTGCCCGTGGCGAAGCAGATCATGATTTTCGGCAGGAAAGATCTGCGTGAAATTGTCAAGAAGCTGATAGCCGAGATTGACATCCCGTCGGGCCTGTTCGAAACAAGGGTCTTTAAGCTGAAATACACCGATGCCGACAGGGTCAAGGAGAATCTCGAAGGTCTTTATGAGCAGGAAGCCGGCTATTCCTACAGTTCCGGCGGTTATACTCGAAGGTCGCGCAATGTTGAGACATCGGGGACGGTCAGAGTGATAGCGTTCCCGACGATGCACCAGGTAACTGTGATCGCCTCGCCTGAGAACATGCGCAAGATTGCGGACCAGATAGCCGAGTGGGACGTTCCTCTCGATCTGGAACAAACCAGGCCGCGGATAATTACGCTGAAAAATTCCGATCCCGCGCAGATGGCGGACTTGCTGAATACGCTTTTCAGCGACCAGTCCGGCAGCTCCGGGGACTTGATGGCTCATTTCTTCGATGACGATATGGAAGAGAAAGAGAAGATTGCCGGGCCCCTTCACGAGCAGTTGACCTTCGAAGAAGTGCCGGGAACAAAGAAGATAATCGTAATAAGTAATTTTCCCGAGGCATACGACGTTGTTGGGAAATTGATTCTCGAACTCGACAAACAGAACATGGCGGCCAAAGATGTGAAGCAGGTCCGCGAGTGGATAGAACAGCGAGGCCACGAACCGGGCCGCACCGCCCTGCCGGCGGGCTGGACTCTGGATTACGACGATGGCCGTCTGCCGGGCGGAGCGGGGAATTGGCGCAACATTGCGTACGTGACGTCGCTGGAAGTCCGCCTCAAGCCGTACGGTCCATTCAAGGCGAGTCTGGCAGGCGAGGAGTATGAGTTCACAATGTACTCCCTCAAAGGCAAGGGAATGAGCAGCATGACTATCAGGCCCGAGTCCGGACTCGGGCCGCCAAGCCCGGTGATATTCAAGCCGGGCGAGTACCTGTTGAAATATCGACGTCGGTGGGGACCGCCCGGCGACAACTTCAGGATGGAGTGCGGACAGTATCCGGTGGATCTGGGCAAGCCGGGTACGTACAAACTCACCTTCTTGGCCAAAATCGGCACGGCTGAAATTACGGGAACACTTGGCGGTTGTTACGCAATAAATTTCCAGAGAATCGGCGATGGACCCTGGGTCCGAGGCTTCGCATACAAGGATCCTGGCCAGGGTAAGCCTTATCTCCTGGACGGCCTGCCGGCCGGCAAGTATCTGCTCAGCGCCGTGACACAGCGCCAGTCGGACAATGTGTTCGTAGACCGAGCCGAGGCGACCGTCGCAGCCGGCGAGAAGGTCACCGTCGACATGAAAAGTCCTTCCGAAGGTGGCTGTACTCTCCGTGGGGCCATTCTCGGCGACCGTCGAAACGGCACATGGTATGTCCTTATCCGCGAACCCGGCAGCGGCCGGATCACTGAGACCTATGCCTATGAGGCCCAGACTATGGATTCACTTTATGTGGTGCGCGGACGCAACATAACGCAGGAAACCGCCAATCGAGCGCAGTACCAAATTGAAGGTATTGCGCCGGGCACCTACACGATCACAGTCATACAGCACCCGCCTCTGGGTGGAGTCCTGCGCCAGCAGTCAAAACGCTTAACCCTCCGTCCCGCCGAGAACGTGCTGGATTTCGATTTGCAGACTATCCCGGAACGCAACTACCGTCCAGGCGCCAAGGCAGGCAGCGAAAGACCCGCCGGTCTGGTAGAAGTCACGGGACTCGTAAAAGGCCCGGACGGCCGGCCTGTCTCCGGCACAAGGGTCACGCTGTTTCAGACGAAGCTGGAATATGTAACCGACACCGAAGGAAAGTTCACGGCCTCCCTGCCGCCATCGGATAAGATGCGATATTTCTTCGCCGTGCACAAGCAGCGCAAGCTTGTCGCATCCGGACGGCTTGCCGGAGGGAAACTGAGCGTGGAAATGAATCTGATCCCGGCCATCATCGTGAGCGGTCGGGTGCTCGGCCCCAATGGCAGGCCGGTCAGCGGCGCGCAGGTCGCCCCCTTACCGATGACCTGCTTTCATGTGCTTACCGATAGCGAAGGCAGATTCGATGTCGGCTGGAGTCCCACATGGCATGCCCCCGACCACGAATTATGCCTCATGGCGCGACATCAAGAACTCAACCTGGCCCGGGCGGTGGATCTCGCCCCGGAAGCGGTGACTATTGACTTCATACTCGAGCCCGCACTTGCTTTGCATGGGACCATCGAGGATGGTGACGGCCGGCCGATTTTGGGTGCGGTAGTAGGACTGAGTCTGATAAAAGGTTGGGGGGCGGGCACACCTGTCAAGGATGTCATCACGGATTATCAGGGCCGCTTCGAGCTGCCGGCCCTGCCGCAGAGACAGGAGTACGGCATAAGCGCAAACGCCGAGGGTTTCATGCGAAATGTGATTAAGACCGGAATCATCAACAACGTAACCGACCGTGAGGAGATTGGGGCAATTGCCCTTGGCGAGCCGCCTCTTCAACGCGAGGGGCAAGCAGAATTGGGACGCCTCTTCATTAACGTCTTTGATGAAGACGGCAAGGCCGTCGACATTGCCTGGGTGCGAATCTGGAACAAAACAGAGAACGGCGGCACGAGAGGTTATCCTTTTCCCGCAGTGGCTACGGACAAACGGGGATTCTACGAAATAAGGAATGTTCCAGTCGGTAAGCATCACGCCATTTCTGTGGACAAAGAGGGATTCGTTCGGTTCAAAAAGTTCGACATTGAGGTAATAGGGAACATGGCCGAAGTGATTGGGTGTGTTCTCTCACGAGGAGGAATAATAGAGGGTTTCGTCACAGACGAACAAAACAACCCCGTCGTGCGTGTGCCCGTAGTGATTAATTCGACCTCAGGTCAGGGCACAAAGAATTTGACTACGGATGAAAATGGACACTTCATAGCAACACATGTAGCCGATGGCCGTCACTCAATATATGTGCATCCACCTGCCGGCAGCCCTTACGAAATACAGAGTGTCAAAGGCGGCGTACTATGCGGAACGAAAGACGTTCACATTGTTTTCAAGAAGAGAGAAGTACCGAAAGATATTCCCTCGGCGGTCGGGCCGGGATCTGAGCCGAGGCGCGCCCAGGCAGTCAACTCAGCCCGGCAGCGCATCATTAGCTTTCCCGAAGACTGGTCGATGGGAAAGCTGTTTGTCAGGGATGCTGGGGCCGACAGGCGGGATGGTTGGTACAACGGTTGGCAGGAGTTAGGCGAGGCAAGAGACGGTGTCTCCATTGCCGCCGGCAAAGAAGTCAAACTCGAGATCAGTGAGCAGACGGCCGGTGACCTCGCGGCCCTGGACAAGCTGCGGGCAGATGATTTGCAGATGCTGAGTTTCGGGTGGAGAGCCGTCAAGGTAGGTTCCCTGCGGCCAATTGGTAATCTCAAGGGCTTGAAGGCGCTGAATATACAGAGGGCCAGGTTCGACAGCGAGGATTTCAAATATCTGACTGGCCTGACCCAGCTCGAGGTCCTGCGGTTTGGCGACCACAAGCTCACTGACGAAAGTATGAGATACGTGGGGCAATTGACGTCATTGCGCTCCCTGGCCCTGTGGGGTACAGGGATCAGCGACAAAGGGCTGGGACATCTGAAGGATCTGACCAATCTGACCTTCCTAGCCCTGAATGGATGCGAGATCACGGACGAAGGTCTGGAGCATCTTCGCAACATGACCGCGCTCGAGGGGCTGCAGCTTAGAAGGACCAAGATCACGGATAAGGGGCTCAGAGAATTGCAGGGATTTGACCGGCTCACTCATGTCGAACTCGGCAGCAACGGAATTACCGACAATGGCCTCAGGCAAATCGAGAATCTCACGTCACTTGAAAACATCTGGATCGACTCGAATCCCATCACGGATGGAGGATTGTCCTATCTTGCGGGCATGAAAAACCTCAAACAACTTTACGTCTCTCGCACGGAAATCACCGACGACGGGCTCTCATACCTCAAGGGCATGAGAAACTTTCGCCATCTGCTTATCGAAGGCATTGGGGACGAGGGAATCCGGCACCTGAGCGAGCTGCCCGCCCTGGAGTTTATCCAGATTCAGGATGCACAAATCACCAAAGCGAGCCTCCCTGATTTCAAGCGTATGAACTCATTAAGCAGAGCGCTTCTCTCCGGCGACAGAGTGAACGACGACCTGCTTGACGCGCTGCGAGCGGCTCTTCCAAACTGCAAGATTTTTGACCCGCAGCGCAGCCGGGATTATCCGATGCCCGAATGGAGACAGCGATTCGAAGCCGTTTATCGACTGGAGGATGATCAAGTTCTAAAGCGTATCTCGCCACCGTTCATCCCGCAGCGCAGGGACTACTACCTGAACGAGGAGAAGTTCCAAGCTCAACACATCTCCCGAAGTCCCGATCACTTCACTTTTGAGTGGACCGGAAAACTCAAGAAATGGGGCATGGGCTTCGGCAACGGAATCCACCCGCTCGGCCGCGTGCTGGGAAACGACCTCATTGTCGAGCGCGACCGATTCGAGGGACCAGAAGAACTGATGCGGATAGATGTTCCCGGCGACTGGATAGTCCGCGAAGGAGTGTCGGTAGCCGAGAAGTTGAAGGCGCTGGAGAAGATCCTCGCCGATGAGCTCGGCAGAAATATTCGGTTTGTCAAGCGTACGGTTGAACGCCAGGCCATTGTCGCGACGGGACGTTTCGAGTTCCGCCCCCTCCCTACCGCGAAAGATAGCAAATGGGTTCACGTGTTTGTGGGCGATTTCGGCCCGGATGCTGGCGGCAGCGGCGGCACGGCCAGCTCGGTTGCCGACTTCCTCGGAGCATTTGGCGACGACCTCGACATCGCGATGATCGACCAGACCGAGCCATCTGGGCAGATACAGGTCCCTTACTGGAATCGCCTTAGTCGCCTGCCATCTACATTGGGTCGTATGGCCGATCCGACCAAAAAGGCAAATCTGCTGACCGAGGTCCTGGACAACGTCTCTCTCCAGACGAATCTGCAATTTGAGGTAACACGCAAACCCGTCGAAGTGTGGCATGTCAGCGAAGTGGGCAATGCCGGTTGAAAAGAGGCGGCATCTGCGAACACCTGCCCTGACATTACGCCCCTCTTGGCCTTGCCGGCACAGAAGGTTTTCTGAGTCTTCGCGATCATCTGATGTCGGCAAGATCCGCCTTTTTCAGGCTTTACGGGCACTTGAGCAACCAGAAAGAGAGATTTTTTTCAAAACTACGAATTTTTTCGTTGATTTCTACGAAAGTATTCGTACACTTTGCCGATATAGGATAATATACCCTTCAGGGTACTAAATTCCCGCGGGTAAGATCATGAACTGTCATTTTGAGGGTACGTACCCGCGCAAAAACGCGAATTTTCAATCGTGAGCACCATAAAAGTGAACTACAGGAGATTCAGGAGATGGCACGGAATAGGACACCACGACCAACCGACAGGGAGCTGACAATCCTGCGCATACTGTGGGATAACGGCCCCAGCACGGTTCGGCAGGTAAATGAAGCGATGAGCGCCGACGGCAGCACGAGATACACCACGACCCTCAAACTGATGCAGATAATGACCGACAAGGGCCTGCTGTGCCGAGACGATTCTCAGTTCAAGCACGTCTACAAGCCGGCGCTGACGGAGGAAAAGGCACAAAAGCAACTAGTCGGCGACATGCTCGAAAGGGCGTTCTGCGGCTCGGCAGAGAAACTGGTGCTGCGAGCACTGTCGGCGAAGAAGATCTCTGCAGGAGAGCTGGCGAGCATAAGAAAGATGCTCGATGAATTCGAGGGAGAATAATCATGACAGCGTTGGAAGACATTCTTTC
>Ga0209536_100009708_pt1 | contig 14289 bp, 13 predicted proteins | sample DeeMarSeWOR28_12_FD_187461 | JGI IMG/M metagenome (GOLD analysis project Ga0209536, IMG submission 187461) | Marine sediment microbial communities from White Oak River estuary, North Carolina - WOR-2-8_12 (SPAdes) (version 2) | ecosystem: Environmental > Aquatic > Marine > Intertidal zone >...
GGGGGATACGCTTCGACCACGGAAGATCTGGCGCGTTGGGCGAAGGCGGACTACGAGGGGCGAGCGTTCGATCCGAGTCTGCTGCCGGTCGCGTTGGATGGCGTGCCGGCCCGGCTGGGCCCGGGAAGTAGCTACGGACTAGGCGTCATCATCCAGGAGACACCGCTTGGCACGACGTACGGGCACAGTGGGTTCTTCCCCGGCTACCTCACCCAGGTCGCTTACTACCCGGAGCAACGAGTCGCCGTCGCGGTGCAAGTGAACACGAGCGTGCCCCAGTCGCTGGGTGGGCCGCTGGGTGCGATCGTGAATCAACTGGCGGCGGCCGTGATAGACTCTCTCGACCCCTGAAGGCCGGGGTCAGCTTCTGGTCAGGCGCCAGGCGATGGCATCGTAAAGAAGGGGCAAGATGATCTCGTGGTGACCCGCGATGTGGATGCCGCGTCCGCCGGTCTGCACCGGCCGGCCGATGACGTTCACCTCGGGCCGGTAGTGGCGGATCATGTCTATGTTGACTGCGGTGAAGTCGTTGACCGCACTTCCTAAGTTGCGGGCCAACGTCAGCGCTTTGAGGAACACTTCCGGTAGGATGACCGCAGATCCGATGTTCGCCACCACGCCGCCCTCGCCCAGGTTCTTGAGCGACTCCACCAGGACCTTGAAGTCGGTGTAGGAAGCTTCGCCGAGGGCGGCGCCCTGGCAGGACGGGTGCTGGTGAATGATCTCCGCGCCGATGGCCACATGCACCGTTACGGGTACGTCGGCCCTGTAGGCCGCGACCAGCAGACTGTGGTCGGCGTTGGCGGCAGCGCGATCGAGGAGCGACCGAGCCAACGCCTCTCCCATCCCGCAGCCGTGCGCCTGCCCTTGCCGAGCCGCTTCGTTCATCTCGCTTCCCGTCTCGTCGACCATCCCGAAAGTCGCATTCGCGAGGTTCTCGGCCACATCCTCCGAAGTCTGGCCGAAGCGGGCGATCTCGTAGTCGTGGATCGCTGTGGCGCCGTTCATCGCCAGGTGCGTGATGACTCCCCTCCGAACAAGATCGATCAGCAAAGGCGAGACGCCGGTCTTCACCACGTGGCCGCCGAGCATGAAGATGACGGCCCGGCTGTTTCGGCGTGCGGATGCAATGGCATCGGCAACCGCTCTAAGATCGCGGGCGGCCAGGACATCCGGTAGCGCGCCTAGCGGGTCGTCGGAAAGTCCGTGCCAGTCCGGGACCTTGGCGAACTGGTCGATGGAGACCTTGTTTTTCCGCTCGGCGAACGGGATCGTTTTCGCCCTCGACAGATCGGCACTACGGTACTTGGGAACCATGCCCGCAAACTAGGGAGGCGCTGCGCAAGCGCAATCGCTGCTCCCTGGGCTCTCGCTTGCCGGGCAGCCGTGGATGGCTTCGATTGTCGGTGACGGTGGAACCGACTGGGATTGGATCGGGCTATGAAGGCGGATCGCATAATCGTGAGCAGGACTGACAACGTCGGGGACGTAGTGTTGGCCCTGCCCATGGTCGGAGTCCTAAAGCAGCGGTATCCCTCGGCAGAGGTGTTGTTTCTCGGTCGCTCTTACACCAAAGCCGTGATCGATTGCTGCGAGCATGTCGATGCGTTCCTGGATTGGGAGGAAGTCGCGGATCAGGGCACTGCGGCCCAGGCCGCGTTTCTTAGGCGCCAAGATGCAGACGTCCTCATACACGTGTTCCCGCGAAAAGAGATCGCCGTGGCGGCGCGGGAGGCGGGCATCCGTTACCGAATCGGAACGAGCCATCGGTTTCATCACCTGTTGACCTGCAATCGACTGGCGCATTTCACGCGACGAAGGTCGGAGCTTCACGAGGCGCAACTGAACGTGAAGCTTCTGCGGCCGCTTGGTGTGAAGGAAGTTCCTTCGCTTTCCGAGCTGCCGGCTTTCTACGGCCTGACGAAAGTGAACCCTCTGGCAGAGAACCTGAAGGGTCTGTTGGCGAAGCAACGGCTGAACGTCATCGTGCATCCGAAATCGATGGGCAATGCGAACGAGTGGAGCCTCGAAAACTATGCCCGCTTGATCGACAGCCTGCCCGTGGACCGGTACCAGGTCTTCGTCAGCGGGACGGAGGAAGAGGAAGTAGCTATCGGAGAGCAGCTCCCGTTCGACAAACCCAACGTCGTCTCGTTGCTCGGCAAGCTGAAGCTCTCCGAGTTCATCGCCTTCGCCTCCGAAGCTGATGCTTTGGTCGCGGCCAGCACGGGTCCACTTCACCTGGCGGCGGCGCTCGGGTTGCATGCCATTGGCCTGTACGCCCCCATGCGGCCGCGTGATCCGGGCCGCTGGGGCCCGGTGGGCGAACACGCCCACGCCCTGGTCTTCGACCCGGACTGCGAGACCTGCGGTGCCGGGCTCGTCTGCGACTGTATCCAGGAAATCTCACCTGCAGAGATCGTCGAAATCCTGGGATCGTTGGCCGACCGTCGACCCTAGCCAGGAGTCTGGACAAAGTGGTGGCGCTGTTGTTGACTAGTTAGCCGTGCGATTCTCGGGCAGAATGCAACGAAAGGAACAGAAGCGATGAAGCAGCGACCACTGGCCTGGGTCGGGTTGGCCATCGCCCTGACGGGTTGTGCGAAAGGCGGTTCGGGTGAGGCGGAGCCGGTCGGCACGGGCAGCGAGAATGCGGCCGCGATAGCCCCCGTGCTCACGGAGATGCTCGTATTGCGGGCGACGGGTGGCTTCGAGCAAGGCGACACGGTCCGTGTGGAGCTTCCCAGCGTGAGTGAAGAGAACCAGGTCACCTACCACGGCGTCAGCGGAGAGATCGGTTCCGTCGCGTACGATGCCTTGGGGCCGGCTGGCGAAGGCACGATGGTCGTGACGGCAGACGAGTTGAATGTGCGCAGGTGCCGCTCTACCGGCTGCTCGGTTGTCGGTCAGGTGGTCCGCGGCCAGGAAGTAACGGTCTATGACTTTCAGGGCCGCTGGTATCGGTACGACGGTGCCGACGGAGCTCAGGGGTACCTTCGAGCCGACTATCTGGTACTTCCAGCCGCGCTGGAAAACAGGTGGCTGATTGGAATCCGGCAGCAGACTGCCGACTACTATAATAATGACCTGAGCGGATTCACCGTGAACGGTGACCTCGTCGTCACCGGCTACGATGTCAAGCACGGGAACGAGATGTTGGAGTTCCGGTTCTACACACCCTTCGATGATGGCCCGGCGTTGGCTCAGATCTGCAACGCGATGCGGGGGATCGCCGGGTTCACTCGCCAGATGATGGCCCAGGCGCCATCGGAATTCTTCCCGGCTTACTCTGCCGGCGTCTACCTGGACAGGCCCGACACGGAGTCGACCGATGACCTCATGCTGGCGGGATTGTCCGGGGGCACCGCCGTCTATTGCGTGTCGCCTGATTGAGATGCGTTGAGGGAGGGAGCGAGGGCGACGAGTCGTCTCGCTCCATGTCGCGCGAGTGGTGTCGGGTTGGTGGTCTGGGCCGGGATACCGCATCTCGCTGTGACCGCACTCCGCCCGTTGTGCCGAAAGGCCCGCATCCACTACCATACCAACAGAATCAACACCCAACCACCGCGAGGTCCAAGATGATCCAGCTCGATCTTACGGATGACGAGCGACTGGTGCTTCTGGAGGTGTTAGACAGCGATCTATCGGATCTGCGTATGGAGATAGCAGACACGGATCGCCTGGAGTTCCGGGAAATGCTCAAGGAGCGGAAAGCGATCCTCGCCAAGACGATAGAGGCGCTTCAGGAAGCGGGTGGGTAAGGGGGCGGGCACCAGCCGTCTACTGCGTGTCGCCTGATTGAGATGCGTTGAGGGAGGGAGCGAGGGGCTCCGTCCGTACCCGAACCCGTGACCATGGGGGTAGCACCGTTGAAGGTCCATCTGGTCGACGGAACGTACGAGCTCTTCCGTCACTACTACGCGATTCCCAGCCGTTCCAACGCGGCCGGTCAGGAAGTGGGCGCAACGCGCGGGGTGGTGGCATCGCTGCTCTCGCTCGTCGCCGGTGGTGCGACCCACCTGGCCGTCGCTACCGACCATATAATAGAGTCGTTCCGCAACGAGCTGTGGCCCGATTACAAGGACGCGTCCGGTATCGAGCCCGATCTGTCCTCGCAGTTCGGGTTGCTCGAAGATGCCGTGCAGGCATTCGGAGTACCGGTCTGGGCGATGGTGGAACACGAGGCGGACGACGGTCTCGCTGCCGGTGCCGCGATGGCGGCAGCGGATGATCGCGTGGAGCAAGTGCTCATCTGCACGCCCGATAAGGATTTGGCCCAGTGCGTGGTGGGAGAGCGCGTCGTACAGTTCGACCGGCGTAAGCGCAGAGTGTTCGACTTCGACGGTGTGGTCGAGAAGTTCGGCGTCACTCCCGCATCGATCCCCGATTACCTGGGACTCGTAGGTGACACTGCCGATGGCTTTCCGGGTTTACCAGGCTGGGGGGCGAAGTCGGCCGCTACGGTGTTGGCGCGCTACGAACATATAGAACAGATCCCGGCGCGCGAGTCTGACTGGGACGTGTCGGTGCGCGGTGCGGCGCGCCTCGCCACGACTCTGCGCGAGCAGAGTGACCGAGCGCTGCTCTTCCGCCGGCTTGCCACGTTGGCAGAGGATGCGCCGGTGAGTCCGACGGTGGACGAGCTCGAGTGGTCGGGCCCGACCCCGCAGTTCGCGACGGTCTGCGAGACGCTGGAGGACGAAAGCCTCATGGCGCGGGCCGAGGCGCTGGCGTCGAGCCGCTGACCCGTCACGTACGAGGATAGCTGTCTTGGCTGACGATTCGTTCAAGGACTACGTACTCGACCAGCTGAAAGGCCTGGACGAGGTTAGGGCGCAAGCCATGTTCGGCGCCTTTGGGCTCTACCACGGAGAGGTGTTCTTCGGCATCGTGGCCGACGGCAGGCTCTACTTCAAGACCGACGACGAATCCCGGGCCGAGTACGAGCGCTGGGGGATGGAGCCGTTCCATGCCAGCGAGAAACAGACCTTGTGGACCTACTTCGAAGTGCCCTTGGATGTGCTGGAGGACGACGAAGCCTTGACCCTCTGGGCGCTTCGAGCCTGTCAGTGCCAGTCTTGACCCCCCTCCATATGTAGATAGATTTTCGCCGCGCCCAGCAGTGAAGTCTTTGGGCCGTGGGGCTGTAGCTCAGCTCGGTTAGAGTGCCGGTCTGTCACACCGGAGGTCGCGGGTTCGAGTCCCGTCAGCCCCGTTTTTCCAGAGCCAGGGTCGTCCCAATCTCGGCCGAGTTTCTCGGCTAAATCTCGCATTCATCAGTGTGGAGGTCGACTTGATTACGCTGAGCAACGTGACCAAGTCCTTCGGTCCGACGGTGGCCGTGAACGACGTTTCGTTCAACGTGGATCGCGGTGAGGTCGTAGGCTTCCTGGGCCCCAACGGGGCAGGCAAGTCCACGACGATGCGCCTGATCACCACCTACCTCGAGCCCGAGTCCGGTGCCGTTCTGGTGGATGGCACAGACGTCCGCGAGGACCCGGTGGCCGCCAGGCGGCGTATCGGCTACCTGCCTGAGAACAACCCGCTCTATTCCGACATGTTGGTCTCGGAGTATCTGGGCTTCATCGGCGACCTGCGGAGCGTGAGCATGAACGGCCCGGGCAGCGCCCTGGACGATGCCGTCCAGGCGACGGGCATCGCCGAGGTGTTCTACCGGCCGATCGGCGAGCTGTCCAAGGGATACAAGCAGCGGTTGGGCCTAGCGGCGGCCATCCTGCACCGCCCTGACTACTTGATCCTCGACGAGCCCACGGAGGGCCTCGACCCCAATCAGCGGCAGGAGATCCGTAAGCTCGTTCGCGAGGTCGGCAAAGAGCACACGGTTCTGCTCAGCACGCACGTGTTGCCCGAGGTCGAGGAGACCTGCCAGCGAATCATCGTCATTCACGAAGGGCAGATCGTGGCCGATGGCTCCACTGCGGAGCTGCTCACCCGTGCCCGGGGTACCCGGTCGGTCGTTGTCGAGATCGAGGGTTCGGGTGTAGAGGCGGCCATATCGACGCTACCGGGTATCGAGGAAGTGGCGGACAGCCAGGAGCGTGACGGCCGGACTCGATTGGTCCTGGCTGTGAGTTCCGGGCCCGACCCCCGACCGGAGATCTTCAAGTTGGCCAGAGACAAGGAGTGGGTGCTGTGGGAGCTGTATGAAGAAGCGGGCAGCCTGCAGGACCTGTTCGGCCAGTTGACGCGCTAGGAGAGCCGACGATGCGGAACATGCTGACGATAGCGCGAAAAGAGCTGCGCGGTTACTTCGATCACCCGACGGCCTACATTCTGTTGGTCGTCTTCCTGGTCCTCAATTTCTTCTTCTACTTCCGTGGCGTGTTCCTGACGAACCAGGCGTCGCTGCGGTCCATGTTCGACCTGCTGCCTTGGGTCTTTCTGTTCTTCATTCCCGCGGTGACGATGGGGGCGCTGGCCGAGGAACGGAGGCTCGGCACGATCGAGGTCGCTCTGAGCCAGCCGATCCGCGACGGCGAGCTCCTGCTGGGCAAGTTCCTGGGTGATTTGGGCTTCATAGCCATCGCCCTGGCGGCTACGCTTTTCGTGCCGCTGTTGTTACTGTTGGGCGGAAAGCCCGACTTCGGTGTCATCGTCGCGCAGTACATCGGGGCCATACTGTTGGCCGGCGGTATAACGGCCGTCGGCCTGTTCGCCTCGGCGTTGACACGCAACCAGATCACGGCCTTCATCGTGGCGACGGCCGTCACCTTCACGCTGATGATGGTGGGGACCGAAGTCGTGCAGATCGGTCTGCCTGCCTGGATTGCGGGTCCTTTGGGGCAACTGGGCATTCTACCACGCTTCGCGAACGTGGCCCGCGGCGTCATTGATCTGCGTGATATCGTTTACTTCGTCTCTCTCTGTGCCGCCTTCCTGTCCCTGGCCCACTGGCTGCTGCTACGGGATCGACTGAGCCGCAAGGGGCAGCTGTACAGGAATCTACGGCTGGGGACGGTGATGATCGTCGCGATCGCCGTCGTCGCCAACCTGTTCGGCAATTACATCCCCGGTCGCCTCGATCTCACGTCGGAGAGGCTGTACACACTGTCCGACGGGACCAAGGCGATACTCCGGGATCTCGACGACGTCGTCACCATCACGTTCTTCGTCTCCAACGAGCTCCCGCCGCAGGTGCAGCTCGTGGAGCGCGACGTGAGTGACGTGTTGCGTGACTTTCGACGTTATGGGCGCGGCAACGTTCAGGTGATCCGCAAGCATCCCGACCAGAGTGAGGACGCGCGGCAGGAGGCGCAGCAGCTGGGTGTCACCGCGGTGCAGTTCAACGTCGTTCGCCAGGAAGAACTGCAGGTCAAGCAAGGATGGCTGGGCCTCGCCGTTCAGTACGCCGGTGAGTCAGAGGTGATCCCCTTCGTCGGCGATTATCGCACTCTAGAGTACCAGCTCGCTACGAACGCCTGGCGGCTGACCCGCGCTCGGACGCCGAAGGTAGCGTTCATCAGCGGACACGGCGAGAAGACGCAAACGGATTACGGCGCCTTCGGTCGCGAGCTCGGGCGGACCTACGAGGTCACCAGCATCGATCTGTCGTCGGACTCCGCTCGGCTGGGCCCAGACCTGGATGCCATCATCGTGGCGGGGCCGAAGCAGGCGATGGACGCGCGCTCGCGGCAGATGCTGCAGGAATACCTGCAGCGCGATGGGCGGTTGTTCTATCTGGCCGAAGGTGTCGATGTGAACCTGCAGTATCTCTTTGCCAGCGAGCTGCCGGACAGCGCTCGCAACGTCAGTCAGCTGTTTGGTGTCGGGACGGACCCCAACCTGGTGTTCGACCTGCGTTCCAGTGAGTCGATCCAAGTGCCCGGGCAGGTGTTCAACTACGTCGTGGCATATCCGTTCTGGTTGCGCGCTCTGCCGGCCGAGGAACATCCCATCACGAAGAACCTGAACAGCGTGGTACTGCCGTGGGCCAGCACACTGGACACCGTGCCCAGACTGGAAGGCCGACAGTTCACTCCGTTGCTCGTAACCAGCCCTTACGCTGCCTACCAGCAGGGCAACTTCGAGATCCGGCCGGAGACCGATTTCCCTTACGACCGCAGCGTGCTCCGGCAGCACCTGCTTGCGGTCGCCGTGCAGGGAGCGGTGAGAGCCGGTGTCGCCGGCGGGCCGGCCGCAGAGGCGCTGGAGTCGTCGACCGATGCCGACGCCGAAGGTGCGGCCGTTGGGGTGGCCGATACTACGGCAGCGGACAGCGCCTCCGCCCGGTCTTCAGCGCGGCTGATTGGCCGTGAGGCGTTCAGCGGTCCACTTCGAGGGCGCGCGGTCGTGGTGGGGGATTCCGACTTTCTAATGGATCAGTTCCTGCGCGGCACGCCGGAGGGTGCGATCTTCGCGCTCAACGCGCTGGACTGGCTCACGCAGACCGATGCGCTCCTCGGCATCCGCTCGAAGCAGCCGACTCCTCGGCCCTTGGTCTTCGAGTCGAACTTGGAGATGCAGGCGGTCAAGTACCTGAACCTCATCGGTGTGCCGCTGGCCTTCATCATTCTGGGAGTGGTGCGACTGTTTCGCCGGCGGCGTTTGACACGAAGGACATACGCTGCATGAGTACTCGACTTCTCAAGATCCTGTTTGGCGTGCTCGGCCTCCTGGTCGCGGCCTGGATCGTCGCTCGGTTGGCCTCGGGCCCGGGCGATCGGACGCAGCCCGTTTCTTTCGGGCTCCCTGCCGACACCGAGTTCGAGATCGACAGCGTAACCATCGCCTTCGCCGGCGGTAACATCCGTCTGGTGCGGGGCGATGGCTGGACGGTGAACGATTTCGAAGCGGTCGCCGAGACCGGCGAGTCTTTGAAGCGAGCGCTCGAGCAGGCCCGTATTGGGCAGTTGGTGAGCCGCAACCCGTCTAATCACGACCGACTTGGCGTGACAGCCGGTGGACGCTTCGTCAAAGTGTACTTGGAGCGCGACCTGGAGATGTCGTTCATCTTGGGCAACCGCGCGCAGGTCTTCGACCAGGCGTACGTCCGGCGACCCAACGAAGACGCGGTCTACACGTTGGAAGGCTCGTTGGTCGACCTGGTCAACCGCGGGGTGGACGATTGGCGTGACCGGGAGATTCTGGCGGCGAGCCGTGACGACATCCAGCGCGTCGAGATCACGCATCCGGACGATACTGTAGCGCTCGTGCGGAGCGACTCCGCGTGGTTGGTCGAGCCGTCCGGTGCGGCTGCCGCGAGCGGCGCCGTCGTGAACCTGTTGGGCCAACTGGCAGGGCTGCGAGCGGTGGGTTTCGCGGCGAGTGCCGTGACCGACACGCTATCATGGGACTCGGCCACCGCCGAGGTGCGGGTGCTGGGTCCGGGTGAATTCGTGTTGGGCGAGCTGGCTTTCCTTAGGCGCGAGGGTGAGGGCGTTGGCTACTACGTCCGTCGCGCAGGCTCACCGGTCGTGTACACCGTGAGTTCTTACACGGGAGACCAGATCCTCAAGCGACAGGGCGACCTGGCTGCAGACGCCGCACAGTAGTCTCAGGTTGACCCTCTCAAGGGCCGTGGATAGATTTTGCCGCCGCTCAGGGGGCAGGGGGGGCGTAGCTCAGCTGGCTAGAGCGCCACGTTGACATCGTGGAGGTCACAGGTTCAAGTCCTGTCGTCCCCATTGGCGGAAGTGAGTAGTAAGTAGTAATTCGTGAGGGGCCGTAGCTCAGTTGGGAGAGCGCCGCGTTCGCAATGCGGAGGTCAGGGGTTCAAATCCCCTCGGCTCCACTCCCCTCTCACCCGTCACTAATCACTGTCCCCGCGGTATCCCCCTTCTCAGCGCCGGCAGCTCCGAGCTCGGTCCCAGCACCAGCATGATGTCGCCCTCTTGGAACGCGTAATCGGGCTCCGGGGCCGTATTCAGTTCTTCTTCGCCCTCTCTGGACATCTGTTTGATCATCAGGACGCTGACGTGGAAGTCCCGGCGGATGTCCAGTTCCTGAATCGTCCTGCCGATGAATCGCTCCGGCACCGGGATCTCCGCCACCACGGCGTCGCTGGCCGTCGGCACGGGGCCCACGCTGGGTTCGGGCGATACGGCCGAGACCATACTTCCGGCCATGTCACGCTTGAACACCTCGGTGTTGTAGCGCTGGATCACATCCTCGGGCCAGATCACGCCGGCCAGGCGTCCCTGATCGATCACCGGCACCTCGCCCCTGAACGTGCCCAGAAACCGCATCACTTCCGCCAGCGAGTCGCTCGGTGCGACCTTGGGGAACTGTCCCTCGACCATCACGTCTTCGGCGATGATCAGCGCCTCCATTGAGGATGGGTCCTTCATGATCGGCCGGATCTGGTCGGCGGTCACGATCCCTTCCAGAGCGCCGTCCTCATCGGTGACGAAGAGTGTGCTGCCGGGGTAGTCGATGAACTTGGAGATCAGCGAGAGTAGTCCGTCCTGGGGTGATACAGTAACGACTTCGGTGCGCATGACCTCTCGTACGCGGACGTGCTGGAGCACGTTCACGGCCTTGCCTCGCTGAAGATCTACTCCGCGGCGGAGCAGTTTGATCGTGTAGATGGAAGCGCGCTGCAAGCGAGTGGCGAGCAGCGTCGCTATGATGCAGCTGATCATCAGTGGAAGGATGATCTTGTAGTCGCCCGTCAGCTCGAAGATGATGATGATTGCGGTGATTGGCGCGTGAGTGCCGGCAGCCACGACGGCACCCATGCCGACAAGGGCGTACGCACCTACGCCGGCCGTGCTCGTGGGCCAGAGAATTTGAACCACCGTCCCGACGGCACCACCCAGCATCGCGCCGATGTAAAGCGAGGGCGCGAACACACCACCGGAGCCGCCGGAGCCGAGCGTAAGCGAGACAGCCAGTATCTTCAACACGACAAGGGCGAGCATGAACTCCCAGATCATGTTGCCGTGTAAGGCCTGGGTGATGGCTTCGTAGCCGACACCGAATACTTGCGGAGCCTTGATCCCAATGACGCCGACCGCAGCACCGCCGATGACGGTCTTCAGTGGGCCGGGGATGCGGATCCTCTCGAAGAAGTTCTCCGACACATCGATGCTGCGGATGAACACGAGCGCCGCGAGTCCGGCCGTGATCCCGAGTCCTGCGTAGGCGAACAGCTCCGATGCATGGATCAGACTGTAGGTGGGGATCTCGAAGGCCGGTACATCGCCGAGTATTCCGCGACTGACTACGGTGGCGGCCACGGAGGAGATGACGATGGGCGAAAACTGAGCAACGCCGAAGTCACCGAGGATGATCTCGAGCGCGAAGAGGGCGCCTGCCACCGGTGCGTTGAAGGTTCCCGCAATACCCGCGGCGGCCCCGCATCCAACCAGGGTTCGCAGACGACGGGGGTCCAGTTTAAGCCATTGACCTATCGTCGAGCCCAGCGACGAGCCGATCTGCACGATCGGTCCCTCTCGCCCCACCGAGCCGCCCGAGCCGATGGTGATCCCGGAGGCGACAAGCTCGGCCAGGACGACGCGTGGCCTGATTCGGCCTCCCTTTAACGCCACAGCCTCCATGACCTCGGGAACGCCATGGCCTTTGGCTTCACTGGCCACGTAGTAGGTGATAAAGCCGACGATCAGTCCGCCACCTGCCGGAGCGAGGACCTTCCACCACCAGGGCAGGCCGGAGAAGTGCTCCAGCATTACCGGGCCCTGGTGCCAGGCGACTAGGTTCACGAATTCGATGAAACGGCGGAAAGCCACGGCGCCCAGACCTCCCAGCAGGCCGAGAGCGACGGCCACCACGACCATATAGAGCCGTTCAGTCTGTCGGAGGCTGCTATGAAGGCCTCGCAGCGTCCTGATCGGCGCCGCAGCCGCGCTGAGGAGTGACGGACCTCGGGATTGTCTCTTGTTAGGGCGCTGGTTCATAACTGCCGGAGAATAGTTGAGAAGCCGCGAAATCGAAACCTTTGTGGTCGGAGCCTGATCTGTTATCTTGGGAACTTCGGTTAGCCCCATACTCAACCATCTAGGAGGGAACCATGCATCGGATTCCAGTTTTCTCCGTGCTGGTCGCTCTGGTCCTCGTGTCCTTCCCGGGCCTGGCCAGCGCTCAGCACGACAACGACGCCAAGAGCAAGATCAAGAACGCGCTTGCCGCGGCGCCGACCGCGATCGCCGAGGGCGCCACAGTCGTGGATTGGGACCAGACGGTGCTGCGCGAAGGCAGCAACGGCTGGGTCTGCCTACCCGACGGCGGTAGCGGGCCCATGTGCCTCGATGGGGAGTGGCAGAGCTGGGCCCACGCCTGGATCGGCCACACGAAGCCCGACGTCAAGAAGGTCGGGACGGCCTACATGCTGCACGGCGGCAAGGACGCCAGCAATACAGACCCGTTCGCAACGGAACCTGCGGCGGGCGAGGATTGGATCATCAGCGGGCCGCACGTGATGATCATCGTGCCCGATCCGTCGTCACTCGACGATCTGCCCAGCGATCCCAACAGCGGCGGTCCCTACGTTATGTTCCAGGGCACACCGTACGCACACATCATGATGCCGGTGGGCGACCGCTAGGTCACCGAACGCATTGGATGCTTGAGATCCCCGGGGCCCGGTCGTGGCCCCGGGGGTCTTCTTCATCCGCGATACACGGCCCAGATCAGGCAGGCCCAGCCGGCGATGAACGCGACGCCGCCGATCGGCGTGATGGCGCCCAGCCAGCGGATTCCCGAAAGGCTCAGCACGTAGAGGCTGCCCGAGAAGACCAGCGTGCCCACAACAAAAAGCCAGCCGGCCGCCGTCGTCGCACCGCTCGGCCAACGCGTCACCGCCCAGGCCACGGCCAGCAGCGCCAGCGCGTGATACAGCTGGTAGCGAACGGCCGTCTCCCAGACCGCCAGCATCTCGGAGGTGAGCCGGGCGCGGAGCCCGTGTGCACCGAAGGCGCCCGCGGCCACGCCGATCAGGCCCGACGCGGAACCCAGTATAAAGAAGAGTCTGTCCATAGCTTCTGCCGCCCCAACCTAGGCCGGCGGAGTTTGCAGTGCCAGGGCATTTCTGTCATCTTTAGCGCGGTCGGGAACGTGGTGTGGCGGGATGACGCTTCAGACCCAACCAGCCGCTGTCTCTTAACACGAGGAGCCCGGGCATGACGGCTACCGGCGATGGCCGGAGGGCGCTGGTACTGATCGTAGACGACGAGCCGGCCATCACCTCGGTGATCTCGCGGCAATTGAGTCGAGACGGCTTCGACTGTAAGGAGGCCGCTTCGGGTGAGGAGGCCCTCGGCCACCTCGATGAGCGTGAATTCGACGTCATCGTCACGGATGTGAAGATGCCGGAGATGTCAGGGATCGAGTTGCTCAAGATTGTTAAAGAACGCGATCCCGAGATACAGGTCATCGTGATGACTGGGAACCCAGATGTCGACTTTGCGGTGGAGGCCATCCGCTCGCAGGTCGACGACTACCTGGTCAAACCTTTCGAGCTCTCGCAGCTCAGTCATTCGGTCTTTCGCTCCCTCGAGCACCGCAACTTGGTGCGCGAGAACCGGCTCTACCGGGCGCAGCTGGAGGATCGCGTACAGGAGCAGGCTCAGCAGATCGAACGCCTCTTTCTCGATGGACTTTCTGCCCTCGCCGCGGCCATTGAGGCCAGGGACCTGTATACCAGCGGACACCTCGACCGTGTCTCCACCTACTCGCTGGCGATGGGGCTAGAGATGGAGCTGGACGATCAGCAGATGTCGAACCTCTGGCTTGGTTCGCTGTTTCACGACGTGGGTAAGCTGGCCATCCCCGATGCCATCCTTAACAAGCCGGGCCCGCTGACCGACGAAGAGTACGAGCAGATGAAGAAGCACCCCGAGCTGGGGGTGCAGATCGTCGAGCGCATCTCGTTCTTGGTCCCGGCAGCGAAAGGCATCCTCCACCACCAGGAGCGCTGGGACGGCAAGGGGTACCCCCATGGTCTCGCCGGCCAGATGATCTGTGTGGAGGGCCGGATCCTGGCGGTAGCCGACGCTTTCGACGCGATGCTCACCGACCGCCCGTACCGGAAGGGCCGTGCGGAGCCCGAGGCGGTGGCGGAGCTGGAGCGCTGCTCCGGAAGCCAGTTCGACCCCGATGTCGTGGCCGCTTTTCTGCGTGCCCGGGACAAAGGCTTCCCTGCAGTTTACCCGGCTACGAGCCTGGCACGCTAGGACTTGGCTTGACCCCCCCGTAAGGCCGGAATAAATTGCCGTTTCCCAGCGCCACCGTAGCTCAACGGTAGAGCACGGCATTCGTAATGCCGGGGTTGTGGGTTCGATTCCCACCGGTGGCTTGCTCGGCGCCGGGGGG
>Ga0209536_100009709_pt1 | contig 14288 bp, 12 predicted proteins | sample DeeMarSeWOR28_12_FD_187461 | JGI IMG/M metagenome (GOLD analysis project Ga0209536, IMG submission 187461) | Marine sediment microbial communities from White Oak River estuary, North Carolina - WOR-2-8_12 (SPAdes) (version 2) | ecosystem: Environmental > Aquatic > Marine > Intertidal zone >...
GGACTGAATGAAAAGCCCGTTTTTGGGAAAACCATCGCCAAAGGGTGCACGGTCAACGCCCAGCACACGCCAACCTTTTTCAGCGAATAGGGCAACGGTTGCGCGGCCAATGCCGCCCGCCGCGCCGGTGATGAGTACGGTTTTTGTCATTGATCTCAATTCTTTTTGTACACGGATAACACGGAGGCCAACGGAAACAATCTTTTACTTACGGAATTTTTGTCCATTTTAGTGAGCCTTTGCGAGAATTATCGTAAATTTTTCTTCGAAATTCAGCTTGTGGACCAAAATTTAGCAACAAGCCTACTTCAATTTCGGTCGATTTTAGATAGTTCAGAAGCTGTGCCGAATGAACATCAGCAAGCTTTTCAATTGCCTTAAGTTCTAGCAAAACAATGTCATTCACAACCATATCGGCAACATACTCTCCAACCACTTTGTTATGAAAATATACCCTTATTGGCTTTTGTTGCTCAACAACCAAACCAAGTTCATCCAAAAGGATGGCAAAAGCAGCTTGGTAAACTTTCTCAGAAAAACCAAACCCCATCTCCTTGTGAAGCTGGAAAAATGCTCCCAAGATTTTCCCAGTCAGGTCAGAATGCTTACCTTCAAACTTTTTACGATTCTCAGTCATCTTCTATCCGCAAAAGACAAGGGCCTTCCGTCAATATCCGTGAATTCCGTGTACTAAAAAAGCTCCTTATAAGCTATCCCCAATCCATCCAGCAAGTTCTTTATCGTGTTCCAGTGCACCCGCTCCCAGGCAGCCGGGCTGGAATTGGCATTGTGTGGAGCTAACATAACGTTGTCCATTTTCATGAGCGGGCTGTCGGACGGCAATGGCTCATGTTCATAAACGTCAAGCGCCGCACCAGCGATCTGGCCTTTTTGCAAAGCATCGATCAGGGCCGGCTCTTCTACAATGGGGCCGCGGGCCGTGTTGATGAGTATGGCATTCGGTTTCATCAACGCAAAAGTATCCGCGTTCATCAGGTGATGGCTGGTAGGGTTCAGGTCACAGTTGAGGGAAACGAAATCGGCACGTGAGAGCAAATTCTCAAGGGATGTCATCTCGATGCCAGTTTCGGTGATGAAAACGTGATCGATCTCCACAATGTCATTGCCGAGCACTTGCATGCCAAAGGCGCGCGCGCGGCGTGTCACAACTTTGCCGATCGTGCCTACACCGACCACACCGAGCGTGCACTCGCTGAGTGCTTTGCCAGGAATTTTGTCCCATACGCCGGATTTCATGGCTTTGTCCATCCAGGGCAGGCGGCGGACAAAGGCCAGCATGTAGCCAAGCACCGTGTCCGCGACGGGGATGGTGAAGGCGTTCGGGGTACGACCAATTTTAATCCCATAACGGGAGCAGGCTTCGGCGTCGATCGAATCGATGCCGGTCCCCCACTTGGAGATGACTTTCAGGCGCGGCTGACAGGCTTCGATCACGCGCGCACTATAACGGTCATCCCCGCAAATCGCGCCGTCGAACTGACCGGCATACTCGAGCAGCACATCTTCCTCCACCCGCTCTTGCACTTTGGGAACGATCAATTCAATGTCGTAGTCTTCCAGAACCGGACGGAAGCGGTCTAGGAAGGGAATCATGTAGGGGGCGGTGAACAGAATAGTGTACATCAGAAATCACTCACATAGCAACTCAAGGGTTTGGTCATAATCATACGGGGGAGAGTAGAGCGGCCCTTTTTCAAGTTGCCGGCACAAGAAGAAACGTATGTTACGGTCACTCTTGATGATGGCGGCAGCCTGCCGGGCTTTTTTGGCCTCGCCCAAGGTAGCATAAGCTTCCAGCGCAGGCATCCACTCAGAATAATCATTCGGACGTAAATCCAGAGACTGAGCTTCGTCCGCAAGCTGCGCCACCGCCTGCCAATCTTCCATCTGGCGGGCCAGGTTCATCTTCTGATAATAATAGCACCAATCATGCTCGGGTTCGCGACCGAAGATTTGCCGGGGGACGGTTGCCGGGGCGTGCGCGACATCTATCTGATCAATTCGCGAATAAGATGCCACGTCGGTGACGATGCCATCCCCTGAATAACCCGGCAACTCCACCTGACGACCATCCAACACATGCAGACAAGACCCGCTTGTAGGGAAGGCCACGATCAAAGCTTTGCTGAAATCTTTCGGAACATATACTTCGCGACTATAGTTGCCCCCCTCCTCTACGCCTTGCTGGATGAGCACAGCCGAATTCGCGTTCAATACCTCGGCAGACACTTTGATACCTTCGCCGGGGTAATAAACCATATTGGCCGGTCCATATATTTCATAATCCTCCGCAAAGCCGAACGGCATGGAGACAAAAACCATGGTCCCCTCTTTCAGCATCGGCGCGCGCCAGGACAACTGCCACCACAGTTCGCGGTTGTAAGACCAGTAGTCACGGTAGTAATCGGCGCTGAAGTAATGCACGATCACGCTCATCCCGATCAAGACCAGGGGGATGATCCAACGGGCAGATGCACGCAGCGCATAAAAGATGAATCCGGCCACCGCAAGGATAATCCCGATCATGGCATGATACGCATAGCGGTCCCACTGGACTTCGAAGGAAATGTTGCGACCGGAAACCACGATCGGGGTGACCGCCATAACAACGATCAAGGCGCCCATCCACATCCACGCCACTTCTACGGACCCTGGGCTTGCTTCCGTTTCATGAATTAATTCTTGCCTTTTGACATACCAGACGTACAGAAGTACACCACCTACTGCCAGCACAGCCAACCCTACCGCGGTACCCAATTCGCGATACTCGCTAACACGAGTGAACTTGTAAAAAGGCACAAACCAGGCTAGTACCGTGGCCTCCCAAACATCTTTGGCTGTTTCGATGATAATGCCCAGCAAACTATGTAGAGGCGAAGCACCATAACTGGAGAACAAAACGCCAACGTCCGTGGCGCGGCGCGTACTCTCGAACAAAAACACCCGCCAAAACACAAAAGCTCCAACCAGAAGAATATATGGTATGGAACGTTTCAGGGTCGGGATGATCGCCTTCTTAGGCGCCTCATTACTCTCTTTCCAAAGCACATACCAGAGCAAAAGAACCCGCGCGCCTTCCAGGCCGATCATAGCTTCGAAGATCCCGAAATACAACAGGGCAAATAACAACGCCAAACCTGTCCACAAAATGGTTTTCCACCCGCTCTTAACCTTGACTGCCAGAATTGTCGAAAGAATCGAGAAGATGGCCAGGTCATAGCCTAGCAACAGATTCTTGAACGTGGCAGCGTTGGGCTGCTGTAAAAAGCCGGGATAGACCGCGAACAGCAAGGCAGCAATGGTTGTTTCAAACTTCTTCTCCGGCCAAATCACGCGCAACAAATAGAAGAAACCGATGCTTCCCAATAGGCGCAGGAAAAGCGCATAGAGGTGCCAGCCAATTACTGAACTTCCCAGTAGAGCATAATCTAAGGCGTAGATATATCCGATGAGTGGCCGGTCGATGGCAAATAAGTTGATGATCCCCTGGGCGCCTTCGGTTTGCCCGGCCAACAGCATATACCAGTCATCGCGATAGAACCCAAGCTGGGGAATCAAAATCCCGTAACTCAGCAGGGTACTTAGCGTAATTACACTAAGCGCAACGACTGTTTCTGAAATCCTATTTTTTTTCAGTAATGACATCCTGATAAAACCTTTTAGTGGCTTGCCTGTATAGGTTGCATAATTATAAAGGGCAACGTGAGATTATGCCTCTTTATACTCCTGAGCCCTTGCTTGAATATAAGCCAAGATCCTTTCTGCTAGCAATAGCCCTAAGAGCCAGAAACTCAGTACAAATTGCAAGCTGATTGTCAAAGCATGGCGGTGAGTACCCGGCACATCCCCGTGCCAGACGATGAACAGGTGAGGATAGATCAACAAACATAAGGTAATAAAGATTACCCAGGCTAGATTGACTTTCCAGGCTTTCTTCCATATGGCTGCAATAGCCGCAATTGTAGTCAATGCCCACAACCACAAGACCGCATCCTGCGGATACAGAACGCGTTCGGCATACCAGGGCAGGAGGGGTTCATAACGTTGCGGATAGAATTGATCTACATCTTCAAATACCAGCAACCATTCCAAGTCCTGCCAGGGCTGGCTTAAATTTATTAACGGTTTGGAAAGCAACCAGCGCACGTAACAGGCTTTGCCATTTTCATTTTGCCAATCCCGGTAGGATTGTAAAGCCGGATCGGTGTAAAAAGCCCTGTCGTTGCTATTGGCATAGCCGCCTGCCAGGCTCTGCAACTCCGGTGTGACCGGCATACCGCAATCAACAAAGAACGACAACGCGTACTGATCAGTCAGAATCCGCTGCGCCAGCACATTTTGGAACGGGAAAACCCAGCGATTGCCTCTATCTGCGCTGAGATTGCTAAGAGAGAAAAGCAAAGTAAACACAATAGCAATGGAAAGGTAGCGCTTGCGCGCGCCGAAAAACAAAACGCCCAGAAGGATTAAGCCTGCGATCATTAGCAATATCCAGCCGTTCGTATCGCGTGTGAAGGCCCACAGGAAAGCGATAACATTTAATATGAACACCTTCCCCCGTGACCACCCCCTTAGCAACCAGAGCCAGGCAGCAAGAAATAGAGCCATCAGAGAAACGGAAATGGACTCGGTCAGAATGACCACGTCCCAGCCTGCTATATGACGGTCGAGACTGAGCGCCAAGATCAAGCCAAATGCAATGGGCCGGAGAATTCCCCTGAAAGAATAGGCCACAGCCAGGGCCAACATTCCCCAGGCGAAGATGGAAAAGGCCGTCTGGAAAGCTGCAACCTGCGTAAAGTCAGCGTTATAGAGTTTAAGCACAAGGGGGAACATTGGAGGGCGTGTGTTAGCCCAGAAATCTTTTGAGAGGAACGCTTCACCCGAAACTCGCACGTAGGCAGGCGTATCCGCAGTCCGTTTGGTTTTCTCGAAGGCCAGGGCTTCATTCTCCCAACGCAGGTTGGCGTAAAGAGCAAACACAAGCAACATAAAAATGGCAATCAACACGGATGTTGATTTCTGCCTTTTGCGATTCGCTGCCTGTATTCCCTTCGAGTTTTCCATTATTCCTTGCGCCGCATTAGAAAATCAGTGATCTCAAAATCGAGTTCTTCGTCGATATCCCAGGCTTCGTCGGGATCAATTTCGAACAGGATGGGATTCTCCCCAATGCGATGATGTTTTTCAACCAAGTTTTGACGGGTGAAAAGATACAGGCAGGAATTCTCTTCATATACCGGTGGCAGGTCCTGGGTCTGGATGAGAACCGAGGGGTCGTGGTTAATGGCCGCCCCGTGTTGGTCATACAGTCGCGTTTTCCAGCGTGTCACTGAGAAGAGCGAGTCCTTCTCTGGATATGCCTCCAGAAATGTCTTTATTGCACGGGAGACCGTTTCAGGGCGCAACAAAGGATTGGTGCTGTGCGTTTGCAGATAGAAATCAGCCTGCACCTGCGCCGTGTCGTGCAGCAGAATTTCGTTCATCGGGATGTCAACCGCACGCAGGTTTTCCGGACGGTTGATAATTGTCACCTGCGGGAAATGCCGGCGCAATCCATCCATGACCGGCTCAGAATCGGTATCCACGACCACCTGGTCGATCCCCGAAACAGCCAGCAGGGTTTCGATGATGAAATGAAAGAGCGGCTTCCCAGCCAGCTGACGGTAGTTCTTGCCGGGTACGCGCTGGCTATGGTGACGCATGGGAACAAGGGCAACAAGAGAAGGCATTTGAGATCCTATAAATGCGAGTTAGGGTAAGTGCACACGCAGATTAATATCATAATAGTTTTGGGCGCATTTGGTGATCCAAAATCCGGTTTTCCCTGGCGGGTCGAAATCGCGGATGCCACCAACAGGCAGGCCGTCAATAGCGAACACATCCGCGCGCTCCTCCCCATCTGCAATCGCTTCCAAAATTGCAGCTTCCCTGGCATCCCATTCCTGGGCCCTATTCGCATATATAGGAATCTTCTCGGCGGTCACCTTGAGCGAATTTATTGGAAATACATAGGATACCAACAATAGCACGATTGTGAGCGTTTCCAGCCACCTGTAGGAATATAACTCGCGGAGTGCCAGCCCGGTCAACCAGCCTGCTAGGACAAAGCCAAACACGGCGATGAAACGTGGGATGATAATTGTCCTGTCGGCCGGGAGACCCCTTTCCACATAGGCGCTGGGGGCGAAGGATGCCGCCACCAGAAAGACAGCCAAAAGACCTGCCAATGCGGCCAGCAATAAGATTTTCAGGGGCTTGTCCGTTTTTATGGATGGGAAGAATAGGAGTCCGGAAAAAACCGACATCGCGATGATGACAACGTTCTGGTAATCCTTGATCGATAGGACGAAGAAAGCATAGGTAAATTGATATAGAAGGACAACAAGTTCGACCAACCCGGCAGGTTCGCCATAGCGTTCTTTCCGGACCTGTGTGGTTGGTGCGAAGGCCAACAAGGCCATTGCCGTCACCGCGCCAACCAGCGCCACCAACGCCGGGACGAAAGTCTTCACAGCCCAGACTTTCTTCTGGCGATAGCCGATTCCAGCGATGAGCACGTACAACCCCAGCGTGGATACCAAGACCGCGCTGCTGGCTTCAGAAAAACCTCCGCCGAGCAATGCCAGTACAAAGATGATTCCGGTAAGAATCGGGGATGGCTCGTCTCGTTTGCTACCCTCCGTGATGAGCACAAATATCCAGGGGAGGAAGACCAACGGTGTGACATAAGTCAGCATGCCGGTGCGCCAGTAGAGAGATTGGTATATGTGTGGGGAAAGATAGATCGAAAAATACACAATGACCGACGCCGCCAAAAGCACCAGCCATTTCGAAAGCCGATACCCGGCCATGCAGGCAAAATTATAGAAAAGAAACGCCAGCCCAGCTACCCAGAAGATGATTGTCAGTGGCGTCATCAGTTGGGTACCCAGGGTCCCAAGGGCATACAGCAAACCTGCGAAGATGGTCACAGAATAGCGGCTCGGAGTATAGGTCACGTTGTAGGCGTAGCCAGCGACTGTTTCAAGAAATCCCAGGTTTTTGAAATCCGCGTTGTAACACCAATCATCCGCCCAATCACGGTTGAAGTATCCCAGGTAGGCAAACAGTCCCACCCCTGCCAAGGCAAGGATTAGTCCCACGATCAGGGCGAATTTCTTGAAATCAAAGCTCATTGGGGATTTATTTTTCTTCCGTATCCTGTGGTTTGCGAAAACTATACACCAGCGCGATAATTGCGATCAGCAGAAAGATGCTGTGGAATTGTTCCAAAAATGTGATTTCAATAAAATAGATCAACCCAAAGATAAAGGCAGTGACTATCGCTATCGCGCGTGATCTTTTAGTAACACGCGGCATCAAGGGAGAGCCTTTCAGATTAAAGCGCCGTTGATAATAAACTGACAACCAGCCAACCAAAGCAAAAGCGCCAACAATAATTAATATGAGAATAATTGCGTCTTTCATGGTTACCGATTATACCGAATCGGCTTCATATCCCATTTGATTTACTTATCATAAGTTGAAATCGTTTCGACTAAAAATATGCGCTGGTTTTCCGTCTGGATGCGGGTAGCGCAGCCAGATAAGAGTTCAATTGATATTCCATCAAGCATCTGACTGTCAGGAAGCACAAAGTACTGGAAGTAGCCATCCAGCAGGTTGATGGTAGGGATAATGCGCATGTCAGTTTGGGAGGTCGAAGCCAGAGTATCCAATTGCTGGTAAAAATCGTCGATGTGCATTTCGGTGTTGTGGGTCAAAAAATCATCGTAGCAAATCTTCGGGGCCAGTCCGCAGGAGCCATTTTCACCCTGCACGAGATCGATGTAGGAGCCAGGGCTGATATTGATGACAAACGATCGTTGTTCTGACGGGCAAACAGGTTCATTCAGTTTTGGCCTTGAATTGGCACGCAAAGTCACAGGAGGAAGAAGAACTGTCAGCATAAGTAGGGTTACGGCAACAAATCGCAGGAAGAACAATTCATTTTTAGCGGAAGCAGGCTCCTTGTCACGGTCAGGGAAGCGACTGACACCCACTGCCAGCAAAACAAAGAAAAAGGGCATGGTGCTGGCATAAAAGCGCATCCCGCCATCTATCGGCGGCAAAAACGGAATAGAGAGAAATATCCCGATGAAACCCGCCAGAAGCAAGGTCGAGATGTCCGAACGACGCTTGAAAATTAGCGAGTAGATGCCTCGAAGCATGACGATAATCGTCAACCCCCAAAGAACCAGGTCCAGTTCATAATTTTGGTCTTTAACCCCAAATACGAAGATACTCCTCCCGCCGGGAAGGAAAAAGTCTCTGTAGGCTCCTGCAACTCCCTTGAAAAAATCGGATGGCGTTGCAAGGAAAGCATCCCAGGCCGCCTGATACACCCTGGAGGGGTTTCTGGTGCCAAGTTCATCGATGGCGCTGTGCCAACCGATCCCGCCGCGAGTCTGTCCATAGATGGTGTAGGCAAAGTTGCCGAAAGACGCGCCTTCTGGCACACCCAGCAGGCGCGGATAGATCGTATTAACGGCAAAGTATCCGGCTGCAAGTAAGACCAGAATAAGGATGACATAAAGAATTGAAAATCGTTTTGCACCTCGAAACGCCCATCCCACCCACAAGGCCAACATCGGGAAAATAAAAAAAGTTCCCGCGCGGGCACTGACGGCTACCAATAGGAGAGCGAGACCGAGCAGTACATCAAACCATCTTTTACGCCGGGCTGCGTGCCAGAGAATCACAAACCCGAAACAGCCACCGATGAAACCCAATGATTCACTCATCGCATACCCGGCGACGATCTGATAGTAAAAGTACATAAATGTGATATAGAGCGTTCCAGCTAACGCCCCCATGGCTTGGCGAACCTGCCGCGCGGACAGATACAGACCAATCCCGGCCAGTTGTGTCAGTAGGGCCAGAGCAATTTTCAAGTTCTGTCCCGTCAGCAAAAGCACGGACGACAGGAATCCAGGGAATAATGGCCTACCCAAAGCCTGGCCTGCTATTCGGATTGGGAATCCATTGGTAAGTAAACTCGCCCCTAGATAATAATTCTTGGCATCCTTATATGGGAGCAACCCGCTGATAAGGAAATTATCTGAAAAACCCGAAGTCCACAGGTATGAGAGTGTCAGTGCAAACAGCAGCATTGTCAGACCAAAAACTGCCAAGACACCTTGATCTCCCTTCAATCGAAACGATAGATAATAGAGAAACAATACACTGAGAAAAACGAACAGCTCATAGCGATGAAATTTCTGAGTGAAAGAATATGGGATTTCGAATATAAGCAGCACCCAGAAGAATAGAATCGGTAGGAGCCAAGACAAAATTTCACTGTAATTTACTCTCTTCAAATCGAGCACTGCTCTCATAAGGTTGCTTTCCTAAACGTCAAAAATGCTTAGCTACAAAAAACATTTTCTTACTCGCTCGTATATACAGATTCTATGAAATAAATACTTTGGTTCATGGTCATAATCTTCGTCGCACAGCCAGAAATTGTACGATTATCTAACCCGTCTGATACTCGATCGAAATCTTGAACGAAATAATGAGATTTCCAATCAACCAGATTATGAGCCGGGATGATTCGTATACCCTTTTTGCTTGAACCAGCCAAAGCAAGTAGTTGATCGTAAAAATCATCCACCCCTTTTTCATCTCCATTTCTATCAAAATCTTCGTAACATATACCGGGTGCCAAGCCACACGTAGCTTCTTGCTTTCTTACAATGTCAATGTAAGATCCAGGAGTAACTTTAACAACAAAGGGGCTCTGTCCAAAAGAGCATTCTGGAACATCAAATTTTTCAGGCCTTTGTATAAAATGATTAACTAAGGGTAAAGGCATCGCAAGAATCAACAATACAATGGATATCATTCTAATTTTGGTCATTGAATGAGAGTATTCGGTTTCACTTATAATCTTGGGGTTCTCGACAGGGAAATTCCCTAAGCCAGCTGATACCAAAGCAAAAAAGAAAGGCATGGTACTGGCATAAAATCGTGAACCTCCATCAATCGGGGGCAGGAATGGGATTGACAGGAGTATGCCAATGAAACTTGCTATAAGCAAGGATGAAACGTTCAAACGAATATGCTTGCTTAGCCTGATTATGCCAAAAGTCAATAATCCTAAACTAACAATCCACAAAATAGTACCTAAAACCGCTTGTTCGCCAGATACGGCGAAAATAAATATACCGGTAGTTCCTGGCAAGAAGAAATCCCGGTACGACTTTAGTGAAGCAAGAATAAAGCTAAACGGATTGTCAACAAAATAAAGCAATGCTGCTCTAAATATCTTAGATGTATCACGAGTTCCCAAGGTATCAATCGCGCTATGCCATCCAGTACCGCCACGAACTTGTCCATAGAGCGAAAAAGCAAAGTTACCAAATGAAGAACCGCCCTCGGCACCAATTAAGTACCGAAGTACCGTATTCCCTAACAAATAGGTGAAAAAAATTATGATACTTGCAACCAAAGCAGCGCGTATCGAAAAGCGATTTGTTCCCCTAAAAATCCATCCAACCCAAATGATTAGCAATGGAAAGATAAAGAACGCACCTGCACGGGCGCTCACTGCAATCATCAACATTACCAATCCCAGGATAATGTCAAACCACCTTGGATGATTTGCAGCCCTAAACAATAGAATAAAAGCAACACACCCCAACGTTACCCCAAGCAGTTCGGTAGCAGTTACACCAATAAAATATTGCACGAAAAAATATAGAAAGGCAGCGTATAAGCTTGCTGGCAAAGCCCCCCAAGCTTTTGATATTTCCTGGGCAGATAAAAAACTCCCAACTCCCACCAATGCTACCAGAATTGCAAGTGACGCTTTCAAGTTTTGCCCCGTAAACCAGAGTATCGATGAAAAGAAAGCAGGGAACAGCGGTCTCCAGGTGGATCGACCTGCGTTTAGTCGTTCCCCATTTAGAATTAATGAGGCGCCGTCATAATAGCTTTTACCATCTTTATATGGCAATAAACCACCGATAATCCTGTTATCTGAAAACCCTGACGTCCAGTTGTAAGAAAGTGTCATTGCAAAAACAAACAGAATAAGGCTGAACGTTATGAACTGATACCTGGCAGGTAAACGAAATGTTACATATAAAAAGAGTAAAAAGACGAGAAACAAAATTCCAGAATAAGAAGAAAAAGTCTGAGAAAAAGATTGTGGTACCCTAAAAATTAAAATAATTGCAAACAAAATAAACGGGAATATCAATTTAGCCGCATCAAATATGTACTTTCTAGTATTAAGCATTAGATCTTCCTCGTAAGAATAAATCCTTGATCGGTCATTCAAAGATCGGTGCTATATTCATCTTGAGATATATCCACATTATATGGCAAGTACTAACCCTGGCGGTATTCAATTGGCTCGACATCCCGTTCGTCGGATTTACCCGCGCTCCAATGGGGATAATAAAATGTCTGCCGCAGGTGCTGCGTAACCGGGCCTGACTGTCGGTAACCCTGGTACGTCCCCCAGAACTGATTGAAACGGAACCAGTAAATGGATGAAAAACTTCTCCACAGTAAATTTTGGCGCGCCGCATGAAACAGGTCGCTCAGGATGTTGGTGACGGTCAGGCGGGCAAAATCGTACACGTTGAAATGCGATTCGGGAAAGATGCGCTTGAAGGCCATCGCTTCGCGGCGGTAACGGTTGTAGATGCCACGTGGCGTTTCGTCATGGATGTGGATAATCTCAGCATGCGCGGCATACGAAACCGCATATCCCGCTCCGTGCGCCCACTTGGCCCATGCCAGGTCTTCCAGACCGGTCAGCGTTTCATCGTAGGAATGTTCATCCCACAACAAACGCCGGATGGCCGCGTTAGCGTTGTTGCAAAAGGGACTGTCCTGCTGCGTTACGTCCGCATCGGGGAACCACTGGCGGAAGATCTGGTGCTCGGAAAACTTCGAAGTTTCCATGCCGCGCTGTTTGCCGTATACCAGCGCCACCCATTCATCATCAAATGGGCGCAGAAGGCACTCCAACCAATCGGGATAGACTGGGTAGACATGCGCGCTGGCGATGACGACCAATTCGCGCGTCGCCGCCCGGACCCCGAAATTGAGTGAGCGCCCAAATGTAAACTCGTCTGACGGGATGTGGACGATCTTCGCGCCATAGGATTCCGCTATGGACACAGTCTCGTCGGTAGAGCCAGAATCGACGAGGACGATTTCCACATCTCTGACGGTCTGCTGCTGGATGCCTTCAAGAAGACGGCCAATGTGAGCTTGCTCGTTGAAGGCTCTAATTACTATGGAACATTGCATATTCGGTATTGGGAATTGTAATTCGGGAATCGGCAGTCATTTTCTGCGATGCCCAATTTCCGAATCCCGTCCTTACCAATCATTATCCTTCTCATACCCCAATCGTATCAACAAATCCCCAGCCACATCCTTGAAGATTTTCTTGTGTTCATCGGTGAAATGCTTTTTCCATTCACCCGTCTTGCCAGATCGGAAGGTGGGGGATCTGCCCGGGTTGATGGAATTCTCCAGATATTCCAGAAGCAGGTTTCGAGGGGCCCGAAGCGGGGCACGGACCAGGAAATGGTCAATGATGCGCTTCAGCGTCCCAATGCGTTCGTGGATCAAATCTTCGAAATGGATCTTCATAACAGATGGCTGATCGAGCCAGCCAAGGTAAGGCGCGAAGCGGTCGGCTATGTTCGGAAATTCGATATCGAGTTCGGGCCGCCCCAAAATACTAACCTTGAGTCGCGTGTCGAAATCGGGCAGGGATTGATAGTAGGCATGGTGGACATGGTCTGGCTCCATCTCGGTGACATAGAAAACGTGCGAGACGGCCACATCGCGTGGATCACGGAAGATGAAGTAGGGCACAAATGTAGGCGCACAAACGCGTTCTACGACCTCAGGACGGGCAAACAGGTGTGCAGACGCAATATCGCCCGATTTCAGGGAATCCAGCCAGCGGAGGGCCTGCTCGGGGGGGCGCTTGCGTCCGCTTTCGCCTTCGTATTCGGCGTAGAAGGAATGCAGGCGACGAGAGAAAGGCGCGGCGCGGTTGAAACCAAGCAGGATCTGGTCGAGTAAATGCGTGCCACTTTTGGGGAAGGAGATGCCGAGCAAAACCGGCCAGCCGTTCTCAGGCGCGGGCACGGACGCAAAACGGGCGCGCTGGATCAGTTTTTCAGTCTGGTAGATGAAGCGGCGCAGGGATGCTTTAATGGGCATGAAGAGTATTTAACCACAGAATTCCAAAGCGGTAAAAGTGATATACTCCAAAATATCTCGGTCTTTACAAGTGCAACGCACTTCAAAATTGAGCGTGTGTTGATGAAATATCCAGTCAAGTGCGTTGCACTTCTGTTAGCATGTTCAGGGAAAGGGACAAAAAGTGAAGAGAACCATCTTCAACACCCCAATTATTACCCCGGCCTTTCACTTCCTTTTCAAGCTTGGATTGTGGCTGACGGGCTGGCGCGTGGTAGGACAACTCCCCGACATCCCCAAGTTTGTGATCGCTGGCGCGCCGCACACCTCCAACTGGGATTTCGTCATCTTCCTGGCGCTGGCCTTCATCCTGAAGGGAGACCTGCGCTACATGGGCAAAAAGGAATTGTTCCGCTGGCCTATTGGCTGGTTCTTTCGCTGGTGCGGCGGCGTGCCCGTGGACCGTTCCAAACCACAGGGACTGGTAGAACAGACGGTGCTGGCAATGCAAAAAGCCGACAAATTTCAATTGATCATCACCCCCGAAGGAACGCGGAAAAGGGTAGGCGAATGGAAGATGGGTTTCTATCATATTGCCAAACAGGCGGGGGTTCCGGTCTCAACCGGCTTCGTGGACAGCGTCTCCAAAACCTGCGGCATTGGCCCAACCTTCACACTGAGCGATGATATGGAAGCCGATATTGCAAATATAAAGGCCTTTTTTACAGATAAGGTGGGGATCAATCCCAGGCAAACGAGTGAGTTATAACTCTTCCATGCGGACAAGTGGACAGCAACAGTTTCACTACACACGCCGTTTGCGCTTATTAGCTTCAAAATTTTCTAGGTCTGTCTCACCTGAAAACAGGAATTTGAAAAAGGATTTGCCTTGAAAACGGCATGTTTGTCGGATACTTAGAAGAAGCAAATAATGGTGAGCAGGATTTTCATGAAAAGCTGTAGATATTAACTTGAACTAGTCAAGACTTAATCTGACACTCTCCGATAAAATCATAAGATTTCAAAGGAGAGTAAGATGACAAACG
>Ga0209536_100009710_pt1 | contig 14286 bp, 10 predicted proteins | sample DeeMarSeWOR28_12_FD_187461 | JGI IMG/M metagenome (GOLD analysis project Ga0209536, IMG submission 187461) | Marine sediment microbial communities from White Oak River estuary, North Carolina - WOR-2-8_12 (SPAdes) (version 2) | ecosystem: Environmental > Aquatic > Marine > Intertidal zone >...
CGCGATGGTGCTCCGGATCCGCTCCGCGGCCTTGAGCGCCTCGGCCTTGTCCACCTCGGGCATCACGAGGAGGAACTCCTCGCCGCCGTAGCGGCCGACGTACTCCCCCTCCCGCAGCGATTCGTTGAGGAGTCGCCCGAGAGCGCGAAGCAGATCGTCTCCCGGCACGTGGCCGTTCGTGTCGTTGTAGTGCTTGAAGTGATCGATGTCGAAGAGGAAGATCGACCCGCGATTGCGGGGGCCCGGCTTCTCCGCGATCGCCTCTTCGATGTAGTGGACGATGCGGGACTTGTTCAGCAGTCCCGTCAGACCGTCGGTCTGGGCCAGATGCTCCTGCTCCTTGAAGACGAGCGCGCTCGTGATGGCCACGGAGGTCATGAGCGCGATCGTGCGACCGAGGTCCCGAGCCTGTTGGAGGCTGCGCCGACACGGACCCACGAGCATCACGCCCAGGGTGCGGTTGCCCCGCACGACCGGCAGGCAGAAGGCGAAGCCCTCGTCCGGAACCCCTTCGGACAGGTTGCGCCCGCGCGCGACACCGCTCTCGTACTCGACCTCCTCGGGCGTGAGGGGGAGCTGCTTGATCGCGGTCCAGCCGACGATGCCGCGTCCCAGCTCGAGCCGGTGCCCCACCCCGTAGCCGCAGCGGCCCCGGGCGGCGACGGCGACCAGATCGTTGCTCACGCACTTGTAGAAGAGCGCGTAGCTCGGCTCGAAGATCTCCTGGACCAGCTCGAGCGCGCAGTTCGGGATCTCCCGCAGGTTTCGCGTCCCGGACAGCCGCTGCGCGATCTCCGGCAGCTCGGAGAGCGAGCGCTGCAGATCCTCCACGGTCGCCTCGGCCGCCTCCGCGCGGCGGGTCGCCTCCACCGCCGCCCTGCGGTGCTCTCGCGCGCTCTGCTGGGCCTCCTTGACCCGATTCTCCCGCTCTCGGAGGAGGCCGCGCTGAGACGACTTCCCCAGCGCCCGTGCGATCCACAGGCAGACACCCATCAGGACGATGACGGGCGCGAACTCGACGGGTATAGCGTTCCACATACTCTGGAGATGCTCGTGGGCAAGCCGCAGGCCGACGGCCGAACAGGCGACCGCACGTCACTCGTCGGTAGTTTGGAGATGCGTCTTGACCCGTCGCGTCCCCATCGGCCGCTCGCCCCGGCTAAAGGATTCGCGAGCGCCGGTCGACGCATCGGAGATGGACATCCCGATGATCGATCAGACCTGGGTAGAGAAGGTGCTCCGCACCGCGGTGGCGGCGGCGGCCTCGGACGTGCACTTCAAGGCCGGAGAGCCGGTGCTGATGCGAATCCGGGGTGAGCTGCGCTCGATCAAGACGCCGAAGCTCTCCCCTCACCAGACCCGGGCGATCCTCGACTGCCTGCGCCCCGCGTATGTCGCCGCCGACGAGGTCGAGACCCTTCAGGAGCTCGACTTCTCCCACGCCGTCCCGGGGATGGGACGCTTCCGTGTCAACGCCTTCCGACAGCGCGGAAGCTTTGCGCTGGTGGTGCGCATCATCCCCCTCGAAGTGCCGCGCCTCCAGGACCTGAACCTGCCGGATCGCCTGCCCGCCCTGGCCTGCGAGCCCCGGGGCCTCGTGCTGGTGACGGGTACCACCGGCAGCGGGAAGTCCACCACCCTCGCGGCGATGATCGAGCACATCAACAATACGCGCCGCTCCCACGTCATCACCATCGAAGACCCCATCGAGTTCTTCTTCCGAAACAAGCGCGCTTCGATCGTCCAGCGCGAGATCGGGCTCGACACCTCATCCTTCGCCGTCGCCCTGCGCGCGGCGCTCCGTCAGGACCCGGACGTCATCATGATCGGCGAGATGCGCGACACGGAGACGATCGACATCGCGCTCAAGGCCGCCGAGACGGGACACCTGGTCCTGAGCACGGCGCACACCACGGACGCCACGAAGACCGTGCAGCGCATTCTGTCGGTCTTCCCCCCGTCGGAGCAGACCATGATGCGCATCCGCCTGTCGGAGTGTCTGCGCGGCGTGGTCTCCCAGCGACTGCTTCCGCGAGCGGACGGGGTCGGGCAGATCCCGGCGGTCGAGGTCATGGTCGCGACCCGGGTGATCCAGGAGTCGATCCGAGACGAGAGTCGGACGTTCCAGATCCGGGAGTTCGTGGAGAAGGGCCGGCACTACGGCATGCAGACCTTCGACCAGGCACTCCTGAGCCTGGTCAATCGCGGACTGATCACGTGGGACGTGGCGCTGACCGCAGCCTCGAGCCCCGGAGACCTCGACCTCCAGCGCCGGATGGGCGTCACCGCCGACGACGACATGAGGATCGAGGAGCACCAGCGCTTCGAAGAGGACGAGAAGAACCTGGAGCTGGCCGCCCCCCCGGTCGCTCCTCAGCCGGTCGCGTCGGAGCCCGACGAGTCGGATGCTGCGGCCGACCCCGGCGACGACGACACGAAGCCGCCGGCGGAGATCCCCGCCGGCCGCTGAGACGGCGCGCTCAGGGCCGGACGCGCCCGAAGCGTGAGAAGACGTCCATCAGCTCCTCGAGCTTCTCCTTGCGCTCACGGGGCCTTCCGCTCTCGAGGGCGCTGGCCACACAGGTCTCGACGTGTGATGCGAGCACGATGTGCCCGACCCGATCGAGGGCTCCCTCGACGGCCGCGATCTGATGCAGCACGTCCACGCAGTAGCGGTCCTCCTCCACCATGCGCTGGATGCCCGCCACCTGGCCCGCCACCTTGCGCAGCCGCGCCATCACCTTCTTCCGCGCCTCGTCCTTCAACCCACGCCTCCTCGCTGCCGACTTGCGCACGTGCGCGCGAGCGGGATAGGATACGGATACCCTGGTGGGGTATCAAGACTCCGGACCGGTGACCGATGACGGGGACCCGGCGACGCCCGAGACGGGCCGCCGGCAGGGCAGGCATGGCGAGACGACGCATCTGGCTCCTGGCGACCGCGGTGGCGTTCCTGACGCTCCAGACACCGCTCTGCGCCCTGGCCTGCCTCGAGCGTTCCGAGACGACGGCTCCGCCCTGCCACGCGGATGACTCCGAGCCGTCACCGCAGGGCGCACCGGATTCGCATGACGACTGCGGTGGCTGCCAGCTCTCGTCCCAGTCGTTGCTGCCGGGCCCGGACCTGCATCCGGAGACATCCCCCCCCAGCCTGCCGGCTGCGCGCCCGCGCTGGGCGGGACTCGCTCCGGGCCCCGCGCAGCTGCCGGCGATCCCCGTGGCCACGGACCTCCCGCCACCCGACGTCCTGCTGAGAAAGGCCACGCTCCTTCTCTGATCCCCGGTGCTTCCGGACTGCACCCGCCGCGACCTGCGTGCGGGTGCGCGCGCTGCGCGCAGCGCAGCGGAACCGAGCACGGGGAAAGCATGAAGGATCCGATCCGACTGGCGGCTCTGCTGCCTCTCCTGCTCGCGGCCATGGCCGCGAGTGCCGACGACACGAGGCCCGGGATTCCCGAGCCACTGACCCTCTCCTGGTGCCTGGAACGCGCACGGGAGGCGAATCCGGGGCTGGAGCAGGCCCGAGCCGCCGCGTCCGCCGCCGAGTACCGAGTCGATCCGGCGGGGGCCCTCGACGACCCGCGCTTCTCCTACGAGGCCAGCAACGTGCCGACCGGCGAGTTCGACTTCCGCTCGACGCCGCTCTCCGGTCACCAACTCGGGCTGCGCCAGAAGCTCCCCTTCCCGGGGCTGCTCTCGAGCCGCGAGCAGGCCGCGGCGAGCGAGGCGGAGTCGCATCGCCACCGGCTCGAAGATCGGACCTTCGCGACCGACGGGGCGGTCGAGGCCGCCTGGGCGGAGCTCGGGTTCGCGCAGCGCGCTCTCGACATCACGAACCGCAACATCGCCCTGCTGCGACAGCTCTCCGCCACCGCCGAATCGCGGTATCGCGTCGGAGGGGGTCTGCAGCAGGATGTGCTCCGGGCCCAGGTCGAGCTCACCGCCCTGCTCCAGGAGCGGCTGCGCCGGCAGGAGACCATCGCGCGGGCTGAGTCCAGGCTCGTGGAGCTCCTCGACCTCCCGATGGACAGCGCGCTTCCGCTCACGGCCTCACTGCGCGTCTCGGCGCCCGAGCCGCAGCTCGAGCCCCTGCTCGAAGCCCTCGAAGAACGCAGCGCCCGCCTGCGCGCTGCCCGGGAGCAGGTGGAGGAGAGCCGCTCCCGCATCCGCGTCGCGGAGCTGGAGGGGTTCCCCGACGTCGATCTGGGCATCGGCTACCGCGTCCGCTCGCGGGTGGACGGAGATCCCGTGGATGGCGAGGACTTCGTCTCTGCGGGACTCACGCTCCGCCTTCCCGTCGACCGTTCGAAGTGGCGCGCGCGCGTCGCGGAGCAGCGAGCCCGGCTGCGCCAGGCGAAGGCGGAGCTGCGGGCCGTGCGCGCGGCCCTCATCTCCGAGACACGCAGCGCCCACGCCGGACTCGTGCGCGCCGTCTCGGAGGAGGCGCTCCTCGAGACCGGCCTCGTCCCCCAGGCGCGGCAGTCGCTCGAGTCGAGCCGCTCGGGCTACGAGGTCGGCCAGATCGAGTTCCTGAGCCTGCTCGACAGCCAGGTCCGCCTGCTCGACGCCGAGCTCCGGCTGGCCCGGGCCCGGGCGGACAAGCGTGTCGCCTTCGCCGCACTCGAGGCGGCGACGGGGGAGAAGCTGCGATGAACCTGCGAAACATCTCCGGACTCGTCGTCGCCCTCGCCCTGGCCGTCGCTGCCGGCTGGTGGAGCCGCGACCTGCTCTCCCTCGAGCAGACCTCCGGCGCGTCGGCCGAGAGCCCCTGTCCCGGCGGCGGCGCGCCCCTCTACTGGAAGGCCCCGATGGATCCCACCTACGTGCGGGACGCACCCGGCAAATCCCCGATGGGCATGGACCTGGTGCCGGAGTGCCCGCCGGCGGGAGGCGCGGCCCCGGAAGACGGCGTGCTCATCGACGCCGCGACCGTCCAGAACATCGGTGTCCGCACTGTGCCCGTCGAGCAGCGCGATCTCTCCCGTTCCGTGCGCGCCGTAGCACGCGTGGCCTACGACGAGCGCCGCGTCGCCCACGTACACACCAAGGTGCAGGGATGGGTCGAGCGTCTCTCCATCGACTTCGTCGGACAGCAGGTGACGCGCGGCCAGCCACTGCTCGAGATCTACTCGCCCGAGCTCGTGGCCACGCAGGAGGAGCTGCTGCTCGCGGCCCGCTATCGCGATGCGACCGAGCAGAGCCCCTTCGACGACGTCCGCGGCGGCGGCGCCTCGCTCTTCGCCGCGACGAAGCGCCGACTCGCCCTCTGGGACATTCCCGAGCGCACGGTCGAGCGGCTGCTCGAGACCGGAGCGGTGAAGCGGACCCTCACCCTCTACGCCCCCGCATCCGGCGTCGTCACGGAGCTCGGCGTCCGCGCCGGCATGGAGGTGGCTCCGAACACGAACCTCTACACCATCGCCGACCTGTCGCGCGTGTGGGTGCTCGCGGACGTCTACGAGTACGAGCTGCCGTGGCTGGCCCTGGGCCAGACGGCCCGGGTCGAGCTCAGCTACCTGCCCGGCGAGCCCATGCAGGGCGAGCTCACCTACATCGCCCCCTTCCTCGACCCCAAGACGCGAACCACCCAGGTCCGGCTCGAGCTCGACAACAGCTCGGGAAGGCTGAAGCCCGGGATGTTCGGGAATGCGATGATCCAGGGGACGCCCCGCCCCGGGGTCCTGGCCATTTCGGCGGATGCGGTGATCCGCTCCGGCACCCGCGCGATCGCCGTCGTCGCCCGGGGCGAGGGGCGCTTCGAGCCGCGCGACATCGAGCTCGGACTGGACGGCGGGGACGGCTGGATCGAGGTCCGCTCGGGGCTCGAGCGGGGCGAGGACGTCGTCGTCTCGAGTCAGTTCCTGATCGACAGCGAGAGCAATCTCCAGGAAGCGGTGAAGAAGCTGCTGGCGGCCGGGTCGGCGAAGGAGGCCGCATCCCCCATGGCCCCCGACGCACACGCCGGGCACGCGATGCACGGCGCCGAGGCGTCGAAATCGAAGGGCCACGAAGGACATGCGATGCACGGCTCCCCGGCGTCGGAATCGAAGGGCCACGAAGGGCACGCGATGCACGAGCACCACGACGCCTCGACGGACGAGGAGTAGTCCCAGTGCTGCGACGCATCATCGAGGGCTCCGCGCGCAACCCCTTCCTGGTCGCGATGGGCGTGGCGGGGCTCTTCGCCTGGGGCCTCTACGCCGTCGTGAACATCCCGCTCGACGCGATCCCCGACCTCTCGGACGTACAGGTCATCGTGTTCACGGAGGTCCCGGGCCAGGCACCCCAGGTGGTCGAGGATCAGGTGACCTATCCCCTCTCCACCGCGATGCTCGCCGTCCCCTACGCCGAGATCGTCCGCGGCTACTCCTTCTTCGGTCTCTCCTTCGTCTACGTCATCTTCGAGGACGGCACCGACATCTACTGGGCGCGCAGTCGCATCCTGGAGGCGCTGAACGTCGTCTCCGGCCATCTGCCAGCCGGAATCACGCCCACCCTGGGCCCGGACGCCACCGGTGTCGGCTGGATCTACGAGTACGCCCTCGTCGATCGAAGCGGACGCCACGACCTGGCCGCCCTGCGTTCCCTCCAGGACTGGCACCTCCGCTACGAGCTCCAGACCGTTCCCGGCGTGGCCGAGGTGGCCAGCGTCGGCGGCCACGTACGCCAGTACCAGGTCGAGGTGGACCCCAACCAGCTCGCCGCCTACGGGATCCCCCTCGACCAGGTCCGTCGCGCGATCCAGCGCAGCAATGCCGACATCGGAGGAAGGCTGCTGGAGCAGGCCGAGACGGAGTTCATGGTGCGCGCGCGGGGCTACCTGAGCTCGACCCGTGACCTGGAGCAGATAGCCGTCGGCGCGAACGCGTCGGGGACCCCGATCCTGCTCCGCAGCCTTGCGAATGTGTCGCTGGGGCCCGAGCTTCGACGCGGGCTCACGGATCTGGACGGCGAAGGCGAGGCCCCTGCAGGCGTCGTCATCATGCGCTTCGGGGAGAATGCCCTCGAGACGATCCGCCGCGTGAAGACGAAGCTGGCCGAGCTCGCCGAGAGCCTTCCTCCCGGTGTCGAGATCGTCCCGGTCTACGATCGCTCGCCGCTGATCGAGCGCGCCGTCGACAACCTGCGGGAGAAGCTCCTCCAGCAGGGGCTCATCGTCGCGCTGGTCTGCTTCGTCTTCCTCGCCCACATCCGCAGCGCCCTCGTGGCCATCCTCCTGCTCCCACTCGGGATCCTCTTCTCCTTCGTCGTGATGTTCCACCAGGGCATCAACGCGAACATCATGTCCCTCGGCGGCATCGCCATCGCCATCGGCACCATGATCGACGCCGGCATCGTCATGGTCGAGAACGCCCACAAGCACCTCGAGCGGGACGGAGGCCGGAAGCCCCGCCGCGAGGTCCTGATCGATGCCGCCGTCGAGGTCGGCCCCTCCCTCTTCTTCTCCCTGCTGATCATCACCGTCTCCTTCCTTCCCATCTTCGCCCTGCAGGCCCAGGAGGGGCGCCTGTTCAAGCCACTCGCCTTCACGAAGACCTACGCGATGGCCGGGGCGGCTGTCCTCTCCATCACCGTCGTCCCCGCACTGATGGTTTGGCTGGTGCGAGGGCGGATTGCTCCGGAGGGCCGCAACCCCCTGAACCGCGCCGTCCTCCGCGTCTACGACCCCCTCCTCCGCACGGCGCTCCGGCATCGCCTCGCGGTGCTGGCCATCGCGCTGCTGGTCCTGGTGGCGAGCGCCTACCCCCTTCAGCGGATCGGCTCGGAGTTCATGCCGCCCCTCGACGAGGGCGACCTGCTCTACATGCCCACCACGCTCCCCGGGCTGTCGATCACGAAGGCGCGCGAGATCCTGCAGCAGACCGACCGCATCATCGCCACCGTTCCCGAGGTGGAGCGGGTCTTCGGCAAGATCGGACGGGCCGAGACCGCCACCGATCCGGCGCCGCTCTCGATGATCGAGACCACGATCACCCTGAAGCCCCGGAGCGAGTGGCGCCCCGGAATGACGCCCCAGAAGCTCATCGAGGAGCTGGACGGGAGGATTCGATTCCCCGGGCTCACGAACGCCTGGACCATGCCCATCAAGACGCGCATCGACATGCTTTCGACCGGCATCAAGACGCCCGTCGGCGTCAAGGTGGCGGGGCCGGACCTGGCGGTCCTCGAGGTCCTCGGCGAGCGGATCGAGGCGACCCTCCGCGAGGTGCCGGGCACGAAGAGCGTCTATGCCGAGCGCGTCGTCGGTGGCAACTACCTGGACTTCGACATCGACCGCGCGCAGGTCGCCCGCTACGGGCTCACCGTGGGTGACGTACAGGACGTGATCCAGACGGCGATCGGCGGAATGAACATCAGCCAGACCGTCGAAGGACTCGAGCGGTATCCGATCAACCTGCGCTACAGCCGGGAGCTTCGAGACGACCTGACTTCCCTGCGGCGCGTCCTCGTTCCCAGTCCGAGCGGCGCCCAGATCCCGCTCGAGCAGCTCGCGACGCTTCGCTTCGAGAAGGGGCCGCCCGTCGTCAAGACCGAGAACGCCCGGCCCAATGCCTGGATCTACGTCGATCTCGAGGAAATCGACGTCGGCACCTATGTGGGCGAGGCGAGGAAGGCGGTGGAGGCAGCGGTCGAGCTGCCGCCGGGATACACCCTCCAGTGGAGCGGACAGTACGAGTACCTCCAGCGCGCGCAGAGACGACTCGCACTGATCGTCCCCATCGCCCTCGGCATCATCTTCGTGCTGCTCTACCTCAACTTCCGGAGGCTGTCGGACGTCCTGCTCGTGCTCGGCTGCCTGCCCTTCGCCCTGGTGGGGGGCCTCTTCCTTCTCTTCGGCCTCGACTACGACTTCAGCGTCGCCGTGGGCGCGGGGTTCCTGGCCCTGGCCGGGCTCTCTGCGGAGACCGGCGTGATCATGCTGCTCTTCCTCAACCAGGCGCGAGACCGGGCCCTGGAGGCCGGAACCCTCGGGTCGATCGAGGACCTGTGTCGGGCCACGGTCGAGGGCGCGACGGCTCGCGCCCGGCCCCTGCTCATGACCGTCGCCTCGGACGTCATCGGTCTGCTGCCCATCATGTGGGGCGCCGGCACGGGCTCCGAGACGATGCGGCGCATCGCCGCGCCGATGGTGGGAGGTGTGGTCACCGCCACCCTGGTCACCCTGGTCGTCCTCCCGGTCCTCTTCGTCCTGGTCCACGGACGCACCCTCCCGCGCTCCACGCGTCGGAAGGAGGAGTCCGCCAGGGAGGGTCGAGGCCCTGCCTGAACGCCCGCGCGGGCAGGGGATGCAGGGCCCCGCGGGGAAAGAGCTCATTCCCTCCCATCGCCTCACCGATCGAAGTGAGTGACACTCGCGCCCTCCCCGCCCCGACCTCGGGCGTTCGTTCTGGCGGCACCGCCCTCCCCATGGCGGGAGCGAGCGTGCCGTGAGCGCCCCCACCCTCCTCTCCAGCCGAGCATGAGATGAAGTCGAAGCGATTCGTCGTGATGGGTGCCGGCGAGGTCGGCCTCTATCTGGCCCGGAGCCTCTCCGGCGAGGGCCATGCCGTGACCCTGATCGACAGCGACCCGCTGAAGGCGCGACTCGTCGAGGAGGAGCTCGACGTCGGCTTCGTGCTGGGCAATGGAACCCACGTGCCGACCCTCGAAACCGCCAACGTCGCGGGCTGCGATCTCTTCGTGGCGGCGAGCTCCTCCGACGAGGCGAATCTCGCCGCGTCGCTCCTGGCGAAGAGCGTCGGCGCGCCGCGGACCGTCGTCCGCGTGAAGACCTCCGAGGACGTGACCCGCTACGGACAGCTCTACGAGCGGACCTTCCGGACGGACCTCCTGCTCTCGACGCAGCTGCTGACGACCACGCGCGTGCTGAATCACGTGCTCGGCTACAACACCCTCGAGATCGAGTACCTGGCCGGCGGCGCCCTCCAGGTGCGACGCACGAGCGTCGAGGCGGGCTCCGTGCTCGCCGAGCAGCGACTCGCCGACGCGAAGCTTCCCGAGGACTGCCTCGTCCTGGCCTTCATCTCGGGCGGGCGGCTCACCGTGCCCACCGGGAGCGATCGCGCGCAGGTCGGCGACGATGCACTCGTGATCGGGACGCCCCGGGCCATCTACGAGGTCGAGCGGCGCGTCAGCCGACACGCCCGCCGCCTGGGGCTCGTCGTGATCGCGGGGGGTGGCGCCACCGCCCAGGCCGTCGCCACGGGGCTCGAGGGGCAGGCGCGACGGGTGAAGATCATCGAGGGCGATCGCGAGCGCGCCGAAGAGCTCGCCATCCAGTTCCCGTGGTGCGACATCGTCCACGGCGATGCCACCGACATGTCCGTGCTGGCCTCCGAAGGCGTGGCCGACGCCAACACCTTCATCGCGCTCACCGGCAACGACGAGACGAATCTCATGGCCTGCCTCCTGGCCCAGGAGCTGGGAGCGCGAAAGCTCACCGCGCTCGTCCAGAAGAGCGAGACGTCGACCCTCTGGCGCAAGGTCGCCCTGCTCGACGTCGTCTCACCGCGAACGACCGCCGCGGAGCGCATCCAGAGCTACGTCGACAACAACTACGAGCCCCACATCATCTCCTTCGAGAACGGCGCTGCCGAATTCGTCCAGCGCAAGGTCCACCCCCAGAGCCCCGCCGCGAACGCGCGTCTGGGCGACGTGCAGGTCCCTCAGGGGCTGCTGGTGGCGGCGGTCCTCCGCGGCGGCCGCGCCACGATTCCGCGGGGCGACGACCGCCTCGAGGTCGGCGACGACGTCATCCTCTTCGTGCGACACGCGGAGGCGAGCATGGCCCAGCTCCTCTTCCCCGGACCGGAACCCGAGTAGGAGCGCCCCGTGAACCTGAGCCGGGTGCTCCGGATGCTCGGGGTGGTCCTCTACGTCCTGTCGGCCGCCCAGCTCGTACCGCTTGTGTGGTGCCTGTCGCCGATCGATTGGGACGCGGCGTCCGGACTGCTCGCAGGCGCCGCTACCGGCGCCACCCTCGGCCTCGGAATGCGCTGGCTCGGGGCGGACGAGGGAGACCTGTACCGGCGCGAGGGCGTGCTGGTGGTGGTCGGCGCCTGGCTGCTCGCCTCCCTGGTCGGGGCCGTCCCCTATGTCGCGAGCGGCGCCATTCCCGACCCGATCGACGCGTTCTTCGAGTCCGCCTCCGGCTTCACGACCACGGGCGCGTCGATCCTCGGCGACATCGAGGCGGTCCCGGCCGCGATCCTCTTCTGGCGGAGCATGACCCAGTGGCTCGGCGGTATCGGGATCGTCGTGCTCTTCGTCGCGCTGCTCTCGGAGCTCGGCCCCGGAGCCCGCTTCCTGTTCAAGCTCGAGGTTCCCGGCCCCAAGGCGGAGATCATGCACGCCCGGGTCCGAGAGACAGCCAACACGCTCTTCCGCATCTACCTCGCGCTGACGCTCACCCAGACCCTGCTGATGCTGCTCTTCGGCGCGAGCCTCTACGACGCCCTGGTCCACACCTTCTCGACGGTCTCCACCGGCGGATTCTCGCCCTACACCGACTCGGTGGCCCACTTCTCCGGGCCGCTCCAGGTCGTGATCCTGTTCTTCATGCTCGCGGCCGGCGCGAACTTCGCGCTCTACTTCGCGCTGGCGGTGCGCCGGGATCCGGCCGTGCTGCGCGACGTGGAGCTTCGCGCCTATCTCGGATTGGCGGCCGGCGCCACCATGGTGGTGACCCTCGACCTGCTCATGAACGCCACGAGCCCCTCCGCGGGCACGGCGGTCCTGGACGGCGCCTTCCAGGTCGTCTCGCTGCTCACGACCACGGGCTTTGCAACGACGGACTTCGGCGCGTGGCCGGGGCTCGCCCACTCCGTGCTGGTCGCGCTCATGTTCGTGGGCGGCTGCGCCGGATCGACCGCCGGCGGCACGAAGGTGATCCGCATCCTGATCGGCTGGAAGATGGCCATGCGCGAGGTGCGGCTCACCTTCAGCCCGAACTCCGTGATCGCAGTCGGCGTCGGCGACCAGTCCGTGCCGGAGGAGTCGCTGCGCGGGGTCGTGGCCCTGCTGCTGCTCTGGGCACTGGCCTGGGGGTTCGGGGCCGTCCTGCTCTCCGTGGGCGACACCGACATCCTGACCGCCGCGACGGCCTCGCTGGCCACGCTCTCCAACATCGGTCCGGGGCTCTCCGCAGTCGGCCCCAACGAGAACTTCGCCTTCTTCGCCGGCTGGCAGAAGCTGCTGATGGTGCTGCTGATGTGGCTCGGGCGGCTCGAGTTCTTCGCCGTATTGGCCCTGTTCCAGCCCCACTTCTGGCGCCGCTGAGCGCACCCGGCCGGATCGGGAGCGGGACTCCCCAGGGGGCGGGACCGGTCTGCCTCTATTTCTGACCGAATGGTCACTCTTGACCCGATCGTTCATAACGGGCAAGATGCCCCGCGTGTCCCAGCCTTCCGCCAGCCGAGCGACCCGCCGGCGCGCCCGAACCCGCGCGGCCCTGATCGAGGCCGCGCGCGAGATCTTCGCCGAGCGCGGCGTCGAGGGCGCCACCATCCAGGAGATCACGGACGCCGCCGACGTCGCAAAGGGCAGCTTCTACAACCACTTCGACTCGCGCGCCGATCTGCAGCGGGCGGTGGCGGAGGCGGTGCTCGAGGAACTGGGCGCGGCGCTCGACCGCGACGTCGAGCACCGCGAGTCCGATCCGGCCCGGGTGATTGCAGCGTCCCTGCTCTCGACCCTGCATACCTGCCTCGAGGACCCGGCCCTCGGCCGCTTCATCGTCCGCAACGGGGACGTGATGGAGATCGGCGCAGCCATCGGCGCGCGGGGCCGCCGCGACCTGACCCGCGGCGTCGAGGTCGGACGCTTCCACTTCGGCGACGTGGACACCGTGCTGATCGTGCTCGCCGGTGCAGGCCAGGCGCTGCTCCGGGCGCGGCTGCGGGGCGAGGTCGACTCCCGGGCCGAGCCGCACTTCCTGGCGCTGGTGCTGCGCATGCTGGGACTCGCGGCCGACGAGGCCCAGGCCATCGCTGCCGAGACGGTTGCGACACTCGAAAGGAGAGATCGATGAGAACGAGACTGCTGGTAGCCACGACCCTGGTCTGCGCGACCCGGGCGATGGCGGACGCGGGAGACTGTCTCGCGCAGAGCGATCTGCTGCGGGTCGCCCGGGTGCTCGACCCGGAAGGTCGCGTCGTCTTCGCCCGCGTGGTCGAGCAGCGTGACGGTCACGTGATCCGGGCCGAGACGCTTGCCGACGCGGACACGCCGCTGGCCGACGTCTTCGAAAGCGTGCCGCCCTCCCCAGGCAGCGCCTTTCCCGTCTCGGACGATGACGTCTGCGCGGTGGTGGACCTGCCCGAGGCCGCCCTCGACGCCGAGAGCCACGTGATCGTCTCGACCGGCCTCAACTACGCGGCCCACGCCGAGGAGGCCGGCGGCGGGGACGTATTCCTCTTCCCGAAGCCCGCCGCCCCCACGCGCCCCTACGCCCGGGTCCACGCACCGGCTGGGGTGACCCTCCTCGACTACGAGGTCGAGCTCGCCTTCGTGCTGCTGGCCGACGTGGATCCTCTCGATCCGCCGTCCCGCGAGGCGCTGCTCGCGAAGGCCGCCTTCTTCCTCTCGAACGACGTCTCCGACCGCGAGGCGATCGTCCGCAACGCATCGTTCTCCGGCACCAGCACCGGCTTCGCCGAGGGAAAGAGCCAGCCGGGCTTCTTCCCCGCCGGCCCCTGGATGGTGCGCGGCACGGAGCTCTTCGCCGCGGCCCGGTCCTGCGGTGCCGAGGGGCTCGGGCTGCGCCTCTATGTCAACGACGAGACGGAGCCCCGCCAGGACGCCAGCACGACGCAGATGATCCTCCAGCCCGACGAGCTGGTGGCACGGATCGGCACCTGGATCCTGGAGCACGGACGCCGCTCTTCGATGCACTTCTCGCGGAACGACGGCGAGCCGCGCTTCTACCCGCTGGCGGTGGGCGAGGAGGCGCCGATGCTCACGGCCGGCAGCATCGTGCAGACCGGGACGCCGGAAGGCGTCGCCCTGAACGCCCCCTCCCCCCTCGGCGTCACGCTGCGCGGCCTGCTGCACCTGCGCGGGCCCTTCTCCCAGTTCCTCGCCGAGGAGAAGGCCCGGGTCGCCGAAGGCGGCACCCGCTACCTCGTTCCCGGCAACGTGGTGCGGGCCCGGATCGACGGACTCGGCACCCAGGTCTTCGAGATCGGCGAGGCGGGCGGGCGCGCTGGCCCGGATCCCTGCGCTGCTGGAGGAGGAGAATGACCCCCGCAACACGACTGCTCGCGCTTCGCGTGGCGCTCACCCTCA
>Ga0209536_100009711_pt1 | contig 14285 bp, 10 predicted proteins | sample DeeMarSeWOR28_12_FD_187461 | JGI IMG/M metagenome (GOLD analysis project Ga0209536, IMG submission 187461) | Marine sediment microbial communities from White Oak River estuary, North Carolina - WOR-2-8_12 (SPAdes) (version 2) | ecosystem: Environmental > Aquatic > Marine > Intertidal zone >...
GTTTCCGGGAAAGCAGTTCATTATCCTTTCCCTGTGCAAACCGACAAGCGAGGGCTTCCACCAGCGTGGACTTTCCGACACCGGCCTTGCCCACAAGCAGAGGGTTGTTGCTGTATTTTTGTGAAAGTGTCCGGATGATCTGGAGAATTTCCGCCCGGCGACCGGCATGTGGACCGATGTGTTTATCCTTTGCTTCCCGGGTCAGATCCCGTCCGTATTCATCGAGCAGGGAGACAGGCTTGCCTTTTGACTGCAAGGCAATGGCCTCTGTTCTTAAATCAACCATCGGACGGGGAGAAAAATCCGGATTGTAGACTTCATATATATCAATCGTTGGTTCACCGGGTTTAAAGCTTCTTGATGCAAGGAATTTCCATTTTACCCCTTTATCCGCAAGTTGTTTCTGGGTCGCTTCAAACACCGCACGGCTGGCCAGTACATGACCACCTACGGATGCTGCTGTGATCCGATTTGCAGAGGATACTTTTATCCCGAAAATATCGCGGGATCTTTTATCCATAACCTCCCGGACCTCACCGAGATCCATTCCGATCCTGACCTTCAATATATTTCGCTTCAGGAATTCCTTTTGTATTTCAAGGGCACTTTCTACCGCTGCAGCCGGGTTCGAAAAAATCATCAGCAGACCATCCCCGGTTGATTTTATGATTTCTCCTTTTCCGCTTTTTTTTACAACACGCTGGATTGTATCGTCATGATACTGTATAAGTTTATAGAAGGATTCGTCGCCCATTTTATTGAAAAGCGCCATTGACCCAACAATATCATCAAACATGATCGTCAGTTTTGAGACATTACTGTTTTTTGTGAAGGAATGAATACTGTCGTAGGCCTTTCTATCGATACCTTGAAGTTTTTGATCGGTGTCTTTTTCAAGATTATGTCCGCGCACCCGCTCCTGTGCAATAGTTTTGTCAATCTGGTGCTTGTCTAAAACCACCCCGATCAGCGGTGTGGGATTTTGAAGAATGGCTGCCATCAGATGCAAAATATTCAGATATTCATCACTGCCGTTCAGGCTCACCGCCTTTGCAAATATTTTCATGGTTTCCGGACTTCTGTGGATAACTTTATCTTTACGCCGGAATTTGCCCTTAGGACATTTTTCGCGCAACCGGCGTCGCAGGCTGGCCGGTGTTATACCAAAGCTATTGATGATATCATCAATCCCTGTACGTTCGCTCTCAAGATACTGCTGGTCCTTCGGATCCAGTTTACGGGAGACCTTCAGAATATCCATTTTTTCCATACTGCATATGCCGATCAGCAGATGCTCGCACTCGATAAATTCCTGCCGTGCTGCATTGGCTTCCCAGGATGCAATTTGCCAGGCTAACCTTAGACCTGGTGATGTTTTAGACATTTCTGAACTCCATGATCCTCCTGTACTTATATTTCGGAATTTTACCGGAAGTATTTAAAATAAAAACATTTATTTATCAGTATCTATTCGATGGTATTCAAGAGTTTTTGTTCAGATCAGAGGTTGCGAATTCTTTTCCCGGAAAAAGTGAAAAAGTTGCAGCCAAAATTTAGTTTTGTAGACAGCTGTCGAAAATGAAATTAGACGGCAAAGCTTTTATTCTGCTTTGACATGCATAAGGGGAGTTTGTTCGTTGCCGGTGATCTAAAAAACATTGTGCAAAATGATAACCTTGGTTAGATTAGATCAAATGCCTTTATAAAATTATGAAAACCATAATTGAGCCTTTTCGTATAAAATCGGTCGAACCGATCCTGATGACTTCCCGGGCAGACAGGGAAAAATTCATCCGCGATGTTCAGTACAATCTTTTCGGATTACATAGCCAGACCGTCCTGATAGACCTCCTCACAGACAGCGGAACAAGCGCCATGTCCTCTGAACAATGGGCAGCAGTTCAGCGTGGTGATGAGAGCTATGCAGGCAGCGAAAGTTTCTACCGGTTCTTCAAGGCTGTAACTGAAATCATGCCATTTAAACACGTAATACCAACCCATCAGGGTCGTGCAGCTGAAAAAATACTTTTTTCGGTGATCGGGGGAACCGGAAAAAAAATACCAAATAATACACATTTCGATACAACCCGTGCCAATGTGGAGTTTACCGGTGCAGAAGCTGTTGATCTGGTGATCGCGGAAGGCCGTGACCCGAAATCTTTGCATCCGTTCAAGGGGAATATGGATCTTGAGCAGCTGGAGCAATTTGTCAGGGAGACCGGTGTAGAAAATATTCCCTGTATCATGCTGACCGTGACCAATAATTCCGGTGGTGGCCAACCCGTTTCTATGGCAAATATCCGGGAGGTTGGTGCACTCAGCCATAAATACGGAATTCCGTTTATTATTGATGCCTGTCGTTTTGCGGAAAATGCCTATTTTATAAAATTACGAGAAGATGGATATCAGAACAAATCTGTTAAAGAAATCTGCCATGAGATGTTCTCGCACGCCGATGGATGTACAATGAGTGCCAAAAAGGATGCTCTGGTTAACATCGGTGGTTATTTGTGTCTGAATGACGATAAATGGGCCATGAAATCCCGAAATATGCTGATCCTGACGGAGGGTTTTCCGACTTATGGTGGCCTGGCCGGCAGGGACCTGGAAGCCATCGCTGTCGGCCTGGAAGAGGTAATCCATGAGGATTATTTACAATACCGGTTACGTTCAACTGAATATCTTGGTGAAAAAATAAATGCGGCCGGTGTACCGATTGTATTACCCGTCGGCGGTCACGCTGTCTACATCGATGCAAAGTCTTTTCTGCCTCATATTCCCGTCAACCAATATCCCGGCCAGAGTTTAGCAGTTGAACTTTATCTGGAGGGGGGTATCCGGGGGTGTGAGATTGGATCGGTAATGTTTGGCAATAAAGCAAAAATGGAACTGGTAAGGCTTGCCATCCCTAGGCGGGTATATACCCAGAGTCATATAGACTATGTGATCGAGGTAATACTTGAAGTATTTCAGCGTCGTGACAGGATCAGGGGTATGAAAATTATCTGGCAGCCTGAAATTTTACGCCATTTTACAGCGCATTTTAATTATATTTAATTGACTTGTCTTTTTGAGAACCAGGGGATAGGATTATGGCCGATCGAAAGATGAAACTGCAACGCATTATTCAAATCGGAATTGAAGTTTCCCAGATCAAGGATCTTGATATACTTCTGGAAAAAGTATTAAGCGAAGCGAGATACCTGGTTAACGCCGATGGCGGATCGATCTATATAAAAGAAGAAAACAATCTAAAATTCAGTTACTCACAGAACGAAACCCTTCGGAAACGTCTTGCGAAGGGAAAGAAACTGATCTATACAACCTTTTCGATGCCGATCACGAATAAATCGATCGCAGGATCGGTTGCCCAATCAGGTGAGCTGCTCAATATTCACGACGCATATCAGATATCACCCGAAGAATCATATTCCTTTGATAGCAGTTATGATAAGATCTCCGGATACGAATCACATTCAATGCTGACTGTTCCGCTTAAAAATAATCGCGGTGACTGCATAGGTGTTTTACAGTTGATCAATGCCCAGGACAGTAATGGAAATATCATCCATTTCAGCGAAGAAGATGAACTGCTGATCAAACCCTTTGCCATGTATGCCGCCGTTGCGATCGAACGCGCACAGCTGACCCGTACAACTATTTTACGTATGATCAGTATGGCCGAGTTACGTGATCCGAAAGAAACCGGTGCCCACGTTAACCGGGTGGCTTCCTATGCGGTGGAAGTATATGAACACTGGGCCCATAAGAAAAATATACCACAGGAAGATATCGACAAGTTGCGTGACTCTTTTCGCCTGGCGGCAATGCTTCATGATGTAGGGAAAGTGGCGATTTCCGACGCTATTCTTAAGAAGCCTGGCAGGTTCACTGATGAAGAGCACGATATTATAAAGCAACACACTATTGAAGGTGCCCGTCTGTTCCGTGGAGCGCGTTCAGAGTTTGATGAAATTGCCTCTGAGGTAGCGCTTAGCCATCATGAACGATGGGACGGTAAAGGTTATCCCGGCTATATTGACCTGGATACCGGTAAACCCCTGCCCGGTTATTTGGATGAAAATGACAAAGCCCGTGGAAAACGTGAAGACGAAATTCCGATCTACGGCAGGATTGTCGCCCTGGCCGACGTTTATGATGCCCTGTCTTCCAAGCGTTCTTATAAAGAGGCCTGGGATGAGGAAAGGGTTTTAAATATCATCCGGGAAGAACGCGGCAAACATTTTGATCCCGAAGTGGTAGATTCCTTTTTCGAAGTCTTAGACGTCATACGATCCATTTCACAACGTTATCCCGACGCCGGACAATAACCACATCCAGATTTGTTTTACCCTGTACGCTATTCATGCGTATGAACATGATCTATCCACCGAAGCTGAAAGCACTGTATCAATTAATAAGTGGTGATCTCTGCCTTTTCCGCAGTGAACAGTATAGAACAATTCATTAATAGTCGTTCCGCATTTTAATCCGAATATTTTTCATCTCCCGGTTACAACCGGACAATCCTTCTTGATACCTGCAAAATATTTTAAAAATTCTGTTTAAATAATTAAGAATTATTAACTAAGAAAAAATAAAAAAAGCTCAAATTCCCTTGATTTCTGCCGAAAAATCTATTAGAATTGTGGAACATTTTTCCTTAAAGTGGAGAAAAATCCCTTATTATGCCGGTTAACGACTTTTCGGGAGCCTATCGCTTTTCTCTCGATGCCAAAAAACGGATCAGTATTCCCTCGGGGATTCGCAAAATGCTTACCCCTGAATCCGACGGGACCATGGTATTTACCCGCGGCTTCGAAGGATGCGTTTATGTTTATCCGAATGATGAATGGCGCCGGGTTACGCAAAAACTGAATACACTCGACAGTTTTGACGTCAATGTGCGCGATTTCATAAGGCTTTTCGTCGGACCAGCCTATAAATCTGTCATGGATAGTCAGGGTCGTGTGGTCTTACCGGATTATATTCTGGAAATGGCCAGGATCGAGCGGGATATTCTGTTGCTGGGTTCATTAAACAAATGGGAACTTTGGAATCCGGAGGTTTACGATGGTTATATTAATCAAAATAATCCTTCGCTCGAAAAATTGACCAAAGAAATAAATTTCAGCGCAATTTTCAAAAACGATGGGTGATTATGAATCGCCCATATCATGCACCGGTCCTTACTGATCAGGTTATCGAATATTTGATCACCAGGCCCGGAGGGATTTATTTAGATGGCACTCTTGGTGGGGGTGGTCACGCCGAACGCATCCTTGAGCATCTGACACCCGAAGCCCTTTATATCGGGATTGATCAGGATCAGGATGCCGTGGAACACGCCCGGAAAAGACTTGGTTACAGGAAAAATATCATCATCGAGCAGATCAACTTTGCCGGGCTCCCCCTATTTCTTAAGCAAAGGAACATCGACCGCGTTGATGGCTTACTGCTCGATCTCGGGGTTTCCTCCTTTCAGATCGATAGACCCGAAAGGGGGTTTTCTTATATGCAGAATGCTCCGCTGGATATGCGTATGGATCGGCGGTTGACTAAAACAGCTGCAGAGATTATAAATTGCGAATCTCAGGAAGAACTTGCCCGCATTTTCAGCACCTATGGGGAGGAGCGGTTTGCAAAGCGTATCGCCCGGGGCATTGTAAATGCGCGACGTATAAAAGCAATAGCTAACTCTGAACAGTTAAGGACAATTATCTCGCGGTCCATCCCCGGACGACAGGAGATCAAAAGCTTTGCCCGGGTATTTCAGGCACTGAGGATAGTTGTTAATAATGAACTGGATATTTTGAAAAAGACACTTAAAGAGAGTCCCGGGTATATCAAATCAAAAGGAAGACTTGTTGTGATTTCCTATCACTCGTTGGAAGATCGTATTGTCAAACAGTATTTAAGATCACAGGCATCACCCTGCACCTGTCCACCGGAGTTACCCCAGTGTATATGTGGGCTGAAGCCTGCAATAAAGATTCTCACCCCCAGGGCAATAAAATCTGAGCAGACCGAAATCAGACAGAATGTAAGGGCCCGTAGTGCTGTTTTAAGAGCGGCGGAGGTATTATGAGACAACCAAAAAAACAGAAACGTCCGATAGGGTCTTTGTTAATATGGCCTTTTAAATCATATATACGGATTATGATCGTTGTAATATTTGTAGCACTCTTTCAGTATCAATCGATCCAGATCGATATACTTGCCCGGGAGATACGTACATTAGAAGTAAAAAAGAATCAACTACAGAATGAAAGTACATCATTACAAGCACAGATAGATCGTTTGACACACATCAACCGGATCGAACGACTGGCCTTTGAGCGTTTCGGCCTTGTGGCACCGGGGAAGCAAATCGATCAGATCTACATTAAAAAATTTGATGGATTACCTGTGGAACAGGAAAAAGAACTGAAACTCGCCGGAGTACATTGATTTGGACAAAAAACCTGTTTCGACCATTCATTTTGGAAGAGTGTATATTATCGCAGCCGGCTTATTACTGTTCTGGTTCGCTATTGAATTCAGACTCTTCGACATCCAGGTGCGACAGCATGAGTTTTATGTTGACCACAGTAATGTACAATCGGCTAAAAAAATAGATCTGACCGCCCGCCGCGGTCGGATTTTTGACACTAATGGTGAGTGTATCGCCACCAATATCATCCATTACGATCTGGGTGCTGATCTTCGACAGATCACCAATAAAAGCGCGGTTGCCACTTCATTTGCCAAAGCCTTCAATCGCCCCCCCTCTTACTTCCTTAACAAACTGAATACCCCCCGTGATTTTGCCTACCTTGCCCGCAAAGTAAATGAAGAAGAGTTGCACCGTCTTGCTGACTTGAGTGATCCTGGTGTTGTAAAGCTCCAGGGTTCCCACCGCTTTTACCCTTTTGGTAAATACGGAAGTCAGATTATCGGATTTACCGATGTGGATGACAGAGGTGCCAGCGGCATCGAGATGCAATTCGATACCCAGCTGAAAGGTCAGGATGGCTGGACCTTTTTACTTGCCGATGCACGCCGCAGATTCGGATATGATGTTGATTATCCGCATCAGGACCCTCTTCCAGGTATTGATATTGAATTAACGATCAACAAGAATTTTCAGACGATCGTTGAGGATGAACTCGATGCCGGTGTCAAAAAATACAAAGGTGATTTCGGAATCGCTGTTTTGATGAATCCGAAAACCGGCGAGATTATGGCCATGTACAGTTCCCCTGGATTCGACCCCAACGAACCACATCGTTCCACACTTGACCAGCGGCGGAATCGCGCGATTACAGATATCTTTGAGCCAGGCTCTACTTTCAAAATTTTCCCGGCGGCAGCTCTTCTGCAGGAAAATCTTAAAGGCCCGGACAGCATTGTCTTTTGTGAGAATGGCTCCTATCGGTACTACAAACATACCATCAATGATTCAAAGAAGCATGGCTGGCTCTCCTTCCGGAGGGTGATCGAATATTCATCAAATATCGGCATGGTAAAACTAACGGAGTCTCTCCCGAAAAAGACCTTTTACCTTTATCTGAAAAATTTCGGGTTTGATTCCCAAACAGGAGTCGGACTGATCGGGGAGGCAAGTGGAATGCTTACCAAACCTGAACAGTTTTCCGGATTATCAAAAGGGGTGATTTCTTTTGGTCAGGAAGTAGGGGTTACCGCGCTTCAGATCACCAATGCCTTTTGTGCGGTCATAAACGGAGGTCGTTTGATGCGGCCTTACATTCTTAAAAAGACCATTGATTATAAAGGCAGGGTAGTCGAAGAACGACAGCCGCAGGAAATACGGCAGGTCATTACCCCCAATGTTGCCGAAATCCTGAAGTCCTTTATGCTCGGTGCCGTTGAAGAAGGTACCGGTAAAAAAGCCCGGATCGATGGTATCCGCATCGGAGGCAAAACAGGGACTGCACAAAAGTACGATCAGGAATCCCGCCGCTATATTCGAAATGATTACATGGCCTCATTTATTGGGTTTGCACCATATGAAGATCCTGAACTGGTGCTGGCTGTTTTTGTTGATAATCCCAAACCATTTTACTACGGCGGAGATGTCGCCGGTCCGATTTTCGCTGCGATCATGAAACGTATTCTCCAGTTTGCACCGGAAGAGGAACAATTTAAGATTTCCGAGAACAAGGCGGCGGTCGTGACAACATCGGTACCGAACCTAAAGGGGTTACCAGTATATGCGGCCGAAGAATATCTTGAATTAAAAGATGTCGATTACGATATCGAGGGTGAAGGCACCCATGTGGTTTCATTCTCAAATGCCAGTAATGAGATAAATCTTATCCTGGGCAATCCCTCAATTGAGACTAAACGTATGCCCGATCTGCGCGGGATGAGTTTGCGGGAAGCCCTTGTCCTGATCGATTTCGCCCAATTACGTGTAAAAGTGTCCGGACGGGGTTGTGTCAGTTCACAATCAATTAAAGCAGGTACACCGATCAAGGGACAGAGAGATCTGTTACTGAGCTGCGGGAATGATAGATGAAGATCAAATATCTGAATGAAATACTGGACCGCAAATCGGTTTCAGGTAATCCGGAGATTCCCGCAATCCCCATCGGCAGGATCGATTACGATTCCCGTAAAGTTACTGACGGGAGTCTGTTTATAGCGATCACCGGATTCGCATCCGACGGCCACGGTTTCCTTCGGGAAGCCGCCAAAAGGGGCGCGGCCGCTGCGATTGTTGAACGTAAGGATGACGATATCAATATTCCTCAATTCGTTGTAGAGAACAGCCGGGTAATGATGGCCGATATATCGGCGAATTTTTATCACGAAGATATTTCAAAGATGCGTCTGATTGGCATAACCGGCACCAACGGGAAAACAACCACTTCCTTTCTAGTTAAATCAATTCTTGAATCTGCCGGTTTGAAATGTGGCCTGATCGGGACGATCCATTATGATATTTCCGGCAGGACCACTAAAGCCTGGAACACGACGCCTGAATCGGCTGATATTTGTCATTTTCTTTACCAGATGCATCAGGGTGGACAGTCCGCCTGTGTGCTCGAGGTCTCATCTCACGGATTGGCGCTGCATCGGGTAGACGGTCTGTACTTCGAGGTTGGTGTATTCACAAATCTGACACAGGATCATCTTGACTTCCATCACGATATGGAAGATTACTTTGAAGCCAAAAAACGTCTCTTCCTGCATTTACAATCCACAGGCAGTGCGGTGATCAACACCGCAGATCCGTTTGGCCGCAGGTTATCTGAAGATACTGACCATGATCTGATTGATTTTGCAGCCGGGAATTTTGAAGCAGCTGTGAGTGTCACGGATTGGCAAAGTTCCATTAAGGGACTCGAATTTGTCGCCAAAACCCCTCTGGGACCGGTTGAGATCCATTCGCCGCTGCTCGGTGACTTTAACGTCGAAAATATTATTGCCGCCATTGCCACCGGTATTGCCATGAAATTTGATCTGAAAACAATCCGCCGTGGAATTGAATCTGTTCATGGAATTCCGGGTCGTTTAGAGAGCCTCCAAATTGAGGGCAACCGGACCGTAGTTATTGATTATTCACACACACCCGATGCGCTGAAGAAAGCACTGCTTGTTTTACAGCGATTAACCCGGAACAATCTCTGGGTTATCTTTGGATGCGGCGGAGACCGGGATCGGGCTAAACGCCCCCTGATGGGAAAGGCTGCCGGAGAAATAGCCGACCGGATAATCGTTACATCAGATAATCCCCGCTCCGAAGATCCCGTTGCGATCATTGATCACATTATTCATGGGATGACCGTTGATGATCGGGTCTATATCGAACCGGATCGTAAGCAGGCAATATTATACAGCCTCGAACATACCGAATCCGGTGATACAATTTTGATTGCCGGTAAAGGTCATGAAGATTATCAGGAGATCGGTGGAACACGTTATCCCTTCAATGACCGAAAAATTGTGGAAGGATTTTTTCAATGAGATATATTACCCTGACCGATTTGAAAAATATTCCGGATGTTCGGATCATTAATGCACCTTCATCTGTGGAGATGCGTAAAATCATTCGGGGCATTTCGATTGACAGTCGTTCTTTGAAGGCAAATCAGGTTTTCTGGGCATTGCGGGGGCCAAATTTTGATGGTCACGATTTTATAAAAGATGCCATAAAAAACGGGGCCGTTGCGCTGACCATTGATAAAACAAATGTGCACCGTATCAATGGGACAGGTATTCCGGTATTTATTGTACCGGATAGCCTTACCGCGCTGCAACAGCTGGCCGCCAAACACCGGAGAAAATTCTCGATTCCCGTGCTGGCTATTACCGGAACGAACGGGAAAACCACAACTAAGGAAATGATCTCCTGGATCCTCCAGACACGAATGAATGTACATCGGACATGGGGTAATCATAATAATCACATCGGCGTACCGCTTACCCTTCTGAATCTAAATTCAGAACATGATATTTCTATTGTCGAACTGGGCACAAATCATCCGGGTGAAATTGGAATGCTCAGCAAGCTTGTAAAACCAACCGCCGCATTAATCACCAATGTCGGTCGCGGGCACCTGGAGTTCTTCTCAAGCATTGACGGTGTCGCAAGGGAAAAAGTCGAACTATTTAACAGTCTTTCCCACCGTGGCATAATTTTTCTGAATATGGATGAACCATATCTGCCCCGCTTTCCGAATAGAAAAAACACTGTTGTCCGTTTCAGTATGAGCCGGAATGCGCCGGTTAAAGTAAAAGGTGAGCTCATAAACCTGGATAATGATGGAAACGGAAAATGGCTGCTAAATGATCAGACCACCATTCAAATGAGTGTTCCGGGAATTCACAATGTCAGAAACGCACTCGCCGCCAGTGCAGTAGCATTGTATTTTGGATTTTCCGAATCTGAGATCAAGGATGCACTTGAACGTTTTCTATCCTATGATAAACGTATGCAGATCGTTAAGAACGGCGATGTGATGATTATTAATGATTCGTATAACGCCAATCCGGATTCTTATATACCGGCTCTCCATACGCTTCAGCATATTGCGGCCCGACATCAGTCACGTAAAATTGTCGTCTTTGGAGATATGCTTGAATTGGGTTTAAACAGTGAGGCTTTGCATCAGGAATTGATGTTTAACCTGCTGGAATTCAATATCGATGCCATATTTACGCTGGGTGAGTCTTCGGCTTTGGGCGGCCGTCTTTTGAAAGATCGCGGGTTTGATAATGTATTTTCTTTCAAAGATCATCAAACCCTGGCCGCATCTTTAAAAAAGTTTCTGCATGCTGGCGATATTATTCTTTTGAAAGGATCGCGAGGCATGCAGGTCGAAAAAATATTGGCATATTTATAGAGTATATCATGCTGGCAGAATTCTTATTTCAATTAAAATCGGTTTTCTTTGGATTTAATATTTTCCGATATATCACGGTAAAGGCAGCACTTGCGGCAGTTACGGCACTTCTGATCAGTCTTCTGGTCGGACCAAAAATTATCCGGATGCTTCAGAAGTATCAACTTTGCGAAGAAATCAGAACCGACGGCCCGGAAACCCATCTTTTGAAAAAAGGTACCCCCACCATGGGTGGACTAATAATTATTTCTTCCATCATTGTGGCTGTACTGCTCTGGGCCAATCCAGCGAACTATTATGTTTTGCTGATCTCGATTGCAACCCTGGTGATGGCCCTTATTGGTTTTATCGACGATTATCTTAAATCTGTAAAAAAAATGAAACGCGGACTGGTAAGCCGATATAAACTGATTGGCCAAATAACGCTGGGGCTATTTATTGGAACTATGATTTATTTCCACCCCTTTTTCGCGGGATTTCATTCAAATACGAGCATACCGTTCTTTAAGAATCTTGAAATCGATTTTGGCATTTTTTACATCATATTTGTCACCTTTGTCATGACCGGCACATCCAATGCGGTCAATCTTACGGATGGTCTCGATGGCCTGGCTGCAGGTCTTACAGGAATAGCCTTTTTGGCCTTTGCAGGTATGGCCTATGTCACAGGTAATGTCAATTTTAGTGATTATCTGAATATCATTTATTTACCGGGGAGTGAGGAATTAACAGTTTTTTGTATGGCGGTGGTTGGTGCTTCGATTGGATTCCTATGGTATAATACATATCCCGCACAGGTCTTTATGGGTGATACAGGATCTCTTGCTCTGGGTAGTGCGCTTGGCACCGTAGCAATTCTGATCAAAAAAGAACTCTTACTCGTCATCATCGGCGGCGTCTTTATGTTTGAGGTGATCTCTGTGATCCTGCAAACATCCTATTTTAAATACACCCGTCGTTTGAGTGGTAAAGGCAAACGGATCTTCAGGATGGCTCCCGTTCATCATCATTTTGAACTGAAAGGGTGGCATGAATCGAAAGTCGTAGTTCGGTTCTGGATCATTGGCATCCTGTTGGCTTTGCTAAGTTTGACAACATTCAAGACACAGTGATTGCCGGTATGCATGATCTTAAGGACAACAAGGTAGTAATTCTGGGAGCCGCCAGGAGCGGCCTCAGCGCTGCAATAATGCTGAAAAAAGCAGGAAATTCAGTCTTTGTCAGCGATATCAACGAAAAAAGTATGATCAAAGAGAAAAATTATTTGAGCAGGAGCGGAATCCCATTCGAATTCGGAAAACACTCCGAGCAAATATATGATGCAGATTTTGTTGTGCTTAGCCCGGGGATTCCTTCAACGAATGAAATCGTCAAGTCGATTGCTGCTCGTAATATTCCGATTTATTCGGAAATCGAAGTGGCCAGCTGGTTCTGCCGGTCTGATATTATTGCGGTCACCGGATCGAACGGAAAGACAACAACAACAACAGTTCTGGGTAAAATGCTTAAACACCAATACAAAGATTCTTTCGTCGCAGGAAATATCGGCCAACCCTTCTCCGATTTTGTGCTTGAAAGTTCCAAAGGGAGTTGGGCTGCTGTTGAGGTTTCCAGTTTTCAGCTTGAAACCATCGATCGGTTTCACCCCAATGTTGCACTTATCCTGAACCTGGCCCCGAATCACCTGGATTGGTACGAGACGTATGAAGATTATGTTGTTGCCAAACTAAGAATTTTAAGAAATCTTAACCCGGATGATTATGTTATTATTGATGGTGATGATAAAGAACTCTGCGAGCGTATTATTAATTGCACTTCAAGAAAATATAAATTCTCGGTAACTGGCAGGCATGCCGAAGCATATCTTCTAAATGACAGTATTTTTCTGTTCAATGAAAAGATAATCGATATCGAGGATATTGCTCTGTTTGGCCCACACAATTATAAAAACCTGATGGCAGCCGGAATTGCGGCGAAAATTGCCGGCGTACCCAGTGCGGAAATAGCCAGTGTCATGAGATCATTCAATGGCGTGCCACATCGGCTTGAATACGTGACTGAAATCAAGGGGATCAGGTTTATCAATGATTCCAAGGCAACGACCCTTGAATCGATGGAAGCCGCTTTGAACAGCTTTCGGCAGCCGGTGATCCTGATTGCCGGAGGGAAAGATAAAGGGGCAGATTTTAAACGAATCCGTTCCCTTGTTGGAAAAAAGGTGAAGCATGCCATTCTGATCGGCGCCGCCAGAGATCGTATCGCAGATACATGGGACGGAGTCGTTCCGGTTACCATGGCTGACAGTCTGGAATCTGCGGTCAGGAAAGGACTCGAAGTATCGGCGGCCGGGGATATTGTACTGCTCTCGCCAGCTTGTTCAAGTTTTGATATGTTTCAGGATTTTGAGGACCGGGGAAAGAAATTTAAGCAGATTATAAAACGGATAAAACGCCAGGATGAAAATAAATAAACCAAAAAATGATGTTTTACTGATCGCCGCCGTTTCAGTTTTGCTCACGATCGGCCTGATCATGGTCTTTAGCGCCAGCGCCTTTGTGGCACATGAACGGCACGGATCGCTTCTGTTCTTTTTCAGAAAACAGATATTCTGGGGATTTCTTTGCATATTCAGCATTTTTATATTTTCACGATTAAAAATCAACTACAATCCGAAACCGGGTTTTCCACTATATTTAGTCCTGATTGCGACTGCCCTGTTGCTGGGATTGTTCATCTGGGGTGATGTCGTCAATGGTGCACGCCGCTGGTACAACCTGGGTATTGCTAGTTTTCAACCTTCCGAATTGGCCAAATTTGCCCTGATAATATATTTTGCCCATATCTTTTCACGTAAAAGTGAATTACTAAAGGATTGGCGTAAAGGTCTGTTTCCCCATCTTATCGTATTAGGCCTTGTGCTTCTGCCGATCTTCT
>Ga0209536_100009713_pt1 | contig 14285 bp, 16 predicted proteins | sample DeeMarSeWOR28_12_FD_187461 | JGI IMG/M metagenome (GOLD analysis project Ga0209536, IMG submission 187461) | Marine sediment microbial communities from White Oak River estuary, North Carolina - WOR-2-8_12 (SPAdes) (version 2) | ecosystem: Environmental > Aquatic > Marine > Intertidal zone >...
AGTGGCATGTCGTGGTGATATGTTGGCGCTCCTATCAGTATGGCGTCAAAGTTGGATAGTTCTTCAGCCTCAACATGATAGCTTAACTCCACATCTGGGTTATCAGCGTTTCTAGCTCCTTCAACTACAGCTTGAGCCATTTTCTCTGTGTTTCCGCTTCGGCTATAATAGAGTACGAGTATTCTCGACAATAAATCACCTTCAATACAACTATAATAAAAAACAATATGAACTTTTTGCGCATTGCTTTCTATCGTCTAGATGAACCCTAGAGCTGGTACTAGAACCCGTTCTTTCTTGGGATAAGCTTGCGTTCAGGCTGTTTTTGCTTAATTCATACACATAGATCCTAGTAATGTGTGTGAATCATACAGTATTCCTAATTTCGAAACATAGGTTAAATGTCTTTAAAAAAAAATTCAATTGGAAAGGAGAAGACTCTATGAAGAAATTAAAAACGGAAAGACCTAGAAGATTCATCTCTATTCTAATCAGTGCAGTTATGCTAATTCAGTTGACCGCTTTCGTTTCAACTAGCATTGCTTGGGTTCCTGTTCCTCCCACTCCAGCAACAAAACTGGATGTGGAGATTGACGTGGGCTCGATACACTTCAATGGAGAAACAGTTGAATTTTACGTCTTAGTTGCTCTTGCCGGAGAGCCGATTGATGTCGATGCTTTAAACGCTAGTTTGTATTATACTGGGGCGCTGTATGCGAATGTTGATGCTTTTGTAGAACATGTTGCCACTGGATTATACAGAATACCTTTTATCATCCCGACGGCCGCCGTTAGCGGCACCTATGCCTTGGTAGTTAACGCAACCTATTTTGTATTTGATGGATGTACTCCACGAACCTTCAAGGGAACAGCTCTGAAAAGCTTTTTGCTGAGTCAGACTCTGACAGGTTGGAACGCATTGCTAACGGAAATTAGGGATACAGTAGCAGTTATCAAAACGGATGTTGGCACAATTCAGATATCTCTGGAGAACATAAACACAACGCTAATCGATATTGATGAAAACCTTGTTACTATTGAAACTGATATAGGAATCATCAAAGCCAAAATAGACATCATTGGATTAACACTAACCAAGATTGAAGGAAACATAACCACTATCAACACTTCCATAGGGAACATAGAAGGAAATATTACGTCAATACAAGGCGATATAGTTACAATCACAACTAACATAGGGCAAATACAGTTTAACCTGAACCAGATGAACAGTACACTCGTCGAGATAAACGGGACCGTCGCCACAATTCAAACAAACATCGGCAACATCACAACAAACGTGAATAATATTCTGCTCAACATTACACAGATACAAGGAAACAACACGGAGATAACCACTATACTGGGTGACCTAGAAGGATCGATACTAACAATTAAGGAAGACGTTATGACAATTAACACTAATATTGGCCAGATGCAGGTAAGCTTGAACCAAATTAACGCCAAGCTTACCGAAATAAACGGAGACGTAGCCACTATTCAAACCGATATTGGCACCATAGAAACGCGCGTCAACAACATTAATGCGAAAGTCACCTCCGTTCAAGAAGATACAGCGACTATAAGCACAGCACTGGGCGACCTCAACGGATCCATACTCGAAATTCAAGGGGATATTGCCATAATCAAAACGGACATCGGTGAAATCAAAGTCACATTGAATGAAATGAACACAAAAGCTGAAGAGGGCATCGATCCCACTTCTGTCGGCATAGTTCTTGCAACAATCGCTGTGATCGCAGTTGTCACAGTAGGAGCGTTCGTGCTAAGAAGACGCAAGAAAAGCGCTTAGCTTGAAAGGCTACGCATGGTACGGTTCAAGTGAAAAAACCTAATCATTCCGCTTTCGTTTTTCATTTTCTTAGCTTTGCTGCTAGTAGATCGCAACTGTAAAAGCGGTTATCTTTAAGCTTCAGCACGTCTTTTTTAAAATATACCTTCTCGCAGAAGATTGGACCGTTGTAAACGAACGTGTGAAATTCGCCGTTTTCACCGCATGGATCAATGTTAACTGGCAAGTCAAACAGGAACTTTTCATTATACTCTCGTCCCGCAAAATCTTTTCCAAGAACATTTGAGTCAACCGAGGTGATTACCGCTTCGAACCCGAGACTGATGAACGTGCGCGCAAGCTTCGGTGTGTCCTCTTTCCATAACGGAAAAACACCGTTCATCCCAGCCTTCTCCAAGATGCGCTTGCGGTATTCTCTCACGTCTTCTAGGAAAAGGTCTCCGAACACCACTGAGGAGACGCCGTTATCTCGGTGCTTCTTGAATAATAGGAATCAGCAATTTGTCCTCGTATTCCGAGTCGGAGGCGGCTTTCGGGATTAATAGTTTCTCAAGTGGGATGCGCAGAGCCTGGACTTGTAGCTCAAGCAAAATACGCGGCACATCATGAATTCTGATTCGGCCATTGCCCTTAGTAGCCGTCGTAAGCAGTTCAACCACCTCGTAGCTGCCAGAATTCAGAATCTCATAAAGGGCAAGAGCGCTGTCTTTGCCTCCGCTCCATGCCACAACCACTTTTTCCTTTATAAACCATCAAGTTCCTGGGCGTTCACGAACGTAACCTAGTTTAAATATTTCACGAATGCCACTTATACCTGATGGTAAATACGATGAAAGTGCTCCTCGTCAATCCACCACAGACGTTTTATCCCGGCTCGGACCCTCCGGCAGGCAACCTCCCCCTGGGTCTGATGTACATCGCGGCGGTGCTTGATAAGGCAAGGTACAAAGTGGAAATTTTAGACGCATTTATGAGTGGTTCTTCATTCCGAAAACTCGAGGATACTATAGTCGTTGGTATGCCGTATGAAGAAATAAAAGAGGAGATCCGAAGGAGAAGACCAGACGTCTTGGGCATAGCGAATCCCTTCACATGCCAAGTGGAGCATGCGATTAAAGTTGGCAACATTGCAAAAGAGGTAGATACGACCATTTTAACGGTTGCTGGCGGTCCACATATTCCTGCAGTGCCAGTGCAGTTCATGGAAGAAGCAGAGAACATTGACATCGCGGTGGTTGGGGAAGGAGAATACGGGATGCTTGATATCGTTAAGGTTGCCGAGGGAACGAAGAAGGTAAGCGATGTGAAAGGAATCGTCTACCGCGAGAACGGGGCGATAAAGCAGAATGCGCCGAGACCGTTAATTGAAAACTTGGATGAGCTTCCTTTTCCCGCGTATCATTTAGTGAACATGGAGCAATATCTCAGCTCCAACAAGATAGAATACCGCAGCTTTAGGGACCGGTCGATACCCATGATAACCAGCAGGGGGTGTCCCTTCAACTGCTGCTTCTGTTCGGTTCACTTGCACATGGGGAAAATGTTCAGAGCACATTCAGTAAACTATGTTATAAACCATATAGAACACGTAGTAAACAAGTATAGAGTTAAGACCGTCTTTTTTGAGGATGACAATCTTACATTCGATCTGAAAAGATTTGAAGCTATTTGTGACCAAATAATTGAAAAACGTATCAAGTTTAATTGGGAAACACCAAATGGTATACGAGCAGACTACTTGACCCGGGGACTTTTGGAGAAGATGAAGCAGTCAGGGTGCCAAAGCGTGTTCTTCGGCATCGAATCTGGCGACCAATACGTCTTAGATAAAATCATCGATAAGAGTCTTAACTTGAAGACTGTAGTGGAAGTTGCTAAAATATGCAAGGAAATCGGAATGAGCACAGCAGCGTTTTACATTATTGGCTTTCCGGGTGAAAAGAAGGAGCATATGCTTAGGACAGTTGAGCTTGCGCTCAGACTTAAGATGGAATACGACGTTGGGATGCTGCTTCACGTTGCAACCCCGTCGCTGGGAACAAGATTGTACAAAGAGTGCAAAGAAAAAGGGTACATTCAAGGGGATTTGACTTCCAGAGCTTTCGCCGAGGTCAGACAGACACGAGGGATGCCGTTAATAAGCACCGAAGATTTCATGGCAATCGAAGTAAAAGAAATAGCTACAATGGCTGTCCAGAGATACAAAAGGTTGTCCATGATTAACTACTTCAAGAACCCAATGAAAACACTGAAGACTACCCTGAACCAGCCAAAAATCGTCTTGAAATTCATCCAAAACCTGCGGTCGGCCTAGTTGGCTGCCGTTGGTTTTTGTCACAGTTATCGGAAAGTGTTTTAAACTGAGCAATGAAACAAAAAAAATAAAGGTCTTGACCCATGAATAAGGCGTTAATTGTTTATGGCACTCGATATGGAGCAACTGCCAGAACCTCAGAAAATATTGCAGAAACACTTAGCGAAGAAGGACTGTATGTTAAAGTAGTCAACCTCAAAAAAGACGTAGTGAAGGACATAAACGAGTATGATCTTGTCATAGTCGGCAGCGGAATCCAAATAAACAAGTGGACTGGTGAACCCAAGAAGTTCCTGAAAAAATTCCAGAAAGAACTAACAAAAAAGTAACTTGCGTTGTTTGTCTGTTGCGGTAGCGCTGAACCAATAGATGACAAAACAGACAAAGCTAAATCAATTGAAAACGCCAGAAAAAAATATCTACAAGAAAAAGCCGTCAAATACAACCTTCAGCCCATTGCTTTGGGCTTGTTCGGAGGCATATACAACTTCAACAACATGCCATGGTTTTTCAGAAAAACTATGTCAGCAGTTAAGCCACAACTAGAAGTAGCCGGCGTACCACAAACAGAACCAGGACTCTACGACACGAGAGACTTGAACGCCATAGGCAGCTGGACAAAAGAAGTCGCTCACACAGTTCAATCTCTAAACCGTTCTTGAAGGTCTAGAGCTGCAAAATAGCTGACAGGTTATCTGAGAGTGGCGGGCCCGAGGGGATTTGAACCCCTGGTCTTCGGCTTTCTTCCACATGGTGACCGGAGGCCGACGCCTTAATCCGTGCTGGGCTACGGGCCCCATTTCCAAAACAAACTGTTCTGACAGATTTAAAACTAATTGCCGTTTATTCCTGGATTAGTTCTTCGTTTATCCACCAAGCCTTTTTCTTTCCAGACCTTTCTCCAGCATAGTACTCTATAATGGCTTTACCGAATTCCTTCTTTGAGCTTCTTTGGATTTTTCTCAGCCTGTTTAGCACCAACCATCTGTTAGTCTTAGTGTACTTCGCTAGTTCCGGCGTCGTAGCGCCCTTGTAATGCAAAAGGTAATCCACTATCTTGTGATCCGTTTCGTCAATGCAGAAGGTGTGCGGGTTAATACGTCCATGCTGGTACGTGAGCAACTCCAAGTCTGCAAGATACTTCCGGATTTCTCTGATGTTTTGTTCAATTTTGCTCATTCTTTCTTCAAGCTCAAGAAGCTTGTCCGCCTTAGGCGTTCTCTGAAGCTTATCCATTATCGCTTCTCGAATAAAATTGCTTCTGTCACCTTCTGGAATGCGCAAGACAAGTTCTTTGTAAACTTCTTCAGGCAGCTTCAAAGAAACTACTCTGACTTCGCTCAGCGCCATCACACTCCTTCATTTGAGTATGCACCTCTTGTTATTTCATGTTTTCTCCAAGGTTTTTCCCGAGACATCTGAAAGACTTAAATTCACTTCGCTCCAAGTTCTAAATTGGGGTTGTGTGTTGCCAAAAGCCACGATCTCAATAATTAAGTGTGATGTCGGCTCTTTAGCTGGACACTATATCGTTCCCAAACCCTTGTTTGACATCGCAGAGAAAAATCTAAGAAAAGCAGCAGAAAAAGGCGTCATAAACAACTTTTACGTTTTCAACGCGGGCGATGACCTTGAATTGCTCATGCTGCATGAAAAAGGAGAACAAAACAAAGAAGTTCACAAGCTCGCTTGGGAAACATTCAAAGAATGCGCCAACAAAGCATCACAGTTGAAGCTCTACGCAGCGGGTCAAGACCTTTTGAAGGATGCGTTCAGCGGAAACGTCCGCGGAATGGGCCCGGGCGTTGCAGAAATGGAGATAGAAGAACGAGCCTCTGATCCAATCGTCGTTTTCGCAGCTGACAAAACCTCTGCTGGCTCATTTAACTATCCGCTTTTCCGCATTTTCGCTGACCCCATGAACACCGCCGGTCTTGTTATCGACCCGAACATGCTTTGCGGCTTTAAATTTGAAGTTATAGACACGAAGAAAAACAGAGCCATAGTCCTCAAATGCCCTGAAGAAATGTACGAGATGCTAGCTTTAATAGGAACTGTTGGGCGTTACACTATCTCTCGCGTCTGGAGAGCAAGCGACGACCTCATTTGTGCTGCAAGCAGCGTAAGTAAACTCTCGTTGATAGCTGGAAAATACGTTGGAAAAGATGACCCGGTTATGATTGCTCGAGCGCAGCATGGACTGCCAGCAGTAGGTGAAGTCTTAGCGCCTTTCATGCACAGTTACTTCGTGCAAGGGTGGATGCGAGGAAGCCATTGGGGTCCGATTATGCCAGTAGGATTGAAATCTTCAAAATGCACGGTTTTTGATGGCCCACCAAGACTTGTTGCTATAGGCTTTCAGGTGGCAAACGGTCGGATCTCAAGCGACGACGAAGGAATGCCTATTATTGCTGACTTATTCGATGACCCTGCATTTGCTTTGGCGAGACGTGAAGCCATCCAAAACTCTTGCATGCTGAGGAACATGGGCGAGTTTGAGCCCGCGCGTTTAAGCGCTGAAGATATGGAGTACACTACGATACAGCAAGTTCTGGAAAAGCTCGGAGAGCGCTTTAAACCTATAAATTAGTAATTGAATCACTCAGTCGAAATCGCGTGCCCAGTCATGTTAGCTAGTGCCGTGCACCGGTTCTTAACAAGCTCCGCCAGTCTGCTACGTAGTTCCTCTGCACTCATTTTCTTTTCTTTCAACAACGCTGTCTTTTTCGCAAGCTCCCCATCGCCGAGTTCCGCAAACCAAGCTTCAAAATCTCCTCGGTTTATGTGAAAATCTATGGAGTCCGGATTAAGCTTCACAATTGTGACATAGAAGTCTTGAAGACCGCGCGCTTGGAGATCTAATGGTTTTCCCAACCCGGCGTAAAACTTGAATGAGCTATCATCTGACCTGCCAGCTAAGAGGGTTTGGGCGTTTTCTCTGTTGACTTGTGGTATACCGAGAGCTTTCTTTCCTTTTTCCGTTAAAGCATAAAGTCCTTTTTGAGGTGAAGCAGTATATCCCATGCGAGTGAGCCCTATGATGTGCATCATTATGGAAGGAAATCCTTTCCCAGTTTCCTTCGCAATATTGATCGCTTTTTCAGGCTTGTCAAGTAGCAAAATAGTTGCCAGTATTTCATATTTAATAGGTGATAAACTCATGATTGCAATAACACCTGATTGGTATATATTGCAAGCAAACTAATCAACGTTTCTAAGCGATTTGTTGAATTGAAATGAGCAAAGCTTTAGTACGGAGTTTTCTAATGCTAAACTGGAAAATGGTGGGCAACAAGAATGAAGATTGCTGTGCTTGTTTATGAGTATCCGCCTAAAATTGTTGGTGGACTGGGAACCTATGCGGCTGAAATAACGCGTAAATTTGTCCTCATGGATAACGACGTAACTGTTTTCACGATGAATGATGATGCTGGCGCTCTTCCAAGGAGAGAGATTTGGCGTGGCATAGAGATTCATCGTCCATTACACATAGATGTTTCCGACTCGCTGCCCGACGTTATAGCAGACGACATAAAAAAGTGGGGCAGAGGTCTACATTTATTTGGCAAACTCCTTGTTTACAATTACCTGACCGCATCCAAACTCATTAATGAGCTAATCAGAAAGGAAGGAATGAAATACGATGTCGTAGTTGCTCACGACTGGCTTTCAATAATGGGGGGGATTACGGTCAAAAAAGAAAGTGGGTTACCTTTAATCTTTCATGTTCACTCAACCGAGAAGGGTAGAACGTTGGGTAATGGTTCAGGCGTGGTAAGTAACATCGAATTGCGCGGAGCAAATATGGCTGACATGATTGTTACGGTGTCATATGCCATGAAGGATGAGTTAATACAACTCGGTTTCCCAAGGGACAAGATCCACGTCAGCTATAATGGAGTTGACCCGCAAAAATATGATCCTGAAACCGTTTCTTCGGAGCGAGTGCGGAAAATCAGGGAATCTTATGGTATTAAAGATGACGATTTGATGATCCTCTTTTTAGGAAGGCTTGTGGGGGTCAAAGGCGTTGACAAGTTAATCATGGCAATGCCGCATATTTTACGCAAGTTTCCAAAGGCAAAGTTGGTCATAGTAGGCATAGGCGACCTACAGGAATATTTGACAAACCTGACCAGAACTATGAGGCTAGAGGAATACGTCAAGTTCTGTTTCAACTTCATCCCCGAAGAAGAACGCATTTTACACTACGCTGCCTGTGACATCGCAGTCTTTCCGAGCCACTATGAACCCTTCGGCATAGTTGCCCTTGAAGCAATGAGCATGGAAAAACCTGTGGTGGTTGGGGCTACAGGCGTAAGCGGAATGCGCGAAATCGTAATCTGCCGCGGCGAAGAACAATGTGGCTACCATATAGACCCAAACAATCCCTCAGACATTGCGTGGGGCATAACAAATGCGCTGGAAAATTCGGGAAAACGGGAGTGGCTTGGAAAGAACGGGAGAAAAAGAGTCCTAAACGAATTCACATGGAACAAAATTGCTGAAAAAACCGTGGAACTATACGAAAAAGCTCTTAAACGCTGATTTGGGCGTCGCATGGTGAAGCCTTGAACGCAGATTCTGATTTAAGGTGCAAAATCGCAAAGGAAGCGGCTACCCTGCTATATTTTGGAGCTGAAAAGGAATACAAACAAGCCAAACTAAAGGCTGCAAAAACTCTAGGCACCAACTTTCTCCCATCAAACCGTGAAATCGCCATAGAACTTGACAAAATCGCTGAAGCACATGAAGGACCAGCCAGAAAAGAACGATTAATCCAAATGCGCAAAGAAGCCTTGAAAATAATGAAAACACTTAGAGCGTACAGTCCCAACCTAATCGGGAGCGTTTGGCGTGGAACTATCCGCCAAGGAAGCGATATTGACATAGCCGTATATCATGATGGTGCCGACGATATCCTGAACTGCCTCAAAAGCGGCGTTAAAATTGCTAAAACCGAGTGGACTACGGTAACTAAAAGAGGAAAAACCGAGACTTCCTTTCACATATACGTCGAGACTTCAAGTAAACAAAAAGCTGAGATAGTCATTCGAAGCCCAGATGAAGCAATTTACAGGAGACAATGCGAGGTTTTCGGAGATGAACTTAAGGGGCTTAATATTCAAGAGTTAGAACGGGTGCTTAAAGAAAATCCAGTGCGGAAATTTATCCCTACATAGTTTTGTAAACCTCTGCTTCTGTTTCAGTCGCGATTACCGTTTTACGATGGAAAAAGCCACTTAAGGATGCTTTCTTATATTATGTCTAGAACTAGCTGTGCTGGAAGGTTGGGATAGTGGAGACTGACAAAAAATCGTTCAAGAAAATGTTTCCGAATTTGTCTGAGGAACTCGAAGGCGAAGACAGCAAAGTCGCGATAGATTCTGTTAGAACAGACCCTTATGTTGGAGAAAAGTCGAGATCTGACAATTTTCGCAACTATGATCCAACCGTTGTTGATTTCATAAGGCGTTGCGACACAGAAGAGCAAGCGAAAACGATAATTGCGTACTTGGAGAAGAGAGGCGAATTAAGCAAAGAGTATGCCGAGGAGCTTAAGCAACAGCTGAAGAAAGAAGGCGTAAGGAGTTTTGGTTCCAAGAAGGAAGAGGGATACTATTTCACGCACGGCGGTCTCTGCTAGGTTTTTCTTTCTTTTTGCCGATAACCAAGTTCACAATTAACGCGACGCCAAAAACCATGCGATTTTAACGTCTCTCGTTTGGGAATAAAAGAAGGTAAAACGTTTGATCTTTACTGCAAAAAAGTTCTTGTGAAAGCAAGCGAGGGGCAAGGAAACAGTTTTTTGGTTTTTTTTCGATTAATCGAGAATCTCTCAACATTGAGCATGAAAGGCTTGTTTGCAAAACAGCAAGTTGAATCCCCGCCCGTCAGCACGAATATTGTGTCGAAATTTAGTTCTATATAAAGGGTTATAGACTGCCCGAGCAAAATGTTGCAGTTTGGCATATGCAGTTTCTTCACTGTTTGTCGTATTCTTCAATTTCGTCATTCACTATAACTAGCTTTATGCCAGCTTGCTTGAACAATTCTATAGTGTCAGCATCGGCATGGTAGTGTTTCTCACAGACTACACGCTTAATGCCAGCATTTATTATTATCATCGCGCAGGTTCTGCACGGCGTCATCTTGCAGAAAAGCGTTGCCCCTTCAAGAGGAATGCCGAATCTAGCCGCTTGGATAATCGCGTTTTGCTCAGCGTGAAGCGTGCGAACACAGTGCTGAGTAATCCTACCGTTATAATCAATCATTTTTCGCATGTCATGACCTACCTCATCGCAATGAGGCAACCCTGCAGGCGCTCCAACATAACCAGTAGTCATAATCCGTTTGTTCTTAACGATAACACAGCCACATCGCCCACGATCACAAGTAGCGCGCCTAGCAATCGCCTCACAGAGGTCCAAGAAGTACCCGTCCCAATCAGGTCTTTTATGAGTCAACAGTTCTCCTATCCTACACAGCTTAAACATAGTTTACGATACAAACTAATAAATCTAAACAACAGTCACGTCTCAACCTTTTCCGTTTCACTTTTTGAAAACGTGGATTTCCCTGCCGATTTTATGCCTCTCTTCAGCGTCAACAAGTGAAGCCATCGTCAGTAGTTTTCCAGGTACAACGGCATCGCCAGCGAAAAACTCTTTTTTGAAAGGATACACCCGTTCAAAGCCTAACCCCATCGCTTTTTTCTCAATTCCCATAGTAACAGGATTCCCTGAACGCGTCTTAATATACGGCGAAACCAATACCAGTCTTCCACCGCTCTTTAGTACCTTGTATGCTTCCTCTAACAAACCGTAATACAAAGGTTCCAACTTTCCGGCAATTCTCACAGCGTACGATGTAGTAGGAACTTGACGAAGTGCAGGACCCAAATCAGGTTCGGTTGCGATGCAGTCAACCTGTTCCCACCCAATCTTCTGAGACAGCCTATGCACGTCTCCCTGAAGAACCCTGTACTCCGCGTTTTCCAAGCCATATTCGTTCTCAAGCCACTCCATGTTCCGAATAGTCGCCTCAACGCACCACCTGTTAATGTCAACGCCAATCGCTTTTGCCTTAGCTAATAGCGTCTCCTGAAGAACCGTGCCCACGCCACAAAACGGGTCCAACAATACTTTCCCCTCTGTGCAAGCAGCCAAGTTTACCATAATCCGTGCAAGCCTCGGAGGAATCGCGAATATCTTGCGTTGGACAGGCTTGCCCACGTCACGCTTCTGGAACTCAAAAGGGTTATGCACCGCTACGGTAGTGGCGACAAATGTCTGCTCTCTGCCTACACAGAACAGAATCTCAGCCTTGTTGTCAACAAAATTCTTCTTTAAAACTTCAATATGGCTCAGCTGAGGAAGCTTTCTGCCTTTGGCGAATCCCATAAACTTTGATTTCTTACCATAACTCGCCAACTCCCGCTTTATGGAACTTCCTACGAATCTTTGAATAACCTTAGAAACATTGCGTAACTTCTTCTCTGAACAGTACACGCTAACTCCGAAAAGAGTCTTCTCAGACTCAGTCTTAAACATCGCGTCAACCAAACCGCTGGTTAAAACATTCCTGACAATTCGCGACTGAGCTTCTTTGTCTTTCTGAAGGAACGCTCTCTTAACAATCTCTGTTGAAAAGTCAACTGCTGAAACAGCGATTTTTATAATACCGCCTAAATCAACAATGATTGAGGGTTCAACTTTCTCCTCAGTGCTGACCACAAAGAACTCCCTTGAGAATAAACGCAAGGCAAATTTGATTCGCTTAGCCTCTTCTAGGAAAGAGACAAGCTCCGCTAGCGACAGAACCCAATTCTTTCCCGGAATAAACAGATGAAATTGCATGTTCACACATGCTAAAACTGTTGCTAAATATATAAGCAAATGACCCCCGCACACTTGAAAAAGTGACTCTAGCGGCACGCAAATAACTTGAAGAACATTCAAAACTAGGGCGGATATAGCTACAAATCGTTTAAATATCGCCTAAACTGTTATGCTAAAAAAGGGATGCTTTATGCATGCAAGAAATTATCGGGCTGTAAAGGGGCAAGCTTACACGCGAAAGAAGTTTGCGAAGGGTTTCCCACCCCCAAAGATTGTCAAGTTCACAATGGGGGACACTAAAGGAACCTTTGAAATTGAAGCGAAACTCGTAGCGTTAAAAAGAGCTCAAATTCGCCATAGCGCCTTGGAGGCAGCACGTGTGGCGACAAACCGCCTTCTAATGGATAAGGTTGTTAACGATTATCTATTGCAGATACATCCATACCCTCACATCATTCTAAGGGAAAACAAAATGATTTTTGGAGCTCATGCTGACCGGCTTCAGCAGGGTATGCGCAGGTCTTTTGGAAAAACCATCGGCACAGCAGCCCGAATAGAACCAGGCCAGACAATCATTACAGTTAAAGTTAAAGCCAACGCAGCAGAAACTGCTAAAGAATCTCTAAAACGCGGAAGCGCAAAACTACCCATCCCATGCAAGATAACAGTTGAGAAAATACAATCTCCAGACGTAGCCGACAAGGCGGAGATGAGGAAGGCTTGAGCGATACAAACCAAGCACTAGTCTTATGGTTTGAAACACTGAGAAACACAGACGTTCCAATTGTTGGAGGAAAGAACGCCAGTCTCGGCGAGATGATTAACGCTGGAATGCCCGTTCCGCCCGGCTTCGCCGTGACCGCATACGCTTATGAGAAGTTCATCAAGCAAACAGGAATAGCTAAGAAAATCTATCAAATAATCAAAGAAACAGTCACTGACCCAAATGATCCAAAACAGTATGATACAGCGTCAAAAAAAATACGCGAACTTGTCGAAAAAACTTCGATGCCGCAAAAAATAGCGAATGCCATTAAAACAGCATATAAAGAACTTAACAAGCGGTTCAATTCGAAGGATGCTTTTGTTGCTGTGCGTTCAAGTGCCACAGCAGAAGACTTGCCTGACGCTTCTTTTGCAGGTCAACAAGAAACCTACCTGAATGTAAAGGGTTCCGATGAGCTTCTTGAAAAAGTTGTCAAGTGCTGGTCTAGCCTATTTACACCTCGCGCCATCTTTTATCGAAACGAAAAAGGCTTTGCGCATGAAAAAGTTTTCATAAGCGTGGGGGTTCAAAAAATGGTAAACTCCAGAGCCGCTGGAGTCATGTTCACGATAAACCCCGTGACCGGAGAAACGGACGAAATTGTGATTGAAGGCAATTACGGCTTAGGCGAAACCGTAGTGTCAGGTGTAGTGAACCCTGACGACTTTGTTGTCGATAAAAGCAGCCTTAAAATTGAAGAAAGGCGTATTGCCAGAAAAACAGTTCAGTACATCCGCGATCCAAACACGGGCAAAACTGTGCACTTAGATGTGCCCAAAGAAAAACAGAAAGAACCTTGTGTGAACGATGAGGAAATCATCAAACTCGCAAAACTAGCCCAGTTAATTGAAGCACATTATAAAAAAGCCATGGACATCGAATGGGCAATTGATGAAGACTTGGCTTTTCCAAAAAATATATTCGTGGTTCAAGCTCGTCCAGAAACAGTTTGGAGTGTCAAAGGCGTGGAATCAACGCAAGTGGAAGAAGGAAAGCCTGAAAAAGAACTAAAAGTAGTTGTAAAAGGAATTGCAGCTGGTAAAAGAGGCTATGGCTTTGGCGCAGCAAAAGTTGTTTTCACTCCTGACGAAGCATCCGAAAAGATGCAGAAAGGCGACGTTCTCGTAACAGATATGACCAACCCAGATTTTGTCCCGTTTATGAAAATCGCCAGCGCAATAGTAACCGACAAAGGCGGAATTACGTCTCACGCTGCCATAGTAAGCCGTGAACTTGCTATACCCTGTGTAGTCGGAACCGAAACTGCAACGGAAGTCATGAAAACAGGTAGCGAATATACTGTTGACTCAAGAAACGGAATAATATATGAAGGCATTTTACGCGAAGCCACCGAGGCAACTAATCAGGGCGCAGTTACAGTCTCTGCAGACGCTGTACCTGTAACCGCGACAAAGATTTACATGAACCTTGGTGTTCCAGAAAAAATTGAAGATTACAAGACGTTGCCTTTCGAGGGCATCGGATTAATGCGCACCGAATTTATTCTGGCTAGTGCTATAGGTGAACACCCACTAAATTTTGTTGACACTG
>Ga0209536_100009714_pt1 | contig 14281 bp, 11 predicted proteins | sample DeeMarSeWOR28_12_FD_187461 | JGI IMG/M metagenome (GOLD analysis project Ga0209536, IMG submission 187461) | Marine sediment microbial communities from White Oak River estuary, North Carolina - WOR-2-8_12 (SPAdes) (version 2) | ecosystem: Environmental > Aquatic > Marine > Intertidal zone >...
CTTCCACCTGGGTATCGTTCCCTTCTTTCTTGACGACGATCCGGCTTACGACGTCTCAGAAGAGCAACGAACGGCTCTACTCAACGCCGGACAATGGAACTGCTTGCTGACTACCCTCGACTCGGTCGCCTTGTCGAGTCCGGGGGTGATCACTGCCATCGTCGACGAGAGCGCTGGCGCAGACCAGCTTTGGGCGCGGGAAATCGACACGATCAACGATTTGGATGGAAAGCGAATTTCTTTCTCTCGCGGCAGTGTGGGGGAATATTTCGTCTATTATACCCTGGACATCGCTCGTCTTAGCCCACGCTCCGATGTGACCTTAGTGCCCCAGGATAGCGTGGCCGATGCGATTGAAGCGTTCAACAGCGGGCAAGCCGATGTCGTTTCTGGCTGGGAACCCGATATCTATGAGGCCGAGACGAGTGGTGGGCTACCTCTGCTCAGCTCTAACCAACTACGGATCGTGATGGACGTTATCGTCACTTCCCGTCAGTCAATCGAGGATAAGCCCGACCTGGTACAAAATTTCCACAACGCTTGGTTTGACACGTTAAAGGACCAGGTAGAGGGTTTCGGTTTGGCAGCCCAGCAGATTGCCGAATGGGGGCATAACGACTGGAGTTTTGTTTATCCGGAGAGTGCCAGTGAAGATCTGGCAGCCTGGCTGGAGAGTGTGGCCCAAGCGGACCTGGGCGATAATGCTTTCGTCATGCGCGATACCCGGTCGATCGTAAACAGGCTGGAGACAGCCCGTCGAGTCTGGGAAGCTTCAGACGTCGATACGGCCGTGGATAACGTTGAAGACCTGGTAAATGCTAGTTTCGTATTAAGAGCAGCCGACCAACCCAGTCTGCAACCCAATGGAAAACCGGTCAACGATAGCTTTTCCATTTCCTCCCAATTGGACGTTAGTGGGGTCAGCACCGAAGATGCCCAAACACTCGTTGTCTTGCCCTGTCGTTCCTTCCAATTCCTACCTGAGTCAACCGAACTCACGTTGGAGTCACGTCGCATTCTGGACCGGTGTGTCATTCCCACCTTATCCCAGAGTGTGGGCTTGTTCCTGCAAGTACAAGGTTCTTCTGCCTGGCCAGCAAATGATCCACCGTACACCGAAGAAGATATTTTGGAAGTTGCCGAAGGGCGAGCCCAATCAGTGGTGGATTATCTGGTTTCGCAAGGCATTGACCCGGCTCGTTTCATCGTAGAAGCTACATTGCCGCCTGAAGATCATCATAATAGTGACGATCCTCAAATTCAGGCTCAAGATCGGTTCGTCGAATTAACGTTGATCACGGTCGGTCGGTAAATAGCAATCAAGCTGTTAACTCCAGCATACGAGTCATTTGAGGAAGATAATGCAGAAAAATTCGATTCGGGGTTTGCTGTACCTGGCGGCCGCCCTCGCTCTTGTCGCCGTTGCCTGCAGTTTGGGTGGCGGGAACGGCCCACCCAGCAACGCCGTTGTGATAGAGGCAATGGCCAATACGAGTCTCGGTGCCTGGCTGACAGAAACGGTGACGATGTTTAACGAAGGTGAATTTGAAACCGCCGACGGAAAACCAGTTTATGTCAACCTTACCCTGTTGGAATCCGGTGCGGCAATCCCGGACTTGGCTTCAGGCAATACCTCCCCGGCCCTATGGTTACCCGCTGAAGATGTTTGGACTCGGGTATTGGCCGATCAAGGAAACCCAGGTTATACAAGCGACTGCACCAGTGTAGCCAATAGCCCGCTGGTGATCGCCATGTGGCGGCCGGTGGCCGAAGCGTTAGGCTGGCCCGGTCTACCTCTCGGTTGGCTTGACATCGGTAGCCTAGCCGCTGACCCCTCAGCCTGGAACTACTATAGTGGTGGTGAGTACGGGGAATCGCTGCGATTAGGCCATACCCATCCAGGTTTGTCGAGCAGCGGGGCCAGTACACTGTTGGCTATTGTACAATCGGCCCAAGCAAAGGAGGAAGCCGTCACAGTTGAAGACATCCAGCAACCCATTGTTCAGGCCTCGGTCAGCGCTTTTGAAGCGGCCGTCTCCTGGTTTAGTTCGGACACCTCCACCCTGGGGCAAACGATGGCCGAAAGGGGCAACCAATTCCTCGGTGCGGCCGTGATGTATGAGAGCGACGTGGTAGCCAATAGCGGTGGAGAGATAGTTCCCATTTATCCATTGGAAGGCACATTTCTGGCCAACCATCCCACCTGTCTCAATTCAACGGCCGATGCGGCCACACAAGAAGCGGCGCAGATATTTCGCGATTACTTATTGGACGTGGAAGCGCAGCAGTTGGCCGTTAACCATGGTTTACGACCCGTCAATCAAAATGTAACGATCGGTCCACCGCTCGACGAAAGCCATGGAGTTGATCTGAATGAACCCCAAATTATCTTTGACTCTCCCAGCGTCGAGACTTTATATTCGGTTCAAGAGTTGTGGCAATCGGCCCGTAAAGATGTGAATCTGGTTATGCTGTTGGACGTTTCAGGGAGCATGAGTGGCGACAAGATCGACAATATGCGCCAGGCCGCCATCCAGTTTGTCGAACAAATGGGTGACGAAGATTTCATTACCATCATCGCCTTTTCTCACGAATTACCCTTGATAGTCGACCACCAGCAGGTCGGACTAGCGCGAGACCAGATCGTATCGGCCATCAGCCGGCTGGATGCCCAGGGAGATACAGCCCTGTACGATGCTGTGGGTACCGGCGCTTTAAAAATAGGCGAGACGACCTCCCCGCAGGCAACCAATGCCTTGGTTGTTCTGACCGATGGCCAGGATACGTACAGTTATCGCTACGATTTTAACCAAGACCTGATAGACATGGCAGCAGGCAATGACACGACAGTATTCACCATCGCCTATGGGGATGATGCCGATCAAGACGTTCTATCAAGCCTGGCCTTTGGCGCGAATGGGAACTTCTTTCTGGGCGACGAGGCAAGTATCGCCGCCATTTATGATGAAATGTCGGCCGCTTTCGGCGGTAGCGTCGGCATTGGCCGATAGCGAGTTAAATAGATAGAAGGGAATACTGGATGGGTGAAGAAAGATCAAGGCTAAGATTGCTCACCGAAGAGGTAGGTCCCTGGCCGATGAATACCTATGCACTTATCTGCCCCAATACTGGCAAAAGTGCCCTCATCGATCCAGGAGCCGAATCAGATAAGCTGATGGCGATGGTGGCTGGAAGCTCGCCAGTGGCCATCATTTTAACTCATACCCATCCTGATCATGTTGGGGCGTTGGCGGAGATGCGAGAAAGGCTGGATGTCCCGCTTTTAGCTCATGCCGGACCGCATTTTGAGGATATGCAGTTGAACGCAGACCGCCTTCTCGCCACTGGTGATATCGTACAGATAGGCCAGTTCAAGTTGCATGTTCACCACACCCCCGGCCACATCGACGATCAAATCTGTCTTGTCCTGGAAGACGATAACCGGGCTATCGTCGGCGACACCATCTTCGAAGGGGGTCCAGGGAAAACCTGGTCCCCGGCCGGTTTTCAGACAACCTTGAAAACACTTCGCGAAGTTGTATTAACCTGGCCTGACGATATCCTTTGTTTCTCTGGTCACGGACCGAGTTTTCGTTTAGGCGATAAGCGGGAGGCGATCGAGGACTTTCTCAGGAAGGATCATGGCGATTTCTTCGGCGATGCCACATGGGAAATGTGAACCAGGCACCTACCCCAAATAATTGTGGGCCGACGCCAGCTCACAGGCAAAAAGTATTTTTTCAGGCTTACGATGAAGAAGCAGGGCTAGACGGACCTTCACTGGCAAATCTTTCGAAGTAAGCGTCAGGCTCCGAAGTGTGCACCCAAACCCATAAGTCGTTTGGCGCAGATTCCGACCAATAGTAGATCCACTCGGCATCCCTGGGCGGCATGTTCACACAGCCGTGACTATGTTTGAAGCCATATCGATCGTGCCAGTACGCGCCATGTAAGGCGATCTCATTTCTACGATCGAAGTACATGGTATAGGGCACATCTTCGATGAAATAATAATCAACTTTGCCTTCAGCGCCGGACATTTTCGTCTTCAAAAATCTATCCCAGACCTGAAAAATGCCCTCATATGTAGGCCACCGATTTAAGCCACTGGAGACCAGTCCAGCATAAACCATGCGCTCCCCCTGGTAGGCGGCAAAGGTCTGCTCGTAAAGATCTACTTCTACCCAATATTCATTTTTACCGACTTCTTCAGGCGGCTGGTGCACATCCACGAGACTGGCTTGCGTTTGTCTGATCCAACGATCACCACCGATCTGGTACCAGATCCAATCATCCTCGCCAAGAGCGGCATCAAAAACCTGTAAAAAGGTAAAGCGCTCCAGCTTGGCAAACTCTGGATTAGGCTCTTGGTCAGGGCCGTTACTAGGCACGATCTCCTGAACGATCCAACCAAAGGGACGATCAGGTTGTGTGGTGATTTCAACACCGTGAAATTCTGGCGTATCCACGAGACGGATACTATCTTTCAGCACGTATTCGCCAGGATTGAGGATATACCAATCATGCCCATTATCTTCCACATAACCTTGGATAGTCACGTACAAAAATCCTTCGCCAACGTTATATAGCGGAGGAACGTTCAAGTCTGGTTCAGGGTAAACATTGACATTGTCCTCTAAATAGGCATAAGAGGTACGCTCGAGTAAGCCACCATCAACGGGATCAGGGTCTTCAAATTGCCCAGGACCAGGGTCGAGCCGGCCGTCGCAGACGATGCCTACATCCTCAGAATAGTAAAAACACCGACCAGCGCTGGCTGGCCTTACAAGCCATAGGAAGACAAATATTAAGACAGCTGTGGCCACGCCGAAGCGTATCGTCCGAATCATTCCTCTTTGGTTCCTCCAGATAAGTCCTACAGGTGACTATCACTCAGGAAGTGACAGTCGCCTGTACCTAGTTTATCATCAACAAGGTTGCAACAACAAGTAATAATCTTACATGAATTTTGGGAAAAAGGGGCCAAAAATGGATCAGACCGGACAAAGGATACGCCCACAACTGTCGCAAAATACTAGCTTTCCCTCATCGGCCGCCTTCACCAGGTTAGCCGGAACGCTAACCTGGCAACCCCGACAGCGTTTGTTCTTCAAGGCCACGACCGCTGGCGCTCCTGCTCTCCGTAAAGACCCATCATAAGCGGCTAACGACTCTGGTGTTATCATCGATAATTGTTGCTTTCGTTGGATAGTCAAATCATTGATCCGCTGGACAAGTTCTTCCTGCTCCTGTCGCAGGTTCTGCTGGTTTTGAGACCATTTTGCTTCGACCTGTTGGAGATCCTCCCTGGCTTGTCGATCTTCTACCTCGGCTTCCTCGACGCCGATCATGACCTCCAACAACTCCTCCTCCAACGCATCTTGACGACGGCCTAACGACTCGATCTCCTGTTGCAGATCGGAAAGCTCCTTCGGATTCTTCACTGAACCGGAATAAAGCCGTTGCTCAGATCTTTTAGCCTTGCTTTCCAGGCTACTTAATTCAAGATTCATGTCAGTTTGCTGCGTACGTCTCTGGTTTAGCTCGTAGGCTGCCTTCTCGGTTCTTTTACGCGCTGCCAGCAACTCCTGGCTCTCACTCTGAAGACGGATAACCTCGCTCAGCCTTTTTTTGGCAGCTATAGTCTCATCATCGATATGTTGTAATCGGAAAAGAAGCGCGACTTGGCTCATGGGTCAAATTGTAGCACCAAGTCGGCTGGCTAGGTAGAGATGCACCTTCATCTTAACCGGTATTCAGGTATAATCCTGCCGGCATGCTTGATCAGTTCCTGGAAGTCGAAGAAATGCCATACGACGAAGAAGATGCAGAATGGGACGCCTTCGTCACCGCCCATCCGCGGGGCAGCCTGTTACAAATGACGAATTGGGCCCGTTTGAAGAGTCAATTTGGCTGGCGATCCCACCGCGTCTGGATGCGCCGCGAGGGACAGCTCGTGGCTGGCGCCCAGTTGCTTTTCCGTTCGGCCGCCCTGGGGCTTATGCGGATCGCCTATCTCCCCCATGGACCTCTTGTCGATTGGCAAGATGAAGAACAGGTCGCCGTCCTCTTGAATCAGCTTGATCACGCAGTCTATGAACTAAGAGGCGGATTGCTTAAGATGGAACCCATGTTGTGGCAAGATGATATGACCCTTGCTGATTGGAGATCGCTATGCCAAAACCACGATTGTCTTCCTGAAACTGATACGATCCAACCTCCCCGTACCTTCGTCGTCGATCTTCAATCGACCGAAGACGAAATCCTGGAAAGAATGAAGCAGAAGACACGTTATAATATCCGTCTGGCCGAAAAAAAAGGAATCACGGTTCGCAGGGGAACGGCCGATGACATCCCGATCTTTAACCGGCTGATACAAATAACGAGCCAACGAAATACATTTGGCGTTCACGAGCCTCACTATTACCAGATGGCCTACCAGTACTTCGCCCCCGATAACGTCGCGTTATTGATCGCCGAATACGAAAACCAACCATTATCAGCTGTAATGGTCTTTCGTTGCGGCCAGCGGGCAGCTTACCTGTACGGCGCTTCCAGTAATGAGGAGCGCCAACGAATGCCTAACTACGCCGTCCAATGGGCGGCAATCCAATGGGCCAAGGATCAAGGATGTTCCGAGTATGACTTGTGGGGCGTGCCGGATTACCCCGAGGAAGAATTGGAAGCCAACTTCATGGAACGGTATGATGGGCTGTGGGGGGTCTACCGTTTTAAGCGCGGATTCGGCGGGAAATTGAAACGCACGGTGGGTACGGCCGATCGCGTTTACAACCAGATGGTGTACCGGCTTTATCAATGGCGACGCGGCCGTTAAAACATCATATGGAACAGTTCAGCCGTTAATGACCAATTCTAAGGGGTCAGCCAGTGATGACAGAATCCGAAATCTACCAACATTCCATTTTCCAACCGGTCCGCTCCAAAGGCTCTTGGGACCGAGCCTTATCAGAGTTGCCTGATCCTCACCCGTTGCAGAGCTGGCAGTGGGGAGAGTTTAAATCTCGTTGGGGTTGGTCCGCGACTCCACTCGCCTTACAGGTTCGCGATATACCTGAGGAACATCCGCCGGCCGCGGCGTTGTTACTTAAGAGAGCCATTCCCCGAACGTCTATTTCTGTCCTTTATGTGCCGAAAGGGCCGGTTCTGGACTTTAATAACGCTGCATTACGCCGGGTCGTTCTGGCCCAATTAGAAAGTATCGCCAGAATACAAAAGGCGGCCTTTGTCAAAATCGACCCAGATGTGGTGCTAAGTTGGGGATTAGAAGGAGACCGCCGCTCACCCATCGGCACCAAGTTTGTGGAGGAACTGAAGGCGCGCGGCTGGCGCTTTTCGGACGACCAGATCCAATTTCGAAATACGGTCGAGCTCAGCCTGGGCCGTTCAGAAGAAGAGATTCTAAAAGCGATGAAACAGAAAACACGGTATAACATCCGCCTGGCCACCCGTAAAGGGGTCGTTGTTCGACCAGGCACGGCAGCTGATTTCTATGTCATCGCCAATATGTACATAGAAACGGCAAAAAGGGATGGTTTTGCGGTTCGGCCATTAGATTATTATCTCGACATCTGGAAGACCTTTTACGACGATGGCATGGCCCAACCTTTTATCGCCGAATATGAAGGCCAACCTATGGCAGCAGTGATCGTCGTGCACCACGGTGGAAAAGCCATCTACATGTATGGTGCCTCCACGGAGCGAGAAAGAAAACGCATGCCTAACTACTTGCTTCAATGGGAAGCGATCTGTTGGGCTAAACGCCAGGGATTGGAAATGTACGATTTCTGGGGAGCACCAGATGAATTTACCGAGAGCGATCCATTATGGGGCGTTTGGCGGTTCAAAGTCGGCTTTAATGGCCAGGTTGTCCGGCACATCGGTGCCTGGGATTATCCGGCCCGGCCCTTTTGGTATTGGACTTATACGACCGTTATCCCCAAGTACCTGGATTTTTTGCGCTCGAAGAATGAGCCAGGGGCCTGAAAAGGGAGGATTCCGTGAGTAGAACGATTGTTGTGTTGGACGGTGATCAGACGGGACAGGAGTTGCTTGAGGAGGCACTCCGGGTTATCGACCCGGCCGTGGTTGAATTAGATATCACCTTCCAACGCTTCGACTTAAGCCTGGAAAATCGTCGTTTGACGAATAACCAAGTTGTTTATGAGGCAGCGATTGCCATGCGCGAGAAGGGTCTGGGTTTAAAGGCGGCCACAATAACACCCACAGCGAAAGGGGATGTCGGTAGCCCCAACCAGATTCTACGCGAGGAAATCGGCGCCGAAGTAATATTACGAACGGGCCGGCGAATTCCTGGCGTGCGGCCGATTGCCGGCGTCTATGCCCCCATTAGCGTGGTTCGAATGGCCGTGGAGGACGCCTATGGCGCCAAAGAATGGCGTGAAGGGGAAGAAGGCCATCCGGAGCAAGTCGCCTTTCGCACCGAGAAAATCACCCGCCGTGTATGCCGGGCCGTGGCCGAGTATGCCTTTTTGCACGCTCGATATACCAAGGCCAGGGTATTTGGCGGACCCAAGTTCACCGTAAGCCCGATCTATGAAGGCATGTTCAAGGAGGAATTGGACGCTGCCGCAGAGCGCTATCCTAACGTGCGATATGAACCACAACTCATCGATGCTACGTTCGCCCTTCTCCTGTCTACGACCGGCGATCCGCTGGTCATTCCCAGCCTAAACCGGGATGGCGATCTACTATCCGACATGGTTTTGCAAATGTTTGGCTCAATTGCCGGCTCCGAGTCGATGGTTATTTCGCTGGACGACGGCCAGGTATCTTGCGTGATGGCTGAAGCGCCCCACGGAACTGCACCCACCCTGGAAGGCAAAAACGTGGCCAATCCAATGGCGATGATCCTGGCAGCTGCGGGTTTGCTAACCCATCTTGGCGATAAAAAGGCTGATCGTGTGAGCCGGGCTATTTATGAAGCCACTTTAGAGGCGGTGTATGATGGCGTTCGAACGGCCGACCTGGGTGGCACCTCAAAGACCGATGAATTTACTAATGAGGTTATCAGACGGGTGAAGACCAAATTAGAGGTTTGGGCAACGCTGGCTCAATAATAAGCAGATTCCCAAAAAAGCTGCTTGGGGGTAGACTGGACCAATCTCGTTCTAAGCAGCATCGCTAGGTTCATTGTTAGAAGATTGGTCCAGTCTGAGACAAAGTCTATCGTATACTTAGCTTCGTTGAAGCGTCGTAACCGCCGGCAGGCCGTTTAGCATTAGTACACCTATTGGCAAGCCGATAATCGTGATGCATAGCAACCAGGCGATGCCCGCCCAGAACAAACTGAGCCACCAACCAATAAATATAAAGTAGAGAGCACGAACCAACCAGGGTGGTTGCTGGGCCGATACATACCTGGTCCTCCCAGTCGCCAAGTCAACTTCCCAGGCACCGGGCCGTGATTTTAACGTCAATACCTGGGGAACACGGTTGATCATCCATAAGCCCAAGGGCAGGCCAATGATGGTGAGATTCAACGCCCAGGCAACCAGGATCCAGACCCCAGTTATTTCCCAACCCAGGACGAAAAACCAGATTACACGAAGCAAAAACGGTACCTGGCGTACCGGTTGTTTTACCTTTCCAACAGTGACAGTTGCAGCCATTCTATTTTCCTTAACTAAACGTTTTCAATTCGATTATGGAAGTGCCTTATTGCCGTTCCTTTAACCGCCGGCTAAAGAGCCTTCTATAATCAATTACGCAAGAGGTTGGGAAAAGTTGCGAGATGATTAGGAGTCACATTTTTTGGCCAGGGCCAGCGATATTGATGAGCGTTACCTCTGGAGGTGCCAGGAATCGCACACGAGGGGCGCTCAACCCTTCCAACCCGACCCCCCGGCTGACGTACAAGTGTGTCCGGCCGTCGCGATAAAGACCCATCTCATATTTTTTGCCGAGTTGAGAGCTGGTTAGAATTGCCCCAACTCCCGGCAGACGTACCTGGCCACCGTGCGTATGTCCACAGAGATACAAGTCGATATCATATCCAACCGCCTCGGGCATGAGATCCGGCGCGTGATAAAGGAGAACATTAGGGAAATGATTAGGCGAGACTTTGACCAATTGATCCAACCGTTGCCGGTCGGTGGGTAAATGATGGCTGCAATCTATCCCCAACAAAACCAGGCCTCGACCATCAGCCAGCTTAATCTCCTCCCACTCATTCACGAGCAGATGAATGGGTAGATCGGCAAATAACTCGGGCACGATTTCCCGCTCGTCAACCGGCGGGCTGCCCAGGGTAGCATAGACTCCCAATGGAGCTGAAATTTGCGATAACAGACGCCGTACATGACTGTGGGCTTCTTTATCTCGTACATAGGAAAGGTTCAAATAATCGCCCGTGATCAGAATAAGATCGGCCTGGACCTCTTCGAGTAGTTCTAATAGCATTTCCTCACGCCGGGTCAACCGTTCGACGTGCAAGTCGCTGATATGTAAGATCCGGATAGGTTCGACATTCTCAGGAAAGCGATCGGTCTCCACGGTTAAATAGGTGAGCTGCAGGCGAAAAGGCTCTACAAGAGCGCCATAGAACAGCGCGCCTGAACCGATAAGCTGGACGATTATCAACAAACCTAATCCCCAAGGCACGCCTGCCAGAGCGGCGATGAATGAGATCAGCAAGGAAAATGCTGTCCGGGGCAAAGCCAAAGCAAAAAGTTGTGATTGCCATGGCCCATAGGAGGTGCCTGTGAGTGGTAACGAGCGCAAAACCAAGGCATCGATTAAAAAAAATAGGGCAAGGATGAGACCGGCCGCCAAGGAGGCTATCCCCTGGCCAGAGATGAAGAACCAGGCCAGGACGGTCAACCCGCTCAATAGGAACAGGCCAATAACGACCTTCCAAACCGGCCAACTGGCTGGAATGTGAAATAGGAGCAAAATTCTGTGAAACAGACTTTTGACCAATACGTCTTCTATCTCATCGTTTGGGTTTACAAATTGATTTGTCAAAATAATACCTCGACAGAAGATGATAAAAGAGACACAATTATAAGCCCGGTTCAGGTACCATCAAATAGGAAATCAGGAGCGGGATCGATAAATAAGTTAGCTCTTACATGAAACCGAAGTTACCCAACCGTGAGCCTTTTGCCCACCTACCGACCCGGATCGAACGGTTAAGCCGATTGAGCCAGCATCTAGGTGGACCAAAATTGTTCATCAAGCGTGATGATCAGACCGGGCTAGCCCTCGGCGGCAATAAAACGCGTAAGCTTGAGTATTTGACGGCCGATGCCCTGGCCCAAAAATGCGATCACTTGATCACCACCGGCGCGCCACAGAGCAACCACTGCCGGCAGACGGCCGCCGCCGCTGCCCATTTTGGTCTGGGTTGTTCTCTTGTTTTACGTGGGGAAGCCCCGGCAAATTTCACCGGCAATCTGCTTCTAGACCAGCTTTTGGGCGCACGCCTTTATTGGACGGGCGACCGGCCGGAATTTGAAGTCATAAACGAAGTTACCAGCCAGGTACGGAACATGGGACACAAACCATATATCATCCCCCTGGGTGGATCGAACGTCATAGGGGCCACAGGTTATGTGGTGGCTATGGAAGAAGCGATGGTGCAATTCAATAACATGGATTTAAACTTCGACTTCATCATCATCGCCAGCAGCAGCGGAGGCACCCAGGCCGGTTTAGTAGTGGGAGCTAAGGCCTACAGTTATCAGGGCAGGATCCTGGGAATAAGCGTCGATCACAAGGGCGAAGTGCTAAAAACTCGGGTGGAGGCCTTGTCGTTGGCCACAGCCTCTTACTTAGGATTGGAAGGCTTTAGTATTGAGGACATCGTCGAAGTCAACGACGACTATTTGGGCGAAGGGTATGGCATCATGGGCGATGCCGAACGGGAAGCCATCCAATTGGTTTCCAGGTTGGAGGGGATATTACTCGACCCGGTTTACACCGGTCGGGCCATGGCCGGGCTGATCGACTTGATCCGGCATGGCAAGTTCTCGGAAGGACAGCAGATATTATTCTGGCACACAGGAGGCACCCCAGCCCTCTTTGCCTATGCCGATGAGCTCATCTAATCACCCTGAGATCATAATCAGGATTTGTTCTTTACTCACCGGTCACCGTTATCCGAGCAACCGGCCACGAATCCAATGGTTCGCCCCCTGCATCGATGGGCAGGCGGTCAGATGAATCGGCAAAGTCATAAAGTCCAAGAAGTAAGGTATAGGTTCCGGGTGTTGTCCCGGCCGGTATAAAAAGACCGTGATTATCCATAATGATTTGCCCCGGTTGCCAGATATTCGTTGGAGTCAAGTTGCCGTCGGGCTCGCTATCCCGTTGAGCCACGATCTGGTCATTCTCGTCGACCAAGTGTAGAAAGACTTTGTATCGCTCGTCTAGCTGGTCAGTTGCCTGCCAAAAGAGAGACAATTGCAGAATCTCCCCTGATTCCAAGACCTCAGTTGGAAGCGAAAAACCAAGAAAGGTGATTTTGTCGCCAAACTGCAAGTTCGTCGGCGTTTCCATTTTGCCCATTTCATCAGATGGAGCGGCGTAGGTGACAAAACGCACATCACTGATCCATTCGTCCCTGGCCTTAAACGCATGATCGTCCAACCATCTTTCGACTAAGCGCTGTGGGTCGCGCTCAGCTTCCCCCCAAAAGATGGCATAAATACGCTCATACCGGCTAGCGATATCGGTTAACTCGGCATCGATCTCAACCGGATCCGGATAGGCTGTCGGAATCGGGAAAACCGGAGCGCCTTCTTCATGATAATAGGTAAAGACCTCCCACTGGTTGGCCGCATTCAGGATAACGGCCGCATTAGGATAAGCCTCGTCGGCAATTTGGGCGGCTATCGCCCGATAATCTGCCCTTGCATAAGCGGGATCGAAATACATATTAAAGAGGGCTCGAACCGTTCCCCAGATAACCAACACGAGCAGGATGATGGCTGTAGCTTGTCCTATTGGCCTAAAATTTCGGGACGATGAAAGTTGCCAGCTCCAGGCGAAACCGGAGCCAGCCAGCAGACATAGGGGCGGCACGGACACCAACAAGAATTTAAAGAACGCTGGCCGGATCGCACCGGTTAACCACATCATCGCAACAGGGATCAGGAAGCCTAGGGTTAAGGTAATCGAGAAGGAAACCCCTCCCCGAAACAGTCTTCGACCTAAGAATATTCCCAGAATGAACAGCAACGTATAGGCGATGAGCGAGATTACCACCTCGTCAAGCCCTATCGTCGGCCCAAAGGCCATCCACTTCCCACTTTCCAATAAAAATGATAAGGGAGAGGGCCGCGAGGCGGGACGACCGCCCACTTGCCGGACAAAGATCTGTATCCATGGCAAGTAGAGGACCAAGACCGCCAACATGATCGCCACCCAAACGCCTAAATCCCGCCAAAAACCTTTTGAGGGCGAATTCTTGATATTTCCAGGTTTATCACGGCCAAAAACACCCAATTGGTCGTGATTTTGTGGCCTTTCGTTCGCAAGACCCACCTTCTCCTCCATAGATTTAACCTTGACTGGCCGGTATTGCCGAACCAACCAGCTAAGGAAGATCAGGTTATGGGCTAAAAGGACGGCCGGGAAAAAGTAATGGGTATACAATCCAGCGACGGCCGTTAGAATGTAAGCTAAAACTGTGCCAAATGACCAACCAGGCTTGCGCAAAAGCCTGACCAGTAATAATGTCGACGAAAGGGCCAGGAAGGCCAACAATTCGTACATGCGAGCTTCCTGACTGTAATAGATGAGAGCTGGATTCACGGCCGCAAATAAGGCACCGGCTATCGGCACCGCATGGCTTACAGGGCCGAGCAATTGCCGCCCTAGGGCGAAGGTCAATGCTACTAAAACGACGCCCAGAAAAGCAGAAAAGGATCGCAAGCCAAACTCGGTATCTCCGGCCCATTCACGCCAGCCATGTAAAATCAAATAGTATAAAGGCGGGTGCACATCGCTGGCTGTCCCTTCAACGATCAGGTCGATGGATCGTTCGCTCAGCCGGGCACTGTTTCCCTCATCATGCCAAAATGACTGCTCGTCTAGCCGGTAAAACCGCAAGATAGCCGATAATAAGAGGACAACCACCATCACTGCCAGGGTTCGCTGGTGCATCATACCTGTAGACTTTAAGGCCTAGGGGCAAGAAAACCGAGGAGCCAGAAGAACAAAACGGCCCCACTGGCCAAAGCCAGTACTGGCTTTAACCGTTCCCAGCCACTATCGAGGTTGGAAATCGCCGCATGTT
>Ga0209536_100009715_pt1 | contig 14280 bp, 10 predicted proteins | sample DeeMarSeWOR28_12_FD_187461 | JGI IMG/M metagenome (GOLD analysis project Ga0209536, IMG submission 187461) | Marine sediment microbial communities from White Oak River estuary, North Carolina - WOR-2-8_12 (SPAdes) (version 2) | ecosystem: Environmental > Aquatic > Marine > Intertidal zone >...
GGCAGGACGGTCTTGCCGCCGGGTCCGGTGTAGCCGCCGATCAGGCCTTCGATGTTGACCGTCGGCTGCGACACCAGGCGCTCCAGGGCCTGCTCGAAAGGCAGGTCGTCGATCCAGACCGGCGTGCTGAGGAGTTCCTTCAATTGCGCCTCGTCGCGGCGCCTCGCCCCTTCGGCGACCATGGCCTTCTCCGCCTCGCTGATGGGCCGCGGCTGGGGATAGTCGTCGATGGTGATCGTGTTGCCGTCTGCCGAAACGAGCGTATCCAGGGCCTTGACCAGGTGCCAGGTGGGGCTGTCGATCATCGCCTTGAGCGAGGAATGGACGTCCCTGCCGGGCCCGCGGCCCCAGCGTTCGCCGCTCGAGGTCAGCTGGACCTCGATGACGCCCTTGGCGCCCAGGCTCACCGTGACGATGCCATCGCGGCCCTGGGCGGCGGACGGCATGAACACCCCGACGGTTTCGGCCAGGGCGGCCTGCACGTCGGGCCGGTGCACGATCTGGCCGATGTGCGGCGAGCCGATCTCCTCCTCGCCTTCGGCAACCAGCACGACGTTCACGGGCGGCGTCAGCCCGGCCCCGCGGATGGCGCGCAGCGCTTCGAGGAATGCCATCTGCGGGCCTTTCTGGTTGACCGCCCCGCGGCCCATGATGACCTTGCCCAGGCCGGGCTTGTCCACCAGAGCGGCTTCCAGCGGCGGCGACGACCACTCACTGGGGTCGAACTGCTTGACGTCGTACATGAAATACACGCCTAACGTCCGGTCCGCGCCGGCATCGAGGGTTGCGAACACGCCCGGCTTGCCGTCCGTCCCGACGATGGTCGCCTGCTGGAATCCGACGTCCTTCAGCAGGGCGGCCATGTGTTGCGGGCCTTCCGGAAAGCCGAGATCCTCGGCGGCGATCGAAGGCAGCCGGATCCACTCCTGCAGCCGGGCAACCCCGTCCGCGTGCTGCGCGGCGACCTGGGCCTCGATGGCGGCGAGATCCGGTGTTTCAGGCTCGGCAGGCGCTGCGAACAGCAATAGCGCCGCGGCCAACGCGGCGGCGGTGGGGCCGGACAATTTTTTCATGTTCTTTGCTCCGTGGGAGTCGGCCTGCTCAGGCCCGCGCCACGTTGGAATCGTAGGGCGAATGAAAATATTCGCTGGATTCCGCCAATTCCGTGACGAGTTCGTGCAGGATTTTCATGCGCAACTCGGCGGTCTGCACATCGGCGCAGTTCTCGCAGCTCGGATCTCCGCAAGGCGCATTGGCGAACAGCCACCAGTGCACGGCGCCGGACAGGATGCCGTCGGCAATGTCCCAGCGGTCCGCGTCGGGATTTTCCTCCACCAGATCGTTGGCGAGTTCGACGATCCTGGCCGCAATGTCATCCTGGATGTCGAGGCTGTCCGTGGGAATATCGAGGCTGTCCACAGCTGTTACTCCGGTGTAGGGGCAGGCCGGCCGAATGGTCTCCGCAAGGCCTGCGAACGTGTCGGAGGCGAAATTCTAGCAGAAGTCCCGAGCGCGGGATCGGACCTGGGTCAGGCCCGATCGGAAAGCCTGTGCCGATTGCAAGTCTTACCGGGGCTGGCCTCCGCGCGTAGAATGGGGCCGGAAAATAATTCCGGGAGCGAGGTCGGACGCCAGCCATGTACACGCTTTTTATCACGAACAAGAACTACTCGTCGTGGTCGCTGAGACCATGGGTCCTGATGCGCGCCCTGTCGATCCCGTTCGAGGAACGGCTGGTTCCCCTGCCGGAGGGTTCGTGCTGGGAGACTTTTCGCGCCTTCGCGCCCAATGGCCGCGTTCCGTGCCTGCACGATGGGGCGAAAGTCGTCTGGGACTCCCTGGCCATTGTCGAATACCTGGCCGAAAGGCACGCGGGCGTCTGGCCCGGAGACCCGGACGCGCGCGCCTGGGCGCGTTGCGTGTCGAGCGAAATGCACTCGGGATTCACCGCGCTGCGCGGGCAGTGTTCGATGACCTGCGGGGTGCGGGTCAGGCTCGACGCGATCGACGAACCGCTGCGCGCCGATATCGCGCGAATCGACGAGATCTGGGCGGAAGGCCGCAGCCGGTTCGGCGGCCCCTGCCTCGCCGGCCCCGGGTTCACCGCGGCCGATGCGTTTTTTGCCCCGGTGGTTTTTCGGGCGCAATCCTACGGCTTTTCCCTGAGCGAGGCCGCCGCCGCATACGCTGAATTCCTGCTGGGTCATCCAGCGATGCAGGAATGGTACGAGGCCGCCCTGGCCGAGCCCTGGCGCGACGCCGCCCACGAAGCGGAAATAGCCGCGGCCGGAACCGTGCTGGCCGACTTCAGATTGGGCACGGCGTGAGTGGCGGGCACGGAACGGCGGCCCGCGGGAGCGCCCATGAATAACCCGGCGCCTCCCGAGCTGACGCCGCGCGCGATCGTGCTGGCCGTCGTCCTGGCCATGATATTGGCGGGCGCCAACGCCTACCTGGGCCTGTTCGCCGGCATGACCATCGCCTCGGCGATTCCGGCCGCCGTGGTCTCCATGGCCGTGCTCCGGCTGCTCGGCGGCGGCCACATTCTCGAAAACAACATCGTCGCCACCGGCGCCTCGGCCGGCACCTCGATCGCCACCGGCGTGATCTTTACCATCCCGGCTTTGTTGATCCTCGGCTATTGGGACGATTTTCGATACTCATGGGTGCTGGCCATAGCGGGACTGGGCGGCCTGCTGGGCGTGCTGTTCTCGGTCCCGCTGCGCCGCTCGCTGATCGTGGAGCAGGGCCTGGCCTTTCCCGAGGGCAAGGCCGCGGCCGAGGTGCTGCGGAGCGGCGACCGCCCGGGCGAGGGCCTGAAACTGCTGGCCGGCGCGGCGGCGATCGGCGGCGCCATGAAACTGGCCGCGGCCAGCGGTCTGCGGCTGATTCCGGACACCGCGGCCTCTTCCGCCTGGTGGGGCAACACGCTGGCCTACTTCGGCACCAACCTGTCGCCGGCCCTGTTCGGCGTGGGCTACATCGTGGGCCTCAACATCGGCATCGTGATGCTGGCCGGGGGCATGATCGCCTGGAACGTGGCCATCCCGATTTACAGTACTTTTTTCCTGGCCGGCGACCCGGTGCTGAGCGTCGAACTGGCGGGCGCGGCCGCCGAGGATGCGGCCTATGGCATCTGGTCGGCGCAGATTCGATACCTCGGCGTCGGCGCCATGCTGATTGGCGGCATCTGGACGCTGTTTTCCCTGCGCCGCTCGCTGGTGTCGGGCATCCGCAGCGGGCTCAGCGCCGACCGCGGCCGCGAGGGAGTTGCGGTTCCCGCCACCGAGCGTGACCTGCCCATGCGCCTCATCCTGCTCGGCCTGGTGCTGTTTGTTCTGCCGCTGCTGGTTTTGTACCAGGCCATCGTCGGCCAGTGGTGGGTCAGTGTGCCGATGACGGTGATCATGATCGTGGCGGGCTTCCTGTTCGTGTCCGTTTCAGCGTACATGGCCGGTCTGGTCGGCTCGTCGAACAATCCCGTTTCCGGCCTGACCATTGCAACCATTCTCTTCGCCGCCCTGGTGCTGGCGCTGCTGCTGGGCCGGGACTCGCCCATCGGAGCCGTTGCAACGATCATGATCGGGGCCGTCGTCTGCGCCGCCGCCTGCATCGGCGGCGACAACCTGCAGGACCTGAAGTGCGGCTACATGCTGGGCGCCACGCCGTGGAAGCAGCAGTTGATGCTGGCGATCGGCGGCGTCTCCAGCGCCCTGATCATGGCGCCCGTGCTCAGCCTGCTGGCGCAGGCTTACGGCATCGGCGTACCCACGGAGGCGCATCCGAGCCCGTTGCTGGCCCCGCAGGCCAACCTGATGGCCTCGGTGGCCAGGGGCATTTTTGGAGGCGAATTGCCCTGGGGCATGATCGGTGCCGGCGTTCTGATCGGCGCCGCGATCATCGCGCTGGACGAATTTCTCAAGAACAGCGGCAGCGAATTCCGCACGCCGGTGCTGGCCTGCGCGGTGGGCATTTACCTGCCCATCGAGCTCAGCGTGCCGATTTTCGCCGGCGGCCTGGTGGCGCACCTGGTGGAGCGCCGCCTCAAGCCCGGCAAGGCCGAGGGTGAACGCGAGCGCGTCCACCAGAAAGGCACGCTGTTCTCGGCGGGGTTGATTACGGGCGAGGCGCTGATGGGCATCTTCATGGCCATCCCCATCGTGGCGCTGGGCGCCGCCGACGTGCTGGCGCTGCCGCCGCGGTACCACCTGGGAGGCTGGCTCGGGCTGCTGGCGCTGGCCGGCGTGGCCGCGTTGCTGTATCGGCTGGCGACAAGGGGATCCCGAATCGCGTAAGGGGATAACCGAGGATCCCGATTACTGCGCGTTCTGCGGCAACCCGTCCGCAATGTCGTAGTAGTCGCCCTTGTCGGCAACGAAAATGTGAATGGCGAGCCGGGTATCGGTGGGCTTGTCGAAGGCCCCCATGGCGACGCCGACCAGGTCCTTTCCGATAGGGTCCCAGAACAGGGAAGAGCCGCAGTTGGAACAGAATCCGCGCCGCACCCGCTCCGAAGAACGGAACCACTTGACCTGGTCGGCCCCCCGGATCGTCAGGGCATTCCTGGCAACGTCGGTGGAGGCCCAGTAATGGCCCGATACTTTGCGGCACTGGGTGCAGTGGCAGGCGTCGGGCGGGCTCAGCGCGCCGGCTACCTCGAAGGTCACGGCGCCGCAGAGGCAGGAACCGGTGTGCGCCTCGCACCCTTGCGGGATCGATTTTGTGGTCATGGCAGGCTCCGCGTAGAGTTTCCGGACTGAGTATTGTTCTTCAAAAGCGCGCCCGCCTCCATTAAGTTAGACAAATGCAGTGGCCGAAAACCTGGGACTGACGCCAATGGGTGACTTGTTCGCAATCGAGGAAGGGGCGGAGTCGCCGGCCGGCCGGCCGCTGCCCGACCGCCTGCGCCCGCGGAGCCTCGACGGCATTGTCGGCCAGGACCACCTGGTGGGCAAAGGAGCGCCGCTTCGCCAGATGATCGACAGCGGGCGGCTCGCCTCGATGGTGCTGTGGGGACCGCCCGGCAGCGGCAAGACGACGCTGGCCCGGATACTTTCGACGCACACGGATCTGCATTTCGAGCAACTGTCGGCGATTTTTTCGGGCGTGCAGGACTTGCGCAAGGTGTTCGAATCCGCAAGAGTCCGCAAGAGGAACGGGCAGGGCACGCTCCTGTTCGTCGACGAAATCCACCGTTTCAACAAGTCACAGCAGGACGCCTTCCTGCCGGTGGTCGAGGACGGCACCATCGTGTTGATCGGCGCAACCACCGAAAACCCCTCGTTCGAACTCAACGCGGCCTTGCTTTCGCGAGCGCAGGTCTACGTGCTCAAACGCCTCGACGACGAGGCCCTCGAGACGCTGATCGGCCGCGCGGAGGAGGATGCGGGGCGCCAGCTGCCGGTCGATGAGCAGGCCCGCGCGACCTTGAAGGCGATGGCGGACGGCGACGGGCGCTACGTGCTCTCGATGGCGGAGCAGATCCTGTCGCAGGACGAAACGCTGGATACGGAAGCCCTGCTCACTATCGTCCAGCGCCGGGCGCCGCTCTACGACAAGGACGACGACGCGCACTACAACCTGATCTCGGCCCTGCACAAATCGGTGCGGGGTTCGGATGCGGACGCCGCGCTCTATTGGTTCGCCCGCATGCTGGAGGGCGGTGAGCACCCCGAATACATCGCGCGGCGCCTGACCCGCATGGCGGTGGAGGACATCGGGCTGGCCGACCCGCAGGCGCTGCCGATCTGCATCGCGGCCTGGGAGGCCTTTGAGCGGATGGGCAGCCCGGAGGGCGAACTGGCCCTGGCGCAGGCGCTGGTCTACCTGGCAACGGCGCCCAAGTCCAACGCGGCCTACACCGCTTACGGCGCGGCCCGGCGGGCCGCCAGGGAAACCGGCTCGCTGGCGCCGCCGAAACACATTCTGAACGCGCCCACCTCGCTGATGAAGAAAGAGGGCTACGGCGCCGGCTACGAATACGACCACGATACGGCGACAGGCTTTTCCGGCCAGAATTACTTCCCCGACGGGATGGAGCGCGAGCGCTTCTACAGCCCGCCCGAGCGCGGCTTCGAGCGCGAGATCCGCAAGCGGCTCGAGTACTGGGCCAGGCTGCGCCGGAACAAGGACTAGCCACAATGTTGCACCAGTCTCCCGGCCCTGGCTGGTCCAGGCACGCCTGGACATGGGCTTTCCTCAACCCGTAGCAACGGCTACGGGTCTCAGTCCAGCCCGGCGCGGGTCGCGCCTGTCCTCAGCCATCTTCCGGGAGACTGGTGCAACATTGCGGCCAGGGCCGCCCGGATTTCGTATTGTGACTTCCGGGGGTAAACTGGCGGCCACCGTTCCCAAGCCTGAGTGAATAACCATGGAAAAGAGAAGCTCATTCCCCCGTGTGTTCTGGGTCGCCAACAGCGTCGAGGTTCTGGAACGCTTCGCCTACTACGGCATCTACTTCGGTTTCGGCATCTACATGGCGTCCCTGGGCTACACCCGGGCGCAGCTTGGGGTCGTGCAGAGCGTTTTCCTGTTGCTGTCCTACGGCATACCGGTCATATCCGGCACCTTTGCGGACCGGTTCGGGTTCAAGAAGGTCCTCATCGTCTCCTACCTGGCCTACCTGCCCACGATTCTTCTCCTGATCTACACCAAGTCGTTTTCGGGGATTGTCCTGACGATGCTGTCGATCGGCCTGGCGGCGGGCATCTTCAAGCCGCTGATCGCCGCGACGGTGCGCGCCGTGACGGACCGCACCAACAAGACCCTGGGTTTCGGCATTTTCTACGCCATGGTCAACATCGGCGGTTCCTTCGGCCCCATCGTGCTGGGCAAGCTGCGGGCCATCTCCTGGGACTATGCCTTCATGGCCGCGGCGGCGGCCGTCGTGTTGATGCTCCTCATCACGATCTTTTTCTACGAGGAGCCGGAGCGCGATACGGCAGGCGTCACGCTGGGTCAGAAATTCCGGGATATCGGCATCGCCCTGTCGGACATGAAGCTCACGGTTCTGCTCATTATCCTCGGCGCGTTTTTCTGGCTGCCGTTCTGGTGCTTCTTCAACCTCTGCGCCGTGTACGTGGACGGCAACCTCGACACGGCCAGGCTCTATGAGAGCATGGCCGCGGTCCTGGGCACCGGCATCGCCGGGTTCTTCTCGAAGGTGGACGATGACGGCACGCGGCGCATCCTGGGCGAGACGATCTCCCATACCGGCTGGATCATCATGGTGCTGCAGGTCGTCGTCTCCAGCGTCGCCGAGCGGTTCAAGGCCATGCCCACGTTCCTGTTCGGCCTGTTGCTGATCGCCGTTGGATTCGCGGTCATCGGCTTCGCGAATATTTCCGCCCCGGCCATCATCTTCCTGGGTATCCTGATTTTCGCGGTGGGCGAAATGGCCTCCTCGCCGCGCATCCAGGAATACATCACCTGGATCGCGCCCAAGGAAAAGGCCGGCATGTACATGGGCATGAACTTCCTGTCCGTGATGATCGGCGCGGCTTTCAGCGGCGTGACCTACACCTCGCTGTACGGCCGCTTCGAAACGGCCGGCCACCCCGAGTACGTGTGGTACGTGCTCGGCGTGCACACCGTGCTGGGCATCCTGGCGTTGCAGCTGTTCACCCGCATTGCGGGCGGGTTCGAGGAGCGCGACGAGTGAAATAGTGCCCCCCGGCAGGGCGGCGCGCTACCACATCATTACGCCGAAATCCCCCTTCTTGTGCTGCCAGTAGAGCCGGATGCGCAGAATGTAGGTCCGGCCCGCGATCAGCTTGTACTCGATTCGCGAATTCAGGGCCTCGCCGCTGTCGTCGTCGCCGGACAGGTAGCGGGGGCTCCCGTCGACCTCCTCGAAGAGCACCATCACGGTATCGGCCATGCCGAAGGTGGCGAGTTCGTACTTGCGGGTGGCGGTCGGCTTCAGGTAGAAATTGAGCTGTTGTCCGGGGTTGATGGCCGCCTGAACGGACTTGAAGGGTTTCAGTTCCTGGTAGTCGTTCGCCGACAGTTCCGGGTAGAAGTGTTTGGCCCACTCCTTGTCCCTGGCCGACAGCCCGGGAGCGGGTTCCAGCGGTTTGGTCCTGAATTCTTCCGGTTTCAGTATCATGCCCTTGTCGAACGGGTAGTGCATGATGGAGTCCCTGTCCCACACCGATCCCTCTACGTCCGACTGGGGCAGCTTCCTGATGATGTTCCAGTGGGTTTTTTCCCGGCTCCAGTTGTTCGGCGGGCCGGCGAGTTCGGCGTACACGGCCTCCTCGTCCCAAACGATCCCGGCGTTGGGGTTTTGATGTTCGTGCGGAAAACCCAGCGTGTGGCCGATCTCGTGAATGGCGGTGTCGATGTCATGCCGGATGTTCCAGCCGAAGTTCATGGTGCGGTCGCTCTCGGCCTGGTTCAGCACGTCCCTGCCAACGTAGGACCAGGCGCCGTCGCCGCGCTGAAAACCGATCCTCACCTCGGCTTCGTCCGCTGTGTCGACTTCGGAAAATTCGAGACCGATTCCCACGTCCTTCCATGCTTTGAACGCCTTTTTCACGACCGCGCGCTCATCCTCCGTCCCGCGCCATCTTGCGGTTTTGAAGAAGAAGTAATGCAAATGCGTGCCGTTGACCCACTTCTTGTCCTGGTTGCGGATGAGGGCCACGCGGCCGTCGGTGAGGCCCGGGTCGAAGGTGCGTTCGGCCGCCTTCGGCTGGCTGCAATAGGAAAACTTGTAGGGTGCCTTTTCGCTGTCCGGCGTCTTGCGGGTCTTGCTGCGGGCAGCCTTCGGCTTGGCCTTCGTGCTGGATTTGCCTGCCATAGCGTACTCCTGGGTTCGGTTCTCGGGGTCAGGGTATTTTCAAACCATCAACTGACTTGCGCTTTCAGTCTAGACGGTAACAGCGGACTTTGCAGTTTGGCGGAGGGGCACGTATCGTCCATCCATGAAATATTTCATTCTTCTTCTGCCGGTCCTCTTGCCGGTGGCCTTCTGGGCTGCCTACCACCTGCACGTGGACCGGCACCTGCCCGAACCGGCCGGGCACCTGTTGCTGGCGTTCGTGCTCGGTATCGGGTCGTTTTTCCTCGGGATGCTCCTGTACCGGGCCCTCGGGGTGGTGGGCCTGCGTTACGACGCGTTCGAACTGGCGCAAGGGAACCTGCCCGGCCTGTTCCTGTTCGCCGTGCTGGGCATCGGCCTGATCGAGGAACTCGCCAAGCTGATCCCGTTTCTGCTGGTGGTGCTGCGATTCCGTGAGTTCAATGAACCGATCGACGGCATCGTCTACGCTTCGTTTATCGCGCTGGGCTTCGCGGTAGTGGAGAATTTCCACTATCTGCAGTTCCTGTCCACCGGGGAAGCCTATGCGCGCGGTTTCGCGGGACCGGTGCTGCACATCGTCTTCGCGTCGATCTGGGGCTACTACATCGGCCGGGCCCGGCTGCATCAGCGGGCGTTGACCGGCACCGTGCTCGCCTCGCTGGCGTTCACGGCTTTCGTCCACGGCATATACGATTTTGCGGTCATCGGGCTGCCCCGGCCGGGGATGGCCGTCGCCGCCTCGCTGATCGCCGGGTTGTGGATCTGGCGGCTGTTCCTGATCCGTGATCTGCACGCGCGGATCCGGGAGACGGCATCCTGAGCGCCGCGAGGGGCTCCTCGGCCCCATGTGCCGAAATCAGGTATATTCCCGGCTTTCCGCGACCCTGTAAGAAAAACCTGGAGGCCCCATGACAGCCTGGTTTCGCCGGTTCCTGCTGCCCGGATTCGTGTTCCAGTCCATGTGTATCGCCGGCGGTTACGGGACCGGCCGCGAACTGGTCGAGTTCTTCCTCCGCTTCGGCCCGGCCGGTGGCCTGCGGGGCATGCTGCCCGCGACGCTGATCGTCAGTGCCGGGTGCATCGTGGCTTTCGAGCTGGCGCGGATGACGCGAGCCTACGACTACCGCAGTTTCCTGCGCATCCTGCTGGGGCGGGGCTGGGTCCTCTACGAGATTGCCTATCTCTTTTCGATCCTGTTGATACTGGCCGTGATCGGCTCGGCGACCGGCGCGTTGTTCATGGAGACCTTCGCCATTCCGGGCGTCCTGGGCACCTGCCTGCTGCTGGGCGTGATCGCTTTCCTGACGTTCAAGGGCACGCGCCTGATCGAGGGCGTGCTTTCGGCCTGGTCGTTCGTGCTGTACGCGGTTTACCTCGGGGTATTCCTGCTGAGCATGAAGGTGTTCGGTCCCATGATTCGCGAGGCCCTGGCCAGCGGCCCCGTCGAACCCGGATGGATCCTCTCGGGGACCCGATACGGCGTCCTGCAGCTGGCGCTGGTGCCCGCCGTGCTGTTCGCGACCACGCATTTCACCTGCCGCAGGGACGCCCTGGTCGCCGGCGCGCTGAGCGGTCCGATCCTGATGATTCCGGCCTCCCTGTTCTACTTTGCCATGCTGGGGCACTACCCGGACATCCTGCAGCGCCCGGTGCCGGTCAACCACATGCTGGACGAACTGGACTCGCGCTTCCTGATGTTCGCCTTTCCGATCGTGCTGATCGGCACCTTCATCGAAACGGGCACCGGCATGATCCATGCGTTCAACGAGCGCCTCGCCGGCGGCCTGCAGTCGCTGGGCAGGACACTGCCGCGCTACGCGCGCCCTGCCATCGCGGCGGGCCTGCTGGTCAGCGCGTTGCTGATGTCGCGGTGGGGGATCATCGACCTCATCGCCGTGGGCTACGGCGCCATGACCTGGGTATTCATCGTCGTCCTGGCCATTCCCCTGCTGACGATAGGGGCCTGGAAAGTGTTCGGAACTCAGGTGCGGTCGAACATGTAGGTGTACTTGACGATGAGGCTGCGGTCGGGCTGCGCGCCCGTGTAGCGGCTGTAACCCTCGATGTCGTTCAGCACCACGTACAGGCCGGTGTTGGCCTTGCGCAGCCAGGAGAAGCGCAGGTTGGTGGAGAACAGGTCGTCCACGCTGTTGTACTGCAGCAGCGCTTCCAGGGTGACTTTCGGCGAGAAGGACCAGGACAGGCGCAGGCGGCCGACCCGGGTTATGAAGTCGCCCTCGGGCAGGTCCACGTCGTTCTGGATCCACCCCAATTCGCCGACGAAACGCCCGCCCAGCCGCAGTTCCAGGCTCGGGCTCAGCGCCACGCGGTCGCCGGAGTAGAAGCCGCCCACGGTGACCGACATGTTGAAACTCAGCGGCGCGGCTTCGTTGGTCTGCCCGTAAAGGTGTATCTCGGAATTCCGGTAGGTCCCCGGCGGCACGAAAATGCCCTGGTAAATTTCGAAGGGCTCCTGCAGGCCCTCGGTCGAGAAATTGATCGCGGTGTGCAACTCGGCGCTGTTTTTCCACTCGGCATGGTTGTCGATGTGCAGGAACCCCGTTTCCAAAAAGCCGTTCTGGTCCCAGTAGGCGTTGTAGGACACGTGCGGCCGCAGTTCCAGCAAGCCCAACGGGCTGTTGGCCGGCCGGTAGCGCCGCAACGCGCGGGCCAGGACATTGCGGTAGCCGCCGCTGCGGTTGACGAAGCCCACTTCCGGGTTGAAGTTTTCGCCGACGTCGACCCAGAGCAAACTCGTGAACCATTTCGGGGAATCGTAGCTGCCCTCCAGCGACCAGGAGCTGTCATCCCCGTTCAACCCGGGGGTCGAGGTGCCGGCGGCGTAGCCGGAGACCAGGCCGTAGGGGCCGATCCCCCAGCGCCCGTCCACGCCGTAGGTCTGGTTTTCGTCCCCCGGGCCGGCCGTGGTGCCGGTGCCTTCGCGGGCAACGTAGACCGCGCCGAGCGAGGAGCGGTTGGGCAATTCCCGATTGATGCGCGCCACGCCGAACCGGTTGGACGGCGACACGCCCGCCAGTGAATCGGTCTGCATGTACATGACGCCCAGGTTCGACCCGGCGAGCCCGCCGGAAACGCGCGCGCCGTAGTCGATCGGGACGATGTCGCCGTCGTCCGACAGGCCGATTCGCCGGCTGAAGAACAGCTCGACCTGGCCCGGCCGGCCTACCGTGAAGAGGCCCGCGTTTTCGAGGAAGAACGGCCGTTTCTCGGGAAAGAACAGGTTGAAACGGTCCAGCGACACCTGTAATTCGTCGGCCTCCACCTGGGCGAAGTCGGTGTTGTAGGTGAGGTCCAGGGTCAGCGAGGACGTCAGGCTGTATTTCAGGTCGAATCCTGCCTCGGCATCCGTCACGGTGCCGGCATCGCCGACGTCGCTGACCTCGCCGAGCACGTAGGGGACGAATTTCAGGTTACTGCGGCTGCCCGTTTCCACGCCGGTCAGCAGGCCGGCGTCGGCGAGGCGCGTAATGTCGAACTGCCGGCCGAGCGGCGACCAGTAGGCGGCCTCGTTGCGCCGCCGGATATTGCGCTGGAAGTTGACTCCCCAGTTCTGGACATCGCCGGCCGGATAGCGAAGGGTCCGGAACGGAATCCTGAACTCGGCGCTCCAGCCATAGTCGCCGAGCTGCGTCTGTACCTCCCACACGCCGTCCCAGTTGATGTTGAACCCTCCCGATTCACCGGCCTTGCTCAACTGGCCGTCGAATTCGAGGGCGTTGGGGTTGGTGCCGAAGACAAAGCCGTTTTGTTCGTCGAGATAGGTGTCCAGGATCAGCAGCACGCTGTCCGTGTCGTCGAGGCTGGCGTCGCGGCGGCTGTCGGACACGACGATGCGGCCGGGTTCCTGGTCGTAACAGATAAAGGCGATGTACAGGGCATCCGCATGGAATGCCACGCGCACCTCGGTGGCCTGGCTGACCGGGCGGCCCTCTTCAGGACTGGTCTGGGTGAAGCCGCCGGAGGCGGCAATGGCCTGCCAAACCGGATCGAAGCGCACCTCTCCGTCCAGGCTCGGCGCATCGGCAACCCGGTTCGCCGGCAGGGACCGGCGCTCCCCGGTCTCCGGCTGGGCCTCGATCGAGGCCACCGCCGCGGCGGATAAAAGCGCCGCGAGGACTGCGTATTTGCTCATTGCGTGCGCCGGGTCCCTGTTCGGCTGCTGTGGGCCGCCCCATTCTAGACAAACCGGCGGGGCCCTTTGCTGATGCGGGTCAGGTCGCGCGGCGGCCGGACCGTGCACGTCAACCCGAAATGGACGGCGGCGCCTGCCTTGACGATGTGGTTATAATGGATTGAAAATTTTGTTCTGACTGCGGGTGCCGTTCTGGTAAGGAACGCTGCGAGAATCAGCATGAACAGAAGCCATTTCAATACCGAATCCAATCCCCTGGGCTTATCGGGCCGGGAGTTAGACGAAGATCGACCGTCTTCCGGAAGCGCAGCCCCCTCTCGGCCCACGAAACTGGACCGCTGGCTGGCGAGCCTGCTCGCGGAGCGGTTCGACACCTCGCGCGTCCGCATCGCGCTGTGGGACGACGCCCGGGATTCCGGCCCCGGCGCGTTGCCGGTGACCGTAAGATTTGGCGACCGCGGCGCCCTCTACCAGGCGTTGTCGAACCCGGCGGCAAACTTTGGCGATCTCTACAGCGCAGGCCGGATTACGGTCCACGGCGATCTGCTGGTCGTGCTGGACGAAGCCTACAACAGCGCCAACAAGCACCCGCAGCTGTCCGGCTTGATGGCGCGCGTGCGCGCGAAAACCCCGAGCCTCGCCGATTCACGCCGCAATATCCACCATCACTACGACATCGGCAACGAATTCTACCGGCTGTGGCTGGACCGGGACGCCCTGCAGTACACCTGCGCCTACTATGCCGACGAGGCGATGTCGCTGGAGCAGGCCCAGCAGGCGAAGATGCATCATGTCTGCCGCAAGCTCCGGCTCGAACCGGGCGAGCGCGTGGTGGAGGCCGGTTGCGGCTGGGGTGGTTTTGCCATCTTCATGGCCAGGAACTACGGCGTGCGCGTGCGCAGCTTCAACATCTCCCGGGAGCAGATCGCCTGGGCGCGCGACTGGGCGAAGGCCGAAGGCCAGGACGGGCAAATCGAGTTCGTCGAGGACGATTACCGCAACATGTCGGGCCGCTACGATGTGTTCGTTTCCGTGGGCATGCTCGAACACGTGGGAACAGGCAACTACCGGCAACTCGGCGCCCTGGCCGGACGCGTGCTCACTTCGGAAGGGCGGGGCCTGGTGCACAGTATTGGCCGTGACCGGCCGCTGCCGCTGAATCCCTGGATCGAGCGCCGGATTTTCCCCGGCGCCTATCCGCCCACGCTGCGCGAAATGATGGAGATTTTCGAGCCCAATGGATTCTCGGTCCTGGACGTCGAGAACATCCGCCTGCATTACGCGCGCACGCTGGAGCACTGGCTCGAACGCTATGAGGCCA
>Ga0209536_100009716_pt1 | contig 14280 bp, 9 predicted proteins | sample DeeMarSeWOR28_12_FD_187461 | JGI IMG/M metagenome (GOLD analysis project Ga0209536, IMG submission 187461) | Marine sediment microbial communities from White Oak River estuary, North Carolina - WOR-2-8_12 (SPAdes) (version 2) | ecosystem: Environmental > Aquatic > Marine > Intertidal zone >...
CGAGCCGGTAGCCGTCTCCGGCGGACACAGCTTCGTGTCTCTCACCGTGGGTTCCGGCCACACATGCGGCCTCACCGCGAGCGGGGCCGCCTACTGCCGGGGCGCGAACCAAGAAGGGGAGCTCGGCGTTGGGGAGGCGGGTGGCCAAGCGCCACAACCCATATCCGTACATGGCAATCATGTATTCGTTGCCATAAGCGCGGGATGGGCCCACACGTGCGCCATCACAGCGCGAAAGCGAGGCGCAATGGAAAGCCCGGCTCTAGGCAGGACGTTTCTTGGACCACCCACGGGAGTGCTTTAGGTGCTTGGCCGAATCGAAGCGGCTTCGCTCCAGAACGGCGTCTAGATCATGGATCTCGAGGAATTGCCCGTATGTGAAGAATTCACGCCCTCTGGGAACCGTCAGACTGCCATCCGGGAAGATCATCACATAGAGGCGGTCGAGCGTGGTGTGGTCGAGGAAGTTGACGCGCACGCTCCCCTGCCCTGACAGCTCACGCTCGAGGTCGGCGAACTGCTCGTCGTTCACCAGCAGCTCGTCCCAGTCCACCTCCCCCATGGCGCGGGGGAACGCCTGGAAGATGTTGTAAAAGACGCGCGCCTCAGTCGTCTGTGCATAGTCTTCCACCAGGCGCAGGATGTTCGGGACATCCTCCAAGTTGTGGCGTGTGACGGGCGTGCACACTTTGATGTCGATCTGCGGGTTCACACGCAGCCAATCCAGAGCCCTGATTACGGCCGCGAAATGCCCTTCTTCCTTCGTGCGGCTGTTGACCTTTTCGTTGGACCCGTCCAGTGGCAACGAGATGAGGTCGATGTCAGGGCCAGCGCGTTTCAGAAAAGTCTGACTCAGCTGGTCACCAGTCGTGGAGAGCGCGACCTCGAGACCGATGCTCTTGGCGTGGTGGATGAGAAGCGCGGCGTCGAATCGTTTGAGTGGGTCGCCGCCGGTGAAGACGATGCGACTCGCACCGACGTCTTTAACTTTCGATATCACCCTCAGGGCGTTGCCGGTGTCGAGCGGATCCTCAAAATCCTGCGGCCCCCAGCAGTAAGGACACTCCTGGCTACACTCGGAGGTCACATGGAAATCGAGCGTAGCAAATTTGGCTGACATCGGCAGCCTCACTATGCCATCTATCGTCTCAGCAACTTGAAGGCGATGTCCCTTCCGAAGCCCTCCAGCATCGCCAGTCGTATCCACAGCATCGCCATCGGCTCCAGCAGCCGCGCGTTCGAGAGCGCGCCGGCGTCCAAGGCCTCGAAGCCGAGCTCTTCCGCGAGCGACCGCACGACGCCTTTCGCTTCGGCCTCATCCCCGCAAATGAACATGGTGGCATCCTGGTCGCCAAATCTGGGATTCTCGAGGTTGTTCGCGCCGATCGTATTGAAGGCCTTGACGACCTTGGCGCCCGCCGCCCACGCAGCAACGCGTTCAGCGCCCGACGTGTGGTGATCCGTGGCCAGCTCGAGGCCCGGGGCGATGGGGTTGGTGGCATCCACCAGAATCTTGCCCGTCAGGTCGACCTGCTTGACTACGTCCTCAGCCACATCCCACGGGACTGCCAATACGATCAGTTCAGCGTCTGCACCGGCATCGGCCACACCGGTTGCAGATGCCGACGGACCCGCATCCTTCAGCAGAGCCTCTACTTTGGGACTCCTCGGGTCTCTGACCCCGAATGTTACATCGTGGCCCTTCGCCGCCCAGAGCTTCCCCAGGTTGCCACCGACGTTGCCGGCACCGATGATCGCTATCTCCATTACGTCCTAACGTTCTTGTCCTGAGCCCTCTTCGGCCAGGGACCTGTAGTATTCCTCAACCAGTTCGCGGTAGCCCGGCGGCACTTCGTCAGACCCTGTTAGCAGCAACTCCCGGGCCTCGCTGCCGCCGATCTCCCTACGCAGAACATACTCGAATTCCTTCAGACCCTGAATGATCTGAGCCTGCAGCTCGGCGAGGCCCTGCGGATTGCCATACGGACGGTTCCGTTCCAGCTGGCGCAGGCCTTCGATCATGCCGTCCAGTTCGCGCGTGTCGACTCCCTCCTGTCGCAAGCGATCGCGTAGCTGCTCGGCTTCTTCCCGGCGCTCGCGGAACTCACGGCGGAACTGACGCACGTCGCCGTCGTTGAAGCCTGGGAACCCGTCCGGCGTGCCCGCCCTCGGCTCCGTGGCTTCGCCCTGCTGTTGACCCTGCTCGCCCTGCCGTTGCGACTCGGCGGCCTCACCCTGGGTTCTCTCCTCCAGCGACTCCAGCGAGCGCACCAGGTCATGGGTCTCGTCCAGCGTTCGAGCCAGACGTTGCTCCTTCGTCTCCCCGATGGCGGAGCGTGCTTCCTCGATCTTATCACGAAGCTCGTCGATGTTCTCCGCGATCTGTTCCTCGAAATTCTGAGCGTACTCTGTCGAGCGCTGCTGCACCACGCCGCGGGAGTAGCGGATCTTGTCCTCGAGCTTGTCGTCGCGGATCTGGTCCGCCGCCTCCTGGAGTCTACGCGACGCGTCGCGTTGCTCGCTGCGGGAGTTCCGGGCCAGCCGGTCGAGCTGCGCCTCGATGTCGGCCACTTCGGCGGCCATCTCTTCCTTGCGGTCCATGACACGTTGCAGCCGCTCACGCTGGCTTGCACCGCTCCGGGCCAAGCGCTCGACGTCCTGCGAGACAGCGCGTTGTTCGTCGGCCAGCCGCTCCGCACGCCGTAATGCGTCTTCAACATCGCGCTGCAGACCGGCCGAGCGGTTCTCGTCGAGCAGGCGCCGTGCTTCTTTCAAGCGCTCCAGAGCCGCGATCCCTTCCGCACTGTCGCCACTCCGCGAGTTCGCCGCTGCACGACGCATCTCCTCGGCGGCCTGGCGCAGTTCCCGGGCCGTGCGATCCATCTGGGGCAGCGATTCCTCGCGAGCCAAGCGCTCCAGCCGGCGCGCCAGCTCTTCGGCCTGCTCGGCCAGCTGCCGCTGAGAGCTGCCGCCGCCGCCCGATTGGCTCTGCGACTGGTCTGCCCGCGCACGCTGACGCTCGATCTCCTGCTGCTGTCGTCGCGCCAGTTCCTGCAGCTTCTGCAACGTCTCGTCGATCTGTTCGTTCAGTTGCTGCTGGCGGTCGCGCTGCACGCTCTCGTACTGGTTCCTCTGTTTGTCCAGCTCTAGCTCGAACAGGTCGGCCAGCTCGTCTGCATCCGCCTGACTACCGCCACCACCGCCGCCGGACGCCGACTGTTGCCCGACCTGCGACTCGCGGAAGGCGGCCTCGGCGCGCTGCAGCTGCTGAAGGGCCCTCTGCTCGGGTGACAGGGCTTCCTCGGGATCCCGCTCGCCCAGCTCCTGCTCGGCCTCGCGCATCGCCACGATAGCCTCGGGAAGCGCCGTGGCGACGGCCTGAAAAGCGGAGTCCATCTGCACGATACCGCGGGACTGGATCCGCGTAACCAGCCGCTCCACCTGCTCGCGCAGCCGGCCCTGCGCCAGCACCAGGGTGGCCAGATTCTCTTCGTACTCGTCGTCCGTATAGTCGTCGCGGTCCCGGACCATCTTGAAGGTCGCGGCGATCACATCGCGCTGCCGCTGCGAGAGCGAGCTGTCGAAACCGCCGGCACCGGCATCGCCCGGCTGCTGGCGCTGCTCGGCCTGCCGGTACGAACGGTCGAAGGGCCGCACTTCCATGAAGTAGATGTCAGTCGTCGCCACCTGGCGGCCGCTCACCCGGTTGTCGTCCATGGCCCGGGCGTAGTAGGAGATGAAATCGCCCGGCTCGAGCTCGATCTCCTCCAGATAGAACGTGTGGCCGGCCGCAACATCCTTGCGGCGCCCCTGGTACAGCTCCAGCGTCCGCCCGGGCCCACCGTTCACCGAGTAGATGAGCTCGATGAGGCGTACACCGTAATCGTCCTCGGCTTCGACACCGACGAACACCTCCTCGATGTTCGTGACCTTGACGTCGCGTCCCGGCTTGGAAAACGCAACGTAAGGCGGTTGGTCGGACAGCACGTCGATCAGGTAATCCGGCGAGCCGACCACGTGGTCACCGTCAAAGCTCTCGAAGACGATCCTGTAGAGCCCATCGCTGGCCACCTGCAGCGCACCGGTCAGCGTGCCGTCCTCCGCAACGACCAACTCCACAGAGTCCTGCTCTTCGATGATGATCGCGCCGCCCGAAACGGGCACCGTCGGCATCACGAACAGCTGCACCTCGGTGCCCCGAAGCGCTGCGATGTCGCCGCCGTCCTCCTGCCGCTGCGGCGACAGCCCTGTATAGGCCGGAAAATGGTACTCCAACACCAACTGCTGCACGTAAGGCAGCTCGGCGACATCGATCCTGAAGAGCGACGAACGGACACCGCTGGCCTCGACGAAGTACTCCGTCTGCTCCTCCAGGTCGAAGAGGAAGATCAGGTGCTCGCCCGTTTCTTCGTCGATCGTCATGGGAAGACGTTGCCACTCGCCGTCGGAACCGCGCTGGACGGCGATCTCCACTTCATCCGCATCGAAGTTGTGGAGGTACGCCATGACCTTCAGTTCGGCACCGCGGGCCACCCTCGCATTGCCGGGCATCACTTCGATGCGGTACGGGTTGTCCACCGGGGCGCCGCTGAGTGGGAATAGGTAAGGCGCGCTGTTACGCAGAAACGATGGCGAGAGCAACAGGACGATCACGGCGGCTGTCATCACGCCGCTCAGCAACCCGGACGATCGCGCCAGAGACTTCGCTTCGACCCGGCGCCCGTAGTCGATGGCCGCGCAGTTCTCGAAGGCGTCCTCGACGAGACGGTCGACCATGGCCGGCGAGAATCCTTCCGACGCCTCTGCGTCTAACGCGCCGAACTCCACCGCGCTCAGCACTCGCGCCTGCAGCGACGGCTCGTGCTCTTCTAGATAGAGCGCGACGCGTTCGTGGCTGACACGACGGGCGAGTGGCACGATCAGGTAGCGAATGGCGAGTCCGACCAGGGCGACGTAGGCGAAGACGCGGAAGGTTATGACGGCCGTGGGACTGAACCTCAGCCGATCCATACCATAGGCGGAGATGAGAAAGACGAGGAGGCCCGCGCCCAACACGATGGCCAGGCCGCGCACCGCGACCCTCAGCCGCCAGCGTCGGCGCACCGAGCGGATCACTCTGAGAAGCGCATCGTGTCCCGTTCTGGTTCGCATCGGCTTATCCCTTTTGCCTGGCTGGCGTCGCGCGCGACAGCCAGTTCGATATCAAAGTCTCGAGCAGCAGCAGGGTCGCCGCTCCTGCCAACAAGTACCACCACAGGTTCTGACGCCGCTCTCGGTCCTCCGGCGACAGCACGACCGCCTGCAGAGCCCTCGCTTCCGGATCTCCGCCGGACGTCACAGCTCCGACCATCTCGTCCGGGTCGATCGCCGCCAGGTCCGATTCCCTGGGGTCGAGATTCGCCGCCGCGACGTAGGCCCGGTCGCCGTCGTTGTCTACGTAGCCCACGCGATGGAAGCCGACCTCGTTCAGTTGCAGGAATCGACTCTCCTCCGTCAGCCGCAACACGCTGGGCTCGCCGGACGGCCGCTCGACGAGGATCTCCGCCTCGGCGTCGGCGTCGTCGCCACCCAGCACCATCTTGTCCGACAGATCGACGACGTTCCCCACCCTGTACCACAGCTGGGGCTCAACATAGCCTGACAGATACTTCGCCAGCTGGTGCACGTACGGTAGAAAAACCGGTTGAACGGCGAGATCGTTCCAGAAGTTCTCGAAGTCGGTCGCCCAGACCAGCACGGCGCCCGCGCCACGCCGTCCTTCCGCCAACGCAGCGGACCCGTCGTCAAAGCGAGCCAAAACCCGCGCCGATTCCGCGCCCTCCATCCGTCGATAGCGGAAGAACCGGGCCGAAGAGAAGTCGCCGCTGCGCGGCGTCTTGAACAGCTCGAAGACGGGATGCTCGTAGTCGAGATAGCTCAGCGTGCCACCGCCGCCAGACGAACGGTCCAGCGGCCCGCCGAAGGCGACCGGTAGGAACTCCATCCCGTCGGCCGACCAGGCACCTGGCGGACTGCGTCGTCCCAGAATCGTCAGCAGGCCGCCGCCTTCGTTCACCAACTCGCGGAGACGCTCCCCGATAGCGCCGCCCGGGAACGGCGCGTCGTTGAGTATCACGAGAGCGCGGCCGTCCAGGTCCTCGCCGCTCAGCCGGGCGATTCGTATCACATCTAAATCGAATCCGGGCTGGCCACCGATCTCGAAGGCGCGCCGCAAGTAGAGGCTGTGATCGGCGCTCGCGTTCCGCGGTTCCACGATGAGAACCGAAATGGGATCGTTCGGCTCCACGACGAAGCGGAACTCGTTGTCGCCGGGCAACGCGTCCTCACCGGCTCGTACGACAGCGCGCACGGGCCGGCGGGGCAGAACAAAGGGCGCGAATCGCAACGCGGCGCTCTCGCCGGCATCGAGGCTGGCCGAAAGCGTCTGGACAGGCTCGCCATCCACCACCAGGGCCACACCGATTCCGTCCAGCGATTCCGTACTCAGGTTCGCGACTTGTGCCGATACAATTGCGCTCTCGCGCCCACCGTTGCGACTGCGGGCGACGGCGGCACCCGTCACCGCCAGGTTCGACGCATCCGCGTCCGAAACGTCCACGTAGGTCAGCGTCGTGCCCTCCGGCAGACTGACGGCCTGTCGGGCGTCCCAGCCGGACCTCTGGAAATCGGTGACGAGAAACACTTCGCTGCGCGGCCGCTCGGACCTTTCGACGATCTCGCGAGCTAGCTGGATGGCAGGTCCGTAGCGGGTGACCCCTGCCCCGACCTCCACCCCGTCCAACGCCGCGTTCAACAGGGTGCGATCGGCTGTGGACCGAGTGATCGCCTCCGCCTGCTCGGCGAAGACGACCAGCGTCGCCCGGTCGTCCGGACCGAGGCCGGAGATGGCGCGGCGGGCGGCACCAAGAGCCTCACTCCAGTGATCGCCGTACGCCATGCTGTGCGAGCGGTCCAGCAGCACCACGACCTCGCGGGCCCCAGCGAAGCTGCGGGCCGCCGCTCCATCATCGTCCATCAGCGGACGAGCGAACGCCGCCACGACCAGGACGACCGCCAGGCTACGCATCAGGAACAGCAGCCAGTGACGGATCTTTTGACGGCGATGCGTCTTGTAGGGGATCCGTCGTACGAACATGAGGGACGGAAACGGGATGGCGTCCTTTCTTTCCCGATGTGTGAGGTGGACGATGATCGGGATCGCCAGCGCGGCCAGACCCGCGAAGAAGATGGGAGCCAGGAACGAGAAGCCCATCAGCGCACCCGGCTGCGGCTCAATTTCTCACGACGCGACAGGTAGCTAAACAGCGCGTAGTCCAGCGGTTTCGACGTGTCGAAGAGGAAATAATCCATGCGGTTCTCCACCAGCAGGCGCGTCAGGTCGTCGAGATGCGCTTTCATCAGTGCGCGGTATTCCTCGCGCTGAAGCTCGGGCACGACCGGCATCTTCTCGCCGCTCTCCAGATCCTGGAAGTGTGCGGCCCCATCGAAGGGGAAATCGATCTCCGCCGGGTCGAGGACATGGAAGACCAGGATGTCGTTGCCCTTGTTCTTAAAGTAACTGACCGCCCGCAGGACTTCCTGCGGGTCGTGATACAGATCCGAGACCAACGCCAGGATGCTCCGACGCTTGATGGCCTCAGCGACCTTCAGGAGCGGTGCTTCCAGTTCGCCTTTTCCACCGGGCTGGATCCGATCGACGGTGTGGAGCACGACATCGAGATGCTTGGCTGAGGGCGGCACGATGTCGACGATCTTCTCATCGAACGTCACGAGCCCCACCCGGTCCCGCTGCTGGCGCGAGAAGTAGGCCAAGCAGGCCGTGAGATAGCGCGCGTAGTCGAGCTTGCTGATGCCATGGCTGGCGTAGTCCATCGAGCGCGAGATGTCGAGCAGCACGACGAAGTTCGTGTTGGTGTCGGCCTCGAACTCCTTCACATAGAAGCGGTCGGTACGTCCGAAGACGCGCCAGTCGATTCGCCGGATGTCATCTCCCGGCATGTAGGGACGGTACTCGGCGAAATCGATGGAGAGCCCCAAGTAGGGCGAGCGGTGCAGTCCGTTGATGAAGCCGTCCACCACCGTTCGCGCCAGAAGCTCCAGATTGTCTATCCTGGCGAGGACTTCAGGATCGAGGAAGCTGGAAATCTTCACAGGCCGGACCTGGGAGTCGGGATAGCCTCGAGCAACTGCCCGATGAGCTGGTCGGATGTCACCTGCTCCGACTCGGCATGGAAGTTCGTCAGTATGCGATGCCGCAGAACGGGGCCCGACAGCGCCTGGATATCCTCGAAACTGACATGGTAGCGGCCGCGCACCAGAGCGCGGGCCTTGGCGCCGAGCACCAGGTATTGGGCCGCTCTGACGCTGGCACCGTACGACACCCACTTCTGAATGAACTCCGGCGAGCCGTCGCCGTTGGGGCGCGTGGTGCGCACCAGGTCCAGCGTGTAGCGGAGCACTGCGTCCGATACCGGCACCTTCCGAACCAACTGCTGGTAGGCGACGATGTCGTCGCCGGTCACGACGTTCTCGAACCGGTAGTCCTGCACCGCCGTCGTGTTCCTCACAACATCCAGCTCCTCGTCGGCCGGCAGGTGGTCCATGGTGATCTTGAACATGAAGCGATCGAGCTGGGCCTCGGGCAGCGGATAGGTACCCTCCAGCTCGATGGGGTTCTGGGTGGCGAACACGTGGAACGGTGGCTCCAGCTCGTAGGTTCGCCCCTGCACCGTCACGCGATGTTCCTGCATCGCCTCCAGCAGTGCCGCCTGCGTTTTCGGCGGTGTGCGATTGATCTCGTCGGCCAGGACGATGTTGGCGAAGATCGGCCCGGGCGCGAATATCATGCGCCGCTGGCCGGTCTTGGCATCCTCCTGGATCAGATCGGTCCCCGTGATGTCCGAAGGCATCAAGTCCGGCGTGAACTGGATGCGCGAGAACTTGAGATCCAGCACTTGCGCGATGCTGTGAATCAGCAGCGTCTTCGCCAGCCCCGGCACGCCGACGATCAAGCTATTGCCGCCCACGAAGAGCGATAGCAGCACCTGCTCGATCACGCCGTCCTGCCCGACGATCAACTTGCGCAGCTCGCCCTGGATGCGATCGGTTGCCTGCTGCATGCGCTCGGCGAGCGCGATGTCATCCGCCGATTCCAGCGCGACTTTATTTTCAGTTGCCATACTGCTTACTTCCTCTCGTCTGCCGTTCTTGATGTCCCGAAGCTTCTCTTACTCCTACTCGTAATCGTGATCGTACTCGTTATCGTACTCGGCTGTGATTAGGAGTACGAGTACGAACGATCAATCAATGGGTCATGCCGTATACGATGTAATTCACTCCAAGCTTGTAAGCCTCATTAGACAGCTCGATGGGGATGAACCCCATATCCGACCACTCCCACGACTCGCCGATATCGTTGTTGTAGTTGACCACCACCATCAACCGTTTCGACGGGTCGTTGTCCTCGAAGATCCCGTAGAAGACGGACTTGACTCCGTAGTACGGATGCACATGACCCAGCGCTTCGATGTCGAAGAACGAATGAAAGATCGGGTGCGACGCGTCCAGCTCCACCAGCCGGCCGTTCGGCAGCACATCTCTCATCCGCTCCTGGAAGTTGAACCACTGACGGCCCGCGAAGTCATCGAAGATCAGGAACCCGCCCTTCAACAGATAGTCGCGAAGGCTCTCGGCCTCGTCGGGCGTGAGCGTCCAGAACCCCGCTTCAACCAGATAGGCCACGGGGTACTTGAACAGTTCGGGATCGTCCACCGTAAGGATGTTGCCGCCACGCAGGTAAGGACCGATGGCGGTCAGCTCGTCCAGGATCTTGACGAAGTTGCGCTCGGCCCGTGGGTAGTCGTGATCCCACTTGAGATCCCCACGGATGTAGCCGCCGCCACCGCTGAAGCCCTCTAGGGACTGGTAGCGCAGACGCACGAAGGTGAACCGGCCGTCGTACGACGTATTGAGCTCATCGAAATCCACAGTCTCCGACCTTACGCGCGGCTCGCGGTAACGGCGCGACTGGGCCAGAAGCGGACTGGAAGCGACGGCCAGTCCGGCCACCAGCAGGACGACGGAGCGCATCGCCCGGGACATCAGCCGGTACCTCCGCTATTCCGCGCACGGATCTCCAGCAACAGGCCCTGCGCCTCCTCGAAGCCTGGCGCGATTTCCAGAGCGCGAAGCACGGTTCGGCGCGCCAGCGTCATGTCGTCGGCCTCGTAGTAAGCACGCGCCAACTCGAACAACGCATTGGCCCGGTCCACAGGCGCCAGTGACAGTACGGCCTGTCGCTCGCGGATCGCACGGTCGTGCTCGCCGGTTTGCGAATACAGCTCGGCTAGCCGCGCATGGAAGGCGATGTCGTACGGATAGATATAGATCGCCCGCTCGAGAGCCGCGGCCGCCCCGGCGCGGTCGCCCAGCGCTTCCAGCACTTCCGCCAGCTCCAGGTTGGCCTGATAGTCGCGCTCGTCGATGCTGGTCAGCGTCGTCAACTCGTCGGCTGCCCTTCGCGGCAGGCCTCGCTCCTTATATATGAGCGCCAGGTACCAGTAGGGACTCCCGGCACCGGCATACTCGGGAAAGAGCGCTTTGGCGCGCTCCAGATAGACGGCCGCCTCTTCGTGGCGCTCGTCCTCGAAGAGGATGTGACCGTAGGCCAATTGGGCCGTGAAATCTCCGGGATCGCTCTCAGCCCACTCAGCGATCTCCTCGCGGGTCGGGGCACGACCGTGGGGCATCTCGCGATCCGGGCGCATCGCCGACAGCGGTACGGCGAAGCGCTCGTCCATGTACTCGAAGAACTGTCCGCCGAAGTCGTCCACGTCGGTATTCAACACCGTCCGGAAGACCTCGGGTGTGCTCATGCCGTTCTTGTAGGCCAGCAGCATGTCCACCAGCGCCCGCGGGCCGGCCTGTTGTTCGATGAACTCGCAGACCAGCGAAGCCTCGTAGTACGAGAAGATCAGCTGCTCGGGGTAGGCGGGCCGCATGAACCCGTTGTTGAGCTCGGCCACCGGCAGTAGCCGGTCCTGGAGATACGCGGTGAGATAGCCCGGGCTCACGTCGTCGCCCCAACCCGGCCGGGCGCGTCGTTCTTCGTAAACCGCCAGTCCTTCCGAGAACCAGCGGGGCACACGGTGGTCGGTGATCCCCATGTGGAACGTGTGGGCCAGTTCGTGCCAGAGGGTGGAGCCCCAGTTGAAGCCACCGATCTCGCGCGCCGACGGCGAATCCATGGCGATGACGGGCCCGAAACTCACGCCCAGGGCGGCCATGCCCACCAGGCCCACGGTACGCACCGAGAAATCGGCGTGGCTGCGATAGACTTCGATGCGGATGGGAGTCGAGGCGCGAAAACCGTAGAGCTCGCTCAGGCGATCGTAGGCTTCCTCGGCCAGATCCGCGAAGTAGAGCGAGAGTAGCTCCGACTCTTTGCCGTCAACGGCGATGACGAAGCGCTCGCCCCGTACCTCGTCGTACTCCGTGAAGGTGTCCAGCAAGTCGAGAGTGTTCTTCGTCCAGATATCGAACGGGTCTCCCTCGAATCCTATCTCCAGGTTCCTGGTGCCCTCGGCGATCCGGCCGGTCCGCAGCTGGTTGATCCCCAACAACGCGTAGCCGCGCCACGATGTGTGATCCAACTCCACGGCCTGGCGCGCGAACTCCGCCGCCTCGAAGTAGAGGCGATTGCGCGCGCTAAGCTCGGCCAGGCGGGTATAGAGCTCGGCATACTGCGGGTTGAGCTCGAGAACGCGTCGGCGCGCGGCCTCGAATCCGCCGGCATCTCCCTGCAGGTAGCGGATCGCGGCCAGCACCGAGAGCGCCTCCAGCGAAGCGGAATTCACCTCCAGCGCTCTCTCCGCTTCCTCCGCCGCCCGATCGTGCTCTTCCAGCTCGAGCAGCAACTCGGCGAGGAAGACTCGGGCGGAGACGAGATCAGGGTTCACCTCGAGCGCGCGGCGCGCCATGTCGAACGCGCCCGGCTCACCGTCGAAGCGCATGCGCCGGGCCATGCCCAAGAGCGCACGGGCATGGTTAGGATTTACGGCCAGGACATCACGGAACGACTGCGCCGCGTCGGGGCTGTTGTACTTGTCCAGGAACAACTCGCCGACCCGCACCCGAGGCTCCAGGTTGCCGGGATCCGCAGCGATTGCCTCGTCATAGGCTCGAAGCGCATCCCGATACAGCTGCCACTCCTCTGCGCCCAGGTATGCGACTGCAGTGCCCACCGCCGTGAGTTCTTCGGACGAGAGCCGGCGGCCTCGGTTGTAGACATCGATGAAGCCGTCGAACTCGCGAAGCGCCTCAGCCCTTTCTCCGCGGTCGTATCGTAGGATGGCCAGGTTGAGCCGGGCGATCAGCGCATCTCCGGCCCGGCCGGCCAGCGCGCGCTCGAATGCTTCTGCGGCTTCGTCTCTCTTTCCGCGCCTGTAGAGAACCTCGCCCAGTGTGTTCCAGAGCTCGGAGGACCCCGCGTTCGCGGCGATGTAACGTTGCGCTGCCCGTTCCGCATCGGCATAACGGCCCACCGCCCAGTAGGCGCGCGATCGACCCCGGGCGGCCCGCGCCGACGCCGGTTCGCGCTGCGCCAGGTCGGAGAAGATGTCGATCGCTTCGTCGTAGCGGCCCGTGCGGAGTGCTGCCTCCGCCGCCTCGAGCCGTTCCTGGGCCTGCGCGAGAGGGTGGCCCGCACACAGCGACGATGCGGCGAGCATCATCAGCAGCGCCAAGCCGCTCCGGACAGCGGGCCTCACTGTTGCGCCTCCTCGATCTCGCGGATCTCGCGCGTCACCAGAGCCAACTCGACCAGCAACTCCTCCAAGCGCTGGTCGTAGGCCTCGGGGTCCAGGACGTCTTTCTGTCTGCGTAACTCGGCGATCTGTTGCTCGAGGTCGCGCTTCTCGCCGTAGAGTGCGGCTAACCTCGGGTCGGACGACGTCTCGGCGGCCAGCACCGGCTCACCCGGCCCGGCCAGGAAGAGCGTCATGGCCAGGCGGCCATCCGAAGTCGACTGCGGGTCGGGTTCCTCGGTCCCTTCCCCGTCACCATCGTCGTCGAGCAGGGCGTGCTCGGTGAGCAGCTTACCGTCGTCTTCGTAGGCGCGTGCCACCTCGCGGCTGGCGTAGCTGAAGGCCTCCAGCACCGAGACGCGCTGGTCCTTGTCTACGTCCGCGCCGTCCCCGGCGTAAGCCTCGACGAAGAAGGCGGCGAAAACCGTCTCGTTGCGCTCGAGGCGTGTCTTGGTCGCGGTGATGATCGCGCGCCGGCCTCCCGAAAGCGCGGGCACGAACTCGCCGCTGGCGCTGGCGGCGTTGACGAAGCAGATCGTCTGGGTCGGGAAGGCATCCAGTAGGCGCGCGAAGTCCGTCGCCGTCATATCTGGGCCGGGGAGGTTGAACTTGGACTCGCCATCACTGGTGCTGCCGTGACCGATGAGCACGATGAAGACATGATCCTCGGCCCCTGCACGCACAGCCAGAGTCTCGAGCGTCGTCTCAATGTTCTCGCGGGTCGAGCGTGCGTCGATGCGTTCGGGGTCGCGCTCGGTCCTCTCGGCCAAGAAGGCGATGTTCGACTCCGGCACACCCCAGCGTTCCTGCGCCGCAGAGATGAGCGTCACAGCCCACTCGTGGAAGGCGTCCGCGTACCGCGCCTCGCCGCTCAGCCCGCTCACGACGACCAGATGACTCTGCTGCGCCGCCGCCGGTGCGGCGACGAGCGACACGGCCACGGCGAGGGCAACCAGCGTCCTCACACCAGCCCCCGGCGTCGGCGATAGCCCCACTCGCTGCCCACGAGGATCAGGAGCAAGAAGAAGACAACCGGCATGTTCCAGAGGTCGCGTTCCTCGACGACCGTGGTGCCGCTCTCGGTGAAGCTCACGTCCTCGGCCAGGTTGGACGCGTTCTCCGGTGTGTAGAAGCGGCCGCCCGTCTCCTCCGCGATCTGCCGCAGCAGCGGCACGCGCAGCTCGGCATCGAAGTACTCCGTCGGCAGGTCGGCAGATTCCACGTAGGTGGAGTATTCGCCGAGGAACTCGCCGGCCTTGCGAGCCGTGACCGTGATCTCGTGGAGGCCCTCTTCATCGGGAACGAAGCCGACCCGGTACTCGCCGTCCGCATCGACCACCCACTCCATGGGCAGCTCGCTCCGAGAGCCTGACGGCGTCGTGACCTGCGCCGCGACCTCGGCGTTGTTCACCCGGAGGAAGGTATCGTCCTGCACTTCGGCGTTGATGCTCACCGGCTCGTCGCGACCGACGCCGCG
>Ga0209536_100009717_pt1 | contig 14278 bp, 22 predicted proteins | sample DeeMarSeWOR28_12_FD_187461 | JGI IMG/M metagenome (GOLD analysis project Ga0209536, IMG submission 187461) | Marine sediment microbial communities from White Oak River estuary, North Carolina - WOR-2-8_12 (SPAdes) (version 2) | ecosystem: Environmental > Aquatic > Marine > Intertidal zone >...
TTAGGGACAGCATCAGCCATTACTTGATAGGAGGTCCAGTCACCAGTCTGTAACTTTGTCCCAGAACTATCCAGCCGATGTATCCTGACCCTCGCTTCAATTGTCGTGGCCGTAGCATGCGCTTGCTCTAACTTTACCGTCCAGGTGCCACCACTTTCCCAATAGTCACTATTGGGATCACCCGACATCGTGATGAACCCACCATAGTTATGCGTAGCCGCCGCGATGGTCTCATTGAGCGTCGATGCCAAGGTGTCGCTATTGGGGTCAAGCTTCTTATTCCAGTCGGTAAACGGGCTGAGATCGCTATTAGCTGCGTACTGATAGTAGGTAGGCACTGCGCCTCCTCTTTAGCTAAATACGATCTTGTAAATCAACTGGAGCGTGTACCCATTTGCCACGTTGATCGCGCTGAACACCCGCCGGCCTAAGAGCGTACCCCCACTGACGACGTTATTGATAATCCCACACTCTGTTACGGCCTTTGTACCCGTAACCGTCCAGGTTTTATCCCACGTCGCGGTATCATTGGTAGCGGTATCGGTCTCACGTCCCACGGTCGCAGCAGCTCGAGCGAGCCCACTATCGGTGATCTCGGTCTCTAGGGCAGAGTCACCGGCTGCGGCTGCTGTTGTACCAGTGCCTACGGCAAATGTGGTGAAGACGGCCTCTGAGCCGTCTCCATTGAGCCGAGAAGCGATTCCTGCGAGACCATCATCTACAATGAGGTTATCGCCCCAATCCACAACTTGGGTGATTCGGCCCGTAGGATCTCGAGCAATCAACTTACAAAGCCCACGAACACACGCCTTATCACTTCCGCGATGAAGATCAAATGCGTCCATCGGCTCTTTAGGCGTCTGCTTTTGACGCATCTTTTGCTCCTCCTGGATCTATGAACACCGAGCCGGAAGTTCCAACATCAGCAGCTAGGGCAAAGCCAATGTAGTATCCGCCATTAAGACCTGCCACGGCATCTCTTGTAGCAACACCACCAGTCGTGGCTGTAACGATACACTTATCCGTAAGACTTTCATCGGTCGTAAGTGTCGCTTCTCCATAGGTCTGCATCCAGAAGTACGAACCGTTAGCAACCGTACTTCCAGTTGTATTGGCCCCAACTAAGACAATAGTGGCTCCTGACGCCTCCGTATGAGCTGGTACCAAAATACATCCAGACGATATCTCTCCAGCCGCTTGAACTAGCCTGTACTTCCGGCCAATGTTGTCTTCTCGGATCATCCCAACTGTCGCATTCTTCCCGCCAACGAGTTCAATGTCGGTAGAGATCGTAGTGACTACAGTCGGATATGCAGTTCGACCCATTACTTCTTCCTCGCTTTCTTCGGAGGCTTTTTCTTCCAGACGTCCACCATGAGAGCGTCGTACTCAAGCCCATTGTCAAATCGTACACCATCTTTCCTGGTGATCTTGTATCGGTCTATCATGCCTGAACAGCTTTTCAAGACTCTCCTAATTTTGTTCTCTGTGATAGCTGTCTGATGGACTTGACCCTCACGAGTCTGCTCGCCAAAGACAACCCATTCCCGCAACGCATAATCAACGGCTCCAGACCCATTTGAGTCGGCCTCAATGAGTTTTTCCATAGCGATCTTAGCATCAGGAACTTCTATATACATATGCCCGCCTGGTTTAAGTGCCTTTAGCCAATTCCTAACGGTAGCAGTGACCGCTGAGTGATTAATATGCTCAAGAACATGGGATGCGAATATCTCGTCAGCTTGTCCATATTTAGATATCGCTGGCCTCAAGTCTCTTATATCACATCGGAAATCGGACTCAGAATACAAGTCAATATCAACCCACTCACCTTTTGAGAAGAACTTATGATCCTTCTTAAATTCTCCAGACCCTATGTTAAATCCAATCTTCCCATTCTTTTTCTTTTTCTTCTCATTATTAATAACAGGTTCGCGCTTGCTATCTATGCGAGGCCAAAAATCTATTTTACCCTCACTCTGCCAAACAGGAGAACCGACCGCAGAATGATAGTAATAGACTGTCCCGGTCTCAGTACACTCATGCTCGCATTGTACCCCACAATCAGCGTATATCTTAATTCCATGCTCCTTGGCTAATATACAAAAGTAGGTATCTTCTGTGAGATCAATCATTATGTCTTTAAGCTCATCAGCACCATGACCAAGAATGACGGTACTAAAGAACACCGGGGCCAAAGGTCCGCCACACGTCGGACATGATTTCTGATCTCTGCCATGCCTTACTGTCCAGTTCACAGGACAGTAATCGTTTACGCACTGGAATTCATCATATCCGTCGTCTAGGATCTTCTTAAACACTCCAACAGGAATGACAGTACATCCCATACCAATTGAGTCACACTCAACGAGATCGCCAAAGTTCCAGTCCTCAAACCCACCAGCAGTGTCATGACGAAAAACCATTGGAGTCGGCGGCTTCTTTTTCTCGTATATGACTCCACCAACTACAGACTCAGCTACCTCATACGGCTTCGCCTTCTGTTTTGGTGTCATCCTGCCAATGAGCTTAATCAATGCGTCAGGAGGGGCATTTACGTCGTCATCTCTAAAGAAAACGTATCCGTAATTCCCTTCCACGGCCTTTGCTGCAATCTCGTTTCTAGCGACATCCACAGGTTTTCCTACAACTGGCATAACAATCTCTGTTGTCCAGATAGGCTTCCCAGACATCTTAATAGAGGCTAGGAAATTTATAGAAACCATCCCAAACGTAGGAATACCAACAAGAACAGCGTTGTACTTGGATTCCTTCTGTTCTTCGGTCAAATGAATCACGATGCCTCCTTTTTGCGATGGGGGGCGGAATATCCGCCCCCCATCATAAGACTACGCGCCAAGTCCACGACCACGGATTGTACCCGAAGCGTTACTAGCGATAGCCTTGATCGACTGACCACACGGCAACGACGTTGACGCACTTGTCCAGTCAATGTATTTCTCTGCTGAGTTGAGGGCAACTCCAGTGGCACCCGTAAGGGCTGCACCCAAGAGTCCACTCGTCAGCGAGATATTACCTTCCACCAGCGCCCAAAAGTATGACAATGCAGGAACGGTCGCACCAGTATCATTCCAGCCATAGACCGGCTGAGTATGAGCGGTGAGGGTCTGGACCTCATAGTCCGCAGAACCAGTTGCACTTGCATAAGTCAGAATCGCTCCTGACGCCAGAGAAGCAGACGTATAGACAAGGCGGTACGTTTCACCGTTTTCAAACCTCTTGTCACCGATCTCACCGATGTCTTTGAGCGTCGTAGAGGTCGTGGTGACAGAGCGCCGAAATACTTTTCTACTCATGTCATCACCCCCCTACCAGGTTGCTACACTGTTAGAGTCAAAGTCAGCGATGACACCGTTACGACTACAATCACAGCAGGTAAGTTCGCCTGCCCACATGATGTGGGCCACGCCTACCGCCTGATCCACCGGCTTTGCGAACGGCTCAAGACGATTGTTCTCGTCTCGGTGCGTAACAAAGTCAATGAAGTCAGTATTAAGGAAATAAATCCGGTTTGTAGTCGCGTGTCCAGCGCTGTCTTGGACGTGGAGGTCGGCAACGACTCTCTTCCCATTAAAAGTAGCGGTCAAGAAACCAGCGTCGAGTTCCGACTGCTTCATGTACCGCTGTTGCGCCTGCTCACCCTTCATGTAAGAAGCAAACGACGTGTTGTGCATAACAACCAAATCAGGCTGTATGTTCCCGTCACATACCTCATAGAAGGGACCACAGAGATCTGAGTAGTTCACACCATCACCAGATGCAGCAGTCGTGACATTACCGCTCCACCATGTATAGACCGATTTGTCGATCCCACCATACGTGGTGCCGCTAATACCGCTACCACCATCTGATACCAGCGTCCCCGAGGAGTCCTCCAGCATCATCTCAAGCGAGTTGAGCTTTGTGGTGGAGTCCTGGCCAGGAGACGTCGTGACCTCAAACATATCTGTAGCGAGCAGATCACCCATCTTCATCGCCGCGAGCTTCATCTTCGCGTCGAGAAGTTTCTTAACTCCCTCTGGTCCTTGGTTTTTCAGAATCTCGTCTCGAGAGATCGTTACCGGGACTTCGTAATACTTCCAGTTGAAGTCCGCAGCAGTGATCTGATCCTCAGCCGAGATGTCAAATGTGTCGAACGGATCAAACGCTCCACCCTTGCCCATCTGGTACATTACCGGCTGCTTGATCGACTCACCACTTGAGGGTTTTGTGCCCTTATTGGCAAGAATCTTCTGAACCAAGTTCTGGTCAAAGACCAATTGAGGGAATTTCGGCATGTAATACTTATCCGTGATCGCCGTGATCTGATCGAACGTTAGAGCCAAAATTCACCATCCTTGTTGGCTCTACGACCCTCTGAACATTCCATCTAACTCATCCATGACAGCATCATCCCACTCGTTTTTCTCCATACCAGCTACATCAGGAGTGCCTGGAGGTACATGACCTACACTGCCAGGAGGAACATAAGCCTGGTTCGCCTCAGTGATATCTTTGGCCGTTTCTCTAGCAGCCTCACCCCTAGCTTTACTTACCAATGTTGGCCCCATGATTTTCCAATAATGGGCCTCAACATCGGGGTTCCCAGTCCTCTCTATCTCCTGCCAGATCTTTATACGAGTGGTATCCTCCATCGGATGATCCCTGGCAATATCGTCCATCGCCCTGTTCATCTGTTGGTCGTAGAGCTGTATTTTTACTTCGTCTAATTCTTGTCGAATCGGATCGAAGGCGTTCGTGAGTTGGTTTACTGCCGGGTACTGTGGCACTTGCGGCCTTGAATCTCCTCCATAAATGTCGTCGTCACGACTCTCACGCCGTCCACCGGTTAGATATTCTTGGGTGGCATTACGTAGATGGTTGCGAAGATTCGGGTCACGATTCATCGCTTCGACTAGCGGCTCGACTGTAGACATACGCTGCTTGTACTGCGCATGTCCTCGCTGGGCTTCATTCATCCCTTTGATTAGGTCTCTGGTCTTGCCTGCGACCGTCGAAAGGGAGTATCCATCACCCAACTCACCGATTTCCTTTTCCAAAGCGGCATAATCGACAGCTTGCGACTCGCCAGACGCCTCGGGAGCAGGAGTCTGCTCAGTGGCTTCGGGCTGTGCGTCTGCTTGGCTCTGATTTGGGTCTTGCACTTTAAATCAACCTTTCTCTAAGAGGGCCGTCCCGGAGCCGGAGCCGCAGCAGCGGTACGCCCAGGAGCCATCCTGGGAGCGGGCTGTGCTGGCTGAGGCGCGGGGGCTTGCTCTCCTGCCATTGTGTTAGCGAGTTCAACGAATGCTTCGAAGAACTGCCTGATTTCCTCCGTATCCTCTGGACGAGCGCCATTGGCGATGTAGAGGTCGAAGGCTTCCCATAACATTCCCCCAACGCTTGGCCCCATCTGCTGCGGTTGCTGCATTCCTGGAGCGGCTGGGCCTTGACCTGCACCACGGAGCGGCAACTGGTTGGGATCGGTCCCTGGCGTTGTCATTCCGCGTTGCATATTTGATTGAGCAGCCGCCCTGATCGGATCGTTACCTCCTCGGTCTGGCGGCATTCCTGGTCTGAGCGGCATTTAAATTAACCTCCTCCAACTACCCCCAACTGGCCAGGAGCGCCAGGAGAGGGAACTTGTCCTAGAAGCATAGATCGCTTCATATCCCAGATCGGTTTCATACGTGCGATGAGCTCTTCCTTGTTCGGAATATCCGAGACCTCAATCATGAAAAGCTCATCTACCATCCCATTTGCAAACATCCACTGGTATCGCTGCTGTTCTGCCATCCGACTCACCGGCAGGTTGATACCAGCCTTGACCTCGTATTCAAAATCCCCAGACTGTATCCCTGAAATATCTAAACCACCAGCATCTATATAATGGACATCCCTCTTATAGAAGAGTCCAATGAGATCGGTAAGGTTCTTGGCTAGCTTCTTATGAGCGGCCTCTAAGTTGCGTGTTTTCATGCGGAGCCGATTTTGTGCCGACTCCTGGAGTTGCTCAATCGCAAATCCGCTTCTCACATCGCCAGGGACCGTACCCTGCTGGATTTCACGAACCCCGCTGATCGTCTCAATATTCCTCTCTAGAACAGGAAGACTATCAAACACCGCCTGATGGATTCCCGTTGGATCAAAACGCTTTATCCCGTTAACATCTGCCACTGGGTACATCCCGCCAGGCTTGTTCTCAATCTCTTCTGGGTCTAATTGAGCAGAGTGATCGTAGAAGATCATCGGGAACGTGGTGAAGTTCACCCCGTCAAAGATCTGATTCATTCGCAAGTTATACTGCTCCTGGAGCTCTTTGAGCTGCTCAAGTTCTCCTTGGCCGTACTCCTCACCGGGGATGTAATAATTATTGAACTCAATGTATGGAAACTCCGGGAACGGATTGGGACGACTATCAAGAATGACGTCACCAGACATCGTGACCAGCCGACCCCTTGGATATTTTTTACGAAGCCCCTTCTTACGGTATGACCGCTTGCCAGGTTGATTAACCCTTATGTAGTCTTCAACCACGGTATCATCAATGAACCACGCTTCTACTATTGAGACCTTGTTTTTGTCCCGTTCACTTTTTGAGAGCATATCCCAGACGTATGCTTCGCTTGTGGTGAGTTCAGCCTGGCCATGAGCAGCGGCATGATGCTCTATAACTCCAGTGTTTCCACCCTCTTCCGGGGGTGGTACTGGAGGCGACTGATCCCCTTTACGAAAGATTTTGTCAATCAAGTCTTTCTGTTTCGGGTACATCTGGTAAAGGGATAGTTTGTCAATATATCGCTCCTCAAAGAGAGCGTTAGCATCCCGCACGTAAGGTTTGCCAGGTTCTTTATAGATGGTCCGAGTATCTGCGACCTCGATCCGTACATCACCTATTCCGCCACGCATTCTGCGGTCCCACACCGGCTTCATATATCCACGGCCAAAGAGAAGCCCGTTGGTAACTAACTCCGCTTGGCGGGTAATGAAGTCGTTTGCTTTGATGATTCTATTAATGAGGAACGCGAGCAATTTTGCATGTGCTTCATGCTCTGCGCGGATAGGTGTGACAGCGATATCTGGCATCCGATTAGAGAGAATCGGGACCATTGTCATGATCTGGGCAAACATGAAGTTGGTAACGGTATCGCTTCGATCTCCGTCACCACCAAGCTTCTGTTCGCCTTTTAAGTATTCGAGGTTCTCTCTCCACTTTTCGTCAAGCTTGAGTACAGAAGAGCGATGCTCTTTCGCTTTGACGAAGAAGTTGTGGAGGAGCTTTCCTTCTTTTCTTTGATCTGGCATCTAACAGCCCCAGTTTTGTAAAACTTAACCTGAGTGATTCGCCCACACGTACACGGAAGATTCAAGAGACCTACTGGCTTGTGGTAAAAGACATACGTTACCAGGACTCTTCCGCACTTGGAGCATCGGAACTCTTTTTTTCTACTACCTCGTTTACCCATGCCTCTCTAAATTCCTCATCGGTAAGGACTGGTTTTTCTAGCGGCTTCCCTCTAGGAATCTCGTCTAAGTAATTAAAATCACCTACTTCTACGAGATCTCGTTCTTTAAGAAGCGCCTTTTTATGTGCGGGCCCAGTGACAAATTCCCCCAGAGGGCCGTCAAAGTATGTAGGTGTGACACGGATGACCACATTCTCAAACGGGCATTGGACTCGATCTTCCAGCTTGATCTCCCTCCCACACTCCGGGCATGTCCGGTCGTCGTTAACTACTACCAAACGCTCGCCACTGGACCCACACTCACAGCTATAATTGAAAAACGGCATTACTTCTTCTTTGACTTTGACTTCTTCTTTGGTTCTTCTGGTTCTGGCTCTAACACCTTCTTCTTCGCCTTCATCGCCTCAGCCTTTGCGGCGGCTCGAGCAAGCCTGCTTGTAGTTGGTTGCTTTTTCATAACTACCCCTTCTTCTTTTCCTTGTGCCGCAGGATTCCTATCGCTTTTCCAACGGCTTGTTCGTGCGTAAGACTTGGGTTGTCCTTCTTTACCTTCTTGATCTTCGCAGCCAGTCGGCTTTTAATGTATTGGGTGAGCTTTGGTCGGCTGAGACGGCGTTCTGTTTGCGCGATTTGTTTGGCTCGCTTTCCCTTTGGACCGTATACAAGCTCACCCGTTTTTCTCTTTTTTCTCACCACGACACTCTCTTCAAACTTGTCGCGGTACTTCTTGGGGATCTTCGTCATCTCAACCCCCCATACGTTTTCTACGAGCTTTGCGCTTCGCCGCCCCCTTTGCTTTCATCTTCTTGATGCGCTTTTTGAGATCCCGCGTCTTCCACTTCTCCCCGAAATACTCATCAACAGCCTTGACGTTCTCCACTCGCCGCTTCACCCAACCCTTCTTCTTTTTCTTCTTGGTAATCGGCTCACCGTAGTACCGAGTCGCCTCTCCATACCTCATGATGTCTTCCGGGGTACTCCCTTTGAAGTGGTCGTCGTACTCCGGTGGGATTGAATCCTTCTTTGCTTTAGCCATGACAAACCTCCTGAGCGTCACGGTACACCACAATATGTTGTGGTCAATAGATTTAGAACCACAATATGTTGTATATCAAGGTCGCTTCCACACTGGCACCTTCTCGTTGATCTTCTTACCCTTCAAGGTCCGAGTGGGCCGTTTGCTTTTCAGGCTCTTGATATGCTTAACGAGTGCCGATTCTGGAGTCTTCTCCTTATAGCCTGGCGGCGGCTTGGAGACCTTCACTATATTACATAGGGCATCTAAGCCGTCATCGAACGCGGCCAGCGGGAAATCCATCAACTCCTCCTCCAACCAGTCCATCCCCCGAAGGATATAGAACTTACCCGACTCAAAGAGCGGCTGGAGCGCGGTCTTGATTCGCTCGTTTTTTCCTTTCACCCCTGGGTAGGAGATCCACGTACACCGAGGCCGCTTACGAAGCTCATAGCCATACTGTATAATGACGTCTTCAATCTGAGCGCGGTCATACTTCTGGAGCCCTATGTCGATGGCATGATGCGTGTAGTATTGTCGGAACATCTCCTTGATACCAGCCAACTTACTGCATCGCTCCCGAAACTGGTCAATCACATAGTAGTTCCAGGCATCGTCCACGGCGACCGTCATGACCGTGGTGAAGTCGGCTTTTCGGACTTGGCCCGAATCGACTCGCACCTGCTCCGTGTAGGCGAAATCACATCCGACAAAGATCCGAAACTTCCTGCGCTGGAGCTCAAACCCAGGCTCAACATAGTTGATCCACTCACGCCGAAAAATCTGGTCTTCTTTGGCGACCGGTGTCAAAAGATATTGACAGGAATAGAGATAACTCCCATGACGTCGTTTCAAATGCTCGAGATGTTCCTTGGGAAACCGCTGCGGGAAGGTCAAGCCCCCCTCTGGGATATCCATCTTGTCAAAGGGAGGCGGAATATTCTCTTCGGTGATGTCGATCTCCGCCGGCATGATGAGAACTTGATATTTCTCATGCTCAAGATCATCTTCGCTAGCCTTCAAGATTCGGCTGTAGATATCGTCATAATGCCAACGAGTGGAGACCAAGATCATCTCTCCGCCTGGTTCTAATAGTGAATGGAGCAATCTATAGAAGTCCCAACACTTCTCAATTTGCTCTCTTGTCGCAGAAGCTCTCTCGGTCTCCAGGTCGTCAGCAATTATGACATCATAGTGGTTCCCAGACTTAGGCGCGTCTAACGCGATGGCCGAAACAGTTGGCTCATGGATGGTGTCATCGCTACGGAAACGGCTGGTGATCGTGTTCCCCCAATTCCCGCCTCGTAGCTCGGTCTTATGATTACCAAAGAGCTTGTGAAATTTACGGTTAGACTCCAAGATCCGCTTGACCGCAGCCACAAAACTATTAGCCAAGGCTAACACTTCCGAGCCGATCAGAATTCGGATGTTACAGGAGCCGGTGAGTGTGAAATCGCGTGCGATCAGCCAAGTCGCGTAACCCTTTGTCGATATTGAACTTTTAAAGCTACCCCGACATGCCTGGATCATCTTGTACTGAAAGTTTGGATTGGTCGTCAGGGCACAGATGGGCCGGTGGAACGGCTCATGGAACTGCTTTTCTGGTGGGTGGTTAGGATTAGAGTAGCCTAAGATATGCTGGAGATAGTAGTAGAACCCGTCGTCAGAGACGTAAGCCCTTGCCAGACAATAGTTTGTGACCTCCTCATCCAGACCCGCCTGATCCAGATCCCTCGCTTGTTGGATCCACTGCTCGTAAGAGTTCGTTTGAGAAGACCGCAACTTCTCGAGAATCTGGTCTCTGTCCATCATCTCTTCGCCCATTCCCACCTCCCCCCAACTCCTTACTATCCTTGTATTTAGCGATCTCTAGCTGGAGCTTGGCCCATTCCAGGGGATCTTTGTTGGAGGGCCGGGTCGCAATCTCATAGAATCCACGGACTTGGAGGTAACCCAGAAGGCGACCCTGGTCCTCCTTAACCACCTTTTCCAGAAAATCTCCAGGATGTTTGATGAGGTCTTTTACCCGTTCGACCTCGCCCAGAGTGGCTATCTGGACGATCCCGATCATGTCGTTTATAATAGGAGAGAGGGCCTCGCGGAATGCTTCGACGTCGCCCTTGGTGTGGTCGGAGAGCTCGCCGGCCTCACTTTTGAACTTCTCAAGGTTCTTCGTTGACGTTTTCAGGTGTTCGTGCTTAGGATGAGTCATGGAATACTACCTTAAAGCGGCATTCATAGTCATCCTCGTGGTGGGAGTTGTCTATTTCATCAAACGCTGTATATTGGCTCCTGTCAAGGTCAAGATTACGCTAGAACACCCAACGGACATTCATCTTACGACTCTCCAGGAGCATCCGCCCGAGGACGTAGATAAGTCTCAGTGGGTTCAGGACGAGCAAAAGCGGCTCAAAGAGGCTAGGGCCGCTAGGATGTTCGACAAAGAAGAGGGTTGACAAGGCCCCGCGATTTCTGATACAGTCTGGTCCTCCCTTGGAGAAGGGACTGGCAGTTTCACTGGTTCCTCTGACGTTCGAGATCTCTGTGACGCTCCCCCTGCCAGTCCCTCTTTTATTCCCCCTGCCCCAAAATTTCCACTTGACACGATCTCGTCCCTCTGCCAAACTCATGGTACAGATCGGAGGTAGTTATGGAGAAGGTCATCTTAGCTTTCATAATTATATTGGCCATATCGGTTTTAATGATGTCCCCCACCTGTGGGCCAGTACCAGAATCAGAAGAGCCAAAGGACGTCGTGCTTCTACCTGACTCTCTTCGTCTTACGATGATGCTCTGCGGGATGCGAGACGACTCCACCCACTTCTCTAATAGAGATGGGATCTGGCACGCCTACGTTGTTGGCGATACCACCCCTCGCTGGTGGGGGTTTATATCTCGAAACAATCACGTCCTAGTCTTCAACCCGATGACTGGAGTACCTCCAATAACACTGAGCGATACGACTCGTATCGTCGTGGAGATCGTCAACACGAGAGGAAAACCATGACCACGAAAGAACTCACCGATATTCTTATTAAACACGCAAGTTGGGTTGTTGGTGGGGTAGGTGGTGAGGGCGCCGACCTCCGGGGCGCCGACCTTGAGGGCGCCAACCTTGAGGGCGCCACCCTCTGGCGCGCCAACCTTGAGGGCGCCAACCTCCGGGGCGCCGACCTTGAGGGGGCCGACCTTGAGCGCGCCAACCTCCAGCGCGCCAACCTCTGGTGCGCCAACCTCCAGCGCGCCAACCTCCGGGGCGCCAACCTCCAGCGCGCCGACCTTGGGGGGGCCGACCTTGAGCGCGCCAACCTCTGGTGCGCCGACCTCTGGTGCGCCAACCTCTGGGGCGCCGACTTCCGGGGCGCCGACCTTGAGCGCGCCAACCTCCAGCGCGCCAACCTCTGGTGCGCCAACCTCCAGCGCGCCAACCTCTGGGGCGCCAACCTCCAGCGCGCCGACCTCCGGGGCGCCGACCTTGAGGGGGCCGACCTCAATTGGGATTCACACGCACTATTATCTGAAATACTTTGGAGAGCAGCAGAAACACAACAGCAGATGATGTTGGCCGCCTTTGTTGGCCGCGCCACAGACATGTGTTGGGATGATTTTGCGGCGATGCGACACCCCGCAAAGAAGTGGGCGCGACTAGAGCTAAAGAAGTGGTACAAAGACGGGGACGGCGCACCGGACTGGATACGGGAGGAAAAACCATGACCGACAAGAAAAAAGACCCGCCGCCGAAGAAGGCGGACGTCCCCACTGGGCTGGACGGGTTCCAGCGGGCATCGGATAGACCAGAAAACCCGCTTCAACTTGAAAACGAGGTCCTCCGCGCCCGGATTGTGGAGTTGGAGGAAATGCTCGACATATTCAGCACCAAGTACAACCAGGCTTTCTACGATTTCAACGCGCTGCGCGAGGCGGTGCGACAGTTCGATGATTCAAAGTGGAGGTATGATTCGTTATCGGACGACGCGAGGATAAAATGGAAAGCACTCAGAAAGCTAGCAAACGAGAGCGGGGCGTCTCCAACCGTGAATACGGGCAAGGACGATAATTGCGAAAGCACCCCGCATGAGAGCGGCGGCGGCGAGGACCGGGGCGAAGGCCAGCCCGTCGATGAAGGAGCCTCTAGTAGTCGGCCCGCCGCTCTCTTATACGTCAAAGACTGGGTGCCGTGGATACAGACGGGAGATGATGACATCTTCCCGTCATCGTTCCGCAAACTCACCGACTCACCCGAGGACGCGCCGTACAACAGGGCGTATGAAGCCGCTAAAGCGGCGGGAGAAGTGCCCGACGGCCTCTACGAGCTTGTGGCGGTAGAATGTTGGAAATGCTACGGCTCAGGCATCATGCAGAGGACGGTTGACCCCGAGAGCGAAGCGCGATGCGAGGACTGCGATGGCACCGGCAAACACCACGAACTGCGGAGGAAAGAGGAATAGTGGATATACCTAACAACACGGAAGGTAAAATCGCGGTGAATTTTGCCCAAGCGGTACAGGACGCTCTTAAAAGAAAAGGCGTAGACCAACTAGAGGGGGCTTATTACAACGCCGTATTCGACACCATGTATGATTTTGTGGGTCGAATATTTGCCAAAGACGCAGACGAGGAAAAGTGGGTCAAGGAAAACGCCGCCGAAGTTGAGCCGCATGGCTACCAAGCCTGTTACAAGAAGATGCGGGGGCAGAATTGCGAGCACGCCCTAAAAACATCGTCAGGCACTAAACTCAATCACCCATGTTGCCATGATGATATGCTATTAAAATCTGGCAAGTATCTCCCTTGCACCGAGCTAGCCACCGACTGCCCGCTGCACCAGAAAAAGGACGGTGAGGGATGAGGGAAAACCGCTACTGGAATAGGTGTGGCGTCTGTGGGCGGTTTATCTCGGTAGCCGACTTTACAGATGGCCGCGCATACCGGCGCGACACATCGCCGTACAATCCATACGCGATGGAGCCAACCGACCCCGAAGATTATACGTCGTTCCACAAAGAGTGCTTACCGGAGGAGTGAGGGATGAATGGCCCGCAACCCATCATAGAGCGCGGGAAGTATCACAAAGAGCGCATAGAAACACAGTCGCGAGTGACTATACACGTAGGAGCCAAACACCCCGATTGTATTTTTAAAGTCAAAATCCCCCACTTGTGGGGGCCAGACGAAAGCCGCACCTATGAAAAGCGGATAGACCAGAAGGCCCAATGGGTAGTGCTTCGGTCGTGGGATGACGTCGAGGAAGGCTATTATATAATTACAGAACAGGAGAGGTGGGTAGAACGCATGAAAAAGGACGGTGAGGGATGAAAACCACGTCGCTTGAAATGTCCCGCGAGCTGCAAGACGCGGGGTTTTGGGGGCCAGAAAAACCGTCACATTATTGGGTGGCCCGTCAAGGTATTCGCTCACGAGGATACTACGTTGAGCCACAGCACGTTGACTGCCTTGAGTTTATAAGAAATCACAACATCCCCGCCGCGACCCTCGACGACCTCGTACAAGCGTTGGGGTTGGATAAGCCGCGACCAATCCGCTATCAGGCCATGCCTGGACACGAGAAGGACGCCCCATACTGGGCTTGGCGCACCATATACGACAAAGTAACACATGCGATGGACGCCGGTAGTGGTTTCACCCCCGACACGCTTGCCCACGTGTGGCTGGAAGTGAATGACAATAAGGGCAAAACCGACCATGAGGCGGCAGGAAAAGAGTGATGCAAAACAATAGCTGTGTAAATCTACATGCATCCCTCCCCAGCAACTCCCGGAGCTGGCCTGCCGCCTAA
>Ga0209536_100009719_pt1 | contig 14275 bp, 11 predicted proteins | sample DeeMarSeWOR28_12_FD_187461 | JGI IMG/M metagenome (GOLD analysis project Ga0209536, IMG submission 187461) | Marine sediment microbial communities from White Oak River estuary, North Carolina - WOR-2-8_12 (SPAdes) (version 2) | ecosystem: Environmental > Aquatic > Marine > Intertidal zone >...
CTTCTGGCATATTTTTAATTTTTCCAACTGGTTCCAGTTTGGCAAAATAAGTATTTGGAAATGCCATGAAGGTATGCAGGTGCTTCGAATAGGTAACATAGATAGCAAAGGCAAAGATCCCGATAATGTGCATCCACCAGGCCATTCGTTCTACAACGATCAATATTTCAGTATTCAATGGTCGATATATTGGTGTAGCCAGGACTTCACTGAATATCATCAATCCGGTGTCAGGATATCCGGCCACATTTCGCTCCTGTAAAATCTGGTCAGAGGCGTTCATTGTTAAGATGGCGAACATAAGGATGATCTCGAATATCAATATCAGGTTGGCATCAAGTTTGGGCCATGGGGTCATCTCCAAACCATTGAATCGATTGACCCTTAATATATTTCTCCTGATCAGAAAGAACACACAGGATAGAATCACAAGAATTGCCAGAAATTCAAATATATTTAGCGTCAGTGTATAAAAACCGGTAAGCTGCATTTCCTCCAGCTGATGTGCAATAATCCTGTGTTTCCCCAATATACCGTCGAGAAAAAATTCGATCCCTTCGATATTTATCACAAGAAAACCAACATAAATAAGCAAATGTAAAAATGCAGGGATGGGTTTTTTGAACATTTTTTTCTGACCAAATGCAACAAGCAACATCGATCGCCATCGTTTGGCTGGCTGATCACTACGGCCTTCTTCACGGCCAAGCTGAATATTCTTGCTAATGCGGCGAATTCTACCTACAAAAAAATAGAGCATCACTGCAACGACCAGGAAAAATAAAATTTGTTGAAAAAAGATCATGTTAACACGCTTTATTATTCAAAATTTCAAGTATTTATTTGCGCCAAAAAATAAATTATCTACTTTTGCATCCTCTTTTGGAGGTGATGTAGCTCAGTTGGTAGAGCATCGGACTGAAAATCCGTGAGTCGGTGGTTCGAATCCACTCATCACCACAAATTTTTGAAAGACTTTCGATATTGAAAGTCTTTTTTTTTTAATCCTTTGAACCTTCACGTTATTATCATATTTGAATAAAAGTTCCTGTAATTAACTAAATTTTTTTGAAAATAGTATGCATGCATACTATTTTTATTGTAACAAATTATTGTCGCTAAAAATTCACACCTGATGATTTATTAAACCAGGCTATCTCGATATTTAGTTGAGGTACTTGAGTTTTACGATTTCCCTGTCGGTGAGAAAGCGCCACTTACCACGCGGTAAGTCTTTTTTTGTGAGTCCTGCAAACATCACCCTATCCAGTTTGGTCACATCATATCCGAAGGATTCAAATATTCTTCTGACAATCCGGTTTCTACCGCTGTGAATTTCAATACCCAGGTTCCGACCGGAAGAATCAAGAATGGCAATATCGTCAATTTTAATAAAACCGTCCTCGAGTTCAATTCCTTCCTTAATCTGATTGAAATGAGTTTCCTCCAGCGATTTATTTAATTCGACCTGGTATATTTTAGCGATCTGATGCGAGGGGTGTGTAAGCTTTTTTGAAAGCTCTCCGTCATTGGTTAATAAGAGCACGCCGGTTGTATTTCTGTCTAACCTGCCCACCGGGTATATCCGTTCACTACATGCAGAAGCGACAAGCTGCATGACAGTTTTTCGTTCATGGGGATCATCAGTGGTGGTGATGAAATCTTTTGGTTTGTTTAACAGGACGTAGATTAGGCGTTCTTTGGAAAGTAGTTTATTTCCATAATAGACGTTATCTCCCGGATTTACCTGATAGCCCATTTCTGTAATAATCTTGGAATTTACTTTAATCTTTCCCCCCTTAATGAGCTCGTCAGCTTCACGACGTGAACATATTCCAGATTGGGCGATATACCTGTTCAATCGGGTGTTTTGTACAGGTTTGTTATCTTCAATTCGTTTTCGTTTTGGAGAAGCATCCCGCCCTAAGGTTCTTTTAGATTTTTTTTTCATGAGATAGTGCTCAATTCCTCCGGAGCAGGTTTTTTATGCATTAAATGGAGCTCTTAATCAGTTTCTTCTCCGATCGTATTTTCTTCGTGGGCAAAATCTTTAGGAGTAGGCAGGTCTTTCAGGTCATTAATGCCAAAATATTCCATGAAGTTTTTACTGGTGCCATATATGAGGGGTCTTCCCACTGCCTCTGATTTTCCCCGGATCTCAATTAATTCCTTTTCGAGTAATTTCTGTATCGTATAATCGCAATTCACTCCGCGAATTTTTTCAATCTCTGATTTGGTAATCGGTTGTTTGTACGCAATAATCGATAATGTTTCCATTGAGGAATTGGATAACCTCTTTTTTGATTGTTGCTTGAGTAATATGCCGATGCTAGCCTGGTAAGCAGGTTTGGTGTAAAACAGATATCCTCCACCTACTTTATTAATTTCAATAGAGAATTCTTCAGTAGCATACCTTTGTTGCAATTCCTCAATAGCCCGGGAGATATCTTCTAAGGGAACCTCAGCATCAAACATCTCCGCTAAACATGATTGAATTTCTAAATCTTTGATCGGTTGCGTTGAACAAAAGATAAGAGCTTCTACATGATTTTTGAGAAAGTCCAATTTAGCTTCTGTTGAGTTTAGCTTCAATACAGTGCATGGTATGTGGCACGGCCCGAAGTCGTTCTTTGGGGATAAGTTTGCCTGTATCGACACAAACTCCATAGGTCCCGTTCTTTATTCGGATTAAAGCATTCTCAAGATTATTAATAAACTTTTGTTGTCTGGCGGCCAGCTGGCTCATGCTTTCCTTTTCTGTGGTATCAGCACCATCTTCCAAAACTTTTGCATAGGCAGAAGTTGCATCACCACCGTCCTCATCTTTGCTAAGGCTAGCTTTAAGATTATTCAGTTCTTTTTTTGCTTTTTCAAGTTTGTGCAATATCAAATCTTCAAACTCTTTGAGTTCTGAATTTGAATACCCTTGTTTTTCTTCTTGTCCCATAACAATCCTGTTTACAATTAAATGCTCAATTCAAATAAGGCCACAAAAATAGGATAAGATTTTAAAACAAAAAAACTTCTATTTTTAGATTTTAAATCTTATGCCATCATATTTTTAAGTATGTAAAAACAAAAATAAGGTTACATTTTTACTAAAAAATTAGCTTAATGATACCAATAAACAGATTTTGTCACATTTTTCTTATACTTATTATGTATGCATTCCATCCTTCTTATTCACAGGATATAACTTTGGTTATTCACGGTGGTGCCGGTAATATTTATAAAGAAAGCCTCCCGGATTCGTTAGAATCGATTTACAGGCAAAAGCTCGAAGAAGCCCTAATCGTCGGATATAGTACTTTAAAGCGTGGAGGTTCCGGACTTGAGGCTGTAAAAGCAACCATCAATATATTAGAGGATTCGCCATTGTTTAATGCCGGAAAGGGAGCAGTATTTACCAATGCCGGGACGAATGAAATGGACGCATCGGTCATGGATGGGGAAACACTAAAATCCGGAGCAGTGGCGGGCGTGAGTCATATTAAAAATCCAATAAATGCGGCAATTGAAGTGATGCTGAATTCACCTCACGTATTGATGGCAGGTAATGGGGCAGAACTGTTTGCCAAATCCAGGGGTATCGAAATGGTGGATTCATCCTATTTTTATACGGAGAGAAGGCATAAACAACTTTTGGAAGAAATAGAAAAGGAAACTAACCGGCAAGGTTTGCGAATTGCCGAAGAAAACATGTACAAATTTGGAACTGTTGGTGCAGTGGCACTGGATAAAAATGGAAATATTTTTGCCGGTACGTCTACAGGTGGCATGACCAATAAAAAATTTGGGAGGATTGGTGATTCGCCAATCATTGGAGCTGGTACATATGCTAATAATAAAACATGTGGGATCAGTGCAACAGGTCACGGAGAATACTTCATACGGTCCGTGGTTGCATATGATATTTCAGCATTGATGGAATATAAAGGATTGAGTATTCAGGAAGCAGCAGATAAGGTCATCCATGAAAAATTAAAGGCAATGGGAGGTGAAGGAGGAGTGGTTGGCCTGGATGCAAAAGGTAATATTATGATGACCTTTAATTCCAATGGGATGTTCAGGGGTTATATAAATAAGAAAAACAAACCTCATGTTTATATCTTTAAAGATTGATCGTTAAAAAAAAATATTTCTGACCTGAACTGTATAAATAAAAAATCTCCCTAATTTTCGTCGATGAAAGAATTTTGGAATGAACGTTATGGCAAATCTCTTTATCATTACGGTAAAGCGCCTAATGTATTTTTTGCATCACAACTAACTAATCTTCAGAAAGGCAACCTTCTTCTTCCTGCTGAAGGAGAAGGCAGAAATGCAGTCTATGCCGCATATAAGGGGTGGAAGGTAACCGCTTTTGATTTCAGTGAAGAAGGGAGAAAAAAAGCCCTGGATTTAGCAAAATCCTATGATGTGGAAATTGATTATCAACTCATGCAAGCAGGTGATTTTAAGGCTTCAAAATCGTTTGATGCAATAGCACTAATTTTTGCTCATTTTGCTGGTGGAGAGCGGAGACAACTTTTTGAAAATTTGGAGCAATCACTGGTTTCCGGGGGACATTTGATCATGGAAGTGTTTAGCAAAAATCAACTGGGGAAAGAATCCGGCGGGCCGAAAGATTTAGAATTACTGTATAGCAGGGATGAGATCTTATCATTATTTCCCAATCTTAATTTTTTGATGTTGGAAGAGACCAAGATCGAACTCGATGAAGGTTATTCGCATCAGGGAGAAGCTGTGGTAATCAGGGGGTTTGCTGAAAAAGATTGATTCCTTCCCAAGTTCTTTATTCTTTTCAAATACGTGATTACTTCCATTGGAAGGCAAAGTATTCACAAGCCTCGTCTCCCGTATTTGTAATGCCATGCGGTACCATGGAGTCCAAAAAAATCACATCGCCGACTGCAGTTGCGTACTCTTTGCCGTCGATATGCATGTTGGCATTTCCTTCAAGCATAAGTATAATTTCTTCCTGTACATGGGTGTGTGGAGGATGGCTATTCACCCCGGCATTTAATCGTGTAGCATGCATTTCAAAATCATCGCATGATGCTGTAGGCCGGTCAAAATAATTCCATCTGCCACCTTTGTCATGTGCCTTGAACTCAAGATCCGTTCGATCGAGGACCATAGATCCACCAGCAGTTTTACTTCGGTTGATATTCATTGGGGCTTTGGATTTAAATTTTAGAATGTAATAAGTAGCCGGTGTATCACCCACGTTTTCCATTCCATGTACCTCGCCGGGCATCATAAGTGCTATTCCTCCAGGCCCGATTATTTTTTCAGTATTTTCACTTATTATTTTCAATTTACCTTCCCTGACCAGGACCAGCTCATCTTCATGTTCATGTGTATGTTTTGAATGTGGCATTTTCCCAGCATGAAGTGTTGTCGCATGTATTTCAAAATATTCGAGATGAGTTGTAGTGCCTTCAAGTATTGGTCTGGTTTCCCGGGTTTCCTGCCTTTTTACATCAAGGGTTGACCAGTTGTAAACAGCAGATGCAACATTGCTATGTTTATCATTACCTTGTATTATACCAAGTAAAACAAGGATAAATAATATCATTTTCATTTATTTAGTTTAGTTAATAAAGTAAAGATATCCGTCTTTGGAATTTGAAATGTAATCCTAAATATAAATTTTAAAAGTCAATTTACAACACCTCTAAACTAAAGAGTACTATAAAAGTTCTATCAAATAAAAGATAAGGATATTTGTTATTGCTAATTTTTTACTACTTCATCTTCTGATTGCTGTAGGATAAAGGCTGCACGAACAGGCGCGGGCATTTCATTGTCCAACCCTTTTACAGCTTTCCAGATGACTTCGCTGAATAAGTGATCAGGGGCGGCATCCATTACCTCCAGGTTGAATTCATCGGATAATCTTGAGATGATATTTTCCTCCGTATTCATTTCATGAATATCGTAGGTGGCCTGAAGTGCTTCATAAGGTTCAAGATCCGGAGTAGCTGTAAAGCACTCCCACATGGGTGTACTGGCGGCATCGTACTGGCTCATTGGTGGCAATCCCAGGATTAGCTCAATGGTTCGGAGCATCGAAGTGGTGGAATACATCGTACTTACCAGAGCATTTCGTTTGGTATATGGACTGGCGACGAAAGCAATAGATCGGTGTGCGTCGACATGGTCGGGACCGTTCTGCGCATCATCTTCTAGAACGAAAATGGCGGATTCACGCCATATTCTGCTTTCACTAATATGCTCAATCATTTTTCCCAGGGCGAGGTCGTTTTCTGCCACCATAGCCTTTGGAGTGGGCATACCTACCCGTGCGCCTGCCGTGTGGTTATTTGGCAAACGAATGGTATTGAACTGCGGTACGGCATCAATGGCCAACAATGAATCGAAGTCTTCTTGCCATCTTTCCAGCCGATAAAGGTCGGATATGGTCAGGTCATAGGTAGGATAATTCTCGTCAAAATGTCCTTCCAGGCTATTCAGCCCTGTTTTCCCGTTTTCCGTAAATTCTCCATAGCTCCGATAAGTGATTCCGACCCGCTGACAATAATCCCAGATAAATCCTTGAGAAGGAAAGGCAATGGTCCGGTTGCCTTTGGTGTCATTCAATCCACCACGACCACCATAGCGGGTTGGCCAGGTTTTTTCAACAAAATCATTTGCATAAGCGGCCATAGACCAATTGTGCCCGTCAGCGCTCACCTCTGCATTGACATAAAAATTATCTAAAAGCACAAATTCACGCGCCAGCTTATGCTGGTTTGGGGTAATCACCTCGGGAAACAGGCAAAGTTCGGGATCCCCATTACCTTCTCGAAGATCCCCAAGCACCTGGTCGTAAGTTCGGTTTTCCTTGATAATGTAAAACACATATTTGATCGGGCTTGGCTCTCCTACTTTCTGGGGTATAGGATTACCTTCCTCACCCGCATATTGCATTTCCAGTTGCTTGGAATAGGGAGTATTCCGGTAAACGGCCTCTGTATATACCTTCAGCTGCATGTCATCTGGCTCGTCGATTATCGTCAGGCTTCCCTTAAACATACTGCCAATATATTGTGTGGTATCTGTTCTTCTAAGATAAGGATTGGGTCCTTTCGGATTGGGCATGGAGGAGGACCCCTTGCCATTGGTGACCAAGATCTTTCTGTTTACCACCTTTACGGAAGTGGGGTACCAACCTGTTGGAATAAATCCCATGCTTCGGCTTTCACCTATTTCAGAAATGTCAAATACAGCCAGGCTGTTGTTGTCTGCATTGGCGACGTAGAGTCTGAAGTTTTCTTCCGAAATGGCCAGGGCATTGGGGGTGCTCCCTGCAGGAGCATCAGGAAAGCAGGCCGTATTCAATTTTTCGATAACTCTAAAGCTTTCCGTATCGATAACGTGGACGGAATTGTCATTTCCGCATGAGGTAAAGAGGTATTTCCCGTCGGTAGTCAGCACAAGGTCGTTTGGGTTGTTTCCAACAGGGATTGTATTGCGTATGGAAAGGTTATTCGGATCAATGACAGCAATGGCACTACCTCCCCAAAGTGAAACATACAATCTTGATCCATCCTGTGAAAACAGGCAGGTATAGGCTTCATGACCAAGAAAAAGCCGTTGACTTTGACGACTCGACAGGTTAATTTTATACAGGGCACTGTCATCTTTGGTCGCAATGAATAAATTTTTATTATCATGGTCCAGGGTCATTCCCGTCGGTGAGATCTTATTGGGCCACGATTCCCCTAGTACGAGTGCATCTATTTGTAATAACCTTTTATCTGAAGTATCATATATCCGGATCAGGTTATCATTACCTCCGGAAGCAAATAGTTTTGATTGGTCTCTGTTAAAAGCCAGCCCGTACCATGATTTAGGAATTATGATCTTTCCGGTGATCTCCAACATTTCCGAATCAATCAGCATGATGGATTGTTCACTTTGCCCGTTGTTGGTTACGGCCCATAGATGCTCTCCATTTACGCTTATAAGGTTTAGTGGGAAATCACCAATTGGAATAGAGGTTCCAGGTACTGACAGTGACCAACCGTTTGGGAGTAGGATCCGTCTAGCATCAAGGAGCGCAGCCAGCTGATCATTTTCAGCACTTTTGTTATTTTGTGTGCATGAGAATTGACAAATTGAAATTATGAGGCCACTGAAAAACAAAATTAAAGTTACTGGTCTTTTCATAGGATTTCCCTTGGATATTTTCTATAAATCTAGGTGAAACGCCACCTTCTTGCAAGGATACGAAACGTATTATCACATTTTCAATCGTTAATCCCAGTCTAACTTGGATAAACCCAAATTCAAATGGATCGCGCTTTCAAGCACCTCTGTCTGAATGCTTAATTTGCTAAAAGAACGAGGATCTTTAAAAAACTAATAGCAGCATTTTTACAAAAATTTGATGTTCTCAGCATTACAACTGAAGGGATTGCCAATAGCCAACGCAATAGCATGAAATAACACAATGATACGATATCTAAGATAAACAGTGTAAACTTACTCAGAAGCTGCTTGTCAAAATAAAAATTGTGATTTGGCAAATCATTTTAATTCAATCTCTATATTACAATTTAGTTTTTTTAATCAAGTTCCAGTTATTCACTAAATTCTCTTGTTAATTATGCCTAAGAACACCACTGCACTAAAGCTCACCATATTATTTGTGAGCACATTGACCGTCATGTCAGTTATTACCATTTCTCCTTCTTTACCAGAAATGTCAACCGCTTTCCCTGAAATTGCAAATGCAGAATTTCTGGTAAAACTGGCGTTGACACTTCCTGCATTATTTATTGCCATTATTGCTCCATTTGCCGGGTTGCTCATTGATCGATATGGCAGACTCAAACTTTTATGGGTCGTGTTACTGACATATGCGATAGCTGGTTCGGCTGGTTTTTTCTTAACAAATATTTACCATATTCTCATAAGCAGGGCGATTTTAGGAATTTCTGTTGGAGTTTCCATGACGATCGTAGTCACATTAATTGCGGATTATTTCGAAGGACAGGAACGGCAGAAATTTGTCGGAATCCAGGTCGCTTTCATGTCAATTGGTGGTATAGTATTTATCGGATTAGGGGGAGTACTGGCAGATATTGGATGGCGATATCCGTTTTTATTGTACCTGTTTTCTTTGCCTATGATCCCATTGATATTCTTTTTTCTTTATGAGCCCAATTTAGAACATAAAAAAATAGATCAGATAATAAAGCTGAATCCTCCCCGGATCATATGGTTATTATTGGTCAACGTCATGATCATGTGGATATTGTTCTTCATGATTCCAGTGCAAATTCCATTTTTTCTGAAAGCAATCGGCGTAGAAAAAAATGCATTAGTTGGATTAGCAATTGCCTTGAGCACTGCCTTCTCGGCAATCTCATCATTTTCTTATTCAAGGATTAAAAATAAGTTTAGTTTCTTTACCATATTTTCTGTCGGATATGTTTTTCTGGCAATATCTTTTGGATTGGTTTCAATTGCAAAATCCTATATTATTGTTGCCTTGGCGATGATGGTAGGTGGGTTTGGCATGGGAATGATGATCCCTAACACCAATATGTGGGTAATGAAAGTTACTTCACCTGAAATACGTGGAAAGGTGATCGGAGGACTTACGACCTTCTGGTTTTTTGGACAATTCATCTCACCGATACTTCTGATGCCGATTTCTAATGCATTTTCGTTTTCAGAAATGTTTTATTTTGGCGCAGCATTTCTGCTCCTATTATCCTTCGGATTTCTCATATTGCATTTAATTAACGGCAAAAAATCAACGGAATGAAAATCTGGATTTGTTCGTCTAGTTTCCACTCCTTTACATGACGGCTATTTGTTTTGTTAAAAAAAAGAAGCCTGGCAGGAAATGAAATCCTATCAAACTTCTGGGTTTAGTTTGTACAAAGAGATTTACGCTACACCAGCTTACTCCTTTTTCTCTTCCTTTTTTGGCGGAAGTTTAAATTCCTTCGGCTGAGGATCAATCGGCTTTAGCTCTTTGCCCGCAAAAGCGGGATGATCTTCCGGTATGAAAGTAGATCGAAAACCACTATAAGTCATAGGCATAGGTTGTACGGGATCTCCGTTGGTCTTATGTATTTCTCCACGATAAGGGTTCAAATATTCCCAAACAATCTCACGATCCGGGGTTACTTCAAAAAATCGACCCCTGGCACCCTCATTAATAAATGTATTCCCATTTTCCATGCGATGAGCTCCTGAAATAAAACTACTGAAAAATGAAATGGTATCTGGTGCGATATATTTCCAAACCGGATCCTCAGGTCCAAAACGATTGTTTTCCATCAGCACATAATTCCCAGCATTATCCTTTGATGGCATGATCTCAAAGACAGCGGAATAGTCAAGGCTATCAGGACCCATTGGAATATCATTATTAAAAACCATAAGGTTTCCGGCACCAGGTTTGCCGTCCTCAATCCAACGGACATCATGCTGGCCAAATAACTGTTGATCCGTAGTATCTCCCTGATGGTAGTTTTTAGGATTTCCCCAACGATACAGGAAATCACCACCATGTCCCCATTTTCCACCCTTGTGACTGGCAGCCTCTTCGCTGGTTGTACTGTGATCAATGATGAAAATCTCATTTAATGCTGGTGAACTAAAGACAAGCTGATCAAGGTCAGCATTGTAATTTAAGGCATTAAAGTGATAAAAATCTGATCCATGGCTGTCTACAGTTTGATTCCTGTGGCCTTCACCTGCTGCTAATCTCACATCCAAACTATCCGTTGTAATGGCAGGAGCAAGTGAGTCACCCACATTGAAGTCTAATAGTTCCGGGTGCTCTGCAGGATTACCATAGTTAGGTTTAGATTCATCAAATTCCTGGATCAAATGATCTTTCAAATGCCATTCCCAGACAATATTTGCACCTCTTTTTCCCTGCGGTTCAATTTCAATGATTTTTTCCATCCACCCACCTGAATTCACTGGTGTCAATTCAGGCTTTCTGCCAAGGGCAATTGCCTCTTCAAAGGAGATCACCTCATAGGCTATAGCAAGAATATTTCCATTGGGTAAGATCGCTATATCATGATGGATAATCTGTTCCTCATCAGCATATTCAAAATCCCACAGAATCTTACCGTCCCAACTCACTTTTTGTAAACGTCCATAAGCCCCATCACCTAAAAAAACCGGATAATCCGGATCAGTTTCTTGCATTACCATAGATCCGTCTTCCATAAGGTAAGAATTCAACACACCATATTGCCCTCTCCATTGATGAACTACCTGACCCCCACGATTTAGAAGGTATACAAAAGAAGAATTTGCTTCCCTAAACATGACATACCCTGGAGTGAGGTTATCCGTAGATTTTGTCAATCCCCGTGGTATATAGTGCCCAAACATATTGCGGTCTTTTTTGGAGGATTCCTGACTTGTTTGTTTGTCGCTGCAACTAAAAAGGAGGTAGAATGCTATTATTGAAATAGCATAGAATAGTCTGTTTTTCATGGTTAATAATTGGTAGTTAAACTTTCTTGATCAGTGATTTTTGAAACAATACTCTTTATGCCTTTTTTGTCAAGGCAATTTTGAGCATGCTAAAAGTAAACTTTATAATTTAATATTTAGGTCAAATACAAAATAATTTGATTTTTCGAAGTGCATCAGTTGCATTAAGCAGTATTAATTCTCTGTCTGAATTCAATTTAGAGCGAAATGCAAGAGAAAGAAATCATTCATTTTTCCAAACGAGAAATTGTTAAAATAAATTGAATATTAATCTTATTTTATATTTTACTGTAATTCAGTAGGTTATTAAGTTAGAAAATTGTAAACTGCCTAGTAAAACCATATTGACTTAATGTATCGCGTTCAATATCGGTTTAATAAAAAAATGTATTACTAATTATTAACCACTATCACCATGCCTATTAAAATTGTTGGTGCTGGATTCCCCAGAACCGGGACAAACACCCTGAAGAAAGCTTTGGAACAACTCGGATATTCCAAAACGTACCACTTTAAAGAAATGATCGCAAATCCAACTGATCTCCAACACTGGCTCACTCTTGAAGAGACAGGAACTACCAATTGGGATGAGCTCTATGATGGTTTTGAAGCCAGTGTAGACTTGCCAGCCTATCCCTGGTACAAGGAGCATATGGAGCGCTACCCTGATGCTAAAGTCATTTTAACCGTAAGACCATTTGATAATTGGTACGAAAGTCTGCGTAGCACTATATACCAGGCTGGGCCAAAGACATTGCCTCAAAAGCTAGTGATGTTGAGCAAATTATTGTTTAGCCCACGCCTTAGAGGTATGATAAAATGCGTTAAGTTTGCGAAAAGACGAATATTTGAGGTTGAACTTCAGGGGAAATTTGAAGACAAAGCTTTTGCAGAAAAAGTGTTTAATGACCACATTGAAAAAGTAAAAGCGACTGTTCCACCAGAGAAATTACTTGTTTATGATGTACGGGATGGTTGGGGGCCTTTATGTGAATTTTTAGGTGTTCCAGAGCCTGAGGATGCATTGCCACATTTGAATAAGAAAGAAAACTTTAGAACGATGTTGTCCCAGATGATGAAGGGAAAAGCTGCCTAATTTGTTTGGCAAGGGTGAATTGCCGGGGAAAATATGATTAAAAGTTTAATTGAAAAATTAAACAGGCACTCATTTTCGGAAATGAATTGTTCCATAAGTACTACTTATGTTATCGAGGTCAAGAATGACTCAACCAATTTAAATATCAAAGCCTTCATGTGTGATTGAGGGCTTTGATTTTTTTACGTCATATAAGCAAAATATTAGTCTTTCAGGCATTTCACTGAAAATCCTAAACTTTATTAATAGTTATACAACCAGGCACTATTACGATCACTAGCTGCACCCATTCTACAGATATATTCTAATGAAGCTTTCGTGCTGGACCACCATCTTTCATGAATTAGTATCGTGAAATCCATTTTATTATTCTGGTAAAAGAGAAATCTTTACACTGACTCAGATTATTTACTTAGTACAAAAAGGGTGAGCACCTCTTCAGGATCTTTTACACAATACAATAAAATGCAAAACCTGGAATTACTAATCTTCCTTTTCAAATTCCCATTATAAATAACTGAGTGTTGATAATCTGATTAAGTATTTATCGTTTCCTGGCAGCAATAGAAATTTGAAAATCTTGGCGTTCGTTCAATTTTGTGAGCGTTTTCAAGTATGTCGGAATAACATTATTGCGGCTTAGGATCATGTTAATTAAATGGCAAATACGTCCGAAATCGACCAGAGCTGATTGAATTCGCACAATATCAAAAACATATTCTTGTTGTAATTTACTGAAATACTGATGTTTACCCCATGGCATTCCATTTGTTACAACGTTCCAGGAACTTAATTGAAAAGTAAAAGAGTGTCAAGAGATCAACAGAAAAATTATAAGCAGTACAACCAGCCTTACACATCAATTATTGTCAAGGTAATTATTTTTTCTTCGATGTAATTAACTGAATTAGAAATGATAAGGAACTATTTTTTAATAGCTTTCAGGAACCTCAAAAAATATCACTTTTACAGCATCATCAACATTCTGGGGCTCACGGTTGGAATAGTAGCCTGCATTGTTATTTTACTTTATGTCAGCTTTGAACTCAGTTATGATAAATATAATAAAAATGCCGACCGGATTTACCGAGTAGATTGGGAGCTGTTTTTAAGCGGCAATCATACATATAAAGCAGCAGTCACACCTCCAATGGCTGAAGTACTGGTGAGGGATTATCCTGAAGTGGAAGCAGCCACAAGATTTAGATATATGGGAGCATTTCATTTTAAACGTGAAGTTGAAAACACGGTTGAATGGCGTGTTGTATATGCCGATAATGACATTTTCAACATATTCACAATCCCATTTATTGCCGGTGATCCGGCTACTGCCCTAAAAGATCCCTACTCGATGGTGATCAGTGAAAAATGTGCAGCTCAGTTTTTTCCCGGTGAAGATGCGCTTGGAAAGACACTCATAAAAGACAATAATGATCTCTACACCATTAGAGGGATTTTCAAAGAAATACCTGAGAATAGCCACTTCCACTACCGAATGTTTTTGTCGATGGAAGGTTTGGATGAATCGAAAAATAACAATTGGATAGGAGGCCCCTATACTACTTATACCCTGTTACGGAAAGGAGCTGATCCCAAAGTGCTTGAATCAAAATTGCCTGCAATGGTTGAAAAATATCTCCTGCCACAGGCGGCTACTATACGCGGTAAAATATTTATTGAAGATTTTCAATCGGG
>Ga0209536_100009720_pt1 | contig 14274 bp, 13 predicted proteins | sample DeeMarSeWOR28_12_FD_187461 | JGI IMG/M metagenome (GOLD analysis project Ga0209536, IMG submission 187461) | Marine sediment microbial communities from White Oak River estuary, North Carolina - WOR-2-8_12 (SPAdes) (version 2) | ecosystem: Environmental > Aquatic > Marine > Intertidal zone >...
GGCTGTGACCTACCCTCAGCGTTACCAACTCATCTTCGGGACACCGATCCCCGGCTACGAAGCCCCGGCCGATATAACCGTTCCGGCTGCAGCCTGGTCGTTGGTGCCACTGATCGAGACACTCCAGACCATTTTCGCAGCAGGCAGGCTGCGGGTGGACCGTTCCACTTCAATGACGCCAGAGTTGAAATCTATGCTTGAGGCGTGGAGTAAGTTCACGGGCGGAACGGATGTTGAAGTCCTGTATACCGCGCTGGTCATCTGGAGCCGGGTGCATGGGCTTGTTTTGATGGAAATCGGGAATCAGATGCCATCTTTTATTACAGATCCGGGCGAAATCTATCGTCGTGAGATCAAAATCATGACAAATCAATTTGTAGGAGAATAAACATGTCTGAATTACACGTCATTCTTGGAACTGGCGCCATCGGGCGCGCCGTAGCAGAAGAACTTATCCAGCACGGTAAAACCGTCCGCTTAGTGAACCGTTCGGGAGTGATGGTTGAAGCCCCGGCCGGAGTGGAAGTGGTAGCGTCCGACGTGCGCGATCCGGCCAAAGTGCGCGAAGTGACACAAGCTGCGGTAGTAGTATATCAATGTGCCCAACCCAGTTATTCTGAATGGCCTGAAAAATTTCCACCGCTCCAACAGGCCATCATCGACGGGCTGACCGGCTCCGGCGCGAAACTGGTCATCGTGGAAAACCTGTATATGTACGGCGCAACCAACGGCGCACCCATGACCGAAGACCTGCCGCACAATGCCCACACCCGCAAAGGCAAGGTTCGCTCTGAGATGAGCCAGGCTGCCTTCTCTGCCCACCAGGCAGGGAAAGTACGCGTGACCAGCGCCCGCGGCTCAGATTTCTTCGGGCCATGGGGGCTGGGATCAGCTCTGGGCGAGCGCACGTTCTATCCGATGCTGCAAGGGAAAGCCGCCGGGCAGGTTGGGAACATCGACGCTCCGCACACCTTCACCTATACCCGGGATTTCGGCAAAGCACTGGTCATCCTGGGCGAGCGCGATGAAGCCGACGGTCAGGCCTGGCATGTGCCGAACGATAGTCCGCGTGTGTCTCAGCGCAAGATGGTAGAGATGATCGCCCAGGAAATGGGCATCGAGCCAAAGTTGAGCAGCATGGGCAAATTCATGATGATGATTGGCGGCTTGTTCATCCCCGAAGCCAAAGAATCTGTCGAAATGATGTACGAGTTCGAGCAACCCTTTATCGTGGATTCGAGCAAATTCGAAAAAACATTTGGTATGAAAGCCACGCCTATGCGGGAGGCCATTATGGAAACAGTTGCCTGGTATAAAAGCCACCCAGCGCAAAAGCATTAATAAGATGGAATGCGATATTTTGATTGATTACTTTTAAAGTAAAATAATGTGAAATCGTAATAAATTTCGGACAGGCAACGTCTGTTGAATATCTGGAGGCTAAAATGGCTGAATTAATCAAAGTTACCGAAGACACGTTTCAAGAAGAAGTAATAGGATCGACCGAGCCTGTGCTGGTGGATTTCAGCGCAGTCTGGTGTGGCCCTTGTAAAATGCTTGACCCTGTTGTCAAGCAACTGGCCGGAGATTGGGATGGTAAAGTAAAAGTGGTCAAGATCGACGCAGATGAAAATCCCAACATCCTGATGCAATATGGCGTAATGGGCATTCCCACCTTGTTATTCTTCAAGGGAGGGGAGATCCAAGAACGTGTTACTGGCTATTTACCAAAAGACAAGCTGGTAGCCAAATTCTCTCCGCATTTCAACTAATCCATCCACGATAAACGAAAAAGGGCCTCACGCGAGGCCCTTTTCGTTTATCGTTGGAAATGTTTTTCAAGCTCACTGAGATCTACCCTGGAGGTCATATCCAGGCTGATAGGCGTAACAGATACTAAACGTTCGTGACGCAACACAAACACATCGCTGTCAGACAACTCTTCATCTAAATTCTTCGGTGCTTCCTTATAGCCTACCTTCCCCGGCATGGACCAGTTCTCCCGTTCTGGAGCGACCGGATCATAATAACGTTGTTTTGCCAAACGCGTTAGCGCCCAGTTTGTAACCGGGGTGGCATCTCCAGGCACATCAACTTTTAGCAGGTCAACGTCTGGGAAGGGCGATTTTTCTATTAGTAAGCGAGCAAATTGAAGCGTGAAGTGAGCCGCTGCAGAAAAATCCACCTCGGGAGAATATGTCAGGTGGTGTTCTTGCGCTGTTTCCAACGACACCGCTAGGGCGCGGAATCCCAGTGCGGCTGCTTCCATCGCGGCTCCGACTGTCCCGGAAATGGTGATGCCCGTTCCCAGATTAGAGCCATAGTTGATACCGGAGACAATAATATCCGGTTTTTGCGGCATCACTTCCAGGATGCCATGCAGGACGGCCTGCGCCGGAGTCCCGCCGACAGCATACACGGGCCATTCCTGACCTTTGATCTGTAACCGTTCTTCTTGAATGATCCCATCTGACGTAATGGGCAAGCTACGCCCCATGCCGGAGGCCTGTTCGCGCGGCGCAACAACGGTCACGAACCCAAGCTCTGAAAGCGACTCAGCGGCAGCCCACAGGCCTGGCGACTTGATGCCATCATCATTCGTAAGTAGAATTTGATATTTGGACATATACTCTCCCTGTCAAAGCAAAAGAAGCGGGAAAACCCGCTTCTAAAAATGGCGCCCTCGGCGCGACTCGAACACGCGACCTATTGCTCCGCAAGCAAGCGCTCTAATCCACTGAGCTACGAGGGCATTCTGCCGCAACTAACAATTCTTTAGCTGGTTGCGGTACTAGCGAGGCTGGATTTTAATGCAGAATCAGGGGCTGGTCAAGTACGATAGTTCAAACTTTCTTATCCGATACCAATATTGATACTTTTCCCGAAACCCCACAGCTCATATAAGCCCAAAGCCGGTCGATTGTTGCGCATTCTCTACTATTCTTGGACAGAATTTCTCATTTTCTGTTCCACCGGTGTCAAGTATGCTGACCGGCGGCTCTAGCTACTTCAACAAATCCTGATATTCAGGATGCCGCCGGAGATATTTGCTCACAAACCAGCACTTAGACTTGACCCGAAGCCCGTTCTCCCTGGCATACTCCAGGCCGGTTTGAGCCAATTTGACGCCAGGGTTATGTCCACTGATGGCAACCGGAACGCCGGTATGCGTGAAAACAATAGCATTCCCCATCAGGGTGTAATCGAGCACAGCCAGGTGACCGTCAACGGTGAGTTCAAAATGATGTTCTTCGGAGTCATGAGTCGCAGCAATGTTTTTAGTTCTCATAAAGTTATTTTCTTCCCTGGATGTGTTTGGCCAGACTGACCTTTGATCTCATTGTTTGATGCGATACCAGTACTGATATTTCTCCTGAAAACCTAGCTTTTCGTACAAACGCAAAGCCGGTTCATTATCACACATAACCTGCAAATAAGCTGCGTTTGCTCCACCTTGCTTCCCCCAGGCTAGTATAGCATCCATCAGGTGTGTGCCATGTTCCTGCCCGCGGTGGTCGGGGGCGATGACGATGTCGAATATTCCCAAATAGCCTGACTGCAAGACACCCAGTCCGCAGCCGATGATGTGACGGTTAACACTGAGAGATGCGTAACATTTGTCCGGCAGGATGGCACGCAGGATGCTCTCGTGGGTGGCTTGTCGGTCTGGGCTTATGGTATTCATACGCCCGAAGGCGGTATGCCAGGCTTGTGTATCTGTGGATGTCAAATCAACGTCATCTGTAGTTACATATTCTCCTGCGCTCAAATCCAATAATTGCACGCTGGTGAGCGAATCCGCGCGATAGCCGCGTTTCTCTAAGTGAGTATCCAGGTGCGCAGGGGTACTGACACGAGTCAGCTTGAAAACGGCAGGCAGCTCCCGGTCCCGGTAGAACGATTCACAAAATTCGATTTTCTCGTCAACGCTTATGTCCGAGGGATAGAGCGGATAAACGGAATTGGCGCGCTTGGTGTATCCGTCTGTGCAGCGTAACACCCAACCGTCATAGTGCAGGCTCTGCATGGCAGGCCAGGCGTTCATCGAGAGTTCTTCAATGGTGCGGATCACAATATTTCCTTATGCGCGCTATGACTGCTATTTTCTCTTGAAAATCTTGTCCCAGTATAAATAAACCAGGCTTCCTATTAGTATCCAGAAACATATCGAAACGATCATTCCCCAAGTTCGGTCGATTGCAAAGGCAATCGCGATCAGGCTGAACAGTGCGATATATTCCAGGATGATGTAAGGTACATGCGTGACCGCCTTCGATCTGAAATCTACCTTGAAGACGTAATCGAGTAATAATTCCACCAGCATATACATGAAGACAAGCCCAAAGCTAACCAGAATCCGCGTCTCGCGACCTTCCTGCCAATACGAAACAAACACCAGCGCCAGCGGAATGATCAGCCACAACCACAATATGCCAAAGATCTTGACCAGCTTTTCCCGCCCCAGTTTTTGCGCGATGAAGATAGCTGCGATCAACAAGTTGAAAGCGGCAGCGCTTATTACGAACATCAAGTCGAAAGTGTTCAAGTGTACAAACAAGTTTCTTCCTTTCGAAACACTCTAATGTTACGGCTCCCACTGGTAATTCAACAAAGCAAACAGATACGGCTGCCCATCCACATATTCGATGCCCGCTAGCCAGGTGCGCCAGTCCAGGCCGCCGTAGGACGGATCATTCCCGGGGTTATGTATCGAGTAGAAATTAAGGTTAGTGTATTCACTCGGCCATTCGACCACATAAGATGCCCCGCCAAGTTTTACTTCGTTGCAGGTTAGAGTCTCATTCTTGAATACATCCTGCAGAGCGGGCAGAACGAGATTTGGGAACGTCCCGGTCACCGGCTCGCCGCTGCCGTAGCCGATACCCCAATCCACTTCATAGGTGCTCTGAAAGGCCCAGGCCGCTTCTTCGGGCGAGTAATTTGCCACCGTTCCCAAGCGGATGTAGACTACGTCCACGCCATGCGCTGGGCTAACCAGCGTCCGGAACAACTCGCCATCTGTGGTATTGACCGCCGATTCCAGATTGCTCAATAATGACGTGACGCGCGCATCCCCACAAAACGCAGATGGAGCTACATATTCCGTCAGGAAATCGGCATTGACCCAGCCGGTTCCGCCGCCGGGATTCTGGATCTCGACCCAGGTGTCATCTCCCACGCTGGAGGTTTTACCCGTGCGCGTCAAACCGGATTGTGTGGGCGGCAACACCCCAATAGCAGTATTCTCCACCCCCGGCCCGGAGCGGACGTTGAGTACGTCATCCGGGGGAACATGGATAACAGCATACAAACCAGAAACCACGCTCGGCGCAGATTGCGAGAGTGGCGTGAAGGTGACAAAGGGAACCGGGGCCGCCCCCGGAGCCGGTGTGTTGAGCGCAGGTTCAGGCGAGCCAAAAAACAATGTCGACGTAACAGTGGCAGAGGGCGCCTGCGGTGTTGTATCTGCCAGTGATTGCGTGCAGGCGCTGAGCGCCAGAATGAGCAGCAGGGAGATTAATATCTTTTTGATCATCGCATTTCCTTCCGTTGTTACTATTCTCGCATTTTTTGAGCGTGATTGCAAGAGATTGCAACCCGATTGTCAGGTCATTGTTCCCCTCTGCCTGTATAATTTCCCCGTGCATACCTACGCCCACAACTTGCTACGCCTCAAACGCGGTCAGCGCACGCTCGATCCGCGCCTGGCGATTTACTACGTCACAACGCACTGCAACCTGAACTGCACCTACTGCGAAGATTTCGGCGTTCGCCGCAATGTCGAAGCGGTCAATTCAACGCTTGAGGCTGCCAAGCAAATTCTGGATATCATCCGGGGCGGAGTTCCGAATTTGTGGCTTACAGGCGGTGAGCCATTGCTTGTTCCGCATATTCTGGATTTGTTGACCTACGCCCGCCAGGACTTGAATTTCCGTGAAGTGAGCCTGATCACCAACGGCACGCTTCTCTCCGAACACCTCAACCTGCTTCCGTTATTAGACAGATTGATCATCAGCCTCGACTCCACCAACCCGGCCGTGCTGGCCTCGGTTAGCCTGCCGACTGCACAAGCAGAAACGGTCACTGCAGCGGTCAAAGCAACTGCATCCCTGCAAAAGCAGCTCGGCTTCAAGCTCATCCTCAACGCAGTCATCACCCCTGAAACCCTGACTGGTATGGAAGCGCTGATTGAGTTCTGCACAGCGCACAGCATCCTGCTTTCATTTTCCCCCCAAGCAGTCAACAACTGGCCGCACTATGACCTGTTGACTTCGCCGGAATATCGCACCTTTATCGAACGTGCTCTCGTGTTGAAGAAACGTGGTGCACCTATTTTGGGCAGCACAGCCTATCTAAAGCTCTTGCTCGAAGGGAAACCATACGAGTGCTACCCGACCATCATCCCGCGCATCACGCCTGACGGCTGGCTGATCTATCCCTGCCTACCGATGGAAAAGGATGGTGGCGAGCAGGGCGGACGTCCCGTCAACCTGCGCGAAGTCACACACTGGGACGAAGCCTGGGAGACAGCGCAGCGCATCTACGGCGAAGCGCCTTCCTCATGTACATCCTGCTTCCAGCAATGCTATGCTGAGCCATCGCTGATGGGTGCCCGTCCGCTAACATGGATGCGGGAACGGATTCGCACAGGTATTGATTTAGGAACTTATGCGCCGGGCTAATATCCGTCCTGAGTATAGCGTAGCGGAGACGAAGAACGCAGTCGAAGGGCGATTGGCAGGAAAACATACTTCGACCACGCTGCACAAAGGAAGTGCGGCTCCGCTCAGGAAGAAGATAGCATAATGGCCACCCATCCCCACGACACCCTCATCATCGGCGGCGGAGTAGCCGGCCTCAGCGCTGCGCTGCACCTGGCTGAGCGCGGACTACATCCGCTCGTCCTCGAAGCTGATCCACAATATCTTGGTGGACGCTTGGCTGGCGGCGAAACCGTCGAAGTGGATGGTTACGAATTCCGCCTGGAACATGGCGTGCATGGCATCTGGTCTCAGTATCGCAATTTGCAGGCCATGCTGGCACGTCACAATCTGCGTCCGGTTCTTGTCCCCGCCGAAGAAGAAACCTGGATATATAAAAGCGGTGGTTTTCTCGGCCGTGCCAACGTGGGTTCGGCCATCCGTCGCAGCGTTTTTCCACCGCCCCTGCATTACCTGGGATTATTCCTACATCCGCGTTTCCTGTGGATGCTGGATGTGCGCGATTGGGTTTCGCTGCCGCGCACCTGGGCGGGGCTGGTCATGGCAATGGGCATTGATCCGTTTGCCGAATCCCAACCGATGGAAGGCCTGATGCTGGGCGACATGACGCGCAAATGGTCACCTGCCCTGCGCGCCTTCTTCCTTGGCCTGGCGCGCAACGGACTTTCTTCGCATCCCGACGAAGTGCCCATGTCTGGCTTTATCGCTTTTCTGCGTTTCTACACCCTATTACGTCGTGACGCCTGGTTCTTCTCGTATCTACCCGAAGATGGCGGAACCAGCGTTTGTGAACCGCTGGGAGAACGAATCCGCGAATTAAACGGCAGCATCCGTCTCGGGTGTAAGGTGACGCGAGTTGCCAGGGAAGGCGACGAGTGGCTGGTAACGTGGGAGTCCGTTGATGGGGGGGAATCCGCTCGCGCGAAGCATGTCGTCCTGGCAACAGATTCCCAAAATACAGAGAAAATTATACAGGAAAGTTTTGGTGAACAAGATTTGTTTTTCCCGCGCTCACTGGCGAATGCAATCGTACGGCTGTGGTTTGATGCACCTCCAAGAAAGGGCGCAGAAGCAGGCATTTTCACTGGCGAGTTCACCCTGCACAATTATTTCTGGCTCGACCGGCTGTACAATCCATTCCGACGTTGGGCGCGTGAAACCGGTGGCAGCGCGTTGGAAGCACACATTTACGGGCCCGAAGAAGTGCTGGCTCAGCCCGACGCCGCGCTGCTTGCGCAGGCTATCCAGGATGTGCAGGCGACCTGGCCTGAACTGCGCGGTCATCGCATCAAGGGGCATGTGCAGCGCAACCCGGCCACGCACACCTTACCCGCCGTTGGCCCCGAAGAAAAGCACCTGGGCACGCGCATGCCCTGGGAAGGTCTCTTTTGTGCCGGGGATTGGGTCTATCACCCTGCGCCCGCCTTTTTTCTCGAACGCGCCTGCCTGACAGGTATTGAAGCTGCAAATGCAGTGCTTGAAGCTCATGACCTGGAGCCCTGGCCACTGCTTCCATATTTGCCGCCCGAGCCTTTTGCCGCCTGGATCGAACATCTGATGCAACGCGGTCGGCGGCGCATGCGCGACAAACGAAAAAACAAACAGGGTGCACTATAATGAACCCATGCCCCTGGAAGCTTTATTAGAACACTGGAAACATGATCCGCTGATCGCGGACAATATCGTCACCTGGCAGACCACCCCCGCGCGGGTGGCGGTCACGCATCCTTTTCCGGACGATCTGCCTGCTGCGCTTCGAGGTGTCTTATCTACCCTCGGCATCTCCTCGCTCTACAGCCACCAATCCCAGGCCTGGACCCACACCCATAACGGGAAAAACGTGGTTCTGGCAACCAGCACTGCTTCAGGCAAGACGCTGGCCTACAACCTGCCTGTGCTGGCCTCGCTACTAGAACACCCTGACGCCAAAGCTTTATATTTCTTTCCAACCAAAGCACTGACACAAGATCAACTGGATACGCTAGGTCAGTTTCGACTCGATATCCCAACAGCCATTTACGATGGGGACACTCCCAAACGTGACCGTCCGACCATCCGCAAGAACGCCCGCATCTTGTTGACCAATCCAGATATGCTCCACACCGGCATTCTCCCTCATCACACCAATTGGGCAGACTTCTTCCGTAACCTGCGTTTTATCGTCATCGATGAATTGCATACTTATCGCGGTGTCTTCGGCTCGCATGTTGCTAACGTGATTCGGCGGCTCAAACGCGTGGCGGCTTTTTATGGTGCCAGCCCGCAGTTTGTTCTCACCTCCGCAACAATTGGTAATCCAAAAGAACTGGCCGAAAAGTTGATCGAAGCCCCCGTCACATTGATCGATGATGATGGCTCCTCTCGCGGTGAACGTCACTTCCTGATCTACAATCCGCCTATCATCAACGAATCGCTTGGCCTGCGCGCCAGCAGCTTGCTCGAAAGTGTGCGTCTAGCAAAGGATGTGCTGTCTGCGGGAGTGCAGAACGTGGTTTTTGCGCGGTCTAGGCGAAGTGTAGAGATCATTCTCACATATTTGCAGGATTCGCCCCCACCACCCCTAACGGGGCACCTCCCCCATAGTCCGCTGAATTCGGCGGACTATGGGGGAGGCCGGGAGGGGGCCATTCGCGGCTATCGCTCTGGCTACCTTCCAACCCAACGGCGAGAAATCGAAAAAGGCCTGCGCGATGGCACTGTCCGCACCGTGGTAGCTACCAATGCCCTCGAACTGGGCATCGACATAGGGGGGCTGGGCGCGGCCATCCTGGTCGGTTATCCTGGAACCGTCGCTTCAGCGTGGCAGCAATCAGGGCGGGCCGGACGCGGTGACGCCCCTGCCGCAGCCGTGCTGGTCGCTTCTGCGCTACCGTTGGATCAGTTCCTGGCGCAGCATCCCGAATATTTCTTCGGGCGTTCTCCCGAGCAGGGCTTGGTCAATCCTGATCACTTGATCATCCTGCTGGAGCATCTGCGGTGTGCTATGTTCGAGTTGCCCTTCAAAAAGGGTGAGCATTTCGGCGGCCAGCCGGTGGATGAGTACCTGGAGTTTTTGGTGGCGAACCGGGAAGCGCACCAATCGGACGACAAATTTTTCTGGATGGCCGATCAATACCCGGCGGCGGAGATCTCCCTGCGTTCGGCTTCGCCAGAAAGTGTTGTTATCCAAACCACAGATGATCGCCCGCAAACCATCGGCGAGATTGACATGGCCAGCGCCCTGTGGATGACGCACCCGCAGGCCATTTATATGCACCAGGGGCAGCAATACTTTGTCCACAATCTGGATTTGGAAAAGCATATCGCTAGCGTGACCGCCGTTTCGCTCGATTATTACACCCAACCGCAGCGTCAAACAGAGATCACCTTGCTCCAAGAAAATGAGCAGAGCGATGTTTCAGGTGGGCAAAAAGGCTGGGGTGAGATCCAGGTAACCTCGCAAGTGACCGGTTTCAAGAAACTGCGCTGGTTTACGCATGAAAACCTGGGAGAAGAAACGCTCGACCTGCCTCCGTCCGATATGCAGACAACCGGCTATTGGCTGGAACTCTCCGATAAAACGGTTGCGCATCTACGCCAGGCTGGAGCCTGGTCCAACGACCCGAACGACTACGGCCCCGACTGGCCGCGCATCCGTGATGCTGTACGTGCGCGGGATGGATATCGCTGTCAGGTCTGTGGCACATCGGAAAGTGGCCGTCAACACGAAGTACACCATAAAACACCTTTCCGTTCCTTCCGAACACCAGACGGAACCCCCGACTTACATCGGGCTAACCGCCTCGACAACCTAGCTACGCTCTGCCCCTCCTGCCACCGCAAAGCAGAACAAAACGTACGCATGAAAAGCGGACTGGCCGGGTTGGGCACTGTCTTGAGTCAGCTTGCACCTTTGTTCCTGATGTGTGATCCCGGTGATCTAGGGGTACATACTGATTCTTCATCGTCCGTTGTCGGTCGTCCGTCAGTAATCTTGTACGACGAAATTCCCGCTGGTATCGGTTTCAGCCAAAAACTGTTCGAATTGCATGGCCAATTGGTCAAGAGCGCATTAGAGTTGGTGAGCGAATGTCACTGCGCGGACGGTTGCCCCTCCTGTGTGGGGCCGGGTGGAGAGAATGGGGCAGGTGGTAAGCAAGAAACTTTAGAAATATTGAAAGAATTGGAGAAATAATGAAAATCCGTCTTCTAAGTCGTGCTGAAGTGCCGTACATCTGGCAGATCGACCGCAGCGAAGTGATTAACAATATTTATCATTTACGCGGTAGAGAGCTTGTTCTCAAACCTGAACACTATGAGATGACTGGCTGGCCACACGACAAGCCAGAACAATACACTCCACTCCTTCTAAGTTGCTTTGATCGCGGTGGATTTTTCTGGGGAGCGTTTGAAGGCGAACTGTTAGTTGGGGTTGTTGTACTGGAAAACCGATTTATCGGCAGCGCAAAAGACATGCTCCAAATGAAGTTCTTACATATCAGCAATAATTTTCGTAAGCATGGTTTGGGCAAAAGGCTGTTTTCACTTGCTGTTGAGAAAGCCCTAGAGCTGGAAGCAAAAAAGATATATATCTCTGCTACGCCATCGCAAAACACGGTCGATTTCTATATGCATTTAGGTTGTGTTCTGGCAACAGAAATCGACCGGGAACTCTTCGAGCTGGAGCCGGAAGATATTCATTTAGAGTATGTGCTTTAGTTTTAGGAGAAAATAAAATGTCTAAATCAAATTTCATTCCCCTGCCCGATTACCGTGAATATCCTGTCGAAGAAATGAGCGGACGGGCGCGCGCATTCCGTAAGGAGTTACAACGTCGTCGCACCATCCGTACTTTTTCACCACGCCCGGTGCCGCGTGAAATTATCGAAGAATGTATCCGCACCGCAGGGACTGCTCCTAATGGTGCCAATATGCAGCCCTGGCATTTTGTCGTCGTCAGCGATCCGGATGCGAAGAAGCAAATCCGTGCAGGCGCTGAGAAAGAGGAGCGGGATTTCTACGAACGGCGCGCACCCGAAGAATGGCTGGAAGCCCTGGCTCCGCTCGGCACCGACTGGCAAAAGCCCTTTCTGGAGGAAGCCCCGTACCTGATTGTCATCTTTGGGTTGAGCAACACCATTTTGCCAGATGGAAGAAAACTAAAAAATTACTACGTGACTGAATCGGTTGGTATTGCCACCGGCATGCTCATCACAGCGATACACAACGCAGGTTTGGCGTCGCTGACCCATACACCAAGCCCAATGGCTTTCCTGAACAAAATACTCAACCGCCCGGCCAATGAGCGTCCCTTTTTGGTGCTGGTAGTTGGCTACCCCGCTGAAGGGACAACTGTGCCAGACATCAGCAAGAAAGCGCTGGATGAAATAGTCACTTTCGTTTAGATTTGTCTTCATATTGCACCCAAAAGTCCCCGGAGAGGTAAAACGGTCTCTCCGGGGACTTTTCCCTTACAGCCTCTCGACAATTTCAGGAAAAATGCCCTCCCACAGCCCCTGAAATCAGGTGCAACTGCTATACTTTTTGCATCCTAACGGTACGAACGGACGATACAAATGCACACAATGCGTCACCTTCACTATCAAAATTTCGAGCAATATCCTCAAAGCCTCTCCCCAGATTTGCGGCAGCTTCTGGACGCCAGACAGCAAGAACTGCGCCAACATATCCAGGATTTTCAAGGCGAACCTACTTTGGGGGTCGAAGAAAATGAATGGTTGGCGCGTTCTTATCCGGTACTGGCCATTCTGGCCCCGGTCATGTCGACAAACGAGGACAAGATCGAGTTCCCGGGCGATCCGATGGTTCTGTATGCGGCTTTGAGCCACACCATCGACCAGGTTGTTCTGGCGCGTCAACGGGGTGTCAGTCCGACATCTCCTTATAATGATCTATGTCCGCAGTGGGGATATTTGCCATCTGACGAATACCGCCAGAGCGTGAGCGACAATGGCATCCGCCGATATGATGCTCCCCTGTTGAATACTGACCAGACTGTTTTCGATCCGCGCGTTTGGAATGACACCATAAAAGATTATTTTGTTAACGAGGTGCTCAAAAGCGTGCGCCCAAAAGTAGTGCTTATCAGCGCCGTTTCCCCTGCCCATCGCTATGCCCTCGACATTGCCCGCACTGTGCGGGAACATCTGCCCGGTTGTATCATTATTCTTGGCGGGCGACATGCTGATGAAACCATCCGGCTAGACCCCGAAACTTACAAACTGACCCTGCAACCCAGCAGCACCCTCAGCAAAATCGCGGATGGCAGTATCGAGCCCGTAATCGACTTCATCCTTTCGGGAGAAGGCTACTACGCGCTCGAAATTCTGATGAAAGCCATCTCACTGGCGATGGACATCCCTACGAAAACGGTGGACGTCACTTCGGTATTGGACGTGCTCTCAGACTTCTCGCCTCTTCTTGGACCCGTGCCTGGTCAGGCGATCATCGTCACTCCCCACCCTGACACGATCCATTACTGGCCCCTGAAGGGCATCAAGCTCGATCTGAGCGCCCTGCCATCCCCGTATAAGGCCTTCGCCATCCGTGCGCGCTTCCCCATCTTCGAAACGGACGGGCATATTTCACAGACAGCGCACTTCATGGTGACCAACGCCTGCCCATATCACTGTCTATACTGCTCTGAGGGCGTCAGCGTGGTTGGCAGTTTTAACTCCTTCAAAGATCAAGACATTATGCAAGCCATCGACCGCATGCTGGAATACATTCAGTATGGCGCGGAGGCTGTCTTCTTCGATGATTCCATGTTCTGGGGTGGTAACGTAGGCTTGATTATCAACTTCTGCCGCGAGTGGAACAAGATCCGCGAAGAAGCTACCTGGGAAAACGCAGCAGAAGTCACCTTGATGGGTAGAACTTTAAACAGGCGCAAACTGCTCAACCTGGAGTGGGGTGCACAACTAACAGTAGATTTTCTCGCCGGACGCCAGCCTGAAGTTGCTCTCATCCTTTTGGATGCAATGCGACAGGCTGGGTGTACATACCTGTACATTGGTATCGAAAGTATGTCGGAAACAGTGATCGAGAGCGTCCATAAAAACATCAGCCGCAAACAGCCCTGGGCTGAGCGTGTACGCATCGCGCTGGGATTGTCCCGTCATGCAGGCATCCGTGTGGGCTCATCCATCCTGTTTGGGTTGGATGGAGAAACACAGGAAACCATCGAAGAGACGATCGATAAGGTTGAAGAATTGCTGGCTGAAGACCTGATCTCCATCGCCAGCCCGAATATCCTGACCTATCATCCCCACACTGAGATCACCCGCTTGCACCAAAAAGAAAGAGAGTTAGATTATCACTCTCCCAATATCGTAAATCGCCCACCTTATACATACTTCGAGGAAGCCTTCCCGGCTGTGGTCTCAAAGAATTTGAGCGAAGAACAGATCTGGCACATCCATGAGCAAACGCGTGAACGCTGGGGGGTAAAGCGTAATCTCAACCCGATGGCCCCCATCAGCCTGCCAATTTTGAAAGATTCTCTGACTACTTCAAATAGCTAAACTAATCTTCCCGCATCCAGCGCCGGACA
>Ga0209536_100009721_pt1 | contig 14274 bp, 12 predicted proteins | sample DeeMarSeWOR28_12_FD_187461 | JGI IMG/M metagenome (GOLD analysis project Ga0209536, IMG submission 187461) | Marine sediment microbial communities from White Oak River estuary, North Carolina - WOR-2-8_12 (SPAdes) (version 2) | ecosystem: Environmental > Aquatic > Marine > Intertidal zone >...
CCGAGTGGCAGGCGAGCAGCTTCCCGCTGCGCGAGCCGGTGATCGGGTGCCGGCAGTGCCACATGCCGGTGGAGGACCGGGGACGGATCGCGCACCGGCCCAACTGGCTGCCGGAGCGTGACCGCGCCTCGCACGCCTTCGTCAGCGCCAACACCGAGATGCTGCAGCTGCTGGCGGTGCGGACCGCGGCCGCGGGCGCGCCGGCCATTCTTGGCACCGGCGTGGGGGTGAGCCTGGGGTTGATCGTGGCCTTTGTTGGCGGTAAGGGTCTCCATCTGCGGCGGATACGCAACGGACTAGATGTGGACCGGCACCTGGATCAGCTCGAGCAAGGGAACCTGCGGATTATTTACGCCCTGCACCTTCGAGGCCTTGCACGAGAAGTGCTTCGCTCGCTGATAGTGACGGCGTTCGGGCTCTTGCTGGCTGAAGCGATTAGACGCTGGGCTCCCCTCACGGTGCAGGGAGCGGTGTACCTCGGAATCGTGACACTGGGAGCAGCGGTGTCAGCTGCGGTGACCGGTGCGATCCGCTTGGCTGGGCGCAAGTCAGCCCAACAGTGGTTCGTGTTGGGGCTGCTAGGTGGCCTCGTTGGACTGATGCTAAGGTGAAGCGCGGTATCGTGATTTCGTGGTTCCGGCTACTCCTGATTCAGGCTTCGTGGAGTTACAGCCGGATGATTGGGGTTGGCGTAGCGTTCTCCAGTGAGCCCCTGTTGCGGGACCTGCCGGGCGGGGTACAGGGGCAGCGATACCGGAAAGCACTGGTCCGGTCAGCCAGCTACTTCAACGGTCACCCGTACCTCATCGGGTTGGCTGTGGGGGCGCTTGCCCGGACTGAACATGAGGGAGTGCCTCCCGAGCAGATCGGACGCCTCCGGTCCGCCCTTGCGGGCCCGCTCGGGTCGGTGGGTGACAAGATGGTCTGGACAGGTACTCTTCCGAGCGCTTCGGCAGTCGGACTTGTACTGGCAGTCACGCTCTCGCCAATGGTGGGAGTGGTTGGGTTCCTGATCTTGCACAACATAGTAAACATCGGTCTGCGGGTCTGGGCCTTGTCCGCCGGCTGGCGGGGAGGCATGCAAGTGGCCAAGTTCCTGGGAGGTGCTGCGATCAAGCTGTGTCTGAAGGTGGCGGGACCAATGGCCGCATGTGCTGTCGGCCTGGCGCTACCACTGGCGGGTGCTTGGCTTGCCAGGGGCCTCGATATGAAGGCTCTGTTGGGTGTTGGGATTGTCGCCACAGTAGGGATCGTGTTTGCCAGGTCACTCTGGCCTACGCTGGGAGGGCTACGGTTTGGACTCGGGGGAGTTGCACTGGCGGTACTGGCGGGTTGGCTGTGAACTACGGGGAACGGTTGGTGACCGTCGAGAACAGGCTCGGCCTGCACGCACGTCCTGCGGCTGAATTGGTGAAGTTGGCGGCCAAGTTCGAGTCGGAGATAACGATTTCCAAGGATGAGATGGCAGTGAACGGCAAGTCCATTCTTGGGGTGATGACGCTGGCAGCTGAGTGTGGCAGCGTACTACTCCTGAAGGCGGAGGGGGCGGATGCGGAACGGGCAGTGGAAGAGCTAGCGAAGTTGCTGGCCCACAACTACCAAGAGGAATGAAGCAAGAGAGACTCATCAAGGGCATAGCAGTCTCACCAGGGATTGCGGTTGGGCCCGTCTATGTCATGCGCACCGAGTTGCCGGAGATCACGCACAGGGTGATCTCGCGGGACGAAGTCGTCGCCGAAGCTGACCGGCTCTATCGAGCCGTGGTGGAAGTGCGCCAGGAACTCGAGTCGCTCATGAGACACACGGAAGATCGTGCCGGTATCGAGGAGGCGAAGATCTTCAGCGCTCAAATCGCAATGCTCGAAGATCAGGAGTTCCTCCGTGCGGTGGAGAGTCTGGTGCGCGACAATCTGCTGACAGCGGAGCGGGCCTTCGAATTCGAGGCACTGGAACTCAGGGAGACGTGGGGCCAATCCTCAAGTGCAACTCTCCAGCAGCGGGTAGCGGACCTCTCCGGCATCCAGACACGGGTGCTCCACCGTCTGCTGGGGCAGTCTCTGGATGACGTGCTGCACGAAGCGGGTGATCGTCCGGCCATCGTGCTGGCACGGGATCTCACTCCGGGCCTGACGGTCCAGCTCGAGCAGGGCTCAGTCATAGGCCTGGCCAGCGAAAAGGGTGCGCGCACATCGCACGCTGCTATCCTGGCTCGCAGCATGGGGCTCCCGTGCGTCATGGGCTTGGTTGGAGGCATCGATCGAATCAGGTCCGGCGTAACTGCGCTACTGGATGGTACGCGGGGCACGGTGCTGATCGATCCCACGGATATTGAGATTGCGGATGCTTACGAACGTGAGGGACTGCGACTCGAGTTAGGCCGAGAACTTGAGTCCATCCTCGGCCAACCTGCGGTGACCAGCGACGGTACCGCAGTGGCGCTGCGGGCGAACGTCGACCTGCCTGAAGAGGTGGAGGCAGCTGCCGAGCACGGTGCAGAAGGCGTAGGCCTCTTCAGAACAGAGTTCCTGGTCGTTGGGAGGACTGAGCTGCCGCGAGAGGACGAGCAGGCGGAGTTCTTCGAACGGATTGGGAGGAGGTTTGCGCCTTACCCAGTGGTCATTCGCAGCTACGATCTAGGGGGCGACAAATTCCCTGCTGCTTTCCGCGCAGCCCCGGAGTCTAATCCCTTCCTCGGGTGGAGGGCGATACGAGTCTGCCTCGATGAACCCGATGTCTTTCGGACCCAGATTCGAGCGATGCTGCGGGCCAGGGCTTCGTCTGACGTTCGACTCATGCTTCCCCTGATAAGCCAGGTGGAAGAACTCGTTCGGACTCGTGAGATGATGGCGTTGGCAGCGGAGGAGCTGGAGCGTGAGGGAATAGCGTTTGGGCCCGACCTGCCTCTGGGAGTGATGGTCGAGACCCCAGCGGCTGCCATGATGGTGGAGGAACTGGCGGTATACAGTGATTTTCTGAGCGTTGGGACCAACGATCTCACCCAATACACCCTCGCCGTGGACCGTGGCAATGCGAGGCTGGCGGACCGGTTCTCGCCGCTCCATCCGGCGGTGGTACGGTTGTTGAGGCGGGTTGTCGACTGCGCGCTCTGCCGTGGTAGGGATGTGAGTGTGTGTGGTGAAATGGCGTCGGAGCCGCTGAGTATCCTACTGCTTTTGGGCTTGGGATATCGGGTGCTGAGTTCGTCTCCGGGCGCTCTGCCACTGGTTCGGTGGCTGGTTCGTCAAGTAGATCTCGCAGCGGCGCAACGGGCGGCCGTCGCGGCCGTTGAGGCCGCCACGACCAAAGAGGTCATAGACATCCTCGCACAGACCATCGGCGAACACGTAGACCTCAACCTGCTCGACGCAGGCAGGCTGTCGGTAAGGTGATCGACAGCTAGATCCAAGTCTTCAAAGAGCTTAAGAGTCGAGATGAGTTCCAAACGACACCTGTTTTCGTCAGAATCGGTCACCGAAGGCCACCCCGACAAGATGGCAGATCAGATATCTGACAGCATCCTGGACGTGATCCTTGCCGAGGATCCCGACGCCCGCGTGGCATGTGAGACCTTGGTCACCACCGGTGTCGTTGTCATCGCCGGCGAAATCACGACCCAGGCCCACTTTGAGCCACGCGGCATTGTCCGGGATCTCATCAAGGATATCGGGTACACGAACGCTTCGTACGGGTTCGATGCTGCAACCTGTGCAATTCTGACGTCACTCGGCACGCAATCGGGGGACATAGCTCTGGGAGTCGACACAGGTGGAGCTGGGGATCAGGGAATGATGTTCGGCTATGCCACCGACGAGACTCCGGAACTCATGCCCGTGCCTATCATGCTGGCGCACCGTCTTACCCAGCGCCTGGCGTACGTGCGTAAGTCGGGGCAACTGCCCTGGCTCCGACCGGATGGCAAGAGTCAAGTGGCGATTGAGTACGTGGACGAAAGACCCGTCGCGGTCAGGGCTGTGGTGCTGTCGACGCAGCACGCTGATGACGTGGCAAACACAGACATCCACGAGGGAGTCGCAGAGAAGGTCATCGCGCCCGTGCTGGCCGAATCAGACCTCGACGTCAGCGGCGTCGAGTTGCACATAAACCCAACGGGTCGGTTTGTGGTAGGTGGGCCACAAGGGGATGCTGGGTTGACCGGTCGCAAGATTATTGTTGATACCTACGGTGGTGCCGGCCGCCACGGAGGTGGGGCTTTCAGCGGCAAAGACCCCACCAAGGTCGATCGATCTGCAACCTATGGCGCCCGGTGGGTCGCCAAGAACCTGGTGGCCGCCGGCTTGGCCAAGCGCTGTGAGGTGCAGTTGGCATATGCCATTGGCGTGGCGGATCCGGTTTCTGTCATGGTGGAGACCTTCGGTACCGGAACTACCGCGGACGACGTGCTGCAACGGGCTGTCCGCGAAGTCTTCGACCTGACGCCCAATGGGATCATACGGGCTCTCGAGCTGAAGAAACCTATCTATCGTGTGACTGCTGCATACGGTCACTTCGGGAGGAAACCCGAGGATGCACGGGTCAACGGTGTGGCGGTGCGCCGTTTCACCTGGGAAAACCCGACACGCGCGGCGGATCTCAGAGAAGCTGTGCGAAACGCCAGTTGACGATTCACGCTATCTTTACGTCTGAACTCGAACTAGAACCGGTAGCATGAGGGACCATGACAAGTGTAGCGAGTGAGAAGCGGGCAGCGTCCGGCCGTAGCATCGACTACGAAGTCAGAGACCTGGGACTCGCCGAGTGGGGACGCGAGGAGATCCGTCTCGCGGAGCACGAGATGCCGGGTTTGATGATGCTGCGGGAACGCCACGCATCGCAACAGCCGCTGGCGGGAGCCAAGATCATGGGCAGTCTACACATGACCGTGCAGACCGCGGTGCTAATCGAGACGCTCAGGATCTTGGGGGCTGATGTCAGGTGGGTGAGTTGCAACATCTTTTCCACACAGGACCACGCAGCCGCGGCGGCGGTTGTGGGGCCCACCGGTACGGCGGAAAACCCGAGCGGTGCAGCGGTCTTTGCGTGGAAAGGTGAGACACTGGCAGAGTACTGGCGTTGTACCGCGCGTGCTCTCATGTGGCCTGACGGATCTGGACCAGATCTGATCGTCGATGACGGTGGGGATGCAACTCTGCTTGTTCACAAGGGCTGGGAATTTGAGAAGGCCGGCAGAGTGCCGGACTTCGATCCAGATGTTGAGCCAGAGGAGTGGGGTGTCATTCTCGATACCCTCAGGGCCGAACAGATCAGCCGACCCGGCCGTTGGTCCAAGTGCTCCGAGGGTATTCGAGGTGTCAGCGAAGAAACCACAACTGGTGTGCACCGGCTGTATCAGATGGAACAGCAGGGGACTCTCCTATTCCCCGCCATCAACGTAAATGACTCTGTAACGAAGAGTAAATTCGACAACATCTACGGGTGTCGGCACTCTGTGCTTGACGGTCTCAATCGCGCGACAGACGTAATGTTGGGTGGGAAGGTAGCGGTCGTCTGTGGCTACGGTGAAGTCGGCAAGGGATGTGCGCAGGCATTGCGTGGCCAGGGCTGCCGAGTGATCGTCACGGAGATCGATCCCATTCTCGCTCTTCAGGCAGCAATGGAAGGGTATGAGGTCAAGACGGTAGATGACATGATAGAGTCTGCAGATATCTTCATCACTGCGACCGGCAACTTCAACGTGATTACCGCCTCACACATGGCTCAGATGAAGAACAAGGCCGTCGTTGGCAACATCGGCCATTTCGACAACGAAATCGACATGGCGGGCTTGCAGAAGCTGCCCGGCGTTCGGAAAGTCAACATAAAGCCACAGTACGATGAGTGGGTTTTCCCCGACGGCCACAGCATACTTGTCCTAGCTGAGGGTCGCCTACTGAATCTGGGTTGTGCGACGGGACATCCAAGTTTTGTGATGTCTGCGTCCTTCACCAATCAGGTGTTGGCACAGCTCGAACTGTGGTTGAGGACGTCCAAGTATGACAAAAGAGTGTACAGGCTACCGATGACGCTGGACGAAGAGGTGGCGCGGTTGCATTTGGGCCACCTCGGCGTGAGACTGACTCGGCTCACGGAGGAACAGGCCGATTACATCGGGGTTCCAGTGGAAGGACCCTATAAGCCTGATCATTACCGCTACTAGACGAACCTTTCCGGACGGTTCCACGTCCGTCCGAGCTTGGTAGAACGGCCGGCCAGCATGGTGGAAGTAAGAGTTGCGCACCTCGGACTAGACCGCTCAACGAATACCCCTGTGGTGATTCTGCAGGAGAAGGGTGGTGAGCGTGTACTTCCCATCTGGATCGGTCCGGCCGAAGCTAGCGCAATAGCGATGGAATTGGCTGGCGTGAAGTTTTCGCGGCCATTGACCCACGATCTCGTCAAACAGGTGATAGTGGGTCTGGGTGGGGAATTGAATCGTGTGATCATCACACGCGTAGAAGAGAACACTTACTATGCGGAGCTGCATATCCACCGCAACAATCACGTGGTCCAAGTTGACGCACGACCGTCGGACAGCATCGCGGTAGCCTTGAGGCTAGATGCTCCGATCTTCACCGAAGAAGGCTTGCTTGAACTGACTTCGATTGACACTGTCGAATCAAGTTCGGCCGAACCAGGGACTCTCGATGCCGACTCACTCAAGTCCTATCTTGAAAAGCTGGATCCGGAAGATTTCGGCAAGTTCACTCCCTAGTCGGTTACTAGTTGCCGCGCTAGCCCTGAGCCTTCCCTCACCAGGACTGGCTCAGGGCTTTCGCGTTACCGGCCGAGTGATGCGCCTTGCGGAGGGCGATTCCGTACCGCTGGTGGCCAGCCAAGTCGTGTTACACGGGGTCACGGTAGCGCAGGGACAGCCCCTAGATTCAACTGTCACGAGGTGGGACGGTCGCTACGACATCAGCGTTGCTACTCTCGATACCGCGGCGAGCTACCTGGTAAGCGTCGAGCACGGGGGAGTTGGGTATTTCTCGCAGCCCTTCCGTCCAATCCCGCGGTCAACCGACACAATCGCAACGCTAGTCGTCTACGACACTTCCTACGGTGAACCGCAGATTCTGCTGAGCGACCGGAACATGATCGTGCAGTCGGCTCGCCGAGATGGCACAAGGCGAGTGATTGAGCTTCTCCAGATCAGCAACCTTGGATCACTCACCAGGATTACTGATGATACGAGCAATCCGGTTTGGCAGGCAGCGCTTCCGTCCCAAGCGATTGAGTTCGAGGTTGGTGATGCGGACGTCAGTCCGCAGGCGATATACCGTCGTGGTGACCACATTGCGGTGGCAGCACCCGTACCACCGGGGTTGAAGCAGATCCTCGTGAGCTACCTGCTTCCAGCTGGTGTCGAGGAAATATCGTTCGCTGCCGACAACCACATAGATCGGCTCAATGTCCTGCTTGAAGAAGGTGAGGCCATGGTCGCGGGGCCGGCCTTCAGGTTCATCGGACTCGACTCGTTGGGAGAATCTTCGTTCAATCGGTACGCTGCAGGAGGGGTCGAGCCCGGTACCGTGGTCACCCTGAGTCTTCCGGGACCTCCCCGTGCGCCACAGATGCTGTCGGGGGCCGTCGTGCTTCTGACTACGGCCGCATTGGTGGCCGCTTTCTGGTGGTGGATGCGCAAGCGTCACACCCCGGCAGCGGCCCGTGTGGTATCCGACGACCTTGCCAAACAGATTGCGGAGTTGGATCGCGCCTTCGAGAACAAGGGTGTCGATGTGACCGCCGAAGAGCGTGCTATGTACGAGCAACGCCGGGCCGAACTCAAGGCACGCCTGACCGACATGCTGGCGGCAAACCGGGGCAAGGGGTAAGTTCAGTGCTGGTCGACCTGGGCGTCAGCCCTGGTCAGCGGGTGTGAGGAGACCTGACGGTCACCTGACGTTCCCGTTTCGTTGCGAGCGCGGTGTACGGAAGCCGGTGTGAATCCGGCGCGGCCCCGCCACTGTAAGGGGTGAATCCGTCGGCTCATGCGCCACTGGGCAACCGGGAAGGCGAGCCGACTCCCCAGAGCCAGGAGACGTGCCTGCTCGCGCCACCAACAAAATCCCTCGTGGGGGGGGATGGTGGAGCGTGTACTCACTTCCCAGCGAGACGTCCGCTCACATCCTTCCCACCGTGGAGGAGTGAGCGTTGTTACTTCGTGGCTTCACGACCGCAGCGACACTGGCTGTCGTCGTCGCGTCCTGCGGCAGTCCGGAGACCCGAGGCGGCGAGCAAGTACTGGATGATGCAGGACGTCCGGTGGTCCTGCACACTCCAGCCGAAAGGATCATCTCGCTCGCACCGTCGCTCACCGAGTTGCTCTTTGCGCTCGGTGCTGCGGCGCAGATAGTGGGACGAACGGACTGGGCCGATTTCCCAGCAGAGGTGGTGGGGATACGCAGTGTGGGTGACGGGCTCAGTCCCAACGTCGAGATGATCGTCGCTAGCCAGCCCGATTTGGTCCTCTTCTATGCTTCGCCTTCCAACGACGTAGCCATCGCACAACTGGAGAGGGCCGGCGTTGCCACGGCGAGCCTGAAAACCGACGACCTCGCTGACTTCATGCGGGCGACTCGGCTCGTGGGTCGACTGAGCGGACACGAGGCACAGGCTGATTCCCTAGTATCATGGCTCGAGACTGAGATGTCGACGCTGTGGGAATCTCGGCAGCAGAGTGCCAGACGTTCGGTGCTCATCCTTGCTTGGGACAATCCACCGATCGCAGTCGGGGGTGGCAGCTTCCTGAGCGAGATCGTCGAACTTGCAGGGGCGAGGAATCTGTTCGCTGACACAGACCGTCCTTCGCTGACCGTGAGCATCGAGGCTGTAGCTGAGCGGAATCCCGATGTAGTGCTGGTCGCCTCCGATTCGGGACTGCCAGGGTGGGTGCAACGGCCTGAGTGGCAGTCGGTACCGGCGGTGCGGTACCGCAGGTTTGTCGTCGTGCAGGGCAGTGAATTCAGCCGACCCTCCTATCGGGCACCAGCGGCAGTACGCAGATTGCGCACCGCACTCGCTGAGCTGCAGCCGTGATGCGCTGGGCCGGCTTGATCGCGCTAGCGCTGGTTGCTCTCGCGATCGGGGTGGCGGTGGGTCCAGCAGATCTCTCGCCGTCGACCGCTTGGGGCGGATTGTTGGGAAGAGGCGACGCAACCGCCATCACAATCGTAAGAGACCTCAGGTTGCCTCGTGTCGTGCTTGCGTTTCTGGTTGGCGGTAGTCTCGCAGTCACGGGAGCCGTGCTTCAAGCTCTGGTACGCAACCCGCTTGCCGATCCATACCTACTCGGGCTCTCGGGTGGGGCTGGCCTGGGGGCTGTTGTCGCCATCTCGTTGCGGCTGGGTGGGGCGTGGACTGTACCACTCGCGGCTCTGGTTGGCGCCCTGTTGTCGATCGCTCTGGTATACCAGCTCGCGGTGGTGAGCGGTAGCGTTCTCGACACGCGTGTTCTGCTCCTCTCCGGTGTGGTGGTAGGTGCCTTCGCCGCATCCATAATGGGGGCGATCATGGCTGTCTCGACGGCACCCGAGGTTCGCAATGCGCTGCTTTGGTTGTTGGGGGGGTTCGACGCTGCGTCGTGGCGCGCATTGGGTGTTTTCGCAGCATACGCTGCCTTCCCGCTTGGTGTGATCTACCGGCAGAGCCGACCGCTGGACCTCATGTCGTTGGGTGAAGAACCGGCAGGCTTTCTCGGAGCGGACGTAGAACGTCTGAAGCGAGTCCTGTTCTTAGCGGCCTCGCTGCTAACGGCGGTTGCTGTTTCCGTTTCGGGTATCATTGGGTTCGTTGGGTTGGTAGTCCCGCACGCCACACGGATCCTCTGGGGCCACCTGCACCGGGCTTTGCTCCCAGCAGCCTTCCTGCTCGGCGGAGCCCTCCTCACCGCGGCAGATGCGCTAGCCCGGACGGCCTTCGCTCCTCTCACACTTCCTGTCGGTGTTGTCACGGCGCTGGTTGGGGTCCCCTTGTTCGTGGTGCTGGTGAGAAGATGGGCGAAGTGATCTTCGCGGCGGATCGAATCTCGTACCGGTATCCTGGTACCCCGAGTGTCTCCGCCGTCCACGACGTCAGTCTGTCGATTGATGCAGGCGAGTTGACCGGAATCGTGGGGCCCAATGGAAGTGGCAAGACGACGCTGCTACGCCTGCTGTTGGGCGTGCTCGTTCCCTGCAGAGGCGAGGTGACTGCGTTTGGCCGGCCAGCCTCCGGTTGGAAGCGGCGTGAGCTCGCCCGAATGATCGGTGTTGTCTCGCAGCGAGAAGAGCCGGCATTCCCGCTCAGAGTCAGGCAAGCCGTACTCTTCGGCAGATATCCCCACCTCGGACCTCTGGACGCACCGGGTGAGGCCGACAATGCCGCTGTTGACCGAGCCCTTGACCGATGCGACGTTCGCCACCTTGCTGATAGGTGGGTGGAGACGCTGTCAGGTGGAGAATGGCAGCGGGTGCGAATCGCTCGGGCGCTGGCGCAGGAGCCTCGCGCACTCGCCCTGGATGAGGCCACTGCGAATCTCGACGTGCGTCATGAGATGGAGTTGTTCGAACTGACTTCTCAGTTGGTCAACGAAGGTCGGTTTGCAGGAGTCCTTGTCACCCATCAAGTCAACCTCGCAGCGCGGTTTAGCGACCAGCTCGTCGTGATGGACCAGGGAACCGCATGCGCAATTGGCCGACCGAAAGAAGTGCTGACTAGAGACGTGCTGGAAAGGGTCTTTGATTGGCCAGTTACCATGACTGATTGGCGTGGATGGCCGCAGTTCATCCCTTTGAGGAAAGACGAGTCTGAACGGTGATATGTTGTGCGGAAACGAGTCGACTTTCGCGTGATGACCATACACGCTTTGAAAGCAGGCAAGGGTCTCCTCTCACAACCGATCGGGGGATACCTGACATGGCGGACGGCAAGAGAAGTCTACTGGGGTGGCGTGTGGCACTTCTCTCAGCAGCACTGCTGTCTGCGCTGAGTATTGCTCACCCGGTTCTTGAAGGCCAGGTACAACCGGACACAGCAGTGCTTGAGCCGGTTGTCGTGACAGCGACCAGGCTGGCGCTACCGCTCTCTGCGATCCCCGCTACGGTCTCAGTTCTCTACAGGGCTGAGTTGGATGCGAGGGGAGTTCGAACGATCGCACAGGCGCTCAGGAGCATACCGGGCCTCAGCGTTGTCGAGACGGGATCGTATGGCAGTGCGACATCGGTGTTCGTCCGGGGTGGGGAGAGCGACTACGTCAAGGTCCTGGTCGATGGTGTGCCGCTGAACAGTCCGGGGGGGAGCATTGACCTTGCTGACTTGACGATCGACAACGTTGAGCGAATCGAAGTAGTCCGCGGGGCTACAAGTGTCCTCTACGGGTCCGACGCTGTGGCGGGTGTGGTCCAGATCTTCACTCGCAGGGGGAAAGGACCACTCAAGCTCGGAGCAGGCGTGCGCGGGGGGACCTACGCGTCGCTCGTGTTAGATGGCAATCTCTCAGGCGCAACTCGTGCCATCCAATACGGTTTCGGTTTCTCCCGGTCCACTACGAAGGGCGTGTATGCGTTCAACAGCGACTATGAGAATGTGGTGCTGAGCGGATCAGTGTCGGCGCAGCCGGATAGGAGCACTGAAGCGGTACTGTCTGCCCGGTTCATTGATAGCGAGTTCCATTTCCCAACGGATGCATCGGGAGTGGTCGTGGATCGTAACTCGTTTCAGTCGCAGCAACGAGCCGTGGCCTCGATCGACATCGGCCGGTCGTTCGGTGACTGGATTGAAGGGAGGGTTCTACTCGCATTGAATCATGTGGACGCCGGGATAGACGACGGGCAGGATGACACATCGGACACGCTTGGCTTCTTTGCCTTCGACAGTGAGGCGGCGGTGGAGAGGAGGTCCGTCGACGTGAGGTCCAATGTTCACTTGCTCAAGATGGTTCTCACAGCTGGAGTACAGATAGAGAACCAGAGCGAACGGAGCACGAGTGAGTCCGTCGGACAGTATGGCCTCTTTGCCGATTCCATCAGTGTCGCACGCTCGAGCTGGGGGTACTACGCACAGGTCCAGACGGAAGCCATCGGAGGTGTGACTGTCAACACAGGAATACGACTGGACGACAGCAATACCTTCGGAACGTTTGTGACATACAGGGCGGGGGCGACGGCCGCCTTCGGGTCTGGCAGCCGGCTTCGCGGGTCGGTTGGCAAGGCGTTCAAGGAGCCGACCATATACGAGAATTTCGTGACGAGCCCCTTCGCCGTAGGTAATCCCAACCTCGAGCCGGAAAGGTCGAGATCTTGGGAACTGGGTGTCGAGCAGGCCCTGTTGTCTGGCCTTGTGAGACTGGCTGCCACCTACTTCAGTCAGCGGTTCGAAGGCCTGATACAGTACAACGCCTTGCCCGCTAATCCCGGTGAGCCCAACTACGTGAATGTGGCGGCAGCCAAGGCTACGGGTCTCGAACTGGAGGCTCGCACTCACTTGATGCCTCGAGTCGCGATCGGTGGTCGCTACAGCCTAGTGAATACGGAAGTCGCAGATGCCGGTCTAGATACCGGACCGGACGCGGGATTCGTGCAAGGAGAACGTCTGCTCCGCCGACCCACACACCAGTGGGGTCTGGATGCGTTGTTGAGGTATGGGGAGCGCGGATCCCTGGCGCTGAATATCGCCTATGTGGGGAGCAGGGAAGACCGTGACTTCTCTGTAATCCCGGCACGAAGGATCGAGTTGTCGGACTATCTCAAGATCGATGCCGCAGGCGAGTTCGCTGTGACAAGGAGCAGTGGATCGAGACCGAGCGTGACCTTGTCGGCTCGGCTCGAGAACGTCCTCAACGTCACTTATCAAGAGGTGGTTGGCTTCCCCGCCCGCGGTCGGACGGTCACGGTTGGAGTGCGCCTCGGAACCTGAGGCGCGGCGACCCGGCATCCCACCTTCCGCCATATCCTGTGGAATCTGGAGCTGTCGCACGGTCACTCTGTACCTATCTTTCGCACATGACTATCGTCGCTACGCCGGCCGTAGTACTGCACTCTTTCAAGTACAGCGAGTCCTCCAAGATCGTTCGCCTTGCGACGAGGGATCTGGGTGTGCAGAGTGCGATCGCCAAGGGAGCGTCCAGGGTCAAGAGCAAGTTCGGGGCTAGGCTCCAAATGCTGAGCGAAGGGGTGGCCCAACTCCACGTGAGATCGAACCGTGACCTGCAGACGCTAGCCGAGTTTGACGTCACGAAGCAGCGTCCGGAATTGACGAAGGACCTCGCTCGGTACGCCGCGGCAGCTGCTTTGGGGGAGCTCGTATTGAGAGTTGCACCGGCCGAAGCAAATGCTCAGATCTACGATTGTCTCGTCAGTGAATTGGATCATCTGGCGACTGCAGCCGATGAGCGGGTCAACGCTGTGGGGCTTGCTGCCATGTGGCATGCGGTGAGCGTCCTCGGCTTTGCCCCGGCAATGCACGATTGCGCCAGGGATGGCCGTCGCGTCCCCTCTGGGATGGCAACGTTTTCAATTGTGGACGGCGGCTTTCTCTGTGCCTCGTGTGCCGCAGACTCACACGGACCCACATTGCACTCAGAGGATCGGGCGGCACTGGAGAGGCTAATCCAGGGTGACATAGAGTCACTACCGCCGATTCCACCCCGACACGCTGCGGCACACCGGCGACTAGTAGCTCGGTTCGTTCAGCGTCACCTCAGCGAGGACCAACAGCTCAATGCACTCACGTTTTGGGAGACCTTGCCGTGGAACGACACGTCGTAGTTGGGACCGCTGGGCATGTCGATCACGGGAAGACCGCGTTGGTGAAGGCTCTCACGGGTATCGATACTGACCGCTGGGAAGAGGAAAAGCGGCGCGGCATAACAATCGATCTTGGCTTCGCGGTTCTGAATTTGGGATGTGGGCTGACGGCTAGCATTATCGACGTGCCGGGGCACGAGGATTTTGTCCGGAATATGGTGGCCGGCGCGACCGGGATAGACCTGGCTTTGCTGGTAGTCGCGGCGGACGAAGGTGTGATGCCGCAGACTTCGGAACACCTCGCCATCCTGGAGTTTCTAGGGGTCAAGGCCGGCGTAGTGGCTATCACCAAGTGTGATCTGACTGACGGTGAATGGCTGGACTTGGTGAAGGAAGATCTGGCTGAACGGCTCACCGGATCTACCGTGGCTTGGCAGAGTATCGTTGTGTGCTCCGTGATCGATGGCCGTGGTGTCGCTGAGTTGCGAGACGCTTTGTCGTCCGCCGCGAGATCGATCGCTGTCCGATCCCAGGAGGATCTGTTTCGGCTACCCGT
>Ga0209536_100009722_pt1 | contig 14272 bp, 11 predicted proteins | sample DeeMarSeWOR28_12_FD_187461 | JGI IMG/M metagenome (GOLD analysis project Ga0209536, IMG submission 187461) | Marine sediment microbial communities from White Oak River estuary, North Carolina - WOR-2-8_12 (SPAdes) (version 2) | ecosystem: Environmental > Aquatic > Marine > Intertidal zone >...
CCGGCAGAACCGCCCGGTCTCGCATAGCGATCAAACAAGAGAATAGCCAGCATCCCCAGAACTACGAGGGACGCGCTTATGCTAAGGACGATCTTGGTCTGAAGCCGCATCCTCTTCGGCGCTTCCATCGAGAACCTGTACCGCTCGTTGAACCACTTCTTGAAGAAACGTTTGACTCGATCGGACACGATGTTGACCAGGTCGTAGAGCACGCTGAAACCGAGCCCGCCCAGGATTATCAAAGGACAGATCACACCGTACACCTGCCAGCTCCGGTTATACGCGATGAAACTGTCGCTGCGCAGACTGAAACCCGCATTGCAGAAGGCGCTAACCGAATGAAACACGCTGAAGAACCACTTGCTCTGATTTTCGCCCGACCACATGCCGAACAGACCAATGGCGCCGACGGCCTCGATGATAATCGTACCGACAAAGATGAAGGCAATCATGTTGCCGATCCTGCTCAGCGTCCGGGCACTAAGAAGATCCTGCATAGCCACCGATTCGCGCACGCTCAGCGCCTGGCCCAGGAGTAGAGCAAAGACCGCCCCGAATACCACTATCCCCAGTCCGCCGAGCTGAATAAGCGTCAGGATGATTGTCTGTCCGATCGGGCTGAAATCCTCGCCCGTATTCTTGACGATCAGGCCGGTAACACACGTCGCGCTGGTCGCTGTAAACAGTGCATCTACAAGACTGAGGCTGTTCTTTCCCTGGGCAGATGCCGTCGGCAGAATCAGCAATCCGGCGCCGGAGATTATCAGCACAAGAAAACTGGCGATGAGAGTTCGCGTGGGATTCTTGCCCGACGCCGCCAGGTTCACACTGGTCTTGCAGAGCTTTGCGATGACCTGCAAAACGAGATAGATGCCCACTGCAAAATGGCGAACCACCGCCGTTTCGGCGCTGGCCGGGTCAAACCAGTAGAAGGATCCGAATGCTGCTACTGCAAGCCCGAGCAAGAGGGGAACCTCGAACCAGTTCGCCCGCCAGAATTCGGCTTTCGAGACGGCATTGAACAGCCGGATTATCTTCTCGGCAGTGAATGCACAGAGTAAGGCGACATGAACACTGAACAAGATCCAGGCCGGCAGCAGCGGCTTGTGGAAACCGAAGAGCAGAACCAGAGACGCCACAACCAGCACCGCCATCAAGGCATTGGCACCGACCAGGGCCCTCTCCAATCGCTTGTTTTTGCAGCTTACTTGCATAAATCAATTTTCGACCGCCGGACTTAGGCCGATGATTGTAAGGGCAAAACCCTAGATCGCAAATCGAAAACTGCAAAATTCTTCAGGCGACATCGGCTAATCCGAGCGCGTCGCCAAACTTGGCCAACAGCGCCCGGCGGATATTCTTGTGCTCGGCCTTGACCAGCATCGGATCCTGTGAGACCAGCTCGAACGCATTTCTTCGGGCTGCGACCAGCAGATCGAAATCGTCCACGATGTTTGCAATCTTCAGATCGGGCAGGCCGTGCTGACGCGTGCTGAACATCTCCCCGGGCCCCCGCAACCTCAAATCGTGTTCGGCTATCTCAAAACCGTCATTGCTTCGGGTCATTATCTCCAGCCTGCTGGCAGCCGTCTCACTCTCGGTTTCGGCGAACAGCAGACAGTACGATTTTGCCTGCGATCTTCCGACGCGCCCCCGCAGCTGATGCAACTGCGCCAGCCCAAATCTATCGGCACCTTCTACGACCATTATCGTTGCGTTCGGAACGTCGATACCCACTTCCACAACGACAGTCGATACGAGCACGTTGATTCTGCCCCTTCGAAATTGCGAGGCGATCTGTTGTTTTCTCGCCGAAGGCATCTGCCCGTGAAGCAGTTCAACGGAGAAATCCGGAAAGACCTTCTCGGAAAGATATTTCCACCCATCTCTCGCGGCCTCGACGTCACCGGCCTGCTCGAGGGCGGTGATCCGGGGATACACAAAATACGCTTGCTTGCCCGCCTTGAGCCGTTCGCGGATGAACCCGTATGCCTTCTGTCGATGGCAGCGGTCGACCCAGCGCGTGACAACGGCGCCTCTGCCCGGTGGCGAGTGCTTGATGATAGAAACGTCCAAATCTCCGAAAGCGGTCATCGCCAGCGTTCGCGGAATGGGCGTAGCGGTCATAACAAGGCAATGCGGCGTGGCGTCTTTGCGCAACTGTGCTCGCTGGTGGACTCCGAATTTGTGCTGCTCGTCAATTACAACCAGCCCGAGATTCTGAAATTCTATGTCAGCCTGCAACAGCGCAACGGTTCCGACAACGATATCGATCGCACCGGATTTTGTTTTGTCCAGGACTTCGCTCCTGTTCTGTCCAGCCAGGCCACCCGTTATCAGTATCCTCTCAACGTTACTGTTTTTGAGATATCTTTCGATGCTCAGAAAATGCTGACCGGCCAGGATCTCCGTCGGCGCCATGATCGCCACTTGCATCTTGTTGGCGACAGCCAGCAAAGCGGCGTACAACGCCACGACCGTCTTGCCCGAGCCGACGTCACCCTGCAACAGGCGATTCATCGGCTGCGATCTGCCCATATCAGCGGAAATCTCGGCAATACATTCGTTCTGGTCCTCGGTGAGCAGAAACGGAAACCGCCTTCTTATTCTGCTGTCGATTTCGTCGGTGCACGGACACTCGGCAGCCACGGAGAAATGTTGAACTTTGTGCCGGCGAAGAGCCAGCCCCAACTGCATCAGAAACAGCTCGTCATATTTCAGTCTGCGCTTTGCCTGGGCCAGTTTCTTCTCATCGGGCGGCATGTGTATCCAGGCAAACGCCTCCTTTCGGCTGATAAGATTGGCCTGTTTGAGAAATGGCTTGTCATAGAATTCCGGCACAAGCTGATCGGCCGCCTCGCGCACACGACCGATTATCTTCTTGATCTGGCCGCTGCTCAATCCTTTACAGGCCGGATAAACTCCGCCGCTGAAATGCTCGGGCGACTTCTCATGTTCGGCCTCCAGCACGAGAAACTTCGGATTCGTCAACTGAAGCTGATGTTTGTACTGCGTCACCTTGCCCGAGACCATGATTATCTGGCCCGGTTCCAACTGATCTCGAAGAAACCCGCCGTGAAACCAGAGAATTCTGCACACACCCGTCTGGTCACTGATCAAAGCTTCGAACATAGGGTGCCTGCGATAGCTCTGATAATCGGTCGACTCGATCATGCCGATAATGGTGACTTTCTCATTGGGCTGCAGCCGCCCTATTTTCGTCGGCGCCGGCAGGAAGTTCCAGTCGCGCGGAAAATATTCCAGCAAATCCCCTACGGTCTCGACCCCCAACCGGGCGAAGGTCCTGGCCCTCGCCGGCCCGACGCCTTTGACGTACTGGACCGGTGTCGACAAATCAAACCCCGGTTGCGATCTCTCATTTACCTCTGTCATCACCGCTTCCTTGCGTCACTGCTGGAAACCGTGTTTGCCAACCAACTTGACAAACCGAACGTCACAGATGGTTTTCTCATCGAGTTCGCCCGCCTTCTTTTCGCATCTCACCAGTCGCTGCGAACCACCGTGGCCCACAGGGACCACCGCAAAGCCGGCCTCGACGAGCTGTCTGACCAACGGCATGGGAATGCGCGGCACGGCGGCGGTAACCATGATCCTGTCGAAACATCCCGACGGCGGTAATTTCGACGCCGGCCACCCGCAGCTTCCGTCGCCAACATGGAACTCGACGTTGCTGATGTCCAATTTGCGCAGAACCGCCTGCGCCGACGCGGCCAGCTCGCCGAATCTCTCTATCGTATAGACCTTCTTTGCCAGCTTGCTCAGGACGGCCGTCTGAAATCCACTGCCCGTACCTATCTCCAGAACCTCGCACTCGGGATCAACATGCAGCTCCTGAGTCATAAGCGCCACGATATACGGCTGAGAAATCGTCTGCCCCATCCCGATGGGCAGCGGACCGTCGGAGTAAGCCTGCGACCGATACGAGCCCGTCACAAATTCCTCCCGCGGAACCTCAGCCATTGCAGCCAATACGCGCCGATCGTTTATATCACGGCCGGCCAGATCCCAGTCGAGCATCCGCTGGCGGTTGCTTCGAAAGCTATCTTTCTTCTCGTGTCCGCACATGGCTGCAATAGTCTCTCTTTCGCCAGGGTTTGGCAAACCTTTTCTGATCCTTCCATTCGGTGGCATCCGATCAAAACAGAAGCTTGGCCGCTGCGGCGACCGCCAATATCTGAACAACAGTGGAAAACGCCTTTTGCGGGATTCGCTTCAGAAAGAATATGCCCGCAGCAGCCCCGACTGCAATAAATGGCAGCATCATCAGGTTTAGTTTGACTGATTCAGCCGTCATTTGGTTCAGGCTTGCCATCAGCGGCACTTTGAGCCAGTTGACGACAAAGAAAAACCACGCCGAGGTTCCTACGAACTCCATCTTCGGCAGCCGCATGGCAAGCAGGTAGATAACCATCACGGGCCCGGCGGCATTGGCCATCATGGTTGTGACGCCGGCCATAAATCCAAGTGCTATGGCAAACCACCATTTGCCCGGAACAGGCGCATCTTCGTCCTTTGTCCTGGCTCGCCAGTAGTTTATGCCCAGCATCACGAGCACAATTACTCCTATAATTTGTCTTAGCTGGTGATCGTCGAGGTGCCCCATACTGAAGTACCCTGCAATGATGCCTGCAAAGGCTGGTGGAAGCAGACGGATCACATGGCCCCAATTGGCGTTGTGTCTGTGGTAAGTGATTGCGAACACGTCCGCGAGGATCAGAATCCCGAGCAGCATTCCCGGCGACTTATCGAAGAAAAGCGCCATCAGAGGCACGGGCAGAATCCCGAGCCCGGGCACGCCGGTCTTGGCGATTCCCACCATCAGTGCACACAAAGCAACCACAATCCAACCTGCTAAGTCAATATCCAAAGCAATCCACCCCTTCTGAGAGTCCTGTAACTGTCTGCTCCGAATCCTCGGAATCCGCAATCTATCGGTTTTAAGCTTGCTTTGCAATTGACAATTGGCAAGCGATGGCTGAAAATAGTAATACACTGGTCCTGATTGAAAATTCCCGTTCTTGCGCGGGCAAGCGGTTTTACAATAACAGGTTGTGGTTTAGCTCGCGGGAATTTACTACCCTGAAGGGTATAACAGCCGCAGGCAAGGGGCAGAACAGCCAATGTTTAAAGGAGACCAAGAAATGAACACCCGAAAGCTTCTCTTTTACATGCTGGCGGCTCTCTTGGGGGGGTGCGTGCCTGTCATATCGCTTCACCCGCTTTACACCAAGGAAGACGTGGTATTCGACAAGAAGCTGCTTGGCACCTGGGTAGACGATCCGAACGAACCGGAAACCACCTGGCAATTTAAGTCCATTGACAAGCCTGAGAATGCATACAAATTGATTTTCACCGACGAGGACGGCTTGAAAGGTTCCTTTGTCGCCCATCTGGTGAAGTTGCAGGACAAGCTCTTTTTGGACGTTTACCCGAGTGACCTGCCGTGGGAGCCGCAAGATCCGAACGAGGTTGAGTGGCCCCACAACATCTACTTCTTGATACCGGCTCACGCGTTTATGAGGATAGACTCCGCAGGACCAAGGTTGAAGATGCGATTGATGTTGGAGAGCCAATTGAAAGAGCTGTTAGAGGAAGACCCGGATGCAATAGAACGGGTGGTCATCGAGGACAGACTTATCCTGACGGCATCTACGAAGAAACTTCAGGCATTCGTCCTCAAATACGCCGACAGCGATAAGGTGTTCACCGGCGAAATCGTTCTGGAGCGCAAGGATTAACAGTGGGACGTACTGACCAATATCATGAGCGATAAACTGGAATTCAGACGGTATCTTGTCGACATTGACTCTATCTCTTCATCTCAGCTCTTTACCGATTGCCTGGTAATAGGGGCCGGAATTGCCGGTCTTCGCGCCGCCCTCGAAACAGCCGAGCATCGCAATGTGATCGTTGTCTGCAAGGGCGGCGTGAAAGACTGTAACACTTTCAAGGCCCAGGGCGGGATCGCCTCTGCGATTGACGAGACAGATTCGTTCGAAGCACACACAGCCGATACGCTCAAGACCGGCTGCGGGATGTGTGACAAAGAGGTTGTCGAGCTTGTCGTTCGCCAGGGCCCGGAATTGATAGAGCAACTGCTCGGCTGGGATACCGAGTTCGATCTGTCCGGCAGCCATATCGCCACCACTCTCGAAGGCGGCCACAGCCATCCGCGTGTCGCTCACGCTCACGGCGACGAAACCGGCAGGATAATTGCCGAAGCACTGATAGAAAAAGTCAGGCAGAACTCGAAAATAAGGATTTTGGAGAACTTCTTCGCCATCGACTTGCTCACGAGCAACCGGAACAAGTGCATGGGAATCATCGGCCGCAACAGTCGGGGCGAGTCGCAGATAATCTGGGCCGCCAGAACGATCCTGGCATCCGGAGGGGCCGGCCGGCTCTATCGTGAAACTACGAACCCCGAAGTTGCGACCGGCGACGGCATTGCCATGGCGTACCGAGCCGGGGCGGTGCTGAGAGATTTGGAATTCGTACAGTTTCATCCGACGACGCTCTATATCGCCGGCGCGACAAGGGCCCTGATCACCGAGACCCTCCGAGGCGAAGGTGCCGTCCTTGTGGACAACAAAGGCCGGCAGTTCATGAAGGACTACGACGAAGCCGCCGAGCTTGCGCCGCGCGACGTCGTGAGTCGAGCGATTTTGTCCCAGATGCGAAAGACCGAGTCAACAAACGTATACCTCGATGTCAGGCACTTCGACAAGGCGTACTTCGCGAAAAGATTCCCCTTCATTAGCGAGCTTCTCGAAAGCTTCGACATTAACATCACCAAGGACCTGATACCGGTGCGGCCGAGCGCGCATTACATGATCGGCGGGGTAAAGACCGACAGTTCTGGCAGGACGACTATCGAGAATCTCTACGCCTGCGGCGAGGCAGCTTCCACGGGTCTGCACGGGGCGAACCGACTCGGCAGCAACTCGCTGCTCGAAGGATTGGTTTTCGGCAAAATGGCCGGCCAAGCCGTTTCCCAAGGCACAAAGTCAACGGCTGCTCATCTCAAGCACCCCCTGGTAAAATACCGAATCCCACATTCGGACCGCACGCGTCTGGATGCCGACGACGTGAGAAACTCGCTTCGAGCCCTGATGTGGCGAAACGTCGGCATCACCCGATCGGCTCGGCCGCTCGCCGAAGCACAAGAGATTATCCGGTTTTGGCAAAGGTACGTAATGGACAAGGTCTTCGATTCGCCCGGCGGCTGGGAATGTCAAAACATGCTTACCGTTTCCCTGCTGATTGCCGAATCGGCCCAGAAGCGCCGGGAAAGCCGGGGCGTCCACTTCAGAAGAGATTTCCCCGACACCGACGACGAGAACTTCAGTGAACATATCGAAATATCAGAGAATCCCCACAGCGGTTGAGACCTGCCGCACAAAGCGGAAAATACCACGAACTTCTGGCAAAATGGCCAACCATTCGCTACAATAGTCTTGAGCCGACCGGCCAATACTCATTTATCATTAATATTGTCATACCTGCGAAAGCAGGGACGCTAAGCATTCGAAAAGAGTGGGTCGGGCGGTCGCCGGTTCGCTTTGTGCGGGCCGGAGGAAAGTCCGAGCAGGACAGGGCAACGGTGGTGGCTAACGGCCACCCGGGGCGACCCGCGGGAAAGTGCCACAGAAAATACACAGCCGATGGTTCCGACTAGTCGGTTCACAGGCAATGGTGAAATGGTGCGGCAAGAGCGCACCGCGGCGTTGGTGACAGCGCCGGCAGGGCAAACCCCACCGCCTGCAAGACCAAGCAGCTGGTTACTCGGCCCGAGTGCGGTCGGTCTGCCTTCGGTGGATCGACTCGGCCAGCGGGTAGGTCGCTTGCCGATGAGGCAGAGCCGACTGGCAACAGTCGGTCAAGATAAATGGCCGCCGTCCGCCGTTACCGGTGGGACACAGGACTCGGCTTAAAGACCCACTCTTTTCGAATGCTTAGCGTCCCTGCTTTCGCAGGTATGACAATATTAATGATAAATGATTACTGTTCGCGCGGCGCGAAAACTCCGAAGAGGATTTTGACCGCAGCGGTGTCACCGCCGGCAACCATCCGGACCGTCCCCTTGTCGAACGTGATGTGATCGAACTCGAAACCGTCCGGCTGGCTCAGGGCCGCCACCACCGCGGGCGAGCTGTCAACTCTGCGCAGGATCATCTCGAACGTCTGATTCATAAGCAACCCGCAGACATTGAGCGTATTGTCGTTTTGCCCTGTCGCGCCGGCACCAAGCTCATTCAAGTCCTTGCGGAGGCTCTCCCGGATGTACTTGAGTACAGCGATCTGCCTTTCGCTGTCATCTGCGTATGATTTCTCGATTATCTCATTAGGCAACACCATCGCGCAATCAAACCGCAACCCCCGCCTGGACTTGCCCCGCAGAGTCGGACCCGTATCGTCGGCCACGAAGAAGTACTTGCGGATCACGTTCAGCCTGAACTCGTGGAATGCAACCATATTAAACCATATTCGCCGACCGTCTTCACTCTGCGCCGAAGAAGCAACAACACTGTCGCTCTGACTGAGCAGTTCGGCTCCCATAAAATGCGGCGCAAGCTCACCCTGCGACCTTTGAATCTTGCCAAGCACATCGAGAGTAAGGCTCGTCTTCAAGTTCGCTCCGTCGTAAGGCGAAGAGAGCATCTGTTCAAAAGAAAGGTTCTTCGCCCCGGCCTGTGAAAACCAGGCCGAGCACCCCCATGCCCACATGCTCAGTACGGCAAGGCAGCACAAGAAAACGACCGATTGGCGATTCAATATCTTCACAATCTGAGCAGAACATCGGCAAGCAGCAACCACAAATTGACCCGCCCTTGTCCGCCGCATGGGATTTTCCCTTAAATCGCGTTGAAAGTAGGATGGGCAACTCGTTTGCCCATGCTGTCAACATAATGCGACCCGAACCGCATGGGCAGGAAACCTGCCCATCCTACGTATTCGAAAGCCTATACCTCTTTCGAATCAATCCATTTCATCATCTTGCGAAGTTTCTTTCCGACAGTCTCCAACTGGCAGTCGTGGTCCTTTTCGTACAGCGCGTCGAAGTTCTTGTGTCCCGACTTGTACTCTTGAACCCATTCTTTCGCGAACTCGCCCGACGTGACCTCGGCCAGTATCTTCTTCATCTCGGCCTTGGTCTTATCGGTAATGATCCTCGGTCCACGGGTCAGATCGCCGTACTCGGCGGTATTGGATACGCTGTACCTCATGTAGTTTATTCCACCCTGATACATCAGGTCCACGATCAGCTTGACCTCGTGCATGCACTCGAAATACGCAATCTCAGGTTGATAACCCGCTTCGACCAGTGTCTCGAAACCGGCCTTGATCAAGGCCGTAAGGCCGCCGCACAGAACCACCTGCTCGCCGAAAAGGTCCGTCTCGGTCTCTTCCTTATACGTCGTCTCGATGATCCCCGCCCTGGCGCCGCCGATTCCATTGGCCCATGCCAGAGCGATCTGCTTGGCATCGCCTGTGGCGTCCTGCTCTACGGCGATAAGACAAGGCACCCCGCCGCCCTTCTCGAACTCGCTGCGAACCAGATGTCCCGGCCCCTTGGGAGCGATCATCACGACATTGATATCTTTGGGCGGCTCGATGTACTTAAAGTGAATATTGAACCCGTGGCAAAAGCCCAGCGTCTGGCCCGCCGCAAGGTTGGGCGCAATCTGATCGGCGTAGACTTTCGCCTGAATCTCATCGGGAAGTGTCACAATAATCAGCGCAGCCCCCTCACAGGCCTGCTTGATGTCGGTCGGCGACAGACCGTGCTCGACTGCGAGCTTATAATTGTCGGTCCCCTCTAATTCGGCCACTGCAACCTCTATACCGCTATCGCGCAGATTCAGGCTGTGTGCGTGGCCCTGGCTGCCGTAGCCGATAACCGCCACCTTCTTGCCCTTCAACGCGTCGATCGGAGCATCTTCTTTGTAATAAATCGTCACTGCCATAACTTTATTCTCCTTATCTGTCCTACAGAATCAATCAATCACCAAATTTCCAATCTTCGCGGTATGTTAATCCGGGACCACCCCCAAAGCAAGCAATTTATGGATGGGCCAGCCGAATTGCAGCCGCAGCCAGCCACTGCAGCTGGTGCCAACTGCGGCCAAGCTCACCCATACAACAAATCAAGGCTCATGAGCAAGCATCAGCAGCGGCGCTCTTCGTTGGCGAGACAGATTCGGGCGTTTCTTTTGAGGCCTTCGAGGCCTACACGCTTGATCGGAGAATCGCCAAACGTGGCGCCGAACATTTCGGCGTCCATATTCAGAATCTCTTTCAGGTCGAGATTCCCCCTGTCATCGTGAAACTTGAATTGCTCGTTCGTGCACGCCGGTGCGTCTTTTTGATAAGGGCAGACGAGGACGCATTCGTCACAGCCGAAGAGCCGGTCGGCTATTTTCGCAGCCAACTCCGGGCCGATCGGGCCCTTGTGCTCTATCGTCAGATAATTGACGCACCTGCGGGCGTCGAATTGCCCGTCGCCCCTCAAGGCGCCTGTGGGGCAGGCATCCATGCACTTGCGGCAGTCGGAACAATCCGCTGCGATCGGTTCATCCGGTTCCAACTTCAAGCTGGTGACAATCTCGCCCAGGAATATCTGGCAGCCGAGTTCGGGATTTATCAGCATGTGATTCCTGCCGACAAAGCCCAGCCCCGCTCGGGCGGCCAGCGCCCGCTCGGCCAGCGGCGCCGAGTCAACACAGATTTTGAATTTGAACTCGACGTCTATGAGCGATTCCAAAGAGGCGACCAGATCACGCAACCGTCTTTTGACAAATCCATGGTAATCTTCATACAGAGCGTAGTTGGCCACTTTGCCGGTCGGAGTCGCCGAGGTATGCCCCTCCAGCAGCTTCGGAGGTGTATAGTTCAGGCCGACGACAATGACCGATTGAGCCCCTTCCAATAACGTGGCCGGGCTGAGGCGCTTTTGCAGGTTGCGGCCCATGTACCCCATATCGCCTGCAAAGCCGGCTTCCAACCACCGTGCGAAGGCCTTCGCCTGCTCGGCATCGATCGGCGCCGCATCGGTGACACCTGAAAGGTCGAAACCCAGCTCGGCGGTTTTGCGCTTTATGTCTTGAGATAAACTCATGGGAACGATTATACTAAATGCCGCTGTGAGTTATAAGTTTGCAGTTGGCCACTGACAATACGGAGAATGCAAAGACATGGGACCAAACTCGAATGAATTACCCAGCCCGTTGCGGGGTATCATCCCACCGCTGGTCACGCCGCTGCTGGATCGTGACACGCTCGATGAGGCCGGCCTGGAGCGTCTTGTTGAGCACATCCTTGCAGGCGGCGTTCACGGCCTGTTTATCCTGGGCACGACAGGCGAAGCCCCAAGTCTCAGCTACCGCCTGCGTCACGATCTCATCGAGCGCGTCTGCCGGCAGGTTGCCGCCCGCGTACCGGTGCTGGTGGGAATAACCGATACGTCCTTTGTTGAGTCGACAAACATCGCCCGCAAGGCCAAAGACGCGGGGGCCCAGGCGGTCGTTCTGGCGCCGCCTTATTACTTTCCCGCCGGGCAACTGGAATTGCTCGAGTACCTCAAGCATTTGACGGCCGAACTTCCGCTGCCGGTGTTCCTTTACAACATGCCGAGCCACACCAAGCTGGTCTTCGAGCTTGAGACCATGCGAGCGGCCGCCGACCTTCCGCACGTCGCGGGCATAAAGGACAGCTCGGGAAACATGCTGTACTTTCGCCGGCTTCAGGGGCTACTTGCAGATCATCCGGACTTCTCGATCCTCGTGGGCCCGGAGGAATTGATGGCTGAGGCGGTTCTGCTGGGCGGCCACGGCGGCATTTCCGGCGGTGCCAACCTGTTGCCGAGACTTTACGTGGAACTCTACAACGCAGCACGCGCCAAGGACCTGCCGAGAGTCGAAGAGCTGCAGGCAAAAGTTATGGAACTCAGCACCTGCATCTACCGTGTGGGACGCTATCAGTCGAGCTTTCTAAAGGGTCTCAAGTGCGCCCTTTCATGCGTCGGGATTTGCAGCGATTTTATGGCCGAACCGTTTCATCGCTTCCGCCAGGCCGAGCATGAGGTGATCGAGCAATACGTTAAGAAACTCGGGATAACCCCTTCCGGGGGAAATTAAAATGCAAAAATCAAAATGAAAAATTTCGGAATCCGCCGGAGGCGGATGCTGTCTAGAACAACCCGCGAAGCGGACTCATCAATTTTGATATTTAATTTTTGATCTTTGATATCTCCAGTGAGTGGTCATGCAGACAAATCTCGGCGCAATTGATACCGCCATTCTCATTCTCTACGGCTGTGTGCTGATTGCGATGGGCGTCTACTACAGACGCAAATGTCGCACGTCCGAGCAGTTTATGATCGCCGATCGTTCGATTCCGGCCTGGGCCGCCGGGCTGGCGGTGATGAGCGCCTATACGAGCAGCATTTCGTACATTGCCACTCCCGGTAAGGCCTTCGACTCGAACTGGCATCCGATGATCTTTGCGCTCTGCATCTTCCCGGTAGCATGGGTCGTCTGCAAATACGCCGTGCCCTACTATCGAAAGGCACGGCTGATCTCGGTCTACTCATTTCTTGAAGAGAGACTCGGCTCCTGGGGGCGCATTTACGCGGCCTTCGCGTTCGTGCTCTATATGATCGGCCGCGTCGCAGTCATTCTTTACCTGGCCTCTCTGCTGCTGGAGACCTTCGTTCCGTGGAATATAGCTGCGGTGATAATCATCATCGGCGCGGTGACTATCGTCTACACACTGCTAGGCGGAATGGAAGCGGTGATCTGGACGGACGTCATGCAGTCGGCAATTATGATCGTTGGGATTCTCTTTTGCGCCGTCAGTCTGTCCATGCACGTGTTCTCGGGGCCCGAGCCGCTGATACAGGCGGCTATCGACAACGACAAATTCAGTTTCGGCAGCCTGAAGCCCACCCTGGCTTCACAGCAGCATCTTCGCGATCGAACGATTTGGGTGATGATCATCTACGGAATCACAGAGGCATTCCGGAGCTTGCTCGCCGACCAGAACTACGTGCAGAAGTACTGTTCCGTTCCCAATGTGCGAGATGCAAAGCGCTCGATCTGGATCGCGATGCTGATCTACATTCCTCTGACCGCGGTCTTTCTTTACATCGGAACGATGCTGTTTGCCTTCTACTCTCCGGCTGGAAAGGCACTCGGAGAGGGGATCACAAAAGGCGATCAGATATTCCCCTACTACATCGCAACCGAGGTGCCCGCAGGTCTAAAGGGCTTGATCATAGCAGCGATTATCGCCGCTGCGATGAGCACTGTGGACTCAGCGCTGAATTGCTCGGCGACCGTTCTCTTGCTGGATTTCTACAGGCGATATTTCAAGCCGGATATCAAAGAAAAGTCCAGCCTGGCGTTCCTGCGCGTCACAACGATAGTATGGGGCGTGCTCGGAACCGGCGCCGCTCTCTGGATGATCCGAGCCAGGAGCATCCTGGACGTCTGGTGGCAGATCTCGGGGATCTTCGGCGGCGCGCTGCTGGGACTGTTCATACTGGCTTTTCTGAGAATTCGCCTGAATCTGCCCCAGGGCCTGATCTCGATCGCCGCCAGCATTGGCGTAATCAGTTGGGGAACATTCGCGCGCGACCTGCCCGATTCCTGGCAGTGGGCGCAGTGTAACCTCGACGGTATCATCGTAGGCGCAGTGGGTACAGCTGCCCTGTTGATTGTCGCCGGGATTTTCGCCCTTTTGAACGGCAAAAGATCCATCGCAACCTGAGAAATACCGGGAGGATGCTTTTCTATGAACATAAATAGACTTCTCATCATTGCAGTTCTTATTTCGCTGCCCGTCTCGGCCTGCGGCAGAATTGTCGCCGAGTGGGACTTTAGCGCCGGACTGCATGGCTGGACCGGGAACAACAAGGTCCGGAAGCTCTCATACTCGTCGGAAGGCCTGATCGTCAAGACCACGGGCGAGGACCCCTGGATCGAGGGACCGGCGATAGAGCTGCAGGGCGAGGGGATAATCAGAGTGAAGATCCGCATGAGATCAAATGCCGATACGGGCGCAGAGTTGTTCTACGGCCCGACATTCAGAGCGGGACACTCGGTCCGATTCACCGTGCGAAATGACGGCAAATGGCACGACTACTCGCTCGTTATCAAGGAAGAACTGGGCCCCGGTACGCGCTTTCGACTCGATCCCTGCATGAGAGCCGGTGACGTCACTGTCGCTTCTATCAGCATCGAGGCAATCA
>Ga0209536_100009723_pt1 | contig 14270 bp, 9 predicted proteins | sample DeeMarSeWOR28_12_FD_187461 | JGI IMG/M metagenome (GOLD analysis project Ga0209536, IMG submission 187461) | Marine sediment microbial communities from White Oak River estuary, North Carolina - WOR-2-8_12 (SPAdes) (version 2) | ecosystem: Environmental > Aquatic > Marine > Intertidal zone >...
GCCCATGCCGCCCATCATGCCGCCCATGCCGCCCATCATCCCGCCCATCATCCCGCCCATCATGCCGCCCTGAGAGGGCTGGCCGACTAGATCGGTAATGTCGTAGACGCGAGTCACCATCTTTTGGGGAAGGGCCTCTTCGGTCGCGATCACGATCACGCCCTCGTCAACAACGTAGTCGACGATGGCAAAGTCGCTTGAGACTCCAGCTACCAAGACCTCCAGCGCCTTGCGGAGCTTAACACCTGTCAGTGCATCCATCATGGCCGGGGTGGTCGGCTCAAGTTCGGCCATCTCGAGAAGATCTTTCCAGTTGGGCTGTATCTGTAACGGAGGATCTACGGAATTCTCCAATTCCGTTACGACGTCCTCGAAAGTCATTGTCTGCGTCAGGTTCGAGAGGTCCACCAACTTTTCCAGTTGCTCATAAACAGCCGCGTCGGCCGGATCGAGCCCGAAGGGTTTCTCCGGCTTGCGAAATTCGCTCTCCATGATCTCACGCCAATTCTTCGGATAGGTAATCTCGTCAGCGTAGGGTATCTGAGACTCGTCGGTTTTTAGCAGAACGTCCGCAGTCTGCTTTCGCGTTTCCTTCTCTACATCTAACTGCTTGCGGAAGTAGATTATGTCTTCCAGCGAGTCCTTCATCGTCAGCGCCGCGTCATGCTGCGGGTCGAGTGCGAGCAGGCTCACCAGTTGGCCGAGAGCCGCTTCGTAGCGTTGCTGCTTCTTATAGGCCCTGGCGTTTTCCATCAACTCGCTGATTCTGTTCTGCCTGTCGGTCTCCGCCTGCTCTCTGAATTGACTTTGCTCTGCCGCCGCAGCCTGGCGCTTCTGCTCAGCGGTCAGCCGGGCCTTTTCGGCCACCATCGCCACAATCTCTTCATTAAGCGCAGTGAGCCTGGTCATGTATGCCTTGTAAAGTTCGGCCCCGAGATCTATCTGGTATTCATTGACGACGAATGCAGCAGCTTCAACGGCCTGTGTGGCCTTCTCGAATTCGCCCTTCTCCATGTGAACACGTGCCTTCGCATCAGCATCGTTTACCACCGTTGCCGTGTATGTGCGGAGGATGTTCCTCTTCTTGTTAATCTTGTCGATGTAGCTGCCCTCTGTGGCGGCCGCCGCGGCGGTCGCCGGTGCAGGCTTCTCCGGCGCAGCAGGCTCGGCACTTACGGGCGCCGGCTCGGCGCTCTCGGCAGCCTCGGCCCCCGTAAGTCTCGGCTGGACGAGTGTAAGCTTCGAAGCCTCCGGCTCGACAACCTTCGGCTTAACAGCCAAAACCAGGTCCGGATTCTCCTGCTCAGCAGGAGGTTCGCTCGTGATCTTTTGCGGTGACAACTGGTCGATCCTGGCAATATGACCTTCTATTGACTTCTTCATCAGCGGCGGGATCAGACTGCTGGCCGCCACCTTTACGAAGCCGGCGCGGGCCTTCGCGAGCTGACCGGCGCGGTAATAATCCATGCTCTCGCGATAAACCTTGGCGATCTTCTCGTTCTGCTGCCTCAGCTGCTCGCCGGGTTTACGGATTCCTTCCGCGATCTTCTCCAGCTCCTGCGCCGCCAGCAGTTTTCTGTCTTCTACCTTCTCTGTGTGAGTCTGCTCGTCGGCTATTTGAAGGTCCAATTGTCTGAGAACCTCGGTGATCTGCGCCTGCTCGGCATCGGTGAGAAACCCACTGCTCTTGAGTGTATCCAGACGTCTCCTCGCCTCGGCCAGCTTGTCCTGCTTGATCAAGCTGTTGAGCGTCTGGAACGTCTCCAAGGCGCGCTTTCTCTCGGCAATCGCGGTCTGAGTCTTCTTCAGAAGCGCGTCCAGCCGCTCGCGTTCGGCGCCGATCAGATATTCCCGATACGGCTCAGCCATAAGCAACGTCTTCTCCGCCTCTGCAAAGTAACGCTTGTCGTACTCTGCTTTGCCGGTTTGAACGTAACTTTGAACTAGTCGGCGAAACGCTCTCTTGCGGTCACTCGCTGGGCCTTCCTGCGACGCCATCACTCCAGGGACTGCTGTCATCAGTGTCAGAACAGACACAACGGCAATGGACAGGAACCTCCTGCCTAAAGATTCGGTCGAGAAACTCGGCTTGCTCAAAATATACCTCCTGCCAGAAAATAAACCACCCTCTTAACGATTGCCACTACGTATTAATCTCCAGTTACAAGAATAGACCGGACCAACAACCGTTCAGTTTATAAGAAAGCCTCCTTTTTTGCAAGAGAAAAATTTGATTTATGCCCGCCATGCCAATAATATCTCCGTTGCAATATGGCAAACTGAGCAACCCGGGTCAAACCGGGGCAAAAATAGTCACCCGCTAAACGCCTTTTTGGCGATGATAACGGGGATTTAAAGAGACACGCACGGGCCCTTATCGCCGAAAAACTCGCATTATGTCCAAAACACACCTCATACTGGCCGTCGAGACATCGAGCAGAATGGGCTCGGTAGCAATCGCACTCGGCGATAAGATGCTAGCTGAAGCTGCGTTCTCGGCACCGCTCAAACACGGCGCCGAGCTGTTGCCCGCGATCGGCGCATTGCTCGAGCGTTGTGGCCGCGAGCCCGGCCAAATCGAGCACATCTACATATCCGCCGGGCCCGGCAGTTTCACGGGCCTGCGGATCGCCACCGCTTTTGCCAAGACGATGCATCTGGCCAATGGCGCCCAAATCGTCTCGGTTGACACACTCGACGCAGTTGCATCAAACGTTATCAACCTCACCGAGCAAGAAGGTTCCTCGGCCTTGAATGGCCAACTGCACGAGATGACACATGAAAGAGTTGCTGTCATCGTCGACGCCAAGAGGGGCCAGTTCTTCGTCGGCGCCTACGAGCGCAGCGCATCCGGCGACTCATGGACAAAGATACTTCCGGATTGCCTTATGACCAGCTCAGGGTTCCTGGAGCAGTTCGCCCGCAAGGACAAGCCCATCTGCCTGCTCGGTGACGGATTGCTTTACTACCGGGATAGATTTTGCGCCGGAGGCGTCAGTTTCTTCGATGAGAAATACTGGAGCCCTCGAGCTGCCAAGGTCCACCTGCTCGGCCGCCAAAAGGCCCTTCGGGCCGAGTTCGCCGACCCCCTGACACTGAGGCCAAACTACCTGCGCGGACCGGATGTTAAGATAAAGAAGGTCTGACATCCGACAAAATCGAGTGCCGGCGGCACAGTTGTCTTTCGCCGGTGACTCGATTATCCGGATGGCAGGTTAGCTTCATGTGCATCTTGGCCGTCGGGCAATAGTCGTTCAAAGCTGACCGGGTAGAACCAAGCTCGCAAGCGGCCTCAAATGGTATATCCACAACGCGGCGATCTCGCGCCCGACGAAATAGGCCGTTGCAGTCAACCTGCAGCTTTCTTTGGCCGGGACAGTAGAAACCTCAAGGTCCTGTCTCTGATAGGACATCTGTATCCGCGGCAAATGGTAGAAATTGCTTACGGCCAGCACCCGTCGGATTCCAAGATCGTCGAACATCGCACATGTGTTGCGCACCGTCGCGCGCGTGGTGAGCCCGTCCGTGTCCAGGATGATTGCCTGGGGGGCAACGCCAGACTTGAGCGCCATCTCGCGCATAGCCTCTGTTTGGTGGATGTCGCCCTCGCCGGGGCCGCCCGAGAAGATAATCCGTTTTGCCAACCCGTCGAGATAAAGCTCACAACCGGTGCGAACCCGGTCCGCCAGGGCGTTCGAACCCGTTGTATCGGAGTGGACTGCGGCCCCGAACACAACAATCACATCGGCCTGCCGGCGATAGTCGGTCAAACCGAAACAGAACATCTGTGCAAACGGAAAACCAACCACACATATCAGAACGGTGACAATCGATGCGGCCGTTGACCGCAGAGCCGGTCTCTTGCGCCGACGCAGCGTCTGTTCTCCGACACAGACCAGAACGGTCGCAATCGCAGCGGCCACAAAGACGGAGAACGCCACCGGAAACACCGAGCGGATTGCCCTTCGAATCACCAGCGTGTAGAACATGACCGCGTTCCACATAGTGACAAAGAGCAGGCTTGCCAGAAAGGCGTACGTCAATATCTTCCGCTGGCTCGAGAGTACCGGGCGCACAGAGTAGGCGAGGAGGAAGAAAGCCGAGCCGGCCAGAAATACATCGGCCGCAGGCGAATGGATCGGCCGCAGATCAATCCACCAGTGGTTGGCATCGAAGCCCGGACTGAGCAGATCGCCCAAAACATTCAGCAGCGAGAAGACCCCGAGAAAAAACGCCAGCCCCCGTGCAACCGCCGGCCGGAACCACGAGTCCGCCGATTTGCGTCCACCTGTCATCTTGGTCTTTCGACGCCTTCTTGGCAAGAGTTATAATCCCTCGTTGATCGACACTGGCGGCGGATCGGGCGCAACTTCCAGCTCGGGATATCTGGCGCTTGCCGCTTTTCGGCGCCAACTGCTGCTGCCGTAGACGCCGGCCTTGCTGTAATCGAAGGGCTTGAATCCCGTGGCGAGCGCCGGCGAGTTCGTATCCATGCGGAAATCGAAACGTTGCGGATCGGCAAACAATGGATCGGCTATAATCGAATTGACATCATGACCTTTCCGTCGCCACTGCTCGAATGTCAACCCCGCCGGCTTGATCTGCCGGCCGCTGGAATTCCAGTAGCAGTTCTTGTCCATCTTGATTTTGACTTCCTTCCAGCGCCCGGACATCAGGGGACCTTCGTCCCAATAGACGATGTTGTTCTCGAACGTGAACGACAGATGATCCTCGACGCGCGTGGCCTGAAGCTGGTGGAGCTTGCTGAAGGCCAGGATATTGTTGCGGACGATGTTCTCCTTTCCGTAATGCTGGTGGAAGCCGCCGGTCTTGACGTTGTAGACCAGATTGTTCTCCATGACGATTCCCGTGCTGCCTTCGTCGGTGTAGAGGCCCCAGCCGCCATAGGAGTAGGAATAGATGTCGTGGAAGACGTTGTTGCCGATGACGGTGCCCTCGGAGGGCCCGAGCGTGTAGATGCCGCCCATGTCACTGAGCACGCCCCAGCCAAGATGGTGCACGTGGTTGAAGCTGATGTTGTTGCGCTTTGCAAGGCTGTCGGAATAGCCCCACCGCCAGCCGACCGAAAGGCCGGTATAGAAGAAATCGGCGATTTCGTTGTGAGTGACATCGTTGTCGCCGCTCTGGCCGATCCAGACTCCGACCGCCGAAGTGAATATCCGGCCGCCCGAGCGGATGATGTTGTTGTCGACCGTAATATGACTCGTCCGCGATGCCTCGTCCGGCCGGATCTGTCCCTCGCCTATGCGCACGCCGCCGGCGCCGAGGTCGTGCAGATAAGATCTTTCGATGCGACAATCGCTGCAGCCCCGGCGAAACCATACTGCGTAAGTTGCGCTGTGGGCAAGTTCGCAATCGGCTATCGTAACATTGCGCGCCCCGTCGGCCATTATTGCCGCCTCGGTGACATACGCGGCCTGATACGGCGCGTACCCCGTAGGCGGCAGCCGCTCCTGATTGTGCTCGAAGACGAGTCCCTTGAGCTTGATGTGCTCGACGAATCGTTTATTCTCGCATTCGCCCTGAAAGACTACCAGCTTTTTGATTGCAGGAGCCACAACTTTTGCCTTCGACATGTCCTCGCCCGGCAACGGCATATAGCTCAGCGTGCCGTCGCGCGAGAGGAACCACTCGCCCGGCGTATCGAGAGCCCCTCTGAAGTTCTCCAGGTGAAAACGTGTATTCTTGGGCCAGCCGGAGTAGCTCTTGAGCTGTTCGCCTACGGTGATGATCGTGTTGGCGTCGGCGTCGATCTCCGTCAGAAACCGGCGGCTGATACACCACTTGTGATAGGCAACGAGTGTCACGTCCCTGAGTTCATCCGGAGTCAATCCCTTCAGTGGTTCCAGGCAGTTGCCGCGAACGGAGGTTGTGCGGTGGTACCTACCCTTCTGGCCCTCGATCGGCACCTCGACCGTCCCTCCCATGTAATGGTAGAACTTGTTCGGCGTCCGCGCGCGAACGGCCCTGCGGCCGTTGACAAACAGTTGCTCGAAATACCATTGGCCGCTCGCGACCTCGGGGACGTGGGTCTGCCAGACACCGTTTCGGCCGCGTTTGAAAGCCGCGATCACTCGCCCGCCCGTGAAGACCGGTCTGGCGCCTGCGGCCGCTTCGTAGCTGATCGCAAGCTCTCCGACGCCGCTATCCTCCGGCTCAAGAACAAACGGTTCGCTCAACGTGTAAGTCCCGTCGGCAACTATGACGCGGATCGGTTCCGTCATCCTGGCAATTAGCCGTAACCGTCGCAGGAGGTCGCGCGCACCGCCAAGCGAGGCCAGCGGTCCGTCGGTTCCTCCGGCATTGGGCCGGGCGAGCGTGCCCGACCACTGGTCGTTGCCGTCGGGGCAGACATACAGATCCATGGCCCGGACGCAATGGATCCACCCCAGCGAGAGCGTCAGACAGCAAATGAACCGGGACTTGAATTGCCAATGATGCTTTCTCATGCTACTTTACCTTTCTGTCCATAGAGTCTCGTTGAGACGCTGCTGTCTTTAGGCCAGAGTCTCCCAATCGATCTGGACCTTCTTGAGGGCATAGCCGATCTCACGCATGTAATCGCCATAGCAACTCATCCAGTGGAAGCCCGGCATCCGCTCGGCGAGTTTCAGATCGTCGCAGGTGTAGCGGATATCGATCTGCGAACGGCAGATGTCCATAAACGGTGCCTCGATAATATCGCCCAACAGGCCGACCCATCGCTCGGACTTGAAGTCGGGTATGATATTAGTCACGGTTTGACCTTTTCGCATCTCGACCTTGGGCGCAGCGCCGTAGTCCGACTCGAAATGCGTCATGATCCGCACCGGTTCCAGCTCCTTGCCGTTCATTTTTCGCGGAGCGGTACAATGAGCCAGGGTGATTATGCCATCGTGCGGATAGGTCGGGTCGTTTAGGAACATTGGCCTACCGGATATGTTGACCATCAGAACGCCCGATGGAATCACAACGAAATCAGACTCACAAAACGCCATGTACCCGGCGTCGTTCAGCAGGCACAGCGTCATGCAGGCCGAGGTCTCGGCAAGCGGCATTATCGTCCCCATGCAGCCGTTGATAGTAATCGCTTGACATTGCTCCTTCTTCATCAGCCCGCGGAAGACCTGTTCCAGGAGGAATGCGTTGTCGAGGAACTCTCGCTTTGTTTCCAGTGTGTTGCCGGGGGCCTTGAGATACGCCCCGGCGCGTTGGCGTGCGCGTCGGAGAGCCGCGTCGTCAGCTCTGGCCTCCTTGATCAGCTCGCCCAGATCTTTGTACGGCACGGTTTTCATCTCGAACTTCCATTTGTTCTCGACCAGCTTGGGCACGACGCCTCTCGGCTGCGCCCAGGCGCCGGGTCCGCCGATAGCGAGTATCTTAGTTCCCATCGTATTGCGCAGGCCGCAAAGGGCTCGCAGACGCCAGAGAATCTCGTCCTGTCTGTCGATCACTACATCGCCATCGTCGATTCCCTCGAGCGCCAGCTTGTCGGTGTGCTGCCGCAGGTAGCGCGGGCTGATTATCTCGTACCACAGATAGACTGGCCCCGATTTGTGACGGCAGAAGAAGATGATGTCCTTGCCGCGTTCGGCCAGTTTGGCAAATGTGTCCATGCCGCCGCCGGCGGCGTAGACGATTAATGCATCCGCTTTGCTCAGATCACTCAAGCCGGACACTTCCGAGACTCCCCTGATGGCGGCAACAGGAAGGAACTCCACGGGAAAGTCCGCTTCGTCGCTAATCTTGTCCAGTTCCTGCCGGATACGCCTTACTTCATCCTGGGCGTCCTGCTCGGTCTGGATGCCGCCCCAACTGCGCCAACTACTCTGATGGCGCCGTCGCGGTGTGCTGTATACAAGAATAGGCTTCACAACGACCGGACGCCGTCCGGGTCCAGCCTGGCCGTCCTCTTCCGCCGCCGAAACCGCCGACCATGTCAGCCCGGTCAGGGCGACCCCCAACGCCGCCGCTCCGCCGGCGCCTTGTAAAAAGCCTCTGCGAGTAATCTCGCCCGACGAATGGTCGTGTCCACACGGGCAGCAGGTACTTCGAATCTGGAATGCTTCATGGTTTTGCGTAGTCATCGGATAATCTCCTAAAAGTTTTTTCTTTGCCCGGCAAGTATACCACACGGCAACCGGTAAAAAAGCAAAAAGCCAGAATGCACAACTGCTCCGTATCGAAAATTTGCGTTCTCGCGCGGGTAAGCGGCTTTACAATAACAGGTTGTGGTTTCGCTCGCGGGAATTTACTACCCTGAAGGGTATGTTTCGCCCTTTTTCTCTTGAAAGCCTCCAGGTAAGAAGTTAGGCTTTCTCATTTGAGATGCCCACGTTTAGAGATCAAACAAGGACAGTCACATGGAAAGGAGCTTACCACATGGCCAGCACAATTACGGAGATCACCTCACGGCAGCTCGACACCGAGCAGTTCATCAATGACAAGATCAGAGACATCAAAGACACCGTTGGCGACGGAACCGCGATCAACGCCCTGTCGGGAGGTGTCGATTCATCTGCGGTCACCATGCTCGGACACCGCGCCCTCGGCGCGCAGCTAAAGACCGTCTTTGTCCAAAACGGTCTGATGCGCGAGGCCGAGGCCGAACGGGTCGTGGGCTTTTTCCAAGAGCTTGGCGTAACAGTCGAAGTGGTCGATGCACGTCAGGAGTTCTTCGCCGCCCTCAAGGGAGTCACCGACCCCGAAGAAAAACGCGAAGCCGTCACCCAGACCTTCTACAAAGACGTGTTCGGGCGTCTCGTCAAAAGCAGCGGGGCCAGGTACCTTCTGCAAGGGACAATTCTGACCGACGTGGACGAGACGGTCGCCGGTATCAAGCGGCAGCACAACGTCTTCGAGCAACTGGGCATCGACCCGCAGGAGGCCTTCGGCTACAGCATAATCGAGCCACTGATTCAGCTTCGCAAAGACGGCGTCAGAAGGGTCGGCAAAGCCTTAGGGCTTCCGGCTGAGCTGTTCGAGCGAATTCCATTTCCCGGCCCGGCGCTGGCGGCTCGCGTAATTGGCGAGGTGACTGAAGAGCGTATCGAGACCGTGCGCAAGGCAACAGTTATCGTCGAGCGAACGCTCGAGGACACCGGCGCGTTTCAGTACATGGCGATCCTTCACCAGGATCGAGTGACAGGTATGCGAGACGGCAAACGTGACTTCGGCCAGCAGATCGAGCTGCGCTGCTGGGACAGCGTCGATGCACGGACGGCCACACCGACCAGGCTGCCGTTCGAAACATTGGAGAGTCTGGCCGGTGAAATCATCAGCGAGGTGCCCGGAGTCGTCAGCGTGACATACAACATAGCCACCAAGCCGCCTTCGACGATTGAAGCAATTTGATGCTGGATGGTGGGGTGTGTGCGAAACTGGAACCTGCTATACTTTGGTTGCTCGTGTCACTTGGCTATCTGCGCGCTGTCAAGGGAACCTTGTGGTTCACTGACTTGGCGGCGAGCGCAGTGAAAGGAGCTGACGTACATGACAGGTAAGCATCTGAGGGGCGCGACCTGCGTTCTGATTGGACTTCTCTGCGGTCTCGTCGATGCTGCAGAGTTGTCTGATCTTGTCGCCCGGTTGGAGAAGCTCGACGGCAAGGGCGGGATTTGCGGTGCGGTCCACATCGAAGATCGAACGTCGAGGACGGATGATGAGGCCGGCAAGCCGCTCGAGAAGGCAGATTTTGAGATCACGGCCGACGCCAACACTCTTTCGGTTACGGTCATCGGCAAGATCTCGGATTCCAGGGTCTTTCAGGAATTCTCTCTGCTGCGGGCCGCGGAGTTGGCCCAGTACGCTCCGCGTCTTGCCCGTGAGCTCGAAGGGCTCAAGCTGATCGAGAATCGCGCCGGCTCGTATGAGGGCGTTTCCTGCGGACACTGGCTTCTGAAGTCAGAGAAGAAGGAGAAGAGGTTCGGAATCAGTTCAACAACTATCAGAGATGTCGAGTTGTGGATCGATACCGACGGCTATCCGCTGGCCGGGTCGTTCAAGACCGAGAGCAAGGGCAGGATGCTGCTCTTCAAGTTCTCGGCGGACTCAACGCGCAGTCAACGCTACAAGCGGTCGGGAAATCGTCTGGTTCTCGTTCTCGACAAGAACGAATCGGATGTGAAGTCAAAAGCGGGCGCTGAAAAGCGAACGGTGACTACCACAGTAACAATACAGGGGAGTCGATCCGGACAATGAGGCGAATACATGTACTGACAGCCGCCTGTCTTGTGTCAATTGCTGCCATTGCAGTGGCAGGGCGACAGACAGGCTGGGGCCGAACCGGCGAGCAGAAGATCAGGCCATATCCCGGATACGAGTTGGTCTGGTCCGACGAATTTGACGAGGACGGTCAGCCTGATCCGAACAGATGGACATATGAGCGTGGCTTCGTCCGCAATGAGGAATTGCAGTGGTACCAGCCGGACAACGCGCGATGTGAAGACGGGCTGCTCGTCATCGAGGCCAGGCGTCAGCGCAAAGTCAATCCCAACTACGATTCCGAGAGCAGAAGGTGGAACCGGAGCAGGAAGTACTGCGAGTATACATCCTCAAGCGTTACGACGCGAGGTTTGCACAGCTGGCAGTACGGCCGGTTCGAGATGCGCGGGCGGATCGACACCCGCGCCGGGCTCTGGCCTGCGTTCTGGATGTTGGGTGTCAATGGACGCTGGCCCGCCAACGGCGAGATCGACATCATGGAATACTACCGCGGCATGCTGCTGGCCAATGCCGCATGGGCATCGGGCCGGCGAGGCAGACCCGTATGGGATGACATCCGAAAGCCTATCACTGAATTGAACGATCCCGACTGGTCGGCCAAATTCCATGTTTGGCGCATGGACTGGGATGCCGATAGCATCAAGCTCTATGTCGACGATCTGCTATTGAACGAGATCGACGTGACCAAAACATTCAACAAGGACAGAGAGGGCAAAAACCCGTTCCGACAGCCGCACTACATGATCCTTAATCTCGCCGTCGGGGGCACGAGTGGAGGTGACCCATCGAAGACGAGGTTCCCGGCGAAATTCGAAGTGGACTATGTTCGCGTGTACAAGAAGGCACCTAAGGACCACGAGGAGCGACAATCAACCAATTAGACAGGATCAACACTGATGAACACGGGTTTCTATTCACCACGAAGCAGCATAATCATTAGTCAACAATCAATAATCAATTACAAGGGCCACCGAGGGCACCGAGAACGCAGAGCAAAACAATAATCAACAATCAATATTGAAGATCCCGATCCCACGGGAATCAATTACAGGGGCCGCGGGTGCACCGAGGACATTATTTCAGACAAAGATGTCGTCAAGAAGACCAAAGCCAATGCCTGAGTTTTCACTTTTGACCCTTCACCGGTCACTCTTGTCAGTTGTGGTGTTATCGAGATAGGCAATAGCGTGTTTTGCTACATTTTTGTTGTCAAGGGCCAATTACAGGAATATCTTGTCCGGTGTTCTCAGTAAAAGCAGATAATAACTTCTTGGGCGGGAAAGGAGAAAGACATGTCGGAGTGGAACGACTTAGCTCACTGGATGTACGGTGACGTCAAGATGGATAGAGGCTTCTGGTATTCTCACCCTCTGTATGAGGTGAACGGTCTGACCGAGGAGCAATTGTTCTGGATCCCTGACGAAAAGAACCTCTGCATGCTCTGGCATGTCGGCCACATCGCGCATCGCGAGCGGACACACATCGGTGTGCTTCTTCAGGGACTGAAGACAAACGTCATCCCGCCTGAATATGAGGTGTTCGGACCTGATTGGTGCTCTGTAAAGTGCATCCGAGAATCGATAGACTCGGTCAAGAATGTGTTCCAGTGGGTCCGGCAAGTGAGAGACGACAGTACGAAGTTCGTCCAGTCTCTCCCTGACAACGCGTGGCACCAGGTCCCCGCGTCATCCGAGTTTGACCTCACTACAGCACACTGGGTCTTCCTGACTGTCGCCCACGAGGCGATCCATATTGGGAAACTGCAACTGCTTCGGGCCATGTTAGAGGGCAAGAAGGACAGAGCGTGTTGATATCGTCGAACAACGGCTTCCAGAGGACGCCGAATGCCCCGCGGCAAGATCCGCGGGGCATGGCATCCAAGTCATCAAATGGCTTTGAATTAATGTTTAGACAACTACCCGTATTTCAATTAAGAGCATGTTTTTTGAGAATAGAAATGCGATATACTATTGGGTTGTCTTTACTTTAATCACAGGGAGGCATCATGGGCAAATTAATCAAGTTCTTCAAAGCAATAGTGTATATCGCGACGCTGCCTTTTAGTTTATGGTTTTGGGAGAAGCCTAAAGCACCTCAGGAAAATTCTTCAAATAATTCAAAATGATAGCATCGGCATTGAAGGGACTCGTTGTACTCGCCCCTCATGCCCGGCGTTTGAAGGCAAAAGGGAGATAGAACATGAAGAATGTCTTATACATCGTCTGGACTGACAATAACAAGCTTGGGATTCCTATAATTGATGAGCAACATAGAGGAATTGTTTCTACAATCAATTCGTTGCACTACTTCATGCAAACAGGACATGGAGGCAAAATAATAAAGCCCACTCTGATCACGTTACAACAATATACAGATATTCATTTTAGAACTGAAGAGGCACTAATGGCAGAGGCAGGCTATCCGGCTTTTGATGAGCACGTTAAGTTGCATAAGGAATTGATGGACAAAACAAGAAGGCTTTCTGTTGATGCCAATAAATATGAGGATCCAATCGAAGTCTTGAAATTTTTGAAAGGGTGGTGGTTAGCGCACATTAGTAAAGAAGATAGGAAATATGCTCCTTTTATAACAAAATTGGCAGGCACATAAGCCTTCTAACGAGCTACTGCACGTGATGCCAAAAACTGGGGCTTTAAGGAAAGACATTGGCTTTTGAAAGGTCCTAGCGTTATCGAGGTCCTGACCCCTTTTCACCTCCACGCAGAATCTTCCTCTTGTTCAGCATTGCCAAACGAGTTGGCCATGCTGAACTTCATCTTTCTTGGTGCCTTGGCGGTGAGGAATACTCTGTGATCGCACGGTAAATGTATTATAATCGCCCCGGCATTCTTGGGCAAACCAAAATTCAAGAGAACTCAATTTTTGAAACAAGAATCACCGTTGGCTGATCCTGCTAACTCCGCGTGCAATATTTGTGTCTCTTGGGTTCAGCTTTTTTCTTGACACGAAGTGATAAAGGTCTATAATCAAAGAAGTTGGCCGTTTTTGTTTCGGGGGATTTTACGAGGACAATGGCGTATGCGAATCCTTTTGTCTGGGTCCGTCCGTTCTTCATGGGGAGCGGTGCTTGCACATCATCTGAGCTATGATCGCCAACAGTCGGTTTGGAGGAGAGCAGATGAAACATCAATGTATTGTCTTGAAAGTGCTTCTGGCTGTTCTGGCACTGTCCGCAAATCTCTGGGCATTGCCCACGACAGCGTACGACGCGAAAATAGCTGTAACAGGCTGGTTGAAAGCCGATCCTCAACCGCTCGGAATGACTCTCGGCCAAGAAGTGATAGCGATTGAGAGTTTCACCGATGACCTCGGGACAACGGCCTATCACATCGTCTATCTGGATCCCCATGGCTTCGTGATCGTCTCTGCCGACGACCTGATCGAGCCGATCATTGGCTTTGCCGACGACGGGGTGTTTGACCCGGCACCAGACAGGCCTCTGGGGGCGTTAGTGGCCAACGACCTTAACGGACGAATTGCCGCGGTCAACAGTACATTCAGTCTAATGGCAATCTCCCCACAGACAGCGGTCACTCAGACCCAAAGGAAATGGGACTATCTCATCGGTCTTGGCGCGACACCAAATGAGGGATTTGCCCTGATGGGGGAGCCCCCGATTGAGGATAACAGTTTGTCTGACATTCGAGTGTCCCCGCTCCTGAAGAGCACATGGGGCCAGGCTGGCACCAACGGCGACGATAGTGAATCGCCAGCATGCTACAACTACTACACGCCGCAAAACCTGGACGGAAGAGGGTCTACCGTCGAAGACGATCCGAACAACTATGCCTGCGGATGTGTCGCGACCTCAATGGCGCAACTGATGAGATATCATCAGTACCCCCGGGAGCCGGTTGAGCCGAGAGAGTTCACTATCACCGTTGATAGGCTGACAGTGACTCGCGAGTTGCTGCGGGGCGATGGACCGGACGGAGCGTACAATTGGGTCGACATGTTGCTGTCTCCGCGCAGCGACGCAACCGACGAGCAGCGCCGGGCCATCGGAGCACTTTGTCATGATGCCG
>Ga0209536_100009725_pt1 | contig 14268 bp, 13 predicted proteins | sample DeeMarSeWOR28_12_FD_187461 | JGI IMG/M metagenome (GOLD analysis project Ga0209536, IMG submission 187461) | Marine sediment microbial communities from White Oak River estuary, North Carolina - WOR-2-8_12 (SPAdes) (version 2) | ecosystem: Environmental > Aquatic > Marine > Intertidal zone >...
ACGCCGATGTCGGCCTGGTGACGCCCCTCCGGGACGGCATGAACCTCGTGGCCAAGGAATTCGTGGTGGCGCAGGACCCTGACGACCCCGGGATGCTCGTGCTGTCGAGCCTCGCCGGCGCCGCTTGCGAACTCACCGACGCGGTGATTGTGAATCCTTACGATCGCGACAGTGTCGCCGACGGCATCGCAACGGCTATTACGATGTCGCTGGACGAGCGTCGCGAGCGGCATGCAGCCATGCTGAAGATACTCGAAAAGAACGACATCACGGCATGGCGCACGCGATTCGTGGACGCCTTGCTCAGCCGCCGGGCGGCGTGAACCCGCCGCTCACGGGCGCCCGGTGTTAACCAGAAAAAAGGCCGCGGCAGCTTGCGGCTGCCGCGGCCCAACAGGCGTTGCCCCTTGCGCAGGAGCAAACAGTGCAATCAAATCTAGTTTCTGCGTGCGAACTGGCTGTTGTCCTGCATCAGGGCAACCGTCGCGCTGTCCGCTGAAAGGCCGAGCTGTTCCAGCCTGGCCGCGCAATACGTCGCGCACTCATTGGCGACAGTGTACCGATCTACCGTACCGTTTACGCCCAGAAAACCCGAATCGAACGTTGTTTCCAGCGTGATTGTGCCTACGTAGATCGCCTCATTTCTGGCCGGCACGTTGAACGTGAAGTCGGTGGCCGGCTCGACCTTGTCGCCGCGGTTGTAAAAACCGATACTGGAAACGCGATAGCTGCCGGGTTTCAGTATCCAGGCGAACTCGCCATCGCGTCCGACCCTGCCGACGACCTTCTCGTGGCCATCCTGATGATAGAGATGAAGCGTCGCGTTGTTGGCGATGATACTGCTACCCAATTTGGCCTCATAACCGTTCCTGACCAGCCTGAATTTGCCGAACACGACCGTATCGGCCGTTGCCGACGTAGCATTGTCCAGCTCCGTAGCGGAGTCGACGGTTTTTGCCGTGTTGGCGCAGCCGGAAAAACCGACCAGCGCCGTTAAACAAACTGAAATTGTTGCAAATATGCTTCTTGAAATTCCGTTCATGACTATGTCTCGACGCCCAAAATGTATATACATAGTATATCGCTTGTTTTACGAATGTATAGTATTTTTGTGGCCGTCGGAAATACGTATTCGACGCAAGCAGATTACGAAATTGTTTCGGGCCGGGACAGCGGTTGGCGCACCGCTCGCGTGATACAGGAATATACGTCTGGATGCCGGCCGCCGCAGGCTAATCGTCGAGTTCACCGTTTTCGTAGCGCCGCAGGAAACGCTTGATGAATTTACGGACTTCGCGAGCGGCAGAGGTATCCAGATCCTGGCATGCATCGACGAAGCGATCACGGAGATCCTTGTTCAGTCGAAGCACCAGCTGCGCGTCCTTCTTTGACTTTTTTTCGTTGTCTTTGTATTTGGCCATAACGATCAGCGGATCACGGCCCGCGCCACCCTGGTAGTGCAATTTGAAGACCGACGGCGCCCTGCGCTCGGGTCGATTGGTTGTCATTGTCGAATTATCGGCGCGACGGTCAGTCGCCCCGCCTCCTCTCGCCCGTAAGTGTATATACATTTGATGGGCAACGTCCATTATTCTTGTCGCGAGCTGCCGGACCTCAGTTGACGTCGACGATAATTTTGCCGCGCGCGCGCCCTGTTTCCGAGTATTCGATCGCCGAGGCAACGTCGCGCAGCGGGTAGCGGCGGTCTATGACGGGCGTCACGGCTTCATTTTCCATAAGACCGGCGAGCACGGCCAGGTCGTCCCCAACCAGCCTGGCCAGTAATGACTCGACCTCCTGCTCCACGAACGGTGACAGAATTAGTGTCTGGAGCGGGCCTTTCAGCGGTTCGATCCAGTCACCTTTGCCGCCCCCGACCAGCACGAGAATTCCGTCCGGTTCCAGCACCTGAAGATTCTTGCGTGGCGAATGGTTGCCGACCATGTCCACGATCAGGTCATAGCGTCGGTCGTTTTCCGTGTAATTCTCTTTCTTGTAGTCGATCACGTGATCGGCGCCGATCGAACGCACCATGTCGACGTTCCGCGTGCTGCAGACCCCGCTCACCTCGGCCCCCAGCGCTTTTGCAATCTGCACGGCAAACGTGCCGACACCGCCGGATGCGCCGTTGATCAGGACCTTCTGACCCGGTTGGAGGCGGCCCTTGTCACGCAGCGCCTGCAGCGCGGTGAGCGCCGCGACGGGTACGGTTGCGGCCTCTTCGAAGGTCACGTTTTCCGGTTTCATCGCAACGGCGCCGGATTCGCGAACCGTAAGATACTCGGCAAACGCTCCGTTCGCGCCACCGAACACCGCGTCGCCGGGCTCGAATCGGGTCACCGCATCCCCCACAGCCTCGACCGTGCCCGCAAAATCGACCCCGAGCCGGGTGTCTGCGGGCTTGCCCAGGCCGGACATGAACCGCATGACATACGGAGAGCCACGCATGAAGTGCCAGTCGAGCGGATTGACCGAAGCCGCATGCACCCTGACGAGCACCTCGTCCGCCGCGGGCTCGGGCTTTTCCACCGGCCCGAATTCGAGCACGTCACTGGAGCCGTAACATCGGTAGCGTATCGCCTTCATGGTCTCCCGACCGTCAGCGACCGGGGGCGCCGGCTCGCAGGTTTCGGTGTAAGTCAGCGTGATCGCCAGTGATACGGCCGCGATGGCGAGAAGGGCGAGCAGCCCGCCAGCAATCTTGTAACGCAATTTCATCAATCAATACTCCAGAACGGCTCTCGCCGCTCGAAAAGGGTATTCTTCAACACCAATGATGCAGGAAGCCCGGCATGTTACGCGAACTGGATGAGGCTGCGAGAGCACTGGTTGCACCGCGCGTCGTATTGTTCGACTGGCATGCGACACTGGTCGATACGCTCGACGCAATGTACCACGCGGTTGACGACGTTCTGCCCCAGTTGCCCGAGCTCGGCCTCATGGGCGCGCTGATATCCCACGACCAGGCCAAGACACCGGAAGATGCGCGCCTGGTCGACTACGTACGTGAGCATCGCAAACTGCATCCGAAAATCAAGGCCGAACGCAGAATTTCACGCACCGATATATTCGAGGTGTTGTTCGGCGGGGACGAAGATGCCAAGCACGTTGCGCACGATGCATTCAATGCGGCCTACCGCGAGCACTACGGCGACGTTCAGCCCCTGGAAGGCGGAGAACTCGATTTGCTCATCGAGATGCATTCCTTCGACGTCAGGCTCGGCATTCTCACGAACCGGGACCGTGAGTTCTTCGAACGGGAATTCGAGATTGTCGATGATGGCGCATGGCTGGATTTATTCGAGACGACGGTATGCGGCGACGACAGCGAACGGCGCAAACCCAACCCCGACCCGGTGCTCAAGGCGCTCGCGAACCTCGGCGAGCAACCGGCGCCCAACTGCTGGTATGTCGGCGACAGTACGACCGACGTGATCGCGGCCAAGCGCGCCGGCATCACGTCGGTGTTCTTCAACGGGACCGGCTGGGACCACGCGTGGATCAACAAGATTTTTCCGGGCACGGCCGCGCACCCCTACCAGCCCGATGCACTCGTCGATGACTTTACGGAATTCAAGTGGCTCGTCGAGGAGTGCCTGGAAGTCGGCCACGACTGGCCGGGCAGCTGACGAGTCCCCGCGTATGGTTATCGACACGAACTCTGTCCTGGAGGAGGGACGAAATTGCTGGCGCGAATCGAGATCCTGATTCTCGGCTGGGACATCGACAGCTGCGCGGCGGCGTTTTCTGTGGCTCTCAGGTTGCCGCCTGTCCCGCCGGATGCAAGGCAACGGCTGCCGGCAAGTCGGATAGCGCGTCGATGCGGAAATCGGCACGGTGTGAATCCGGCGGCTCGGGACCGTATCCGAAGGTCACGAATGCGACGCTGACTCCGGCGGCGTGCGCCATCACGACGTCGATAGCCGAGTCGCCAACCATCAGCGCCTGCTCCGGCACAACGCCGAGGCCCTCCAGGACAGTACGTAAAGGCAACGGATCCGGCTTGTTGCGCGGCAGCGTGTCGCCGCCGACGACAACATCGAAATACTCCGCGATATTGAGGCCCGCGAGGACCTGCCGGGTTATCGCCTCGGGTTTGTTGGTACAGATCGCCTGGCGCAACCCGGCATCGCTGAGCATCTGCAGCGCTTCCCGGGCACCGGGAAACAGCCGTGTCGATTCAGTGGCCACCTCGGAATAGATGACGAGAAAGCGCTCGACCAGCTCGTCCAGGTGCTCGTCACCGGGCGTCACCTGGTGTGCCGCCAGGCCGCGCCGGATGAGCACTGCCACGCCCTGTCCGATCATGCCCCGAATGCGGTCGTCGCCGAGTGCCGCCAGGTCCTGCTCGGCCAGCAGGCGGTTCAGCGACACCGCGATATCGGCCGCCGAGTCGACCAGGGTGCCGTCGAGGTCCCAGACAACGGCGGCAACGCCCGGCTTCGTAACGTTCGTCACTAGGCAACTTCCGCCAGCTGCTGCCGCCAGTTCGGGTACAGCTTGTCAGCATCGTGCGGGAAGCTCTCGAAGGCGCGCGCGAACTCGCGATGCTCCTTCGCGAACGCAATGGGGTCGGCACCTTCTCTCCAGCACTGCTCGGCCTGCCTGAGTGACGTTGCGCCGGCCGCGGGGCCGTCGACATGGCCGTAACTGCCGCCGCCTGCCGTCAGGATCAGGTTGGAGTGCCCCAGGTTGTCGAAGAAGCCCGGGATGCGCAGCGCATTCATGCCGCCGGAAATAATGGGCGTCGTCGGATTCATGCCCAGCCATTCCTGGTGGTAATAGGGTCCGTCGGCACTGTCCCGCTGAATCATGTGCGCGATGTTGGTGTCGCTGGCTTCGCCCTCCATTTTGCCGAAACTCATGGTGCCGGTGTGGATCCCGGAGGCGCCCTGCAGGCGCGACATCTTGCCGAGCACGAATGCGGTGTAACCGCGCTTGGACTGCGGCGACGTCACGGCGCCGTGGCCGGCGCGATGGTAGTGCAGGTACTGCTGCGGGAAGCGGCGACGAGCGGTGGTGATCGCGGTCGGGCCGCCGACGTAACCATCGATCAGGAATGCGACATGGTCCGCATTCTCGGCGAAGGTTTCCAGCACATACTCGCCCCGCGCAATGATCTCGAACGGATCGTCTGCAGTGATGTTCGCCGAGAACAGCTTTGCCTGCCCGGTCTCGTCCTGTGCCCGGCGCATCGCGTCGGCGACGAGCGGGATCGTCTGCTTCATCGGTGCGAACAGCTGGTTGCCCTGCGGCTCGTCGTTCTTGATGAAGTCGCCACCGAGCCAGAACTCGTAGGCCGCGTCAGCGAACGGCTGTGGGCGCAGCCCGAGCTTCGGCTTGATGATCGTGCCGACGATAAAGCCGCCGTTTTCGACCGGCCGGCCGAGCACCCGCCAGAGATTGCTGAGCGTGGTAGCCGGCCCGTCGAAAAGCCGCAACAGCTCGTCCGGGACGTAGAAGTCGTGCATCTTCGCGTACTCGACGTCGCCCATGCCCTGGTTGTTGCCGATCGCCAGCGTCAGGAACGATACGATCATGGCGCGCCCATCGGTGATGTTGCGGTCGAAGAGTTCGTTCGGATATGCGATCTTCATCAGCTCTTCCGTCTCGTTCGTCTCGTAGACGATCGCGTCGACGCCTCTCGTGAAATCGTCGGTCGTCGAGACGGACACGTTCGTTCCGGTCGACGACTCGGCCGCAAAGTGCGCAGCGGTTTCGGTGTAGCCGTACCCCGCCTTGGGCTTCATCTTGTAGGCGCACAGCACGTGCTTGCCGGCGGCGATGAGCTCCTCTTCTTTAAGGTCGTAATCTACGTAACGATCAGATTGATCCATGATTCTGTCTCCGTTTCAGGTATTGAGATTTCGTATGCCGGTTCTTGCCGCGTCGGCAACAGCCGCAGCGGTAATACCGAAGTGTTCGTAGAGGTCGGCGGCCGGCGCCGAGGCGCCGAATCCCGACATGCCGACGAAGCGGCCGTGCTCGCCGATGTAACGATCCCAGCCGAGACGAACCGCCGCCTCGACCGCGACCCGCACGGTCCCGGGCCCGAGCACCTGCTCGCGATACCCTTCGTCCTGCTCCTCGAACAGTTCCCAGCAGGGCATCGAGACGACCGCGGCGCCGATCCCGTCTTCCTGCAGCATGTCCCGCGCCGCGCTCGCCACCGAGACTTCGGAACCCGTTGCCAGCAGGGTCACCTGCCGCGTTCCATCCGCTTCGGCGAGCACGTAGGCACCCCTCGCACAGGCATTATTCGTCGCGGGCTCGTGCCGCAACGCGGGCAATCCCTGGCGGCTGAGCACGATGCCGGAGGGCCGCGCGCGGTCGCTCAGCGCCAGCTCCCAGCACTCCGCGGTTTCGAGGGCGTCCGCGGGGCGGTACACATTGAAATTCGGCAACGCCCGCAGCGTTGCCAGCGTCTCCACCGGCTGGTGCGTCGGGCCGTCTTCGCCGAGCCCGATCGAGTCGTGGGTGAGCACGTAGATGACCCGCTGTTTCATGAGCGCGGAGAGGCGCATGGCGGCCCGCATGTAATCGGCGAACACGAGGAAGGTGCCGCCGTACGGGATGAATCCACCGTGCAGCGCAATGCCGTTCATCACGGCGGCCATCGCATGTTCGCGTACACCGTAATGTACGTAGCGTCCGCTGAAGTCGGCGGCGCTGATCGGCGTGGTTTGCTCGGTCTTCGTGTTTACCGAACCCGTCAGGTCGGCCGAACCACCGATCATTTCGGGCACGGCCCGCGTGAGCGCCGCCAGCACCTGTCCCGATGCCTTGCGGGTCGCAAGCGTCGGCACCTCGGCCAGGAAGCGGTCCTTGAGCTCCGCCAGGTCCTGCTGCCAGTTCTCGGGCAGATCACCCGCGGTCATGCGCAGAAATTCGTCCCGATCTCCCGCAGACGCCAGGCGTTTGTGCCAGCCTTCGTAGTCCGTCAGGCTCCGTTGGCTGGCGGTTGCCCACTGCTGGCGAATCGGTTCGGGGATATCGAACGGCGCATGCGGCCAGTCGAGCTGCTCGCGGCTCGCCGCGATTTCATCGTCCCCCAAAGGTGCGCCGTGCGTGTCCGCCGTGCCCGCCTTGTTGGGCGCACCGAACCCGATGACGGTCCTGCAGGCGATCAGCGACGGCCGGTCTGCGCCACGCGCGTTCTCGATCGCCCCGGCGATTTCTTCGTGGTCGTGACCGTCCACGCTCTGCACATGCCAGTTCGACGCCTTGAAACGCGCCACCTGATCGTCGGAGACGCTGAGGTCCGTCGGGCCGTCGATGCTGATGGAGTTGTCGTCCCACAGAACGACGAGCTTCGATAGCCGCAGATGCCCGGCCAGTGAAATTGCCTCCTGGCTGATGCCCTCCATCAGGCAGCCGTCGCCGGCCAGGACATAGGTGTAATGATCGACCAGGTCGTCGCCGAACCGTGCATGCAGCATGCGCTCCGCGAGCGCCATGCCGACCGCCGTGGTTATGCCCTGGCCGAGGGGACCCGTCGTCATCTCGATGCCGGGCGCATGCCCGTACTCGGGATGCCCGGCCGTCCTGCTTCCGAGCTGACGGAAGTTCCTGAGCTCGTCGAGGCTCATGGCCTCGTAGCCGGTCAGGTGCAACAGCGAGTAGATGAGCATCGAGCCGTGCCCGGCCGACAATACGAAACGGTCACGATCCTGCCACTCGGGATCTGCAGGATTGAACTTCAGGAAGCGTGAGAACAGCACGGTGGCAACGTCAGCCATGCCCATTGGCATTCCGGGGTGCCCGGAGTTCGCGCGCTGTACGGCGTCGGCGGCGAGCAGGCGCAGCGCATTGGCCATGCCGTTGCCGGCGGCGCTGTCGATACGGTTCTGTTGTTCTGCAATTGCGGTCATATGTCTTCCTCTGTTTTCAGGCTGCCCGCCGCTTGCGCTCGACCAGCTTCATGATCAGCGGCGTCAGCACGAGCTGCATGGCGAGGTCCTGTTTCCCTCCCGGTATTACGATGGAATTGGCTCGTGACATGAAGCTGTCGGGGATCATGGTCAGGAGGTAGGAAAAATTGATGCCGTGTGGATTGGCAAATCGTATGACGACCATCGATTCGTCAGCCGTCGGTATCCATTCTGCGATCGCAGGGTTCGACGTATCGACCGTCGGTATCCGCTGGAAGTTAACGTTCGTCGCGCTGAACTGCGGGCAGATGTAGCCGATGTAGTCCGGCATGCGCCTGAGGATCGTATCCATGATCGTCTCTTGCGCGTAGCCGCGCTGGAAACGGTCACGGTGCATCTTCTGTATCCACTCCAGGTTGATGACCGGGGTTACGCCTATTTTCAGGTCGGCGTACTGTGCGATATTGACATCGTCCGTTACGACCGCACCGTGGAGTCCTTCGTAGAACAGCAGGTCGACGTCGGCCGGCGTCTCTTCCCAGTCCGTGAACGTGCCCGGCTCCGCGCCGTAGCATTGCGCCTCGCTGGCGTCATGAATGTAGTGGCGGGTCGTCGTCCGTCCCGTCTCTCCAAACTCGCGAAACGTCTCTCCCAGGCGTTCGAGCAGGTTGGCTTCCGGGCCAAAATGGCTGAAGTGATTGTTGCCCTTGTCGCTTTCTTCCTGCATGACACGCTTCATGCCGACGCGGTCATAGGCGTGAAAGGCATCGCCTTCGATGTATGCCGCGTTGATCCCCTCGCGGCGAAAAATCTGCTCGAACGTGTGCCTGACCGACGTCGTGCCGGCTCCGGAAGATCCGGTAACCGAAATAATGGGATGTGCAATTGACATTGTCTTCTCCGCCTGCGGCTGGAACTCACGAATTGAAAAGGCCGTGTTCGCGGAAGAGGTCCGACCGGGCCGCGGTCATGTTCTTGCCTGCGAAATAGTCTTCGATGCGCCGAATCTCCTTGCGGGAGCCGAAGATCAGCGGGATGCGCTGGTGATACTCGCGGGGCTGTACCTCGAGAATGCGCTGTTCCCCGGTGGTGGCGTAGCCGTCCGCCTGTTCGACGAGCATGGCGATCGGGTTGGCTTCGTAGAGCAGCCGCAGGCGCCCCTGCTCGTAGCCTTCGCGCTTGTCACGCGGGTACAGGAACACGCCGCCCCGGACCAGGATGCGGTGGCACTCGGCCACCAGCGACGCGATCCAGCGCATGTTGTAGTTGCCGCGTGGTATCCCCGGGTCGCCGGCGATACAGTCATCGAAGTAGGCGCGCACGGCGCTTTCCCAGTGGCGCGCGTTGGAGGCATTCACCGCGAACTCGGTCGTGGTCTCCGCAATCCGCGTATCCGTCCGCGTATGGCGAAATTCCTTGTTCAGCGGGTCCAGCGTGAACATCTCGGTTCCCTTGCCGATGGTCAACACCAACTTGGTGTGCGGTCCGTAAATACAGTAACCGGCCGCGAGCTGAGCCGTACCCGGCTGCAGGAATACGTCCTCGGGCGTCGCATCAGGCCCGGGGTTGGGCAGGATGCTGAAGATCGTGCCTATCGGTGCGTTGGTCTCGATGTTCGACGAGCCGTCGAGAGGATCAACCGCCAGGGCGAGCGGCCGCGTGCGATCGAGTTCGATCGGCCCGTCATGCTCCTCGGACAGCACCCAGGCCGCCGGGGAGTCCCTGAGGGTTTCGATAATGTAGTCGTGCGCGACGATGTCGAGTTTTTTCTGCACGTCGCCGTCGGCATTGGTGTCCTGCGCGGCTGCCAGGTCGCCCGCCAGCGGGCCGCAGGCGCAGATTGTGGAAATCTTGATAAGTGCCGTTCTCAGCTGCCGGCAGAGCTGCAGCACCGCTCGTCCTGTTTCGTCTTCGCGTCGTTGCTTTTCAAGAAAATCCTCGAGTGTCTGGAATGCAGGCATGTTGCTATCCCCTGGCGGGACTCCAGTCGCCGATGTTGGTCTGGAGTACGTTGACAAATATGCTAGCCAGCGCCGCTAGGCGGCGGCATATGCATAGGAATGGGTAGTTCTCTGAAATAAAGGTGGTTGTAATACCACCCTTTTGGGTAGGTCGTGCGCCCGTCAGGATTTCAGGTAGATGGCGATCGCCTGGCTGCGGTTGCTGACGCCGAGCTTCTCGTAGAGGTTGCGGAGGTGGAATTTCACGGTATTGGGCGACACTCCCTGGGCCGCTGCAATTTCCTTCGTGCTCTGCCCGGTAGCCGCGGCGGCGAGCACTTCCATTTCGCGGTGTGTCAGCGTGGTCAGCGGATTGAGGTGGATACGCCGCACGTCCACGAACGGGAAGACCATGTGGCCGGCCGCTACAGAGGCAACCGTATCCAGCAAGTAATCGGTCTCCTCCTTTTTCGAAACGTGTGCCGCCGCGCCATGGGCCATCGCGAGAACGGGTATATTCTCGTCGTCCGCGCCGGTATAGACGATGACACGCGGCGCATCCGGCCTGCCTCGGAGCTGGTCCAGTATGTACTTGGCCCGGCCCGGCTCGATAACCCAGCCGGATATCGCCACGTCGAGCGGCCGCTCGTCGAGCGACGCAAGCAGGGATTTGCCGTCGTTGCAGACGGTCACCAGGTCGAATCGCTCGTCGTTGTCGAACAGGTGCCGCAATCCGGCTCGGACGAGCGGGCTCTTGTCGGCAATGCCGACACGTATAGCCGGGCTTTTTCCTTGCGGCTTTTCGACCATTTGCTGCAAACACGATTTTACATCGGTGGCAGGAGTATAGACACGACGACACCAATCCGCATTTTGTTCGCCACGTGCATCGTCACTCGTACCTGGAGGTCATTACCGGCTATCGCCAGGAATCCGCGCACCAGTCGCCAGGCAACCAGACCCGTCTCGACATCGCATTGGGATCGACGACCCCATCGGCTGATTCGACAGCGAAAGTCTGCCGCGGCTCGCGCTTCCTGAAAATCGGATATAACGCGTAAGGATCTGCGGCTGACCACATATTCGGGGTATGTCAGGCTCGCCCTCTGAGACTCATCACCTGGTCTATAAGCGCATGATTTATAAACGGTTTTTCGATAACGCCGACCTGGCTTGAAGTGCGCGCTACTTCGATCAGTTCGGGCATGGAGCTACTGACCAGCAGAAGCACGGGAATCTCGACATCCCTCTCTCTCAGTTCCCGCAGCAGCGCCGGCCCGCTCAGCCCCGGCAGATCGGCTTCAGCGAGCAGGCAGCAGTGGCGGCATCGATGGGGCAGCCATTTCTGCAGGAACGACTCGGCATCCGGATAGGACCGAACCTGAATATCGTAGGTACCGAGCAGGGTTGCCAGCCCGTCGGTGATGGCCTGGTCCGGATCCACGACGTGGACCACAAACTTTTCGTCTTTCACAAGCCCTTACTCGAACTTACACAAGCCCGTAAGCAGAGTATCGCGCTCTTGGTCACGGCAATGTAATTAGGGGTACCGCGTAACCGGATGCGGTCATCACATGGCGGTGGAGTGCAGGTCGATTACTCTTTTGCGGTCAGCTCCATGTCAATTTTGACCCGCACCAGCTGCGCCAGAGTCCTGACGTCGAGTTTCTTCATCACCTGGCCGCGATGCACCTCAACCGTTCGTTCGCTAATGCCCAGGTCCGCGGCAATTACCTTGTTCATCTGGCCTTCCGCAACACGATCGAAGACCTCCTTCTCACGTTCCGAAAGGGAAGACAGCTTCTCGGCAAGTTGCTGGCGGTTCATGGCCTTTCTATGAGCGTTTTCGTCGATGTTGAGGGCTTCGTTGATTCGCTCCAGGAGGTCGTGCTCCCTGAACGGTTTGCGAATGAAGTCGAGCGCCCCACGGCGCATCGCCTCGACGGCCATGGGAATATCGCCATGGCCAGTAATAAAGATGATCGGCAAGGTGGACTCCATCTCGATGAGCTTCTTCTGCAGGTCCAGGCCGGTCATCCGCGGCATGCGGATGTCGAGCACCAGGCAGCCGCGTTTGCCGGGGTCGTATGCGTCGAGGAACTCCTGGCCGCCCTCGTACAGCTCGCATGATTGTCCGACAGTTGCCAGCAGGAGACTGAGTCCGTCACGCACCCCTTCGTCGTCATCGACGATAAAGACCGTCTGAGTATCATTCATGATGAGATTCTCTTTCGACAGCGGGCAACGTGAACCAGAATGTGGTGCCACCGTCGTCATTGTTGCGGAAACCAATGCTGCCGCCGTGTGCTCTCACGATGGCCTGGCTGATTGACAGCCCCATGCCCATTCCGGACGACTTGGTCGTTGAAAACGGCGTGAACAGCTTGTCGGCATAATCCTGCGGGACGCCACAGCCCTTATCACGCACGGCGATCTCGATCTCACCCTCCCCGCTCATGCGGGTTCGTATCGATACGGATCTTGCGCTGTCGTCCGTTGCGACCATTGCCTCCATGCCGTTGCGCAGCAGGTTGAGCGCCACTTGCTGAATCTGCACGCCGTCCACGGAAACCGGCGGCAGATTCGAGCCCTTGTCGAACTCGATCTGGATGTCGTAGATTCGCGCCTCCGATTCGGCCAGTCTCACTGCGGTTTCCATAAGCTCGTTGCAGTCGACGACTCTTTTCTCGCTCTCGCCCTGGCGCGCCATCGTCTGCATGCGCTCCACGACATCGGCCGCGCGCAGCGCGTGCTCATTGAGCTTTTCGCAGACCTCTCCCATCCGCGCGAAATTGCCGGCGTCGACGAGTCGACGCCCCGCCTGGGCAAAAAGGGAAATAGCCGTCAGGGGCTGGTTGATTTCGTGGGCGATGCCAGCCGCCATTTCGCCGAGGGTACTGAGCCTTGCCACGTGCGCGACCCGCGCGCGATGCTGCCTTGCCTCGTCCTCGGCCAGCCTGCGTTCCGTGATGTCGTCGCTTTCCGTCACGAGGAAAACGATCTCTCCATCCTTGTCCTTGATCGGCCGCACTGAAAAATCGAGGGTCGCGAGTTGCCCATCGGAACGTGGACACGTGACCTCGAATCGCACCGTCTCGCCAGCCGCCGCGGCACGGATCGCATCGTGCATACGCTGCTTCAGCTCGGGCGAATGGCTCCACCAGGGCGTATCCCAGTAATCGTATCCAATGACCTGATCGCGCTGCAGGCCGGCGAAATCGAGTGACTTCTGGTTGGCTTCCAGCACTTCACCCTCGACGCTCAGGACTCCGGCGAGGTGCAGCCGTTGGTCAAACACGGCTCGAAAACGCTGTTCAACCGCTTTGCGCGATTCCTCCGCTGCCCTTTGATCGGAGATGTCGCGAATGATCCCTGCAAAACACCGCCCGCCGTCGAGGTCGATTTCGCTCGCAGCGAGGTAAACAGGGAATTCGGAACCGTCTTTTCGTCTTGCAGTGAGCTCCCGGCCGGCGCCGAAGATATTGCCCTTCCCCGTTGCGATGTAGTTCCTGATGTAGCGAGGGTGCTTGTCGCGATATCGCTCGGGCATCAGGATGTTGATGTCCTGACCAATCAATTCAGCGGCCTCGTAGCCAAACATGTTCTCCGCCGCGCGATTGAACGACTCTATGCGCCCCTGCGCGTCGACCGTAATGATGCCCTCCGCCGCGGTCGCCACGATCGCTTTCGAATAGGCTTCGGATCGCGCCAGCGCTGCCTGCTGCTGTCGATGCTCCAGCTCGGCAGAAACCCTGACCGCGGCCAGCGACACCAGGGCACTCGCCATTTCCGCGTCGTGAAGCGGCTGGGTCCCGAACACGCAGATCTGGCCGATCTTCACGCCGTCGCGGTTGACGATCGCGCTGCCGACGAAGCTCTCGCAGCCGTAGCCGATACTCGACTGATCGAGCGTGTAACGCCTGCCAAGCTCGCAATCGACAACCTGGATACCATGACGCATGACCGCCGCACAGGGCGTGCCGCTCAAGGCGTACTCTCGGACGGGGCCGGGTTTGCCCTCCTCCCAGGACGCGACGGTACGGGACATGCCCGAATCGAAATTCTCGGTAACGTACGCCCGTCGCGCGCCCAGGACTGCCGCAAGCGTTGCCAGTAGCGTGAACAGCAGCTCGTCAGTGGTTGCGCCCGGGGCGATGGACGCAAGCTCGCGAACCTGCTCCGACGGACTCCAGTTACCGCTGGCCGGCTTCGGATTTACAGACGGGGGTGGTGCGGCTCGGCTGGCGATGTCGATGGGCTCCGGGATTCAAAACCTTGCGCCTCGATACTACCTGCACCGTGCCACAGTCCCAAGTTCAGTATGCCGCAGGGGGGCCAGGGACCGGCCCCGTAGGCGCGGTCGCGGTCCTTCCCTGGACCGCGACTCATATTCGGTCAATTGCGTGGGCGGCCGCCGCGCGAGCGCTGGCGATCCGTTCCCTGGCGCTCGGCCCGAT
>Ga0209536_100009726_pt1 | contig 14267 bp, 11 predicted proteins | sample DeeMarSeWOR28_12_FD_187461 | JGI IMG/M metagenome (GOLD analysis project Ga0209536, IMG submission 187461) | Marine sediment microbial communities from White Oak River estuary, North Carolina - WOR-2-8_12 (SPAdes) (version 2) | ecosystem: Environmental > Aquatic > Marine > Intertidal zone >...
GTTCGCTAGGAAGTCGGGCGATTCAGAGGCACGACAAGCCATCGTCCTTGCCATTTTCGTTGGCGAAGCCCTTGGCTTTGTCGTGGCTCTTTACGGTCAACTCTCTGGCGTCGTGAATGCTCTCGGCTGGTCTACGGTCGCGGTTTACCTACTGTTGGCCGCGGGCTTCGGATATTTCCAGCTCATGAAACCGAACACCGCCTAGAAGAACAGGCCGCGCGGCCTGTTGTTTTTAACGAAACAATTACCGATGGCCCGAGGACCCCTATGACCCCAAAGTTGAATTGTGGTTCGAAGGAGGCTTACCGTGCCGCGAACCATTCCTATTGCTGCGTTGCAGATGGATGCCAGTCCGGCTCCGACTCGTGAGCGGCTCGCGGTCGCCGAGAGGTTGGTGCGTGAAGCTCACGATAAGGGAGCGCAGCTCGTCGTGCTGCCTGAAGTGTTCAACACCGGCTACGGCTACACGGATTCCAACTACGAGTGCACGGAGACTCTCGAGGGGCCCACGGTCACGTGGATGAAAGAAACCGCGCGAGAGCTCGACATCCACCTGGCGGGTTCGCTGTTTCTCCTCGATGAGAACGAAATCTACAACGCGCTCTTGTTGTTCGCCCCCGACGGACGGATGTGGAGGTACGACAAGCTGTACCCGGGCGGATGGGAGCGTGCCTATTTCCGTGAAGGCAAAGACATCGCGGTCGCGCACACCGATTTGGGTGACATCGGCTTCCTTATCTGTTGGGACATCGCCCACCCGAGGCTTTGGGCACGCTATGCCGGTCAGGTCGACTTGATGGTCATCACCTGTTGTCCGGTCCAGACCTCAGACCCCACCTATCGCTTTCCTGACGGAGAGGAGCTCACCCACGACGACATGGGGCCCCTGCTTCGCTCCGTACAAGGCACGGTGAAGAGGTTTGCCGGAGAGATGGTCGACGAACAGACGGCGTGGCTGGGAGTGCCCGCGGTCAGCACGGTGGCTTGCGGCGAGATCACGACGCCGGTTCCCGGACTGCGGACCTCATTCCTGAGCGCCGTGGCCTTTGCCCCGCGGCTGATCAAGCACTTGAGGCATGCCGACAAAGTGCAAATGACCTGCACATTCGCGCCGAGCTGCAAGATCGTAGGCGCTGACGGACAGATTCTCGCTGAACGCGCCCAAGAGGATGGCGAGAGCCTTGCATTCGCCCGTGTCACGCTCCCCGATCGCAAACCATCTCCCGAGAAGAAGGAACAGCCGCGGAGCAAGATTCCCCTGACGAGCTACCTGTTAACCGATGTCATGCTGCCGCGGATGATGGTGCCGCACTACAAGAGAGGCTCGCGCAGGAGCTTCGGCAAGCACATGGCTCCTCCATGGTGGCGCTCGAAACAGCGCCCGGCTCCCTAGGCGGCGCCGCTCGTCTGAATTCCTCGCTTGCGATCGGCTTCCGAGTAGTTGGACACCTTTTTCGTGGTCTCCTCTTCGACTCGGTGCAGATTGTAACTACAAACGCCCTTTGAGCTTCGCGCGCTACGCGACATAGCGTCTAATACCGCGCAATTCGGCGCTCAGCCTGAGCCCGATGGGGTAAGAGAGCCAAGGGGCAGCGGCGGCGGCATCCCAAACGCGGGCGAGATGGCCATCATCGACACCATCGTTTCGGGCAACACCGAACATCGACTCGAAGATCGAGGACTGAGCGTCGAACGGACCCCTAGTTGCATTCGACGCCGCTCGAGGAGTGGGCCGAAAGTGGCGTGTCGTGCATGGGCCGCATATGCTCGTGGCGATGAACCTTTATCGATTAGCGGCTTTCGCGGCACTTGCTGGCTGCGGTTCGGGCGACCCTGCGCAGCCCAACGATGACGGCGCTCCGCAGCCCGGACTCTATGCCGGCAGCATTACCGACGTCCAGTCGTGTGACGACGTATGCGCGGAGCAGTCGTTGACGTGCGACGGGCAGCACGACTGGCCCCAGTTGGTCTTCGGTCCGCTGGCAGGCGGTGGCCAAGGGGGATACCGAAGGCCCGAGGGGGCATCGACGTCAATCGTGTATAGTTGCTCTGATCGCCCACTGGAAACCACTACGCTCGACGGTGTCGTCTACAGCCTCACGTCTTACCAGTGCGCCTGTATTTTCGACGAAACCGGCGGAGGTGGCGACAGTCCTTGTGAAGCGCTCTGCGCCAATCCCGGAACTGGCAATTGCCCCGACGACCCCGCGCCAGCTCAATGCATCCCGGCCTGTGAACAGGTCCGCAGCGGCGTGGGCGTGAACACTGACTGCTTGCCAGAGTGGGACGCGCTCTTGTGGTGCGCGTCGGATCAGCCTGCGTCCAACCTCGAATGCGATGATGACGGGAACAGCGGGGTGAAGCCTGGAGTATGCGACTCAGAGTTCGTTGCGTTGGATGCTTGCGGATTTGTAAATGTCGAATGAGCGATCCAGGTCTTGACGATCGCAGATAGCCGAAAGCGGATAGGAAGAACAAAGGCGCTCTCGGCACCACGCGCTACGCGACATAACCAGCTAGTACCGCGCAATTCGGCGCTCACCTTGAGCTCGATGGGCTAAGAGAGCCCTCGAAGATTTCGCCTCGGCACCAGGCAAAGGTGTGCTCGATGAATTCCATGGCAGTAGCTCGGTCCTTTCCGTTGAAGCGGAGGATACTAAACGCTGGCCCCCTACCCCAGGAGCGCCAGCGGTGGCGGCGCTCCTGGGGATTGTGAGTGGGAAGACGGGAGCAATTAGGCGACGTTGTTGCGGAGGCCGCCGTCGACGCTGAGCTCTTCACCGGTTATGAAGCCGGCCTGCGGGGAGAGAAGGAACGCGAAGGCCGAGGCGATTTCGCCCGCGGAGCCGAAGCGCCCCAGGGGGACCCGGCTTGCCATGTGCTTCTCGAAGCCGTCGAGCTCGGCCGGCGGCATGCCGACCTTCTGGTAGATCGGAGTCTCGATGGGTCCCGGGGATACGGCGTTGACGCGGATATTCCGCGGCGCGAGCTCGACCGCGAGGCCGCGGATCAGCGACCGGAGTGCTCCCTTGGTCGCCCCGTAGGGTCCCGCTCCGGCCATGCCAACGTCGTGAACCACCGAGGTATTGAAGACGACCGAAGCACCCGTCCCGAGCAGCGGTGAAAGCTGCTGCAAAAGGAAGAAGGGGCCCTTTACGTTGATGTCGAAGAGCTTGTCAAAGGCGGCTTCGTCCCAGGCTCCGAGTGGCATGAAGGGGGCGACACCTGCGTTGAGGATGACGCCGTCGAGCTTCCCGTACTTGTCTTTGATGTGCATGGCGAGCTCTTTGATATCTTCGACGTCGCCGGCATCCGAGGCGATGAGCTCGGTGTTCTGCGGGAGCGATTGCCGCGCGCGCTCGAGGGTCTCGGGGTTGCGGCCGGTGGCAATGACGGTGGCGCCTGCTTCCGCCAGCGCGGCGACCGTGGCGGCGCCAATGCCGGTGGTACCGCCGGTAACGAGATAGGTCTTATTGTGATGGTCTGACATTTCCGATTCTCCGTTTTCGTGGGTCTATGTTATTTGTTTCTGTAGCTTCTGGTGTTACAAATATGTGCAAAAAAAATCAGCCGTCGATATCTTCATCGACCAGGCGCTGCAGCGTGGTGCCCCGGAGCACAGGGGTGGCCTTCTTGGTGACGGCGTCGTTGAGGCGCTCGAAGACCTGCGGCATGCACACAGAAACCACGCAATGGGTCTGCGGGTTCTTCGTGTGACCTTCGATGAGGGGAGGCTCGCCGAGCGCTTCGTAGATGTCCTGAATGGTGATGCGGTTCGCAGGACGGGCCAGCATGGCGCCGCCGCCAGGGCCGGTCTGCGTGTCGACTAGGCCCGAGGCGCTGAGCTCGGAAATCACGCGGCGGACAGTGACGGGGTTCACGTCGATGCTCGAAGCGAGATCGGTGGACGAGAGCCGCACGCCCGGGTTGTAGGCGAGAGCCACCATGATGTGCAGTCCTGTGCCAAAGCTCATATCTGTAACATACGATATTACAGATACCTGTCAAGCGCCTCGAACGCGATGGCCCGTGCCCTCTGAGGCCCGGGCCTGGCACTAATTGACGATTTATCGGCGGGTGGATCGGGAGCGTAGTCGATATAAACGCCCTTTCAGCTTCGCGCCCCAGGCGACATAACATCTAGTACCGCGCAATTCGGCGTTTCTCTTGCGCTCGATGGGCTAAGAGAGCGCTCCGAGAGCTCGCCTTCGGACCGAAGCGCTCGGGAGAGTAGCCGCTTGAGTCAGAGCTTCACCATCTTGGCGAGCTCAGCGCGTCGATCGAACCGTAGCGAGCAGCTTCTTTCGAAGGTAATCCGCTCCGAAAATGAGTGGAGCGCCGAGCCAGGCCATCGCATACATCTGCAACGAAACTGGACCCGTCCCCAAAACCCGGCACAAGGGAGGGAAATACAAGGTGGCCCAGGCGAACCCGATCTCGATGGCAAATCCGATGAGAATCAGAGGGTTTGTGAACAGCCCTCGGTCCAAACCGGAGCGCGTCGCTGATCGGCGCCCGATGAAGTTGCCAATCTGCATCAGCATGATCGTCGCCAGCGCGAGTCCGGTGGCGGACTGGTACAGGGGGTCCGTTGCAGTGAGGCGGTCTCCATATTGCCAGCCACCGGCGTGCAACACCCAGAAGAAGAGCGTCAAGGAATATGCAGCCTCGAGGAGCCCGAGGAAGAAGTAGCTGTGCGCCACCAAACGAAAGTCGAGTAACGCCTCGTCACGACGTCGAGGCGGCCGTGCCATCGTGTCTTCATCGGTCGGCTCTTGGCCGAGCGCCATCGATGGAATGATGTCGGTCCCGAGATCGATGGCGAGAATCTGGATGACTGTGAGCGCCAATGGAACCGGAAACAAGATGTAGATGAGATAAGGGAGGATCTCGGGGCCATTGCTGACGAGAACGTAGTTCGTGAACTTCTTGATGTTGTCGAAGATCGTCCGCCCCTCTGCGACTCCAGAAACAATCGATGCGAAATTGTCATCGAGGAGCACGATTTGGGCCGCTTCCCGTGCGACATCGGTGCCACCCACTCCCATCGCCACACCGACATCGGCAGCCTTGAGCGCAGGAGCATCATTGACCCCGTCACCGGTCATGGCCACGACCAAACCAAGCTGTTTGAGCGCGGTCACGATCTTCATCTTCTGTTCCGGCGTGGTGCGGGAAAACACACAGACGCCTCGGGTCAGCGAATCGCACAGCACGCGTTGCGGGAGGCGTTCGAGCTCATCACCGGTAATCAGAAGTGAATCCGTGCCGCCGGTGCCGTCCGAGTCGTCTGTCAGGATTCGAGCCCGCCGCGCGATCGCCGAGGCCGTTTGTGGGTGGTCCCCGGTAATCAGCAGCACTCGGATTCCGGCTTTGCCGCATTCGGTCACCGCGCCGGGCACTTCGGGACGAAGCGGGTCTTCTAAACAAAGGAAACCCTTCAGGCACAACCCGCGTTCGAGCTCCGCTTGCTCGCCATCGGCAGCATCGGGAGCAATCTCGCGCGCCGCCACGGTGATGATCCGCTGCCCTGCAGCCGCAAGTGAATCGACTAAAGCATCGATCTTCGCGAGTGACTCCTCCGTAGCCTCTCGTTCGTCTCGGTCTGCAGTGTCAATCTGAGCGATCAGCGGCCGAAGCGCTTCCCAGGCGCCCTTCACGCAAAAGACTGCGGTCTCCCCGGCCAAGTGCAATCCGGCGGCGCGGCGTTTGTGAAGATCGAATACGAAGCGTCGGTTCGTTCGCTGGCGCACCTCCTCGACCTCTCCAATCTCGGAACCGAACAGCTCTGCGATGGCCACGTCGAGTGGATCGCCAGTCCATTTCTCCTCGTGCGGCTGCACATCGCTCGCGACGAGACCAAAACGCAGGAGCTCTGCACGCGGCGGCGTCCCCGATAGGATGTCCTGCCCGCTCGGATCAACGATGCGCGTGATGGTGAGTTGGTTGAGCGTAAGCGTTCCGGTCTTGTCCGTGCAGATGATATGGACGGAACCAAGCCCCTCGACGGCGTTGAGGCTCTTCACGAGGACGTTCTGCTTCGCCATCCGCACACTGCCCATCGCCAATGACAACGTGAAAGTCGGGAGGAGCCCTTCGGGGACGTTGGCAACGATGATGCCCAGCATGAACACCAGGTTGATCCAGAGCGACTGTCCCGTGAACACGCCGTAGAGGAAGAAGGTCCCGCCCATCGCGACGGCGATGACGGTGAGCACGCGAACCATGTGTGCCGTCTTGCGCTCGAGCGGAGACGGGGGGCGGCGGATGTCCCGCGAGAGCGCGGCCACTTGCCCAAACTGCGTTCGCTCGCCCGTCGCAAAGACGACCCCGACTCCGGACCCTCGGAGCACGGAGCACCCCGCAAACGCAATGTTCGCGCTGTCGATCAACCGGCTGTCGACGGCTGCGGCAGTGAGAGGAATCGGTGCGGACTCCCCGGTGAGAGACGCGTTGTTCACGAGAAGCTCGTTACACTCGACCAGTCGTATATCTGCGGGGATCTGGTCGCCTTCCGCGAGGATGACTACATCCCCGGGCACCACTTCCTCGGCGAGGAGCTCTGCCTCATGGCCTGCTCTACGAACCAAGACCTGAGGTGGCAGGAACTTCGCTAGCGCCTGCATGGCGCGTTCGACGCGATACTCCTGCAGGAACGAGAACAGGGCGTTGAGCAGGGACACTGCGAGGAGTGCCCAGCCGAGCACGTTCATCCTCTCTCCAGGCTGCATCGCGTCTGCGACGAAGCAGAGTGCAGCCGCCACATCGAGCAGCAGACTGAAGAAGTTCGTGAGCTGCCTGAAGAGAATGCGGAGCAAGCGAAAACGCTGAGGCGCCTTCAGTGAATTGCGCCCAACCTCGCGCAAGCGTTCCGCTGCCTCGTTCCCGGTCAAGCCCTGTGGCTTGCTATGAAGAAACTCGAAAACGCGCTCCGTCGCGACGTTCTGAATCTGGCTCACGGTGCATCACCATAGATGGCAACGTCGCAGGGGGCGCTTCGCAAGACCTGTTCGATGGGGCTTCCATACACGGAGCGGCGCCGAAGCGATGTGGTCGAGGCGCCCATGTAGATCAACTGCGACTTGTGCTTTCCTGCTTGAATCACAATCTCTTTTGGGATGTCGTCGGACAAAACTACGGTTCGATCGAGGCTACTGGCGGGAAGACTGAGCCCACTGGCGAGCGCTGCTTCGATTTCGGAAACGTAGCGCTGCCCCTTTTCAACCAGCGAGGTAGCGTCTTCGTGGCTGATGTGACGAAAGCGCCGATGGCTCACCTGACGAACCAATAGCACTTGGAGGGTGCTGGTCTCCGTCACCAGGAGTCGAAGTGGAGGCAGTCCAATGCGAATGCCCTCGGGACGACCGCTCACCGGGACCAAGAAGGTACGCGGTGCTCCCAATAGACCTGGTTGCATCACCCGGATGGAGACGACCTGGCACGAAGCGGCCCGCAGCAAGTGCTCGGACACGGTGTTTGCCAGGAGCCCTCGCCCCCTTTGACGGACCCGGGTCCCGCAGACCAGGAGGTGCTCTTTGCCTCCCGGAAGCAAGCCGAGCAGCGTCGCTGCCACACTCTTGCGTTCCGGCGCGAGCGTGATTTCTACCGGTAGGGCCAACTGCTCACACGTCGATTCCATTTGTGAGAGCCGTTGCCTCAGGGTGGAAGCCGGAAGCTCGCGATCCTCGACGTGCAGGATGTGCAGCATCGGCTCGGGCAGGCGTTTGGCCATTCGCATGGCGTACCGAGCAACCCAGTCACCGTGGATCGAACCGTCGTACGCAAAATAGAGCATGTCCCGCCCCCTACAGGTACCTCGCGACGGCCTGGCTGCCAAGCCAATCATATGCTTTGACCGCGAACCAGGGCGTCTTCTTCTCGTCGTGTTTCGGCTCGTACGCGATCAAAAAGGCGAGGTCTGCACTACCCGCATCGAGGTCGAGCAACCAACCGTCGTAGGGCCGGTCCAGAGCTAGATAGATGGGTCCGGGGTGCGAAACGCCGTCAGGGTCAGGCGCAGTCAGCGTCGGGAAACTCGAGAGTGATGCCTAGCGTAGAGCCAGGCGCCTAGGGAAAGTAGGAGATAAAGTCCAACGACAAATCCCAGTTGGCGCGGCTGATTAATCGCTTCGTAGTACAGGATCAATAGCGTACCCATACTCAAGCCGGCGATCGCCAGTATGGTCAGCGCGCGTGAGGCCCCCGTTTTGAGGCGTATCTTGTAGTTTGCGGCAGCCATCAAAAGCGACACCAGCAGGAAAGTCACGCTGCCGAATTCCAAGATCTGCTGGAGGCTGCCAACCAATACCAGAAGGAAAGCCAGCGAGGACATTGTGATAATCGCGCGGGTTGGCACCCGGCCAGCGCGATGTGCCAACGGTCGCGGAAGATAGCCATCTGCAGCGATCACGGCCATCTGTCGAGACGCCCCGAATACCGTGCCACTGATCGCGCTACTGGTAGCCAACAGCGCGCCAACGATAATCAGCTCGGTACCCCAATGTCCCAAGAGGTCATCTGCTCCTGCAGCCAGCGCGTATTCCTCGTTGCGAATGATTTCGTCGAACGGTATGGCGAGTATCGCTCCCAGCGAAATCACGGCATAGATCGCAGCGGCGAGGAAAATTGCTGCGTAGATCGCGCGTGGGATATTGCGTTCGGGTTGGTCCATTTCGTTGACGGCATTGATGACTAATTGAAAGCCTTCATACGCCACGAATGTAATTGACGAAGCCACCAGGATCGCCATCAACGTGACCTCACCGCTATCGTCGATTAACGTGGGCAACGAGGCATTTGCATGGTTGATAAGCAAGAAAGAGATCACGGCTAGGATAATCAGTTTCGTATAGACCATGATATCTTCAATCTTGCCCATGCCTTTGACACTCCATAGGTTGATCAGCGTGAAAACCACAAGCACGGCGCCAGCAACCGCTTTGCGAACCCACTCAGTATCCGATGAGGCGGTGCTACTGATCGCGTACGAAGCAAACGTATAGGAGTAGAGCGCGAGGGTACTGATGTAGCCAAACATTACCCACCAGCCGATCAAGGATGCGGCGAGGGGCGACTGCGGGAAGGTTCGCTTGAAAAACGAGTAGGTGGCTCCCTCATCTCGGTAAAAGACTCCGAGCTTGATATAGGAGTAAGCAGCGAGTGACGCGATCAGGGCGCCAATGATGATAGACAAGGGCGTATACACGCCGATCATTGCCACCGAGATGCCGAGGATGGTGAAGATGCCGCCACCAACCATGCCTCCCAACGCGATGGCGATCAGCTCCGGAACACCGAGATTCTTTCCCCGCGCACGATGGGAAGAGATGGTCGTATTGTCGTTTTGTTCCATCGACTGCTCCGGTCCGCGTGTCTATGCGCAGTGGCCGGCTTTCTGAGCGTAGTCGATATAAACGCCCTTTCCGGTTCGCGCGCCAGGCGACATAACATCTAGTACCGCGCAATTCGGTCCTCATCTTGATCCCGATGAGCTAAGAGAGCGATTGGGTGTCGGCGCGCGGGTGGGTCATCGGAGGCATGGTCGGCATGAACGTCGACCTCCACGTCGATCGCTTCTTCTTCGGCTGAGCCGTGGAATACGAGGGCCTCAAACACCTCTCCGGCACGCCGCTCGACTCGTCTCACTTCATCCGCTGGACGCTCATCCCCGTCTTCCGCATCGGTGTGGACTTGGGCCCGAAGATTCAGTCGCTGAACCCAAAGCTCCGGTAGCCTCGAGAGCGCCGCTTCGCGGGGGTTGACACTTGCGTCCGGTGAAGCGGGGCCTATCTCAAGCTCAGTAGTGCCGGTACCCTCAGGTACCGACGAGGAGCACGGGCAGCATGGACTTGGGAATGGTCGGCCTCGGCCGAATGGGCGCAAACCTCACACGGAGGTTGCTTCGGGATGGGCACCGTGTCGTCGCGCACGACGTGGACGCCGGAGCGGTGGACGGGCTCGTCTTGGAGGGCGCCGACGGAGCCGCCGGCCTCGAAGAGCTCGCGAACGAGCTCGAGAGTCCGCGCGCCGTGTGGGTGATGGTCCCGGCGGCGCTGACCGGGCAAGTCATCGAAGAGCTCGCGACGCACCTCCAAGAGGGCGACATCGTCATCGACGGGGGCAACTCGTTTTACCAAGACGACCTGAGGCGTTCCGCCACCCTCGCAGAGCGCGGCATTCGGTTGCTCGATGTCGGAACGAGCGGCGGTGTCTTCGGGCGCGAGCGCGGTTTCTGTTTGATGATCGGCGGCGATGAAGCTGCCGTGAAGCACCTCGATCCCATCTTTCGCTCACTCTCGCCTGGAGTCGATGCCGCAGCGCGAACCCCGGGGCGAACCGGCGAGCCAAGCTCGGCCGAGCATGGCTACCTTCATTGCGGGCCGAGTGGAGCCGGTCACTTCGTGAAGATGGTCCACAACGGTATCGAGTACGGGATGATGGCCGCGTACGCCGAAGGCTTGAACATCCTGGAGCACGCCGGTGTCGGGCTGGGCAAACGGGAGGTCGACGCAGAAACGACGCCGCTTCGACACCCCGAGCACTATCGCTACGAGATGGACGTTCCCGAGATCAGCGAAGTCTGGCGCCGTGGAAGTGTCGTCGCCTCGTGGCTGCTCGATCTGACCGCCGCGGCGCTCGCCGAGGATCCAGGGCTCGAGGCGTTTTCCGGGCAGGTCTCGGACTCCGGGGAAGGGCGTTGGACCGTATTGACCGCAGTCGAAGAGGGCGTTCCGGCGCCGGTTCTCTCCGCAGCCCTCTACGGACGTTTCGCGTCGCGTGGGCGCGACGAGCTCGCAAACCGCTTGCTTTCGGCAATGCGGAAGCAGTTCGGAGGGCATCACGAGAAGAAGCGGGAGTCTGAATGAGCACGCCCCAGCAAGCCGACGCCTTGATCCTATTCGGAATCACCGGTGACCTCGCCCGGAGGAAGCTCTTCTCCGCGCTCTACGATTTGACCGCGGCAGGACGTCTGGACATGCCGGTCATCGGTGTGGCGTCCCGTGGTTGGACCGACGAGACGCTCCGGGAGAAGGCGCGTGAGGCGCTCGATGCCTCCGGTCGCGCGATCGACGACGCGGTATTCGCCAAGCTCGCGGCGAACCTCTCGTACGTTTCCGGAAACTACCGGGACCCTTTGACGTACACGCGGATCGCAGAGCGCACGTCGGACAACGCGTGTGCCGTCGCCTATCTCGCCATACCTCCGGCGCTCTTCGATGAAGTGGTCGAGGGACTTGCGGCCGCGGGTCTGAATCATCGTGGTCGACTCGTTCTAGAGAAGCCGTTCGGCCGCGACACCCTGACCGCCCAGGAGCTGAACGAGATCGTCCAGCGGCATTACCCGGAAGAACGCGTCTACCGCATCGACCACTTTCTCGGGAAAGAAGCCGTTCAGAACCTGATGATCTTCCGATTTTCGAACACTGTCCTCGAGCCGATCTGGAACCGGCACTACGTGCGGGGCGTTCAGATCACGATGGCCGAGGATTTCGGCGTGGAGGGCCGAGGCTCGTTCTACGACAACGTCGGCACCGTGCGCGATGTCGTGCAGAACCATCTCTTGCAAGTGTTGGCCTTGCTCGCCATGGAGCCTCCGGTGTCCGAAAGCCCCGACGCGCTTCGAGACGAACGCGTCAAGGCACTCCGGGCGATCGTGACGCCGAGCGCCGATGACGTCGTTCGCGGTCAGTATGTCGGGTATCGGGATGAACCGGGCGTTGCGGAGGGCTCCGACACCGAGACCTACACCGCGATGCGACTCGAGGTGGACTCGTGGCGTTGGGCGGGCGTCCCGTGGCTCATTCGCGCCGGAAAGGGCCTCAGCTCGACCGTGACCGAAGCGGTGGTCGAGTTCGCGCGCCCGCCACGGCCGCTGTTCGCCGACTCCGATTGCCGCCCGGGACCGAATCGGATGACCTTTCGCACGAAGCCCGACGACGGGATCAGCTTCTCGATGCAGGCCAAGAAGCCGGGGCCGGCCATGGTGAGTCGCCCCATCGAGCTACACCTCGAGCACGATCGGCCGCGGGGGCGCGACGCCTACGACCGTCTTCTCGGCGATGCGCTGCGCGGAGACCCGAGCCTTTTCGCAAGGCAGGACGGCGTCATGGAGGCATGGCGCATCGTCGACCAGACCCTTGCACGTTGCCGCGCGGTGGTTCCGTATGAACGCGGTACCTGGGGGCCCTCGCAGGCCGATGCACTACTCGGGCCCGATTGGACATGGGTCACGAAGTGAACCCAAACGTGGGGCCGTGATGCGGGAGGTTCGGGCCGGATCGGATCTTGCCGTGGTGGCAGCTGAGGTCTTGGCCGACGCGCTCGCAGCTCGCCTTCGTGATCAGCCGCGCGCGTCGCTTGCGGTCTCCGGCGGTCGTACGCCGTGGCCGGTTTTTCGCCGGCTCGCCGACGCCGCGATCGACTGGGCGCGAATCGACATCTATCAAGTCGACGAACGGATCGCAGCTTCGGGCGACCCCGCGCGGAACCTGACCGGGCTCGCCGACAACCTGCTCCACCAGGTCGACGTGAGCGTCCTTGCGATGCCCGTGGAAGCGCAGGACCTCGACGCCGCCGCCGCACGGTACGCCGCAGAGCTCCCCACGGCGATCGATGTCGTGCACCTCGGCCTCGGCGACGATGGCCACACCGCGTCGCTCGTTCCAGGCGATCCGGTTCTCGACGTGGCCGACCGTCGTGTAGCGGTCACCCAACCTTACAAAGGCCACCGCCGCATGACCCTCACGTTTCCCGCCTTGAACGCCGCCGGTTCGATCATTTGGATCGTGTCGGCCGACGGCAAAGCATCCGCGCTGCGGAAAGTGCGGGATGGCGATCCGAGCATTCCCGCCGGAAGAGTCGCCCAAACCCACGCTGTCCTGATCACCGATGAGACCGACGCTTCGTGAGCACGCACGACCCGGCGAGACTCAGGCGATTTCGATTGAAAGGCACGACCACGACCGTGTACTAGTCGCACCATGCGCTCGAAGCCGAGAGGGACCGTTCTGTGCTGTAGCGTCGCGGTCGCCTTCTGCGTCGAAGCGACTGCGCTGGCCCAAGAGGAGAGTGCTTCGAAGCAGCCGGTTGCTGACATCGCGGTCGAAGAGGTGGTAGGGGCCGAGTCGGAGGAGGCGCTCGAAGACCAGGTCAATACCGCGAACAACCCGCTGGCCGATCTGATGGCGTTCTCGCTCCACAACTACTACTTCCCGAAGCTCAACGGTATTCCCGACGAGAGCGCGAACACCTTTTGGATCCGCATGGTGACGCCGTTCTGGCGCGTCATTCCCCGCGTGTCGCTTCCTGTTCAGGTGGTCCCGGCGCCAAATCCCACCGCGACAGTCAGCAAGGTCACTGGAATCGGCGACCTAAACGTGTTTGCCACGTTCGTCGTCACGCCCGACGAATCTCCTGCGATGTTCGGCATCGGGCCCATCTACACGGCACCAACCGCCAGCAACGATGCACTCGGCCACGGGAAACACGAAGTCGGTCTGGCTGCGCTCACCGTCTGGGCGAAGGGAGTTCTGCTCATTGGCGGGCTCGTCAACTACCAAATCGGCGTGGGGGGTGATCCCAACAAGCCACGAACTCAATTCATCGTCGCGCAGCCATTCCTGATGTTTCAGGTCGGCAAGGGCGCGTATCTGCGCTCCGCGCCGATCTGGTACTTCGACATCGAGCAGCCCACCTACAACGTCCCGTTTGGCTTGGGCGTGGGCAAGGTGATTCTTACCGAGAAGATCGTCTACAACCTGTTCGTGGAGCCGCAATTCGCGATGGCGCTTCGCGGCGTCGGGCAGCCCTCCGTTCAAATATTTGCTGGCTTGAACATGCAGTTCAAAGTGGGTCGCAAGCACAAGAAGAACGAAGAGGCGGCGCACCTGGTTGAGCAGCTCAAGGCCGAGCAGTCTTTGCGCTCGCAGATGTACTAGCGCTCCGGGGCGTCGGAGTCGGGGTCAGCGTTAGTGCCAGGGCCAGCGGCGGAGCATAGTCGACATAAACGCCCTTTCCGGTTCGCGCGCCAGGCGACATAACATCTAGTACCGCGCAATTCGGCGTTTCTCTTGCGCTCGATGGGCTAAGAGGCGTGCGAAGCAACGCGGTGAATGCGGATCGTATTCGAACGGGGCTGCTGCCGGAAGAAGTCGTCGAACAGCGGGCAGCATCGCGTGGACTCGACGCCGATGCGTACTTTCGCTCGAACCTTCTAGCCCGCGAGGTGTCGGCACAGGATGTCGCCGAGGCGTTCCTGCACCTCGCGC
>Ga0209536_100009727_pt1 | contig 14266 bp, 9 predicted proteins | sample DeeMarSeWOR28_12_FD_187461 | JGI IMG/M metagenome (GOLD analysis project Ga0209536, IMG submission 187461) | Marine sediment microbial communities from White Oak River estuary, North Carolina - WOR-2-8_12 (SPAdes) (version 2) | ecosystem: Environmental > Aquatic > Marine > Intertidal zone >...
GTTCAGGTGTCAGGTGTCAAAACATAGAACTGAGTGCTGATGGCTGAGGACTGAGATATATCGAAATATTGGGTTTAATTTGTTCACTGGGTTCGGTTTACGTAAACCAATTCAACCAATCGAACAGATGCTTGAGAACCTGAACCTTTGAACCCGATGGAGGAAAACGAAAACGATGAAACCATTAAAATTAGCGGTAGTGCAGTTCACTCCCCGATTCGGAGAAAAGGAAAAAAACCTTGCCCGCATGCACCAACTGGTCGAAGACATCGCCGCCGATATTATCGTGTTACCGGAGCTGTGCACCACCGGCTATTTTTTTCTATCCCGTGAAGAGGTGGCCAAATCCGCTGAAACCGTCGCCGGGCCCAGCAGCGCCTTCTTTCAGGATATGGCCCGCAACAAAAATGCGGTGGTGGTGGCCGGTTTTGCCGAGCGCCATCAAAAGCACCTTTATAATGCCTGCCTGGTGGTTGTCCCGGAAGAAAAAAAACCTTATGTTTATCGCAAAACCCATCTGTTTTATAAGGAAAAAGATTGTTTTGATCCGGGAGACACCGGTTTTTTTGTCGTGGCTGATAAAAAGAGAGATGTTTATATCGGACCGATGGTCTGCTACGATTGGCGGTTTCCGGAATCGGCCCGGGTACTGGCCCTGCTGGGTGCCGATTTGATTGTCTGCCCGGCGAATTTGATCACCGAGGCCTGGCGCCAGGTAATGCCCGCCCGTGCAATTGAGAACCATGTTTATTTAGCGGTGGCTAATCGAGCCGGTTTGGAAAAAAGAAAAGGTGAAGAATTGCGCTTTAAAGGCAATTCCGCCATTTATGATTTTAGCGGCCGGGAAATAAAAAAAGCCGGCGAAAAGGAAAATGAAGTTCTGCTGGCCGAAATTTATCCCGCAAAAACCCGCGACAAATCCTTTAATCCCGTCAATGATGTCCTGGCCGACAGACAGCCGCAGCACTACAGCCCGCTGACAAGAATTGTAAAGTAAGCTCTGCCCTGCTATAGTATAGAATTGGCTTTAAAACCCTATCTAATGCCCGATGGCTGTGTTATGATCCGCTTCAAAATGCTCACGTACTAACGTGTACGCTCCGCTTTTGAAGCAGATCACGCCTTACCCTCGAACATCATCTAAGATTTTAAAGCCAATTCTAAACTTTACAACTATTTGATATTAAATGAAAAATGCTGCGTAGCACAATGAGGGATTTTCTGCTGAACAGGAGAAAATATGGCAAAGAAATTTGAGCTGGACTTATCGGATTTGAGACTCATTTGCGACCCCAAGATCTTCAAGTTCAAGAATACGGCTGAAATAGAGCCACTGGATACGGTGATCGGGCAGGAACGTGCGGTCCAGGCCATTGATTTCGGTTTAAACATGAATGATCCCGGTTACAATATTTTTGTGACCGGTCTGGCCAGCACCGGCAAATCGACGATTGTCAGAGATCTGGTGAGCAAACACGCCAAAAATCTGCCGACACCCCCTGACCTGTGCCTGGTCAATAATTTCAAAGATGAATTTCGTCCCAAAGCAATCGCGATCGCCCCGGGTAAAGCCATTCAGTTCAGCAAGAAAATGAACCGGGCCATCGAACGACTGAAAAAAGAGCTGCCCGCGGTATTTGAAGATGAAACCTATTTCAAAAAATTATCTAAAATTAAAAGCAACTATACGGAGAAGCAAAATAAGCTGTTTGAGAGGCTTCAGGTTTTTGCCGCCAAAAAGAATCTAACCATCGAGCAGACCGAAACGGATTTCCAGACCATCCCGGTGGTTAACGGGCAGCCGATTACAGCGGAAGAGTTCAATACCCTGCCGGACAACGTCAGATTCAAAATCGAAGAAAATCTACGATCGGTCCAGGCGAAAATCGAATCCACAGCGGTCGAGATGGACAAAGTCAGTCAAGCCTTGCATGCCGACATTGAAAAGCTAATGGATGCATATGCATTGTCTGTGGTGAAAAAGGTGCTGGACCCGATCCGGAAGGAATTTAAGACCAGCCAGGCGATTATTGAACACCTCAACAGCGTTCAGGAGCATATCGTTGAAAATTTCAATGTGTTTATCCCCCCGGATAAGACCGAGCAGCATTCGGAGAGCCCGGCGCCCCATAACGCGGAATCTTCTTTTCAGAAATATAAAGTCAACGTCATGCTCGATCACGGGGCAACAAAGGGCGCGCCGGTTATTTTTGAAACCAACCCAACCTATTACAATGTCTTCGGCCGCATCGAAAAACGCGCGATCATGGGAACCGTAAACACGGATTTTACCATGGTGCAGGCCGGCTCCATTCTGAATGCCAACGGTGGATTCCTGATTATGGAAATCGATTCGGTTATCATGAATCCTTACGTCTGGGACGCGCTCAAGAGAACGTTGCGGACCAAATACCTGCAGATTGAAGATACTCCGGAAGAAACCGGTTTCAGCACCATGTCCTTGAAACCCGAGCCCATTCCGCTGGACGTCAAAATATTTTTGCTGGGCAGCTATGAGGCCTTTGAAATCCTGCAAAACGAAGATCCGCGCTTTAACAAAATATTTAAGGTCCGGGCTGATTTCGATTCTGAAGTGGATCGGACGCCGCGCACCATCCAGCAATACGCGCTTTTTATCGCCCGGGTTTGCAAGGAAGAAAATTTGCTGCCCTTTACCCCCAAGGGTGTGGCCATGATCGTGGAATACGGCGAAAAATATGTTTCGAACAAATATAAGCTTTCCATTCGATTTGGTCCCATCCTGGGTGTGATCAAAGAAGCAGATTATTGGGCCCGCAAAAATAACGCCCGGCAGGTAACCGACATGCATGTGGTCAAGGCCTTTAACGACCATCGCTTTCGCCACAATCTGTATGAACACAAAATGCATGAATCCTATATGGACAACACCATTATGATCGATGTAAGGGGTGCGGTCGTCGGCCAGGTCAATGCCCTGGCCGTTTACCAGATCGGTGAATTCTCTTTTGGCCGGCCGGCACGAATCACTGCCGAAGCCTATATGGGTAAAGAGGGCGTGGTGAATATCGAAAGGGAAGCCGAGCTCAGCGGCAGTACGCATGACAAGGGTGTTCTGATTCTATCCGGATATCTCGGAAGAACATTTGCCCAGCATTACCCGCTCAGTTTGTCGATCAGCATCACCTTCGAGCAAAGCTATTACGGCATCGACGGCGACAGCGCATCATCCACCGAGCTTTATGCCATCCTTTCCAGCCTTGCGGATATGCCCATCAAACAGGGCATTGCGGTAAGCGGCTCGGTAAACCAGAAAGGAAAAATCCAGGCCATCGGCGATGTCAACCAGAAAGTCGAAGGGTTTTTTGAAGTGTGCAAGGAAAGGGGCCTGACCGGCGAGCAGGGCGTGATGATTCCCAAATCCAACACCAAAAATCTGATGCTCAAAAGAGAAGTGCTCAATGCCGTCAAACAAAAAAAATTCCATATCTATCAGGTCGCTTCGGTTGAAGAAGGCATCGAAATTCTCACCGGCGTGCCGGCCGGCAAAGCCGATAAAAAGGGAAATTATCCGCAGGGAACCGTCTACGGCGCGGTTCAAAAGAAGTTGAAAACCTACCTGGAGCGCTCACAGAAAATCAAAAAGGAATATGGAGACGAGGAAGAATAGCCAATTCCCAAATTCAGAATCAAATCCCATATCCTATCCTAACGGCGCCCCAATTTCTGAAAATACAGATTTCGCCTGAATATCCATAGCAATATCATACTCAAGAAACCTTGCGATACTTTTCATGCAGACTTCTGATTTATCCGTCGGCCCGGGCAAAAGCCAGAGCCGACAACCTGGGTGTAAGCAAAAAAGATGTTCCCCAGCCAGCAACACCCTGAATAGCTTTAGACGCCACTTAAATGGAGGATTGACTCGGCAGGTTATATTTTTTATCTTATCATTCAACGGTGAATCGTATTCGCAATCGTAAGAAGCTATCTCAATAATAGGATTTTGGTTCAAGATTCCGTCTTCGCCGTGCAAAAAGCGTGGCTTCGCCGGGACAGGCGCGGCGGGGCCGAGTTTCAAACCGCAGGCAACCTGTTGGTTGTCGAGGATTTGAAACGAGTCACCAACAAAGATATGGGGCCAAAAGACATTTTTGAGATCGCTTCAAATAAAAAAAGGGGTCATAGCGTGGACATTTCCATCCGAATTGGCGGTGAGGCCGGCCAGGGGATTCAGTCGATTAGCTCAATCATTGCCAAAACCTTTGTGCGACAAGGCTTTTATGTGTTCATCAATCAGGATTTTGCATCGCGCATCCGTGGTGGTCACAATTTTGATCAAGTCAGAATATCAAAGTATCCGGTCAATGCGGCCGCAGGCAATGTACACATTTTGATTGCTCTGGACAAAGAAACGACCCGCCAGGATATCGACTGCTTAAGCGACAACGGGTTCTTGCTGTTCGATGAGAATGAGATCGATTTCACATCCGATAATCCCAATCACTTTTCCATTCCTTTCACCCAAATTGCCTCAAAGGTCGGCAAAAGCAAAATTATGGCCAATTCGGTGGCACTTGGCTCGGCTATTGCTTTAACGGATTTTGAGCTAAAGCCACTATTGGACTGCCTGCAGGAGCAATTTGAGTCGAAGGGTTCTGAAACAATAGAAAACAATCAAAAAAGCGCAACTGCCGGATATGACTTTGTACGGCAGAATTTAAAAACAAAACCGGCTTTAAAAAAGTCGTCTGCAAAAGGGGGTCGTAAAAATATGCTGCTCACCGGCAGCCAGGCCCTGGCATTGGGTGCGATGGCTTCAGGTTTGAAACTTTATTCCGGCTATCCCATGTCGCCGGCAACCGCCATCATGGAGTTTGTCTCCTCCCAGGCTGATCGATACAATATCATTGTCGAGCAGGCCGAAGATGAAATCGCAGCCATCAATATGGTCATCGGTGCCAATTTCGCCGGAGCCCGGGCTATGACGGCGACTTCCGGCGGTGGATTTTGCTTGATGGTCGAAGCCCTGAGCCTTGCCGGCATGACCGAGACTCCGGTTGTTATCATTGTGGCCCAAAGGCCGGGTCCATCAACCGGGTTGCCCACCCGGACAGAGCAGGGAGATTTAAATTTTGTGCTGCATGCCGGTCATGGAGATTTTCCCAGAGCAGTCCTGGCCCCCGGCCGCCCAGAGCAGGCTTTATATCTGATGTCAAAAGCCTTTAACCTGGCAGATAAATACCAAACTCCCGTTATCGTGTTAAGTGATCAGCATTTCAATGACGCCTATTTTACGGTCGATGAATTGGATCTAGGAAACATCGTAATTGACCGCGGTGACATTTTGACCGAGCAGGATCTGCCTTCGCCCCACGAATACAGACGATACGCGCCCAGCGAATCCGGTATCTCTCCGCGTATTCTTCCGGGAAACACCAGGGCAGTCCTTTACGCTGACAGCGATGAACATTCCCCGGAAGGCCACATCACCGAGAGTGCCGCGGTCCGCAATCAGATGGTGCGCAAGCGCATGCAAAAATTAGAGGGCTTGCGGCGGGAAATCGGTCCTCCGGATATCTATCCCGCCGGAGAGGCCGAGTTGGTCCTGCTGGGCTGGGGATCGACCCATGGTGTCATCAAGGAGGCTGTGGACAAGCTTAACCAAAAAGGAGTGCCTGCCGTGATGGTTCATTATAGCGAACTTTTCCCTTTTAATCCCCAGCATTTTTCGGCGCCGGCGTTGAAAAAATCTAAAATCATTGCCGTAGAAAATAACTATACCGGTCAATTCGCAGACTTTTTCAGCAAAAATACCGGCCTGTCCGTTGATCGAAGGATTCTAAAATATGATGGGCGGCCTTTCACATCTCACGAAATTGTCCATCAAATCAAAGATATGATTTAGGAAAACAAAAATGGTAAAGTTAGAGGACTATCACAGTGATGACTCCATAGCCTGGTGCCCGGGATGTGGCAATTTTTCCATTCTGAAGGCCTTAAAAGCGGCGTTGGTGGATATTCAGCAACAGCCTCATGAGCTGGTCATCGTATCCGGGATCGGGCAGGCACCGAAAACGCCGCATTATTTGCGGTGTAATTGCTTCAACGGGCTGCACGGCAGGACGCTGCCGGTCGCTACCGGAATCAAGCTTGCCAATCACAAATTAACGGTAATCGCCCAGGGCGGTGACGGCGACGGTTACGGCGAAGGGGGGAACCATTTTCTGCATGCGATGCGCCGCAACATCGACATCACCTACCTGGTGCACAACAACCAGGTCTATGGCCTTACCAAGGGCCAGGCGTCTCCCACCAGCGATCCGGGCTTTGTCACCAAAACAACTCCGCGGGGCGCCCACAGCCCGGCATGCAACCCGCTCATGCTCGCCGTCGCTTCCGATTGCAGTTTTGTGGCGCGCGGCTTTGCGGGGGAAATTGACCACCTTGAGGATCTGATCAAAGCGGGTATCCGGCATGAGGGATTTGCTTTGATCGACATTTTGCAGCCATGCGTTTCATTTAATCGCGTCAACACCTTCAAGTGGTATTCCGAACGGATTTACAAAATCGATGCCGATTCGGCCTACGACGCCGAAGACCGCCTAAATGCCTTTCAAAAAGCACAGGAGTGGGGTGACAAAATCCCTGTCGGCGTTATTTACCGGAAACAAAGACCGACTTTAGAAAAACAATTCCCGGCGATTGCCGATCAGCCTCTGGTCGGGCAGCAGATCGACCCGGGAACGTTTATAGAATTACTGGAAATCTTTAAATAAAATGAGTTGATGAAAGAAATCAATTCCATCCGAATCGAGCTTCTTTCGAAAATCCAAGGGGCAGTCGATCCTGATATTGGCCATCGTTTCGGGACCCTAAACGATTACCGGTGATTTGAAAGCCATTGATCGCTTTTCTTGCCCTGATCTTGCCGTTGTTCCGGTGATTTCCATACCCACTTTTTCGTTTTTAAAGCACAGCGCCTCAATTTGACGTATGATTTCTTTTTGTTATACTTGTCGGTAAGTTCGCTGTCATGATCGCCTTTTCAGCGATGGCCGTTCGAATTCCAATGGTGCTGAAATAATTCATTTTACAATCAAGCGCAGAGCCAATTTCAGTTTTTCAGATAATTACATGGCCGAATTACGAAAAATATTATTATGCAGCGATCTGGATCGGACCCTGATTCCAAATGGATTTCAGGAAGAATCCGCGGATGCCCGTCCCGTGTTTCGCCGGGTTGTTGAGCACCCAAACATTTATCTGGCGTATGTGAGCGGGCGCAACCGCAAGCTCATCTGCGATGCGATCGAAGAATTTTATCTGCCGGTGCCGGATTTTGCCATCGGTGATGTCGGAACGACCCTCTACCGAATAATTGACGGCTGCTGGCAATTATCGGATCAATGGAAAGACGAGATCGGCAAGGATTGGAAGGGGCTGAGCCGGGATGGGCTGGCTGAATATTTGGAAGACATGGGCGAACTGCGCCTTCAAGAAAATGAAAAGCAGAGCCGGCATAAATTGAGCTTTTATACCGCTCACAATATCGACCATCAGCACTTAAAAAAAAATATATGGAACGTCCTGGCGCAAAAGGGCGTCCGCGCGAACATCATCTGGAGTGTTGATGAAATCAGCGCAAACGGTTTGTTGGACATCATCCCCGCTCGCGCAAACAAACTGCATGCCATTCGGTTCCTTATGCAGCGAGAAAGATTTACCGATGATTGCACCGTTTTTGCCGGCGACAGCGGCAATGACCTGGATGTATTAACCAGCGGCCTGCAGTCGATTCTGGTAAAGAACGCAAACGATGAAGTCCGTCAAAAAGCCGTTGAAACGCTGTCAGCCAAACACATGGTCCATCGCCTGTATTTACCCGAAGGAAATTTTTGGGGAATGAATGGGAATTATGCTGCCGGTGTCATGGAGGGATTGGTTCATTTTATGCCTGCAGCGGGTGAATGGATTGCCAAAGCCGTGGAAAAAGTCAAATAAGCGCTTTCAGGGTAAAACAAACCTCGGCCCCTGCAAAGGCAGGCAAAAATTAGAATTCGAATACATCAAAACAACCTGACAGAAAGGAGTATCTGTGATTCTGGTAATTGGTGAGATCCTGTTTGATGTATTTCCAGAATACAAGCGCCTTGGCGGAGCCCCCTTTAATTTTGCCTTTCATCTTAAAAATTTCGGCTTTAATGTTCGTTTCATATCCAGAATCGGAATGGATGATGCGGGCAAAGAGATATTGCATAAACTGGAGCTCGCGCGATTCAATCTGGACGACATCCAGGTAGACAATGACCATCAAACCGGAAGTGTAAATGTCAGGCTGGACAATTACGGAACACCCGAATTTGACATTGTCCCTGACGTGGCCTACGATTATATAGAGTTAATACCTCGGTACCACTTGGACCTTATCAAAGAAGCCCGGATGATCTATTTTGGTTCACTGGTCCAGAGAAGCGAAAGCGGCCATAAAAATTTGCAGGCATTTATATCTCGTGATTCATCAGAAACCCTTAAATTCTGCGATATCAACCTGCGGCCCGGCTGCTACAGCGATGACGTAATAGAAAAATCGCTGCGAAAGACCAATATCTTAAAGCTAAACAACGACGAGCTTGGAAAATTAGCAAAGATAATGTCTTTTAAAAAGAACAAAGATGCGGTGGTTCATTATTTAATGAAAACATATTCGATTCGCAGGGTAGCGCTGACAAAGGGCGAGCTGGGCAGTGAGCTGTTTACGAATCACGGCAGTTTCAGCGCTGATCCGGCACCCGCAATAAGGATAGTAGACTCGGTCGGCGCCGGGGACGCCTATGCTGCGATGCTTGCCGCAGGCCTGCTAAAGAATTGGCAGCCGAAAGAGATCCTGGAGCGGGCCTCCCAGTTTTCGTCGCGCATCTGTGAAGTTAAAGGCGCTATTCCGGAGTCACCGTCATTTTACGAACCTTTCAAGCCCCTGTTCGGCAGCAGCTAAAAAATGCAATCCCATAAATATCACATTCAAATGTTCAGTGTCCATGGTCTGCTGCGGGCAGAAAACATGCAGCTGGGCCATGATGCAGACACCGGAGGACAGATCAAATATGTTGTCGAGCTCTGCAAAGCACTGAGCCAATCAAAAAATGTCGAGCGCGTGGAGCTCTTTACCCGCCTGATTGACGACAAAGCGGTATCCGAAGACTATGCCCGGCCTTTCGAGCAGGTCAATGACAGATTCAGCATCGTACGCATTCAGTGCGGCGGAAAAAAATACATGCGCAAGGAGCTGCTCTGGCCGCATCTTGATGAATATGTAGATAAAACCATCAAATACATCAAGCGTCAAAATGCCATCCCTGACATCGTCCATGGCCATTATCCCGACGCGGGTTATGTTGCCATGCAATTGGCCGAAATCTTTGGCACCCCTTTGGTTTACACCGGCCATTCACTTGGCCGCTCAAAATTGAACCGCCTGACCGATGAGGGTATGAAAGAGAAAGATATCATCCGAAAATATAAGGTCGATTATCGGATCAACATGGAAGAAGAAATATTGAAAAAAGCCGATTTGATTGTTACCAGCACCCGCCAGGAGGTCAACGAACAATATGGACAATATGATAATAAGGACATCCCCGCATATTGCGTAATGCCGCCGGGGCTCGATATTGAAAAATTTTATCCGTTTTATCGCGATATGCTGCCGGAAACCGCCAAGGAAGAAATTGAAATGTATGCCCAGGCGTCAGTGCTGGAAGAGCTGAATCGTTTTTTCATGCATCCTGACCGCCCGGTCATCCTGTCACTTTGTCGCCCGGACAAACGAAAAAATATTGCCGGATTAATCAAAGCGTACGGCGAGGATTTAGAACTGCAGTCGATGGCCAATCTGGCCGTTTTTGCCGGCATTCGCAAGGACATCACCGAAATGGAGGACAATGAAAGAGATGTCCTTACCGAGATTCTCCTGCTCATGGACAAATATGATTTATACGGCAAAATTGCCATCCCTAAAAAACATGATTTCGAGCATGAAGTCCCGGAGCTTTATCGGATTGCAGCGGAAAAAAAGGGCGTATTTGTCAATTCCGCTCTGGTGGAACCTTTCGGGCTTACCCTGATCGAAGCCGCCGCCTGCGGACTGCCGATTATAGCCCCAGATGATGGCGGGCCCCGCGATATCATTAAAAACTGTCAGTGCGGTATTCTGGTGGATACCACCAACACCAAAGCCATTGCCAATGCCGTCAAACAAATTATCATCGACAGTGAAAAGTGGAAGCGGTATTCCAAAGCCGGCACCATGAATATTCGCAAACACTACACATGGGAAAGCCACGCAGCGTTATATACGAAAAAAATCAGTCGCATTTTTACAGACCAGGGCGAAGAAAAGCTGAGGATTGCTGTGCCCTCCGATGCCATTGGCCGGCGCCTGGCAGGGCTGAACTATTTCATCATTGCCAATATCGACAATACGCTGGTCGGCGTCAGCAACGAGCACCTGCCGGCACTTTTAGACCTGCTGCAAGAAAACCGAAAGTATATCGGCTTTGGATTGGCGACCGGCCGGACCGTTGAATCGACGGTCGAATTTTTAAAACAACATCATGTACCAATGCCGGATGTCCTGGTAACATCGGTGGGTGCAGAGATTTACTACGGAAAAAAACTGCATTACGGGCGTGGCTGGGAGACCCATATATCCGCCAAATGGAACCGTGAAAAAATCGTCAGCCTGCTCAAGGATTTTGCGTTTTTAAAATACCAGAAGGATGACGCCCAACGGCATTTTAAAATCAGCTACGAATTAGAACCGGGCAAAGATCGCCTGGCAAAGATTCATGAGCGCCTGCTCAGGAGTAAATGCCGTTACAATTTGATCTATTCCCAGGATCGATATCTGGATATTCTGCCTTATCGCGCCTCAAAGGGCAAGGCCATCCGCTACCTGAGTTATAAGTGGGAAATTCCGCTGGCAAACTTTTTGGTCTGCGGGGATTCCGGTAATGATGAGGAGATGCTGCGCGGAGAACCGCTGGGGGTTGTCGTGGGCAATTACAGCCCCGAGCTTAAACACCTGAAGGGCATTCGAGGTATTTACTTCGCCGAACAAAAATATTCCGGCGGGATACTTGAAGGGATCAAGCGCTATCAATTCATCCAAAAGGCCAATATGAGATAGGAGGGGCTTCAAAACCTCAGATGAGGTTTTGAAACCGCTCCTAAAAGTTGATGGGATCCATATGAAAAATGTTTTAAATGAAATCCTGAATAAAAAGGATCGCAGGGATTTCAAAGAATTTGTCGTGTTTGCTACAAGTCAGCAGTGCGGCATATGCCTCAGAAACGGCATCATCCAGCTTTTCCGCCAGTACTGCGATCAGCATAATAAAACGCAAAAGTTTCGCCGGGGTTCTTCGATGTTCAATTTTTTAAAAAAAGCCCAGGAACTTTTCCTGGCCGAAGGAACCCTGGTGATGCTGCACCGTTATGCAATTGCAAAATATCGATATTACCGCATCCGGCTGGATGGAGAATATATGGAAGAAATTACGCTTTCGGACTATCTGGATTTAAGAGATGCTTACATCTTAAAGAAGAAAGCAGATAATTCTCATCTGCACATCGATTTTATGCCGTTTTATGATTTTTCCCCGTCGATTCGAGATACACGCAGCGTGGGCAAAGGGATACGATTTCTGAACCGATACATGTGCAGCAACATTTTCAGCCGGCCCGATGAGTGGAATGCCAAGCTGTTTGAGTTCATTCAGCTCCATCAGTACAACGGTCGACAATTACTGGTCAACGGCGCGTTAATAAAGGATTTGAACACATTTTACACGAAGCTAGAAAAAATATTGGAGTGGCTTAAACACAAAAAACCTGAGGCCTCCTATAACAGCGTCGAAGCACGAATTAAAAAGGAAGGTTTTGAGGTTGGCTGGGGCAACACCGTTGGCCGGATATCTGAAACGATGCAGACATTGCTTGACCTTATCAATGAGCCCACCGATCATCTATTGGAGCATTTTATCTCTCGTGTGCCGATGCCGCTTATCTCGAAGATCGCCATAATTTCCCCCCATGGTTGGTTCGGGCAGACCAATGCGCTGGGCAAACCGGATACCGGCGGCCAGGTGATTTATATCCTTGATCAGGTGCGGGCTCTCGAAAAGCATCTGGCAAAAGAAATTCGACTGACCGGATTGGATGTCCAACCCAAAATCGTTGTGCTGACCCGGTTAATCCCTGAGGCACAGGATACAACCTGCGATCAGCGAATAGAAGAAATTTTCCAGACCGACAACAGCTATATTCTGAGGGTACCATTCAGAGACAGTCAATATAATATCGTCAAACACTGGGTTTCACGTTTTAAAATCTGGCCTTATCTGGAGACTTTTGTAGAGGATGCCTCCAGAGAATTGCTGAGCGAGTTTCAGGGACGTCCGGACCTCATCATCGGCAACTATTCAGACGGAAACCTCGTGGCTTCCCTGCTTTCTGACAAACTCGATGTCATTCAGTGTACCATTGCGCACGCGCTCGAAAAGACAAAGTATGCGTTTTCCGATTTGCACTGGCAGGAAAACGAAAAAGATTATCATTTCTCACTGCAGTATACCGCCGACATTTTTTCCATGAACAAATCGGACTTCATTATCACCAGCACACTGCAGGAAATCATCGGCACGGAAGATACGATGGGCCAGTACGAATCTTACCAGTTCTTTTCACTGCCGCGGCTTTACCAGGTTGTCAGCGGTGTCAATCTCTTTGCTCCCAAATTCAATGTCATCCCCCCCGGCGTCGACGAAGCGTTATATTTTCCTTATCATCGAAAAGAAAAAAGAATACAGACCAAATGGCAGCAATGGGAGGGTCGGCTGTTTCACGATAATTCGGATGACATTTACGGCAGCTTGGACCATCCGGAAAAAATTCCTGTTTTCACGATGGCCCGTTTCGACAAGATAAAGAATATTACCGGTCTGATTCAGGCGTTTGGCATGAGCAAAAAGCTACAGAGATCCTGCAACCTCATTTTTGCCGCCGGCACCATCAAAGTCGAAGATTCCAGTGATTCCGAGGAGCGCAATGAGATCACCAAGGCCTACGAACTCATTGAAAACTATAATTTACATGGCAAATTGCGCTGGCTGCCCAGCATCAACAAACTCGATACCGGCGAGGCGTATCGCATTACTGCCGATCACAGAGGAATCTTTGTGCAACCTGCCCTGTTTGAAGCCTTTGGGCTTACCATCATCGAGGCCATGGCTTGCGGTCTTCCCACGTTTGCGCCGAAGTTCGGCGGGCCGCTGGAAATCATAGAATACGGCGTCAGCGGTTTTTTAATGAATACCAGTAAGCCCGATCTGATCGCAAACAGCCTGGAAAATTTTATCGAACGTTGCAAAGAGGATAAAAATTATTGGGAAACGATATCAGAAAACGGCATCAAAAGAGTTCGGGAACATTTTAATTGGAAATCTTACAGCCAGCGCATGGTCAACCTGACAAAACTTTATGGTTTCTGGCGCTATGCCGTATCCGGTAAAGGAATGGTCGAATTGGATCGTTACTGTGACTTGATTTATCATTTTCTCTTAAAGGAAAAAGCCTCAAAATTGACGACGCAAAGGTCTTCCGAGAAAATCAGGCAATTTAGCTGAAGCGTTGGGCAGGAAAAATTATAGATTAACTAAAATGGCATCGAGATTCTCACCGGCGTGCCGGCCGGCAAAGCCGATATAAAGGGAAATTATCCGCAGGGAACCGTCTATGGCGCGGTTCAAAAGAAGTTAAAAACCTACCTGGAGCGCTCACAGAAAATCAAAAAGGAATCTGAAGACCAGGAAGCATAGGTCATATCCAAGTCAGAAATAAAAACATAAAACCATATCACAACTCATTTATAATTTCAGAGTCATCCGCTGCGCAAGCAGCGGCAGACTCAATGTTTTTTCCTGCGGTCCTTCTCGGCAGCAATCGGGTCCCGGTCTTCCTGTTCGAATTGTTTAAGCTTTCGCCACAATGCTGCCCGGCTGATGCCCAACACTTCCACGGCCTTGGACCTGTTGCCGCCGGTTGCTTCCATGACCTCGAGAATGTGCTGCTTTTCCACCTCGGCCAAGGTTAGAAATTTTCTGCTGGCACTCAAGCGGGGCGCATCGGATGTATGAAATCGTCCGGGTAGATGTTTGGGTTCTATGATGTCACCATCGGCGAGGATAACGGCACGCTCAATGATATGCTCAAGTTCGCGGACATTACC
>Ga0209536_100009728_pt1 | contig 14265 bp, 11 predicted proteins | sample DeeMarSeWOR28_12_FD_187461 | JGI IMG/M metagenome (GOLD analysis project Ga0209536, IMG submission 187461) | Marine sediment microbial communities from White Oak River estuary, North Carolina - WOR-2-8_12 (SPAdes) (version 2) | ecosystem: Environmental > Aquatic > Marine > Intertidal zone >...
CGGGTCACCGAAGCTCTGCGGCAGTTGTGCCGACAACGGATTCGGGGAGGGCTATCGCTGCGACGCCGGGCGCTGTGTGTGCGAGGACGCCTTCGAGTACAACGACACCTTCGACGAGTTCGCGCTCGTATGCGGTGGCGGCGCCGGGGGTGTCAACTGCATGCAGGATGCCTGGAGCATCGACCTACAGGCTTCGTTTCACAGCGACAAGGATATCGATCTCTATCTGCTCGAGGTGCTGGACGCGCGAACGTCAATCGTCGCCCAGCTCTACAACGGCCTGAGCGAGAGGATTCTCTACGCCACGTACCTGTGCCCCGACGGCTCCCTCGGAATGATTGGCTGCTCCGGAAACAAGGATGGCGAGGAGGGAATCGAGTTCTGCGCGTCGGAGGGCGACTTCGTGGCGATCCAGCGCGATTGCGATACCAGCGTCAGCTCACAGGTGGGCACCGTGTTGATCGGAGTCGAGCCCAAGAGCTTCCGCGGCGATTGCGACGCTTACCGCCTAAAGATAATTGCGACCTACGGACAGGAAATTCCAACACTCTAGAAGGCAGGACCCTGCCGTTTGACTCCCGCGCCCGACGCGGATAAGAGGCACCCGCGAATATGAGCCGATATCTGTTCACTTCCGAGTCGGTGACCGAAGGTCATCCCGACAAAATCTGCGACAAAGTCAGCGATTCATTGCTCGACGCCTACCTCGCGCAAGATCCCAAATCCCGGGTTGCGGTCGAAACCATGGTGAAAACGGGCTTCGTCGTGTGCGGCGGCGAGGTGACCTCGAAGGCCATCATCGAGATCCCGAAGATCGTACGAAAGGCGATCACGGACATCGGGTACACCGATTCCTCGATGGGCTTCGATGCCGAAACTTGTGGCGTGCTGGCGGCGGTCGAGCAGCAGTCACCCGACATCGCCCGCGGCGTGGATGCGAGCGCGAGTAAGGAACAGGGTGCAGGCGACCAGGGCTTGATGTTCGGGTTCGCGGTCAACGAGACGCGGCAGCTCATGCCGATGCCGATCGATCTTTCGCACAAGCTCGCGCGTCGACTCACTCACGTTCGCAAGAAGAACATCATCGAAGGGCTTCGCCCGGATGGCAAGACCCAGGTGACCGTCGAGTACGAGGACGACAAGCCGCGTCGCTTCGATGCCATCGTCGTGTCGACCCAACACGCTGCGCACATCAAGCAGAGTGCCTTGCGAGAAGCGATCATCGAAGAGGTCATCAAGCCGACACTCCCGACCAAGATGATCGACAAGAAGACGAAGTTTCACATCAATCCGACCGGGCGTTTCGTAGTCGGTGGACCCTATGGAGACGCGGGCCTGACCGGTCGCAAGATCATCGTGGACACCTATGGAGGCATGGGTCGCCATGGAGGCGGCGCCTTCAGCGGCAAAGATCCGTCGAAGGTCGATCGGAGCGCTGCATACTTCGCGCGCTACGTCGCGAAGAACATCGTCGCTTCCAAAGTGGCCTCTCGTGCCGAGGTGCAGGTGGCCTATGCGATCGGTGTCGCAAAGCCGATGGGTGTCTACGTGACGACCTTTGGAACGGGCGTGGTTCCGGACGAGCAGATCAGCAAGGTCGTTTCCAAGCTGTTCGATTTCCGCCCAGCGGCGATCACCGAGACATTGGACCTCCTGAGGCCCATCTACGCACCGACTGCCGCGTATGGCCACTTCGGGCGCACCGAGAAGAGCTTCACCTGGGAGCGCACCGATCGCGCCGAAGAGCTCGCCGAGGCATTAACGCCCAAACGCGGTCGTTAGAGCCTCCGGTCGGCTCGGGCTACACTAGGCGCGGCATGGCTGAGCCACCAATTTCCACGCTTAGCGGTTGGGGTCGACATTCCGCTCGAGGGCGTGAGCTGATCGGCGAGGACCTCGAAGGGCTGAGCGAGCGCGCGCATCTATCGCGAGGGCTCGGGCGTTCGTATGGCGATTCGTCGCTCCCGGCAGACCAGCAAGAGCCCGTCCTCAACACGCGGTTTGCCGACCGGATTCTTCACTTCGACGAGGAGTCGGGGGCATTGCGCGCCGAGGCCGGGCTTTCGTTGAGCGAGCTCAACCGGCTCTTGATGCCCCGCGGCTACTTCACACCAGTCTCGCCGGGCACCAGCTTCGTCACCCTCGGAGGGATGGTCGCCGCTGACGTGCACGGCAAGAACCAGCATAGAGCGGGCAACTTCGGCGACCACGTCACCGCGCTGAGGATGCGGGTGGGCGACGGCAGCATCATCGAATGTTCTCCGCAGGAGCATTCGGACCTGTTCTTCGGAACCATCGGCGGCATGGGTCTGACGGGGCACATTCTCGAGGTCGAATTCGTGCTTCGTCGCATTCCTTCCGAGTGGGTCTGGCAGGAGAGCCGGCGAATTCAGGATATCGACGAGTTCCAAGACGCGCTCGAAGAAGCGGCGACGGAGTGGCCCTACACGATGGGTTGGATCGATTGCCTCGCCCGAGGGAAGAACATGGGGCGCGGCATCTTGATGACGGGCGACTGGGCGGAGGCCGACGAAGCCCCTCCGACTCCCCCGAAGCAGGGCTTTCGCCCGAGCCTGCGTTTCGAGTGGCCTTCCTGGGTACTGAACGGGCTGACCATTCGCGCCTTCAACGAGCTCTACTACCGCAAGCAATGGCGCCGCGAATCCCAAGGGATCGTGAGCCATGCGTCATTCACGTATCCACTCGATGCGATTCGATCTTGGAACCGCATGTATGGGCACCGTGGCTTCACCCAGTACCAATGTGTGCTCCCCCGCGAGGCGGGCCGTAGCTCGGCACGGCGCGTGCTCGAGGTGCTCACGACCCGCGGCGGCGCGTCCTTCCTCTGCGTGATCAAGGATTTCGGACGCGAGGGTCGTGGGGTGCTGTCATTTCCCCGCCCTGGGATCACCCTCGCGCTCGACGTTGCGGTCCGCGACGACACGCAGGCGCTGGTCGATGCGCTCAACGAGCAAGTGCTTCGAGAGGGGGGGCGCATCTATCTCGCAAAAGACTCGTTCACGCGGCGCGAGCACTTCGAGTCGATGGAAGGGGAGCGGCTCGACCGCTTCAGGGCCGTCCGCGACCGTTGGGATCCCGAGCGGCGCTTTCGCAGTGCACAATCCGTGCGGTTGCTGGGGGACTGAGATGAGAGTTGCGTTCTTGGGGGCGACGAAAGGCATGGGGCGGGCGCTCGCGAGGCGGATGGCAGAGCGCGGAGATGTACTTTGCCTTCTCGGGCGAAACCCGGAAGACCTCGAACGCAGTGCAGCCGACTTGCGCATCCATGGCGGTGGAGCCGAGGTGCACTGTGTACCTTGCGACCTCGAGAAGCCCGAGACCTTCTCGACCGCGATCGCGGCCGCCCGCGAGGCCTTGGACGGCCTCCACGTGGTCGTCATCAGCGCGGGCATCTTCGCCACGCAGGATGAGCTCGAGGCCGACGCCGAGCTCACGGAGCGGCTTTTGCGCGTCGATTTCACCAACACGTTGTTGTTCTGCGAAGCGGCGAAGAAGGCTCTCCTGAAGGAGGGCGGAGGGACGCTTTGCGCCTTCAGCTCCGTGGCTGGGGAGCGCGGCCGCAAACCAGTGATCCTCTATGGAGCAGCCAAGGCCGGGCTCACTCGATATCTCGAAGGTCTCGATCACAAGCACAGCGCCGATGGCTTGCACGTCATCACCGTCAAGCCGGGCTTCGTCAAGACGAGCATGACGGCTGGCCTCCCACCGCCGCCTTTCGCCGGCGAACCGGACGGAGTGGCGCTTCGGGTTCTTCGTGCCATCGACCGCGGTACGCCGGTCGTGTATGCGCCGTCGGCGTGGCGCCTGATCATGGCAGTGATCCGAGCGCTGCCGCGTGCCCTGATGCGTCGGATCGGATTCTAGGCGCGCGGCCTCGCTTGCTTTTCGATGAGCTCGCGGATGTCGGGTCGCGTCGCACGGTATGCTGTGGCGACATGGAGTCCGATACTCAAGGCTCCGAAAAGAACGAGCACCGAGATGATGGCGGACGCCGTGGTGCCCGCATCCTCCAGCATGGACGGCGTGAAGCTCTGCTGGATGTGATGACCCAACGAGGCCGTGTAGGCGATGATCCAAAGCACCTTCGCGGTGACGGCCTGCCGAATCCACCACTGCGCGAGCTTTCTGCGCCAGCTCAGCAGGAAACTCCCGATGAGAACCAAGCCCGAGACGACCACGTTCGCCGCTGCCATCGGACGGCGATACGGATTGCTCGCCCAGACCTCGATCATTTCCACTTGGACGTCCGTGAGCTCGGTCTCCTCGTCGTAGTAGTCGCGGGCGTCCTCCGGAATCGGGGCGAGTGAGAGGTCCGACACACCCATGATCAGCCCCGCGACCCCCAACATGGTCAAGAGTGTCGAGACCAAGAGAATGGTCAGGATTACTCGTCTTTCGCTGGTTTCGCTTGCCATCTTCGTGTTCGGTCGTTGTAACCTGGCCCGAAGACGTGATCGACCCCAAATCGCCAGACGTCATGATGTATTCCGAGACAGCTCGCTCGAGCGTGTTCGCGGATTCCCTCGAGCGCGACGACTTCAGCGCGGATCGCATTCGCTGGTTGATCTCGCTCCGGTGGCTCGCGATGGCTGGGGTCTTGTTGGCGACCGGTTTTGCCATTGCCGGGTACTTCCCCGGTGTCGCGTGGCCCGTCTTCGTGCTCGTATTCGCGGCCGGCAGCGCATACAACCTGATCCTGCTCCGGCGCGCCCCTGGACCGGGATCGGGCAAGCGCGCCGCGGTCTCGCAGGCACTGGTCGATTTGGGTCTCCTGACGGTGGTGTTGTGGGCTGCGGGTGGCATCGCCTCGCCGTTCATCGCGTTCTACGTGTTCCATCTCGCGCTGATCGCAGTGCTCGGCGGGCCCGGGGCTACCTTCGTTGCGACAGCGGCGGCATTCCTCGGAGTGGGCTTCCTCGCTCTGACCGAGTGGGTGCCCGCCCTGAAGATCGGGACCTGGGATCCGGCCGCGCCATGGGACACCATCGGTAACGTAGCCGCCTTCATGACGACCGCTGGCGCGATCGTATACGTCGTGCTTCACGCCGTGCGGGAGCTTCGTGATCGCGAACGTGCGCTCGCGACGGCGCGCGATCAGGCGGAGCTCGAATACCAGGTGATCTCGAATACGCTCGACGAGCTTCAAGCCGGTTTGGAAGTCGTATCGGCCGATGGGCAAATCGAATGGCGCAACAGGCTGGCCGAAGAGCTCGCGCCGGCACCTACGGCGCACGGGAAGTGGGAGTGCCCCGTGGCGACTCGCGCGTGCGAGACCGAGCCCGCAGGACAGTGCCCGGTGTGGCGAGCTCGCGACCAGGGCGCCCCCGGCAGGTGCCGCTTTTCGGTCGAGGATCGTTGGTACGAGATGCTCTCGTTCCCGTTGTCCTCCCGAGCCGAAGTGCGGCCACGCATCATGAATCTCTACGTCGAACGCACGCAGATCCTTCTCGCAGAGCGACGCTTGCTGCATGCGGAGCGTTTGGCGAGCCTCGGCCGCGTCGCGCAGGGCGTTGCGCACGAGCTCAACACGCCGCTAGCGACGATCCGAACACTCGCAGCCGACATGCGAGAAGCGATTCGCTCGCTCGGCGGTGGCCAGGCGCTGCAGTCCGACCTCGCGGAATCGGCGGCGCTCATTCGAGACGAAACCGAGCGTCTGGGTCGCATCACGCACTCGCTTCTCACAGGCGGCTCGTTGCCGCGGCTTCGACTGGACTCCGCGGCACCTCTTCTCCCCATCGTCCAGCGAGCGCGCGCTCTCGTGTTCGCCGGTGCGCGCGCAGGGGGCCCAAAGCTGAAGATCGACGATGGCGTCGAAGAGCTGGTCGTAGCGGCCGACCCGGACCGCCTACTGCAGGTCCTCGTCAACCTATTGCAGAACGCCGTCGACGCGAATCGCGAAGGTGGCGGCCAGTCCGTGTGGTTGTCGGCCAAACGCCGCGGGCCCGCGGTCGAGATCATCGTCGAGGACGAGGGCGCCGGCCTTCACGAGGACATCGAGGGACGGCTCTTCGAGCCGTTCGCGACCACGAAGCCGCCCGGCGAGGGTACCGGCTTGGGCCTCTACGCTTCGTACATGCTCGTGCAAACGATGGGCGGCGACCTCACCATCGAGAACCGTCAACCGCGCGGGGCCTGCGCCCGCGTCCGGTTACCGGCCGGCGCGCAGGCGCTTGCAAAAGGTCCCAGGGTGCATAATCGTGCGCCCCACTGATGAGCGGCCGTGTTCTGATCATCGACGACGACGGTGCGTTTCGCTTTGCGATGGCCAAAGCGCTGCGGCGTGGCGGCTACTCGGTCTCCGAAGCCAGCAGCGGTGAAGAGGCGGTCGAGGTGCTGTCGAACAGCGCGCCCCCCGACGTCGCGCTGCTCGACCTGAAGATGAAAGGCATCGATGGACTCGAGGTGCTGCGGCGCTGTGGCTCGGCGCCCACGAGCGTCATCGTTTTGACCGGTCATGGGACGGTCAAGGCCGCCGTCGAGGCGATGCGCTTGGGTGCGTTTTCCTTCCTGGAAAAGCCGGTGGACGCCAACATGTTGAAGCCGCTGCTTCGCCAAGCCCTCGTCGAGCGAGGACGCACCGCGCCAGGTTCGCAGTCGCAGGCGACGCCACTCGTGGGGGTCAGCTCGGTCATGGACGAGGTGCGCGAGTTCGTACGAACGGTCGCTCCGACCGACGAAACCGTGCTGATCTTCGGAGAAACGGGCACCGGCAAAGAGGTCGTGGCTCGCCAGATTCACGCGCAGAGCACCCGCAGCGAACGGCCGTTCGTCGCGATGAATGCAGCTTGCGTGCCGCGGGAGCTCTTCGAGAGCGAGCTCTTTGGACACAAACGGGGGGCCTTCACGGGTGCGCGCGACGACCGGCCTGGCCTCTTTCGAGAAGCCGATGGCGGAACGCTCTTCATCGACGAGCTCGCGGAGCTTCCCCTCGAGAGCCAGGCCAAGCTTCTTCGCGCGATCGAAACCAAGACGATTCGACCGGTCGGGGAGTCCGGCGAAATCGAGGTCGACGTGAGAATCATCGCCGCCACCAACCGTGACCTCCGGGAGGAAACCCAAGCGGGCCGGTTTCGCGAGGACCTCTATTTTCGTTTGCAGGTCTTTCCCGTGCTCGTGCGTCCGCTTCGAGAGCGCCCGGAGGACATCGAGCCGCTCGCCGACCACCTGCTGGCGCGCCTCGGAAAGAGTGCCGTCCAGCTCGACCACGAGGCCCTTGCGGCGCTGCGAGAATACGATTGGCCCGGCAACGTGCGAGAGCTCTTGAACGTGCTTCGCCGCGCCTCCTTGTTCGCCATCTCCAGCACGGTCGACGCCGAGCTCGTCCGACGCATGATCGCCGCCAGTGTGTTTGGCAACGCGAGAGAGTCCGTCGCGCCCGAGGCGCCGAGCGACAGCGCTCGCGTCAGCCTCGCGGAAGTCGAGCGGGAGCACATCGAACGGGTCCTGCGAGAGATGGAGGGCAACATCACGCGCGCCGCCGCCGCCCTCGGCATCGACCGCCGAACCTTGCAGCGCAAGCTGCGGTCGTACGGGATCGAGGCCCAGTAGGCGGGCATGCCGATCATCTTCAGCTACGCGTTTCGGCCGCTGTTTCTGCTGACGACGCTCTACGCGATCGGGATCGTACCTTTCTGGGTGGCCGCGTGGATGGGCCTTCACTCCGTGCCGACGACACTCGGCCCACCCATGTGGTGGCACGCGCACGAGATGATCTTCGGATTCGCCGGTGCTGCAGTGGGCGGCTTCTCGCTCACCGCCGTCGCAACTTGGACCAAGCGTCCTCCGGTTGCCGGCGCGCCGTTGGCGCTTCTCGTTGCACTCTGGATGGTCGCGCGTGTTCTATTCTTCCTGCCCTTCGAGGGGATGTTCGCGGTGGCCGCGTTGGCCGACATGGGATATGCGTCGTTGCTCTTCGGGTTGATGAGCCGCGAGATCCTCGGGGCGCGCAGCCGCCGCAACTACAAGGTGCTCGCCATCTTGGCCTCGTTTGCGCTCGTGCATGCGATGTTCCTTTTCGGGGTCACGACCCATGCACCCTGGGTCGGCGCTACCGGGTTGGCGGCCGTCTGGGTGCTCGTGCTCCTGATCAACCTGATCGGAGGTCGAATCATCCCGGGCTTCACCGGGAACTGGCTGAAGCGCCAGGCTGTCGAGCCTTCCGACCACTCGGTGATCCCTCCACCTTTCGGCCGCCTCGATCTTGCCGCGACGCTGCTGCTCGCCTGCTTCGCAGCATTGCACGTCTTCGATGCCCCGGCGCGGTGGACCGCGGCGTTCGGGATCAGCAGCGCGACGCTACTACTCGTTCGGCTCGCCCGCTGGCAGGGCTGGCGCACTTCACGCGAGCCATTGCTCTGGGTGCTTCACTTGGCGTTCGCATGGATTCCGGCAGGGATTGCGCTTCTGAGTGGCGCGGCGCTCGGCTGGGTACCGCGCACGGCTGGGGTGCACGCGCTCACGAGCGGCGCAATTGCCACCATGATCGTCGCCGTCGCGAGCCGAGCTGCGCTCGGTCACACGGGCCGCGCGCTACGAAGTCATCCCCTTCTGACCGCGGCATACGTCCTGATAACCTTCGCAGCGGTCTGCCGGGTTGCCGCTACCTTCGGTCCCGGGGCACGTATGTTGCTAATCCTCTCCGCCACGGCGTGGACGGCGGGCTTTCTTTGTTTCGCGTGGCGGTACGTACCAATTTTGACCCTGGCAAAGAAGCAGAGCCCGCGATCGCTCCCGACGGTGTGACTGGGTCGTCGCTTTCGCAATCGAGTCAAAGCTCGGGCAGTACGACCGTGAACACCGTGCGCCCCGGCTCTGACTCGAGATCGATGCGGCCTCCGTGTTCCGCGACGATCCGTTGGGTGATAGCCAGACCCAAGCCGGTGCCGCCTTCCTTGCGCGTATAGTACGGCTCGAAGATCGCGTCTGCCTGGTCGGACGCAATCCCCGATCCGTTGTCTTCCACTCGGATGTAGATGGTTCCCGCGCGCTTCTCTACGCTGAGCGACACCACGCCCCCGCCATGCGGGTGCGCGTCGGAGGCCGCGTCGCGAGCGTTCTGCAAGAGGTTGTGAAGGACTTGCGTCATCTGATCGGGGTCGACCAGTGCCTCCAGGGGATCATTCGGTAGCGCCAAAGTCACGGGAGACTTGCCTTCCGCATGAAGTGAAGCGGCTTGAGATACGGTCTCCCTCAGATCGATCTTTCGCAACTTTGGAGAAGGCAGCCGCGCGAATCGACTGAACTCGTCCACGATGTGTCGTAGCCTGTCGACCTCTTGGAGAATCGTTTTCGTCGATTCGTCGAAGAGGGTGTCGAACTCTTCGTGCGAGCGGGCATGTGCCTTACGCAGAGTCTCGATGGACAGTCGGATGGGGGATAGAGGGTTCTTCAGCTCGTGCGCCAGGCTCTTTGCAATCTCTTGCCAGGCAGCGACTCGCTCGGTCTGGCGCAGTTGCGCCCTCGCGTCGCGCAGGTCGCGCGTCATTCGGTTGAATGCGGTTGCAGTGGCCGGAAAGGCGCTGCGTGCGTCATCCCGCAGGGTCGTGTCGAAGTCGCCTCGACCGATGCGGGTCGCCGCTACGGTCAGGTCGTCGACGGAGGACTGGATCCATCGATTGAGGTAGCGCCCGAAGAGAAGCGCAAGGCCGATGGAGATCGCAACCACGCACGCGATCCAGAGGAGCAGCGGAGGAGCGCGTCGATCGATGCGCGCTCGCCAGACCACCACACCCTGGGAGGCCTCGTCGGAATCCACGAGCTCAGCGAGAACCACATCACCATCTCTCGCGTCACCGGACACGAAGATCTGGTTCGGGTCCGCCTCGCGCAGAGTCGAAACCCGATGGCCTCCGATCACGGCAAGCTCTGCCCCGCCTCGCGCAATCGAACATGCCTGAACTACGAATCGCTGATGCTCTTGTCCGCCGAGCAGCAACGCGAAGTCGCCGTCGTGGGCTTGGCGCGCGCGCCGCGCCAGCTCGGAGCCGTCACGTCCGAGCACACGTTCCCGGTGTCCCGTTGCGAGCAGCTCTCCGTTCGTGGCGTCGACGACCCACAGGACATCGAGTCCTGCTGCGTCCATCAGGCCTCGAAACAAGCGATCGTAGTCGAGCTCCGGACGCAGCCCGGCCGCGCGCTCCTCGAGAAGCGCATCGACCGTGAGATCATCCCGGCACAAGCGGGCGACCGCCGCAGCCCGTCGAGTGGCGAGCTCCTCGATTCGGCCGCGCGCGAGCTTCGCCTCGCTGGTCGTCACGACAGCGCCCGAGCGAGCCGCGACGAGCCACACGACAGCTGTGAGCACGACCGGGATCGTCGCGGCCAGGGCAAACAGGAAGACGGCCCGAGTCGCAAACGTCGTCATGGTGCGGCCATGCCGCCGAGCACCCGCTCTTCGCGCGGGGGCGGAGAACCTTCCGTCGACGCACCTTGCCCGTCCTCGTCGAACTGTTCCATCAGGAAGAGGTTCGGGTCCACGACATCAGGGGGGCGAGCTACCTCGACGGGGACCGTTCCGGAGAGAAACACTTCGTCGATTGCATCCTCTTGATCGGGATAGGCGAGGAGCCCGGACGCCGGATCGATGCGCGCGGTGATCACGCCGCTCGGCATTGCGAAATCCGTCTCCTGCGGCGTCTTGTCGGCCGCCGCCATCACATCGATCCAGATCGGAAGTGCCGTCCGAGTGCCGGTTTCCCGCTTCCCGAGCGAACGCTGGTCATCGAAGCCAACCCAGACGCCAGCGACGACGGTGGGCGAATAGCCGACGAACCAGGCGTCGCGCGCTTCATTGCTGGTTCCCGTTTTGCCGACGACAGCGCGCTCGAGCCGTTGGGCCGGGACGCCCGTACCCTCGGTCACTACGCTGCGCAACATGCTGGTCATCACGTAGGCCTCGCTCGGGTCCATCACATCACGCGCTGGTTCCAAAGGCGCAAGCGGCACCACCGCTCCGTCGGGCGCGACGATTCGCGTCACGATGCGCGCAGGCGCCCAGCGCCCGCCCGCAGCAAACGTCGCATACGCGTTGGTGAGCTCGATGGGGCGCACGCCGCTCGCTCCGAGTGCAAGCGCCATGTCCTCTTCGAGCTTCGTGGTGATTCCGTTCTGTCTTGCGAACTCCGCGACGTCTGCGACACCGATGTCCTCGACCACCCGGATCGCCACCATGTTGATCGAACGGGCCAACGCCTGACGGAGGCGAACCGCGCCTTGGTAGTTCCATTGCTCGTAGTTGCGTGGCTTCCATTCGTCGTATACGGCAGGCGCATCGACGACGAGCGTCGCGGCGGTGAAACGGTGCGATTGAATTGCGCGCGCGTACACGATCGGCTTGAACGTGCTGCCCGGCTGCCGGATGGCTTGGGTCGCCCGGTTGAAGCCGCTCTGCGCCGCGAAGCTGCCGATCAGCGCCAAAATGTCACGCGAGCGCGGCTCGATCACGACGATCGCGCCCTCGGGACCACGTTCGAGTCTCGCCACCGCGGGGTCTTCGTCGCCACCAAACTGGGTGATCGACACGGGAAAGAGATCGCCCTTCCTCGTGAACCGATCCGCTGCAAGATGTTCCGGGTTGTGCCGCGCGGCGTCCCGCATTCCGAGGATCGCCTGATGACCTGCAACGTCGAGTCGAATCTGCTCGTTCTCCGCGTCGACTCCCGTGACTTTGGCGAAATACGTTCGCCCCATGCGAAGCTCGTCGGCCCGGGGACTCGGCTTGGGCGCCCGCCGCTTCTTGCTGCGAATGGGGCCGCGGTATCCTTGGCGTTCGTCGACGGCGGTCAGACCACGTTGCAGTGCAGCGCGTGCCGTCCGCTGCAATGCGAGATCAATCGTCGTGTGGACTTTGTACCCGCCCGCGCCGAGCGCATCGTCACCTGCAGCGTCCCGCAGGGCGCGCCGCGCGATCGACAAGACCTCCGGTGCAGCTCCCGAGCCCTCCGACAGCGGCACCGGCTCGACCTTGGCGCTGCGCGCGGCTTCGATCGCCTTCTTACTCAAGTCCGGCCAATACACCTCACGCTTGGCTTCCAGCTGAGAGAGAACGTACTGCTGTCGCCGGCGCGCGGCCTCCGGATGGCGCCGCGGCGATAGGCGTGCCGGGGCCTGCGGGATTCCCGCGAGAAGAGAGGACTCCGCGAGCGTGAGCTCGCTCGCGTTCTTCTCGAAGTAATACCGCGCTGCCTCCTGTATCCCATAGCGGCCTTGCCCGAAGTTCACGTTGTTGAGGTAGAGGTGCAGAATCTCGTCCTTGGTGAGCTCGTTTTCGAGCCTGCGGGCCAAGATCAGCTCTCTGATCTTCCGCGAGATCGTGCGCTCGGGCGTGAGCAGCATCAGCTTGACCACCTGTTGGGTGATCGTGCTGCCGCCCTGCGCGGCGCGACCTTCCATGATGTCGCGCCCCACTGCGCGAAGAATGCCGTAGTAGTCGAGGCCTTCGTGCTCGTAGAAATCGGCATCCTCGGCGGCGAGCACCGAAAGCACGACATGGCGAGGGACTTGGGACATCGGAATGACCGTCCGACGCTCGGTGAAGATCTCGCCGATGACTTTCTTGTTCCGATCGTATACGCGCGTCGTTTGAGGAGGCCTGTAGTCGCGAAGGCTGCTCACCGACGGGAGGTCCCTGCTGAAGTACGCGTACCCCCCGATGGAGGCGAGCGCGCCCACTACGAGGGCTACGCCGACGAGCCTCGCTAGCACCGAGCGCCGCTGGCGACTCGACTTCTTGCGCTTCGTTCCCGAGCGCTTTCTCTTCTGGGTTCGCTTCCCTGCCATCGCTTTCGTCGGCGCCTATAGCATCCCCCCTCGGACGCCTTCTCCCCTAATTCATGACACTTCGTGGCCGCTAAGCATTCCCGAGCGATTGGGCGACGATTTCATCGGCGTTTCTCACTGAATTCATGAGAAATCTCGCCAGTAGCTCCTGCCGCCGTGCGGGCCCCAGGCGCGGCCTGCCGTCGCGCGCGAGCGTTTGAAGGGTGATCGCCGCGGCCACCGAGATGTTCAGGCTCTCGACGAAACCGCGCATCGGAATCGAAAACGTGCCATCCGCCCACTCGCGCATCTCCGGCGAGACGCCATGGTGCTCGTTCCCGAATACCACCGCCAAGCGGCTCACTTCGCGTAGGCCCTCAGGGGTGGTCTCGCCGTCCATCGTCGCCACGTAGATGGCGTATCCGTCCGCTTTCAAGCGACGCGCGCATGCTGCAGCGCTGTCGTATCGGGTCACGTCGAGCCACCGATGCGTTCCCTTCGACACACCGCGCGACGCCCGAAAGGGAGCTTCGCCGATGATCGCATGGACGTTCTGTACGCCGAATGCGTCGGCGCTTCGTAAGACAGCACTCGCGTTGTGTGGGTCCGCGACTCGGTCCAGAACGACGACCAAGTCGTCGGTCCGCGCTGCCACGACCTCCTCGATGCGCTGCAAACGCGCCGGTGTCACCACGGCTCGAAGCGCCGCGATCACCTGCTCGGCAGGCCTCTCCAGAGGTGGAGGCCCCTCGATCTCGATGACGTCTGGGTCGTCTGCGCGCACCTATCGTGAAGTCTTCTTGGGGTCGACCGTCACGCCGACCACGAGCGTTCCGCCCTGATAGCTCTGACCGGCGACGAAGAACGGATCTCCTGCGGACGCAACCACCTGCAAGAGGGGGAGATAGTCGGCTTTGTTCGGCCGGTTGATCGCGGCGCGGACCTTGTAGCGGCCATCGGGCATCACGCGAAGCAAGGTGAGCTTCAGGCGCCGACCGTTGGGGAGGGACACGAATGCGTCTTTGCCCGGTGTGAGGGTCAGCTTCGGTCGCGACAGGATCTTCATCGACCGAAAGGAATTGAAAGGTGGCCGTCGGAGGGCGGTGAGCTTCTTCAGCGCCGGGTCGATCTCGCCCTCTTCCTCCTTCGCGAGCACCACCAGCACTTCGGCAGGGACGTCGTCGGTCGCCGCCCGGTCCGACCGTGCAGGCGTGCTGCCTTGCGCAAACGCATCGCCTCCGAAGAGGAGCGCGCCCAACGACAACGCGATCACGAGCCCATGTCGACCAGTTCTCATGGCATCCCCACTTGTTCGTCGTCTATCCATATCACGGCCAACGACTCGCCTGCGCCACCTTCGACGTTGAAGATCGTTCCCGTATTGACCCCAAAGTCGACCTCGAGCACTTCCGTCCCACGCGCCATCTCCACATCGGTTGGGGTTGGCTCGCCGGGGCGTGCGATGACGGCTAGCAAGATGGCTGC
>Ga0209536_100009729_pt1 | contig 14264 bp, 14 predicted proteins | sample DeeMarSeWOR28_12_FD_187461 | JGI IMG/M metagenome (GOLD analysis project Ga0209536, IMG submission 187461) | Marine sediment microbial communities from White Oak River estuary, North Carolina - WOR-2-8_12 (SPAdes) (version 2) | ecosystem: Environmental > Aquatic > Marine > Intertidal zone >...
AAACTGGAGAAATCCGAGAAGAAATATTATGAAATCTTCAATAACATTCCGAACCCGGTGTTTGTCCTGGATATGGATACGCTTGACATTATCGACTGCAACGACAGTGTTAAAGCCGTCTACGGCTATACCAAAGATGAAATCATCAACACCTCGTTTTTAAACCTGTTCCTGGAGGAGGAAAAAGATCGTTATGGCGCCACTATAAAAGCCAAAAGCATGTTGACCCAGGTCAAACAGCTAAACCGTCGGGGGTTGCCTCTTTTTGTAAACATACGAATTTCACCGGCCGAGTATCCGGGCAAAAAAGTATTTTTGGTCACCACCAGCGATATTACCAAACGCCTGGAAGCCGAGCAACAGCTGATCCAGGCCAGCAAAATGGCAACCCTGGGAGAGATGGCCACCGGCATAGCCCATGAACTCAACCAACCCCTCTCGGTGATTAAAACCGCCAGCAGTTTTTTCATCCGAAAAATAGATAGAAATCAGCCGATTGAGGAAGACGTCCTGTTTAATGTACTTCATAAAGTGGACAGCAACATTGACCGGGCCACCCGGATCATAAATCATATGCGGCAGTTTGCCCGCAAATCCGATCTGGATCTGGTAAAAGTTCAGGTCAATGACGTGTTGCACAGTGCGTTTGAGATTTTCAGTCAGCAGTTGAAGTTAAGAGGCATTGAGGTCATCTGGGACATCCAAAAAAAACTGCCCAAGATTACGGCTGATCCCGGCCGATTGGAACAGGTTTTTATCAACCTTTTGATCAATGCCAGAGATGCCATCGAAGAACGGTGGGGTCCCCATGAGACCGCTGGCGTAGACAAGCAAATTATCCTTAAAACCAGATGCGAAGGCTCCACCATTGTATGTGAAGTCTGTGATACAGGCATGGGGGTTGAACCAGCAATGGTCAATAAAATTTTTGAACCTTTTTTCACAACCAAAGAAGTCGGTAAGGGCACAGGTCTGGGCCTTTCCATCAGCTATGGGATTGTCAAAGACTGCGGCGGAACGATTCAGGTCGCCCCTCATAAGCCCGTGGGTGCGTGTTTTATTCTGACCTTTCCTGTGCCTGAAAAAAAACATGAAAAAAACAATACTGCTCGTTGATGATGAACCCGATATTCGGGATGTTCTCAGCCTATCTCTCTCTGATATGGGTTATCACGTGTATGAAGCCGAAAATGGAGATCAGGCCCTGCACATCTTCAGAGATGTGCAGCCTTCGATGGTGCTGACCGACATTAAAATGCCCGGCATGGATGGCATTGAACTTCTGCAAAAAGTCAAACACGAAAACCCGGAGACCGAGGTTATCATGATTACCGGTCACGGTGACATGGATCTGGCCATCCGCAGCTTGAAATATGAAGCAACGGATTTCATTATCAAACCCATCAATGTGGATGTCTTGGAGATAGCGCTGCAGCGAGCCAAAGAGAAAATCCTAACCCGTGAAAAACTGAGGGAATATACCGAAAGCCTTGAAAGGCTGGTCAAAGAAAAAACCGAACTCCAAAGTCACCTGTCTTCCTTGGGCTTAATGATTGGCTCCATATCACACGGGCTCAAGGGATTGCTGACCGGCTTAGACGGTGGCATGTATTTGTTGGACTCCGGCTTTGCAAAAAACGATCGGCAGCGAATCACGGAAGGCTGGGAAGTTACGCAATCAATGGTGGAACGTATTCGAAAGATGGCTACGGATATACTCTTTTATGCCAAAAAAAGAAATCTAAAATGCGAGCGGGTTGACGCTCTGACCTTCGCCGATGAGGTAGCAAGGGGTATTGAGCCGAAAATGAAAGATCAAGATATTATATTTTTTAAAAATTTTGATTCAACAATCGGCAATTTTGAAATTGATACAGGATATGTCCACTCGGCGCTGCTAAATATTCTTGAAAATGCACTGGATGCCTGTGTCCAGGATAAATCAAAAAAATCACACAAAATCACCTTTGGTATCAGACAGCAAAAGGAACATATCTTATTTGAAATATGTGACGATGGCGTCGGAATGGATGATGAGACCCAAGATAAATTGTTTACTCCATTTTTCTCTTCAAAAGGTGATAAGGGAACTGGCCTTGGGCTCTTTATATCCAACAAAATTATTGAACAGCATGGCGGAACAATAAATGTGAAATCCACCCCTGGTAAAGGTACCCGTTTTCAAATAAGGATCCCCAATTTGAGGCAATCTTCAGGTAAGCGGCAGGCAATAGCTGATGGAGACCCGAAAAATAAAACTCCGATTAACAAAAAGGAGGAAGAATGAAAACGTTTGATGATTTGATTCAAAAAGTATTAAAGCCAGGGCTGTGTCATCGTTGCGGTGCTTGTGTCGCCTTTTGTACATCCATTAACTATGGGGCGTTGGAATTGGATTCAGAAGGAATACCCCGATATGCTGATAAAGACAAATGCATTGGGGGTGGGCTGTGTTATGCGATCTGCCCGGAAATCGATGAGCTAAAAGAGGAAACCAAACAACGTGTCGCCTGGACCCCTCCCATCGGTCGGGTAACCGACATCAGTATTGCTCGTGCGACCGATGCGACTATTCGAAACACAGCCACTGATGGGGGAGTTGTCACCGCGTTGTTGGTAAATTTATTTCGAAAGGGTCAGATAGATCTGGCAGTCGTGACCAAACAGGTTGGACCTTTCCAGCGCGAATCGTGTTTAGCCGCAACCGAGGAGGATATTCGCAGCGCGGCGGGCTTTTTCTTTGACACCTCCTATGGCATGAAACGCTTTGGGGACTACTATTCGAGCTTCTCCCGCATTGGAGAATTCAATACTCTGAGCAATAAAGGATTTCATCGAGTTGCATTTGTCGGTACGCCTTGTCAGATACAAGCCGTGCGTAAAATGCAAACTCTCAACATCCATCCCGCGGATACGGTTAAGTTCTGTTTAGGACTTTTTTGTTCGGGAAATTTTGTTTTCGGAGAAAAGGAGAGAAACAAAGTGGCTCAGATCGGGGGATTCCAATGGAAAAATGTCAATAAGATCAACATAAAAGAAAATCTGATGATTCATTTGGAGAGCGGTGAGGTGGTAACCGTAATGTTGAGCGACCTTAAGTTCATAAGGCGGCCTGCATGTAATTTCTGCGAGGACTTTTCAGCAGAATACGCCGACATCTCATTCGGCGGCATTGGTGCAGAGGAAGGCTGGACGACGGTAATTGTGCGCTCCCCTGTTGGCCTGGAAATTTTTTCGAATGCCAGACGCAAGGCAATTGAGGAAAACAGGCAACGCTGCTATCCGCCGCTTCCCGCTCAAGCACTCAACAAGGTCCGGTTGTGGTCTGCCAAGAAAAAGGGTGCCGCACTCAAAAGTCGAAAAACCCTGGGCCTTGAATCTACAGATCTAAAGCTGGCAGATTGCCCGCAATAGTCAGATTGTGGATTAAAAACTTTTCAATTAAGCAAATGACGACCTAAACGTTACTAATGATCAGAGTTTAATCAGTTCTTGCTTAATTTAAAGTCTTGAACGACCATATTTTGATGCATAATTGTATTTCGCTCAAATATTTGGTAAATATTTAAAAATAATTGATATTTACTAAAATCATTGGAGAATGGAAAAATAATTTATGAAACCACATCCGGAGCGAAGGATCGATATAAAAGATTTTAAGCGAATCTGTCGCGCCATAGCAACATACGAAGATTTGGATGTACTGTTCAATCACTTGGTCGAAGTGATAAGTCGGGCATTCGATGTCAAAGGGTGCAGTTTACTGCTTCTTGATGAGCAAGAAAAGCAATTAATTCGTGTCAGCAGTTTTGGGATCAGTGATCAATACCTCAATAAAGGTCCCATATTTACAGATGACAAGGAACCGGCTTTCGTTAAATGCGAACCGGTTTTTGTGGAGGATATGCAAAAAGATCCGCGAATTCAATATCCGCAGGCGGCCGCCAAAGAGGGAATCGTGTCTTTGCTGTCTTTTCCCATGATATGTCGGGATAAAGTGATCGGCGTCACTCGACTTTACCATAGTGAACACTGGACATTGCATGAAGAAGATCTCGATTTACTCTGTGTGATGCACCGGCTTTTGGCATTTGTGATCGAGAACAATGGCTTGAAGAATTTCATCGAGCAGGTAAAAATGGAAATAGGGAAATTACCGCCAAGGATGTTGAACCAACCCCAATCCAGCTAAATTGGACATGAACTGAATCAGGGCCAACTCATAGAATCCGGAGAATAAATGATGCGTCAGGAACTTGAAAGGAAGTTTTACCTTCGGCACTTTAAGGTCATTAGTCACGCGATTTCAACATATGATGATTTGAGCGTGTTAACCAATCATCTTGCCGAGGGCACAAGCCGCAGATTTAAAGCCAAAGGATGCGCGATTATGCTGCTGGACGAAAGGGATCATCAATTGTATCATGTCAGCAACTATGGAATCAGTGAGGAATACCTCAACAAGGGCCCGATATTTCTGAATGAAAAGCACTGTGCAATTTATAAAGGCGAACCGATTTTTGTTGAAGACATGCAAAAGGACCATCGTGTTCAATATCCGCAAGCAGCAGCTAAAGAAGGAATCGTTTCCATGCTTTCGATTCCCATAAAATGTCGCCAGGCAATCATCGGTGTGCTTAGAATTTACTACGACAAACCTATACGGATTCATGATGAAGATATCGATACGTTGTGTGTTATGTCAGAGCATCTCGGGTTGGTTATCGAAAACAATGGGCTGAAAAATTTTCTTGAAGGGGTAAAAACTGCCCTGGAGAGCCTGCCGCCAAGGATGCTGAAAGGTTTATAGTCGGTGAGCGGTCGTCAATTTTCAGATACCACCGATTTTTTTGCTATAGATTATGACGACGAGATTCTGATCGGCGGGAAGCGTTATATTGTAAAAGGATTTGCACGTGAAACCCGGTTCGGCATAGAAGACCCCAAATTTTGGGTCAAACGGGTTGTGGATTCAAGAACTGGCGAGCGCAAGATCATTAAACTGACCTTTTTTGAATCCTTTGAAACCTCTGTAGGCGGTGTAAAAATCAGGTGCTTTCGAAATCCGGCGAAAGAAGGCAAGATTTTGGAATTGGTTGAAAACCACCCATCGTTTATGCAGGGAAAACCATATTTAGATGATAACGGCAATGTCGTCCGCGTATTGGATGTCGTCCGCGGTCCCAATTTTTTTAATTACATCGATCACTTTAAAATGAAATACGAGAATTATTTTCAACAGGTGTTGCCGGGGATCCTTGAAAAATTAGTGCAGGCCTTTGAGGCGATTCGATTTCTGCATATTAAGGCGTTTAAGCATGGGGATATCAGAAATGATCACATCATCATAAATCGCGACAATGGGACCTATGTTTGGATTGACTTTGATTATGATTACGAAGCCACAGAAAATCCATTTGGTTTGGATATTTTTGGTTTGGGAAACATTTTAATATATGCCATCGGAAAGGGTTTCCACAATCTTTCTATGATTGCAAGCGACAGAAAGCATTATGGTGATCTAATCGATCGACTTAAACCGGAAGATTTCTCAATACTGGATAAATGGCGCTTTATTAATCTACGTAAGCTATATCCGGTCATTCCGAAAATGCTTAATGATCTTCTCATGCATTTCTCGCAAGGTGCACATGTCTACTATGAAGTCGTCGATGAACTCATTGAGGATTTAAACAGATGCCTTTATTCTATTTTTGAGTGAAAGGTGGTAATTTTGAAGAATTCGATGCTTATCGCCATGGATGATTCCGTAAGTTCTAGAACGGCCGTGGATTTTATTGCAAATTTAGCCATATGCCCGGAAGAAGTGGATATCACCTTGCTGCACGTGTTTAGAAAGCCCTCGGCTGGTGAGGAGCTTATGGGTGAAAAATTCATGAAGGACCAGCCTGCAAGATATCTGAATGCTATGGAAAAGGCTAGAGATAAGCTGGTTGAAAAGGGGTGCAACCCAAAAACAGTAAAAATTAAACTTGTAGAAGATCCCTATACCACTGTAGCAGAAGGTATTATCGATCAGTTTAACAAGGGGGATTATTCCATGGTGGTAATTGGCCGTAAGCGTATGTCCAAAGCTGAGGAATTTGTTAGAGGTGATGTCAGTGTTAAGCTCGTTAGAGCGCTTAAGGGGGCGGCAGTGTTGGTTGTTACGACTAACTAATACGGCCATAATGTTGCGCAATATGAAACACCCGATCTAATCCCCATCAGGAACCCGATCTCCCTCAGGAATTTCTTCACCTGGAGCCCAGGTGTTAAACGCGTCCGATGTGATGCGATCACCTGCGCGAACGGTGTTATACACCCATACAATCCGGGTGTGGCATTCCCAAACTCGTCTTCCAAGCTTGCGTTGCCTCTTCTCGAGGGCCTTTTCGGCTGTCTCTCTGGTTTTATGAACAGAAATGACCTTCTTTTCACGCTGTGCTGGGTCGAATTCGTCATAAATTAATGCGAACATATCGGTACCTCCTTTATTGCTGGATAACCGAATTTAAAACTCAGAATTTTATCGTTCAGCCTTTGGAAATTCAATTGACACCTGTCCTAGTTTTCTGTGCAATCCTTATACCAAAGATATTTTCTCAGAAAGCAAACGCCAAAAATTTTTGACGATCACCTCATCATGGGAATCCAAGACCGTCAATGACCGTCAATAATTAACCAACAATGCCCTGTTTGACCGGTATTGCAGCTAAAAGTCGTCTTCTCTGGTGTTGAAGCGACTCTCTAAATCCCTCATAATTCCCGTCCTCAAGTTTCAGCTCGTTCTTTTAGCTTTATCGGCAAAGCTTATTGATTTCGAAAAATTTCTAAGCCGATTTCGAAAATTTCCTACTTTATTCTACAAACAAAACTTGTTCCGGAGGGCTCTTGTGGATATCTCTCTGATATTAAGTAATATATTTGATTCAAAATTAGTGGCACATTTCATGCAGAATCAGTGAGCAAAAAGTTTGGAGAAAAGTAAGAACTGTTGAGAATTTATAACTTAGCGATGAAAGGAGTTCACAATATGAAAGTTGCAGTTAGCGCCACTACAGAAAATTTAAATGCACAACTCGATCCCAGATTCGGCAGATGCGCGTATTTTTTGGTCGTCAATCCGGAGGATATGAGCTTTGAAGCATTTAATAACGAAAGCGCGCTTCAAGGAGGCGGCGCCGGCATCCAGGCTGCTCAGTTTTTAGCATCGCAGGGAGTAAAGGCCATTATCACCGGCAATTGCGGTCCAAACGCCGTGCAAACCCTTTCGGCAGCCGGAGTTGAATTGTTCGTGGGCCAGACAGGAACTGTCAAAGAGGTTGTTGAGAGATTCAAAGAGGGTAAACTCAGGCCGACAAGCGAAGCTACCGTAAACAGCCATTTTGGCATGGCTCTTGGAGCCGATTCCTACCTTGGACGGGGAATGGGTCGTAGCCGAGGTATGGGACGTAGAATGGGCGGCGGCGCCGGCTTTTCCGGCCGGAGCACCCCGAAAAAAAAAGGATCCGGTTCCGTCTCAAAAGATTTGGACCTGGAAACCCTAAAGAAAAAGGCCGATGATTTAAATCAGCAGTTAGAAAGCATAATTAGCCGCATTAATCAATTAGAAACAAGGGATTAGCCGAAATCGACAGTTACTCGGAATCTGATTCGGACTGAAAATATGTTGATCAAATTGTGTGAGCGCTGAAAACCATGAAATTGAACGATATCTTACCTCTCGAAAAATGGATAGACCTTGAGAAGGAAATTCACAGAAGATCAGGGCTAAATGCCTCGGTTTTTGATGCAGATGGTGCCAGGATAACTGATTTTCAGAAATGGGCGAATAGGCTGTGTCCTGTGATTAAATCGAATAAGAATGGCCAAAGCTTTATCTGTGCGACTGCCCATTTAAATATCTCAGAGCAAGCAAAGAGAACGAGAAAGTGCGTCATTGAAGAATGTGATGCGGGGCTTGTTAAAATGGCGGTTCCCATATTTGTGGGTGAAGAATTTTTAGGGGTTGCCGGAGGTTGCGGGTTAAAGCAGAAGGGCGGTGAAGTGGAAAGTTTTCTGATAAACAAGACAACCGGCATTGGCGTTAAAGAAATAGAAAACCTATCAAAAGATATTGGGATCATAACAGGTGCCAGGCTAAAGTCGGTTATCAAGTATATTGAAGAGGAGATAAATTGGATAAAGCACGATTTCGAAGAGCAGTATTTCATTTCTGTAGGGATGAACTAGTGATGAAGTTTCTTGTTTTCTTAATCATACGTCATTTCTTAACGATAGATATTTTTAGGAATTAGATCATGCGAATATGTATTGCCAGTGGAAAAGGGGGTACCGGCATGACAACCATTGCGACGAATCTTGCCTTATCCATGGGCACTGGTGTTCAGTTGCTTGACTGTGACGTCGAAGAACCTAATGCAAATTTTTTTATCAATCCGACCTTTGAAGAAACAAAAACAATTTTCACACCTGTCCCTTAAGTCGATGAGGAAAAGTGCTCATTTTGTGGAAAATGCAGCGAAATATGCCAGTTTAAAGCCATCGCGGTGGTTAATAACACGGTTTTGGTTTTTAATGAGCTCTGTCACAGTTGCGAAGGGTGCATGGAAGTCTGTCCAGAAAATGCGATTACCGAAAAGGGCCGAGAGTTAGGCATAATCCAGAAAGGCCACCATAACGGTATTGAATTCATCCACGGTAAATTGAGAGTGGGTGAAGCCATGTCACCGCCCTTGATTAAAGTGGAAAAAGAAATTTTTGGAACTCTATATGAAGATAAAAAATATTCTGAAATAACCGGCGGCAATCTAAATGAAAGAATTGAGTATAATTAGCGGTAAGGGTGGAACGGGTAAGACTAGCTTAATGGCTGCCTTTGCATCATTGACCGGAAACAAGGTTCTCTGCGATGCCGATGTGGATGCAGCCGATCTTCATCTTAGCATGGATCCCAAAGTCAAAAAGCAATCTGATTTTCAGTCGGGATTTACCGCGGATATTGACAAGGTAAAATGCACCGAATGCGGCTTATGTGAGGATCTATGCCGCTGGGATGCCATCAATGATGAATTTGAAGTAGATCCCATCGAGTGCGAAGGCTGTGGTGTGTGTGTATAATTCTGCCTTGAGAAGGCCATGATACAGAGCCAGACAATTGTTGAGTATAGCAATGGATCAAAAGCGGGAGATGCCGTCAGGGGCATCTGGAATTACTTATCATTTGAGCTCGGACAATAAGCATTCATAAGAACCCTTCTAGACAACAATGGCAACTTTAACCATAATTCAGGATAGGTGCATAGATTGACAAAATAAGATCCTGAATCTTTCATCCTTCATGAAAATTAATGAAAAGTTGAAATAAGATTAAATAACAGAAGCTTGAGAGAATTAGATCAGTAAAGCCAAATACCTAAAATTTAAAATGGAGGAAAAATAAAATGAAATTTGCCATACCATTAGCAGACGGAAAACTGACGGCTCATTTTGGACACTGTCAAGAATTTGCACTTATAGAGGTCGAAAATGATGAAATTAAAAAAAAAGACACGCATGTACCGCCTCCCCATGAACCGGGCGTTCTTCCGGCCTGGCTTCATAGCCTGGGTGCAAATGTCATTATCGCAGGAGGAATGGGAGGAAGGGCAATCGACCTATTTAAACAAAATGGAATAAATGTGATTGTCGGTGCTCCGGCTTTGGAGCCTGAAGAACTTGTCAGAAGTTATCTGGATAACACGCTTAGCACGGGTGCCAATGTCTGTGATCATTAAAACCCTCGATGAAACGTTTTACTAGATTGTTGCGATTATGAGTCGGGTTAAGATTTGAATCGAAATTTGTTTTCGAAATATTTCGAATTTAATAAAGATTCTGTGACGACTGAGGATTGTTTGAATCATCTAAGTAATCAATAATTATGATTTTGCAGAACCTCGAAAAATTGTCGTTCTTTTTTTTGCCAATTGCCCGCTGCTGAGTACCTCCCCAGCGACGCTCCAATAAGATAAATAATTATTTTTTAGTTGCATAGGGAATCAGAAGGTAACGCTCTAATCCAAAAAATTTACCGGGTGCTCGTTTATCTTTATCTTTGACGAAATCTTTTGATTCGTTCCACGGCAAAGGCATACTCGATCATATCGTCCATATAAGAACCCAATGCCTCGCGGTAATGGTCCATCGCCTTGTTTTTATCCCCGGAGCCCTCCGCCCAGAATCCCATTGCGACATAACCGGTAAGCACATACTCCGGACTTTCGCTGGCCTTTTGCGCAAGTGACGTCTCCTTTTGTTGACCCGAAAGGCACTCAGCGATCAACCGGTACCAGCTATCGTGTGTGATGACTAAATAGTTCTTCAATTCCGACATAGCCTCTTCTTCGCGATCCATGTTCAGTAAAATTTCTGCAGCTATTAACCCAACCCTGAGCTTTCCAGCATTCTCACGGCCATCCATGGTCAAAAAGGCACGCGCATACTCCAACGCCTGGTTCCAGTCCTCCTCCATGGCGCAGGTAAAGACCAGTTCGACCAATAGATTTCCATTACCGGAGTCGATATTAAGGATCTGTTTTAGCAGATCCCGTTTCTTATCCGGGGGCAGTGCATCTTGGCTGAGTTTTGCCTGCAGGGGTCCCAAAAGGGTTCTGCGTTGAACTAAATCAGAACGAGATTTTTTTAAACTTTGAGAAAATTGATCAAATTGCTCTCGATAACGCATGCGGACGTTTGGATCACCGATGGTTGCAAGTATAGCTTGCTGGACTTGCTCATGACTCGCGAGAGCTAAAAAGTGGAGCCAGTTTTCGCGCCCGGTTGTCAGAAGGATCGGTTGAAGCAGCATTTCTGCCTTTTTCGTATCGTTGTTCCTTGCAGCCGTTAAAGCCACGACGTATCGCAACCAATTGCGCTCATCATCCGTGTAACCACCCCTGAGGGCGGATTCTTCGTCAATATTACCTTCCAGAACCCGGACTAAATATCCGAAAAATTCGTGTGGCGAGCGCCAGTCCCGTGCGAGTAGGTCATCACGGTAGGAATTTGTATCCAACCGTCCATCTATCCAATCAATCAAAAAAAGCAGCAACCGCGCTTGATCATTTTTATCGTCCATCGACAACGCTTGCTGAAAAAGACCAGCGGCTTTGTCGTGGTCACCAGCGCAGTAGTGAATCATGGCGGCCGCCATCACGAGGGTAGGATCGAAGCTGGTTTTCAGTTCGTTATCTGCCAGCGATTGGGCTTCGGACCATCGTTGCTCTTCAGCTAAGTCCATGATGTTACTGACTTTGGCATCCACGGACAGATCCAGCACCCCATTCCATTTTACTTTGCCGGTCTTTAGTTCTTGCAGGAATTTAACGGCTTTGTTTATTGGCAGCACCATGCCCATATCCGACAGTAGCGTGGGAACCGGCATGGGTCCGGCAATCCAGTCCATAGCGACACCAGATGCAATACCGATTACCCTTCCGTTAACGTCGATAATCGGCCCACCGCTGTTACCCCTGTGGATGGATGTGTCGACTTGCAATAAATTTTCAAATGTCCGGCGGACATGACCCTGGGTTACGCTGACGTTGATGGTGGATGCCTGGGTTCGTCTACCCAGAGGAAATCCTAAGGTGATCACCGGCGACAACTTTGGTACTGTCAGTGCATCCATTTTTTCATCCAATGGCAAGGGCAGAAGACCCTCCGGCACCTGATCGATCTTAAGAACAGCAAAATCATCCTTGAGTGGTGATCTGATCAGCTGGTAGGTTCGATCCGGCGCTCGGGCGACTCCGACGATGGTCAGGCGGGGTTTGCCGTCCGTACGGAAGGCCGAAGAAAGCACATAGATGTCCTCCACCTCGGTGCTTTCTGACAAATCCGGCAGATATTTGAATGCTTTCTGGCCTTCAAACCACAGAAAAATGCGATAACCCAGCTGCAGAGGTTCCTGACGATTCATGAATCTACGGACTTGAAGGTAAAAATTGCTGTCTTCCAACCATGGGCAGGCGACGTGCCGGTTGGTAAGAAGGTAACCTTTATGGTCCACTAGAAAAGCGGTGCCTTCGGTACGATTCTGATAAATACGGATTTCGCCGGCGGTGAGCCAGTATTCGGTCAGAACAAAAGCGACCGATTTCGCGTATCGGTTGGCGTGTATACCGAACATCTTTTCGGGATCTTTTTGACTGAAGATAAAAAAAAACCAAACCAGCAACGCGAGCAACGCGGTGATGCCGATAACGAGAACCAACAGACCCACTCGCTTTTTCAGACTTCGAATCTCATGCACCGGCGGCTGCATCGCTTCGCCCCGCCTACGAATGGCGGACTCCACATCCTCTTCTTTTACACGGGACAGGATCTCAGCAACTTCTGTCATCGATTGGGGTCGCAGGCCGGGATCATCCGCCAACATGGATTTTAACAGCACTGCAATTTCAGGTGGCAGCGGTAGGGCGTCAATCTCTGCTTGAAAATCCGATGATTCATGCTTTGCCGTAAGCAGCTCCACAAATATTTTCCCCAACGACCAGATATCACTGTGGAAATCTAACGGACGTTGGTGGATGATGTCGGGGTGACAGGACAGCAGATGTTTTAACATCGGTCCAGGTCGGTCCAATTTGGGGTCAAGAAAACGGGAAAGCTTGTAGTCGATTTTGATCTGAAACCCACCGTCATCACCTTCCATAACTAGAATGTCATCTAGTATCAAATGAGGAATGAAATGACCGATGCGATGAAGACCTTCTAAAATGGAGGCAATTCGGTAAAAGAGCCGAAAGGCAACATGGTAGTCTTGGAAGACACCGGAGGCGATTAAGTTTCCCCAGTTTTCCGCATCCAACCATTCACTAACTCGATACCAAAGGCCGTCGGTTGATTGCCGAATCTCAAAATGCCTGACAAAATAATTTTCGGGAAGCTTTTGAAGTTCTTCCAGCTCTTTTTTTAGACGTTTGGCGATGGTCTCGTCAACACCGGATTGGGGACTAAATATGCGAATCATTACCGGCTCATCGGTCTGCTCTTTGACCGCACGACAGAGGATCGTGGCATATCCTTCGTGCAGAACCTCGATGATCCGGTAACCATCAATACCTTTTCTACCTTCTGCGACTTCGTTTCCGCAGGAAGGGCAAGCGGTGATATCTTCGGCCAGCAATTGGCCACAATTTTGACATAGCTTCATCGGCTGTTCCACCGCGCAGCTGAAAAATTAAATTAGTATTGGATGAATAGTGGAAATCTGATTTTACCATATAGAAATATGGCAAAACATGAATGAAGTGTCAACCATGGGGATGACGCTGAATGCAGATCAAAACCTTAAATCCAATCCAAGCTGGCTATCTGATAAAAAAAGTTATGTGCTTATCTCGTTCTTTGCACTAATTATCTTCAATCTTAAAAAAAGGAATTTCAATCCGATTTTCGTTTGACAACCATATTCATTTTCTTTACATTGTTTCAGATTGTAAATATGGTTAATATTCCAGCTTTGGTTCTTTTTAACGAACTAGTACTTTCCTTCAGAAACAGTATATTTTGGTTTGGAATAAACTGGATCAATGGTGACATGGATGTCGCCGTGAACCTTGAGGTTCGTTCCCCAAAAGGGCCGAGTATTTCCTATGTTGGCGGAAATACGCAGGCGATTAAAGCCAACGATAAAAAGGAGGAAATATGAAAAAAATTCTTATTGCAATTGCTGTAATCACACTCGTATTTGCTGCCGGAACCGTCCAGGCCAAAGACTGGAAAGTGGTCCGTATCGGCGTGGAAGGCGCATACCCACCGTTCAGTTATACGACCGCCGATGGCAAATTGGAGGGTTTTGACATCGACATCGCCATAGCGCTGTGCAAAGCCATGGGCGTTGAATACAAGCTGGTGCCCCAGGATTGGGACGGTATCATCCCGGCCCTGCTTGCCAGAAAATACGACGCCATCATCGCCTCCATGTCAATTACAGAGGAAAGAAAGAAAAAGGTCGCTTTTACCAACAAGTATTACAATACCCCCGCAAAATTTGTATGCAAGAAAGGCGCCATGCAAGAGTTCACCCGCGAACAAGTGGCAGAAGTAACCGCAGGCAAGCAAATCGGTGTCCAGCGTGCCACCATCCATGACAGTTTCATTAGTGATAACGGCGGCGAAGGTGTGGTTATCAAGCGTTACGCCACCCAGGACGAGGCCTACATGGACCTGGTGGCCGGGCGTGTGGATATGTTGCTGGCAGACAGCGTTGCCAT
>Ga0209536_100009730_pt1 | contig 14262 bp, 15 predicted proteins | sample DeeMarSeWOR28_12_FD_187461 | JGI IMG/M metagenome (GOLD analysis project Ga0209536, IMG submission 187461) | Marine sediment microbial communities from White Oak River estuary, North Carolina - WOR-2-8_12 (SPAdes) (version 2) | ecosystem: Environmental > Aquatic > Marine > Intertidal zone >...
GTGCTGTTCGTCCCGTTGTCACCTGTGAAGATAATGAGGGTTCTTTCTCGAAGGCCATTGGCCTCGAGCGCATCGACAATCCGCCCGACGCACTTATCCATGTAGTTGACCATGTCGACAAAGTTCTTTTTCTTGTCCGTTTCGTTGCGGTCGGTACTGTCGGGAGTGGGCACAAAGGGATTGTGCACAAGATTCATGGGATAGTAAGCAAGAAATGGTCTGTCCTTATTGGTCTCGATAAAGTCGATCAGAAAATCCGTAAGGACATCCGGGCCGTACGTTCCTTTCGCAAGCTTCATGATCTTTCCATTGCGCTTAAATGAAGGATCCCAGTAGCGCTGGCGAGTGGTGCCGGGAATATTCCAGAGACAGTAGGTATCGAAGCCCGCCTCCGTCGGCGAGATACCGTCATTGTCTTTCTGCAACTGCCATTTTCCCGCGGCGGCCGTCGCATAACCAAACTTCTTGAAGTAGTTGGCAAACGTCGGCTCTCCCCTGGGGTATATGCCGAAATCCTGATAATTGAACACGTTGGATTTGCCGCTCATCAGATTGACGCGGCTCGGCGTGCAGAGCGGAGTCGAGTGACAGTTCTCGAACCGGATACCCCCGGCCGCAAGGGCATCGAGACAGGGCGTAGAGTATTCGCGGCTGCCGTAACTGCTGAAGCATTCGAAGCCGACGTCATCGGCCATGATGAGCACAATATTCGGCGACGAAGGCTCTGCGGCACTGATCGAGGGCAGCGCAGAAGCCGAGACTGCACTGGCTATTACAGATTTAAGGAAATCTCTGCGGTTCACTGCTGTAGCCTTTCTATAGTCTGAGGTGATCCATCCATACGCTCTAAGTCCACCTGTTCTTCGAGCGTTGACTTATCCTATGCGGACACAACGATTATAGCCGATCCGGCTCCAATTAGCAATTTATCTCATATGGTCAATCCTGGGGCGGACCAAGGCGGCGGCGAGTTGAGCATTGTTGTCGCTTGTGTCATGACCGCCCCGACAGTAGAATTGCACGGATCGGTTTACAAGGTCCACCGCAAACGAGCACTGTAAGGGTATTTGGCATGAAATTTCGAAAGCTTGGGCGTACGAATTGGCAGGTCAGTGAGATTGGATACGGCATGTGGGGCATGGGAGGCTGGAGTGGCTCGGATGATGACGAGTCTATGCAGAGCCTGCAGCTTGCTGTCGATCTCGGATGCAATTTCTTCGACACGGCCTGGGGATACGGCGCCGGCAAGAGCGAGAGTCTGCTCGGCAAGCTGGTCAGGGCCAACGGTGACAAGAAGCTCTATACAGCGACGAAGATACCTCCCAAGAATATGAAGTGGCCGAGCAAACGCGAATATACTTTGGAGGATTGTTTTCCCGGCGATCACATCCAGCGGTATGTCGAGAAGAGTCTCAAGAACGCCGGCCTGGATTCCTTCGATTTGATGCAGTTCCATACATGGGAAGATTTGTGGCTCCAGGACGATCGGTGGTTCGCAAAGATGACCGACCTAAAGACCCAAGGGCTGTTCGGCGCGATCGGGATAAGCATGAATCGCTGGGAACCGTGGAACGGAATTAAGGCGGTCGAGAGCGGATTGATCGACACCGTGCAGGTAATCTACAACATCTTCGATCAGAATCCCAAATGCGAACTCTTCGTCGCCTGCCGCGAGCACAACGTGGGAGTTATCGCGCGTGTGCCGTTTGATGAAGGGACGTTAACAGGAATGCTGACAAAGGAGAGCCGATGGCCGAAGGGAGATTGGCGCAACACCTACTTTGTCCCTGAGAATCTGAACTCGAGCGTAGAACACGCTGAGAAGCTCAAACCGCTGGTCCCCGATAGCATGACCATGGCGCAGATGGCGCTGCGTTTCATTCTCGGCGAACCAACCGTCAGTACGATAATCCCCGGGATGCGCAAGGCTCGCCATGTCGAAATGAACATCGCTACCAGTGACGCAGGGCCGTTGGATGCCGCCTTGATGAGCGAACTGGCCAAACACCGTTGGGATCGAGAGCCAACAGCATGGTCCCAGTGACAGGTAGCCGACAGGCGTCGATTCACTTTAGTTCCACCGACCAGTAGGCATGGTCGAGGAATTGTTTCCAGCTCTTGTATCTGTGGTGGCCGAGGTGGATGTGGGCGAGGGGGTTGTGTCTGGGTCTGGCGGGCTTTTTGATCAGCTTCATGCCGGCGTGTTTTGGGCTCCGGCAGCCTTTCCTGACGTTGCAGGCTGTGCAGGCACAGACCATGTTCTCCCAGATTGCCTTGCCGCCGGCGCTTCGCGGTATTACGTGGTCGAGCGACAATTCGCTGGTTGGGAAGCGTTTGCCACAGTATTGGCAGATGTTCTTGTCTCGGGCGAAGATGTTGCGGCGGTTGAACTTGACCTCGTTTCGCGGCAGGCGGTCGTAGAACAACAGCCGGATTATGCGCGGAACAGCGATATGAAAATCTATCGTCGAGACCCAGTCGTGTCCGTCCGGCTCGAAAGCACGCCTGAACTGGCTGACCTCGCACCAGTTATCAAAATTGTAATTGGAGTATCTGCCCTCCTCGAGCGAAACAACTTCGGCGAGATCACGGAACAGCAAAGAGAAAGCCCGCCTGACGCCGACTATGCGGATCGCCATATAATGCCTGTTGAGCACAAGAACGTTGCAGTTCAAACCGGAGTGATGTTCTCCAAAAGTCATCGTTCACCTCTCGTGCGCCGTACTCATTCATCGCGGCATGTCACAACGGCTTCGATGGAGAACTCTTCAGCCGGTTACAGCCGTGCCCGGCAGCAATGCAACACGGCCAAGCACGTTCCCTGCCGTTCAGGCTAGATCGGCCGCCAAAGCAAACGCAAACAACGTTCTGTTTGCCACCTCGGCTTTACCGCCCGAAATAAAAAACGGCTTTACGACTCTTCCTTGCTTTCCGGCTCTTGTTCGCCTTGCGGCTCTCCCTTACTTCCCGAGGCTCCCCGGGCAACTACATTTTCCGCCCTCAGCCCCTTGTCTCCCTCGACCACGTCGAAGGTAACAGGATCGCCTTCAGCAAGAGTTTTGTATCCATCACTTGAAATACTGGAGTAGTGGACGAAGATATCCCGGCCATCCGTGGTGGCGATAAATCCGTAACCCTTCCGCGGGTTAAACCACTTAACTTTTCCGTCTGACATGAAACGCTCCTTTTGCATACTAAAACGAACTATTTGCTGCGCGCCACACAAATCGCCTCGACTTCTCTCACTCGCCGCAGGAACCAGCCGGGCCTGGTCGCTGGCGACGGCTAACTGATCAGAATGATTACTTCGCCTCGGCCGACTCTACGGCAGGAGCGCAGAGATTTTCTCGCATGAGCCGGCCCATCTTAAACTTAACCGTTCGTTTTGCCGGGACCTCGACGCGCTCCAGAGTTTTGGGATTTTGCGCAACCCTCGCGGCTCTTGTTCTGGTCTCAAAAACGCCAAAGTCCCGAAACTCCAACCGGTTGTCCTCACGGAGTTCGTTTGTTATCTCATTGAGGAATGCCTGAATTATGCACTTGACCGTAACTCGTTTTGCTTGTGTACGCTCGGCTATTCGATCAATAAGTTCTTTCTTAGTGACTGTTGCCATAAACTACCTCATTTCAGCAAAGAGCAATTGGGGAATTGTATCTAAGTTCACACTGAAAAACACTGTACAACAAATCAACTTTTCTCGACTATCCAATCAAACCATCATACTCTCTGGCACGCTTTGTCGCAAATGAGCCGCCCTTTTAGCAACACTTTCCGGCGGGGCAACCTCCCGTTTCGACCACAAAACCAGCCGGCAAAGCATAAATGCCAAAACACCGCAACTTACTATACAACAAAGACTTCGATACCTCAAACAATTTCTGCACAAAATTTCCAAGTTTCCACAAAAAATCTTCGGCCTCCTCTCGCGGGCGACGAGAAATCCCAGCGGAGTCCGCGGGGACCCGCGGCTAGCCTCTGCTCTTCACAAACTGCTCAAAAATAACATCGAGGCAAAATACTTCGTTGACCGACGAAGGATTTGCAGGCATAATGAATCTTTTCATTTTGGCTGGTGAAACAGCTTAGGCAAGGTTCCAGAACAGGACTGACGTTTATGTCTCCGGATAAGACTCCAAAAGATGGCCCCGACAAGGCGTCTCGACAGAAGAAAGACAGGGCAGCCGAAGTTGCAAACACTTTCGAGTGGCTGATAACCGCCTTCATATTGGCCTTTGTCTTCAGGACGTTCGTTATGGAGGCGTTTCGCATCCCCACCGGAAGCATGGCCGACACGCTCAAGGGGGCCCATTTTCGATTGCGATGCCGACAATGCGGATACGGTTACGACTATGGCTTTATACCGGCAAGGTACAGATACCCCGAGGACACGATTCCGTCCCACCCCGCCGCGCCACCTCCGACTCGCTGTCCCAGTTGCGGTCATTACGATAGCTCGAACGAAAAGATGCCCGTGGCCAACGGCGACCGCATACTGGTCTTGAAATGCATCTACCAATTTACAGAGCCCAAGCGGTGGGACGTAATAGTTTTCAAGAATCCACTTGATCCTTCGATAAACTACATCAAGCGACTGGTCGGCCTTCCGGGCGAGAAGGTGCAGATAATCGACGGCGACATATATATCAACGGGCAGATCAGCCGCAAGCCGCCCAAAATACAGAATGAGCAGTGGATGCCGATTTACGACAACGACTATCAACCCGTCCGACCGAGACAGCCTTCGTTCGATGGGCACGCCTGGCGACAACCTTTTGTGCCAGTCGGGGATTCGCAGTGGATAACGGAAGACGAAAAGAGCCCGACCATCTTCCGCCTCGATGAACCCGAAGGACAGGCCGGTCGAGTCAATTCGCTTGTCTACAACACTGATTTCGGCAACGATTTCAGGGCGACCTATGCTTATGACGAAATTGACAGGCACGGAAACATGCCGAACTGCAGCGATTTGATGGTGCGTTTCTCCTGCCTTGCGTCCGGCCCGCAGTCAAGCATTGGAATCGCTCTGAGCAAATATGAAACAATATATCGGGCAGAGATTCGCTTCTCGTCGCAGACATTGGTCGTCACCGCCCAGCAACAAGGCAGTGAGGACGTGCAACTGGCTTCGGTGCCAATCACGGACGTCCGGACCAATAAGCAGACGACCATTAAGTTTGCTAATGTCGATCATCGATTGATTTTCGAATACGGCGACACCAAGTGGACGCACGATCTGGGCCGCGGGGCAGCAGACGTGGGCAGGATAAGAGAGAACCCAGAGCCGCCGCGAGTGGAGATCTTCGGCTCCGGCAAGCTGACGCTCTCACACATAGCAATATTCAGGGACATTCACTACACCGAGCGTCAGTACGGAAACAGCGGCGCACCAGGCAGGGCGACCAAGGATGCCTTCGTCCTTGGCAAAGACGAGTTTTTCGTATTGGGCGACAACAGTCCTAACAGCGAGGACTGCAGGTGGTGGCACAGATCCGGCATCGCGAACAAAGGGTTGGATGATTACCGCACCGGCACTGTCCCACGCGACTATCTGGTGGGCAAGGCATTGTTTGTCTATTGGCCCAGCGGCTTCAAACCATTCGAGAAATCTCCAATCGGAATCATTCCCAATATCGGACGGATGCGTTTTGTCTACGGCGGCTCAAACGGAAACGAGTAACCGCCGATACCGCCGCAGCGGTTAATGTGCCGGCCCCCATCGCCGAGCAGCCTCTCCTAAGGCAGCCAGACCGCTGCCCCAAGTCTCGGCCGCGCGGTTCCTCTGCACGTAGCGGCCCAATGCAGCCTTCGCGGCCGACTCGCCGAGAGAAGCCGATTCGCCTCGACGCCGCCCAAAAGTTGACGGGCGGCCCGGACGCTCAGCTCACGGGCGCGGCTCTGTCGCGCTGGCATAAACTCGTTCAGTACCGTCCAGATCGGGGCACAGCGGCAGTTTGGCCAATATCTCATCGGCATCCGATGATATTATCTGGTGGATCTTTCCGCCCGCCTTCAGGTGTTCCGCACAGAGGCTTATCCACGATTCGACGTACTTATCACAGTACTTTTTTCTGAGTCCCTGGGATTGGGCCACGGACTGCACCTCAGCAGGGTTCCAGTACTTTAGAATCGTATTGCCGTCGTTCAGCAGAAAATCGACGCTGACGATCCTGCCGTCGATACACAGAACTCTCGTCACCTTGAAATCTATGTTCCTGCCCTTGAGATAGGCGGCGATAATCTCCTTGCCACTGGTTGCTCTGATTGCGCTGTTCCGTCGCCGCACCCGCGCCTGCTCCGTTCTCCTGGCTTTGCGAGCTTCAATCATTTCTTGATGGCTCTTTCGCGTCCGAACGCGACCGGCGCCGGACGTGTGAACGTTGCAGCTTGGCGCCAGATAGTGGTGACGCACGTAATAGTAGGTGGGACTCAAGACGGAGTAATTGGTGCTCCCATCGTCAACAACCAGGCCACTTTGGCCGCCTCCGAAGGCATAGGGAGAGTATCGAGTACGGCCGTAGACCAAACCCGACCGGCCCTGCCCGAAAACATAGGGACTGTAGTAAAGATCTCCGGAAATCAGACCATGCTCGTACATCGACCAACGAACGCGGTAACGGTTGGAATCGTAGCCGAAGCCGAGATCAAAAACGGTTCGCGCCTCGGCTACCCCTGCCAGGGGCGCCAACAATACTATCGCTGAGATTGAAATCCTTTTCATGTTCTTCTCCTTTCTTTTTTTGCAGATTTACCGTCAGCTAGTTCTCTCGCTTACACCTCCTTTCCGGACAGAGCCATCAGATGTAATGATGGCGGCGCGCACGTTCCGCTCGTTTGCAGAATCGTGGACACGCCTGGGATGTGGGAAAGTGCTTTGCTCTAAAGTGAGCAGGCCGGGCCGGACTCGCACGCCTGTCCTTCGACGCAAACAGCCACCGGCCTTCGGCGCCCCGTTTTTCTCCCTAAAAACGGCCATGTCCGTCTCCTCGTATGTAAGGAACGACTGCTCCATGCAGTCACCACGGGTTTGGAGAATAGGCAGTTACCCTGCTCCTCTTACACCCGTCCTGTCCTTTCATACCCTCCTACCGGAATGAATACCCAAACATATCGGAGAAGTTCAGCCAGGTCAAGAGAATTCCGCCAATATTTTTCGCGGCCAGTCCAAGTCGGCGCAAAGAAGCCCGACGTTGGTTTCTCACGCTTGTCTGCGATCAGTTCGTCTGTTGGCCCTGGTTTCTCGGCACTTCAGGGACGTTCTTGCCGGGCAGCCACCTGGCCAATTCCTTCTTGACCTCCACGTATTTGGAATCGTTCGCAAGATTGGTCCATTCGAGGGCATCGTTCTCGTGGTCGTACAGTTCTTCGCTGCCGTCGCTGTAACGGATGTACCTGAAACGCTCGCCGCGCAGCGAATGATTGTTCCGGCCGTGCGTAGTTAATGCGGGCCGGTCCCATTTGGCTTTGGGATTCTTCAACAAAGGCACGAGACTCTTTCCTTCGAGTTCCGCCTTCGGCGCCAATCCGCACAGCTCTATCAGCGTCGGATAGATATCTACCATGGTAACGGGCCTCGGGCAGCTACCGCCCGCTCTGGTAACGCCGGGGACGATCGCCATCAGTACGTTGTGGGTTGCTTCCTCCCATAGCGAGAATTTGCGCCAGTGGAGTTTCTCTCCGAGATGCCAGCCGTGATCGCTCCAGAGAATGATGATGGTGTTGTCGGCGTAGGGACTTGCGTCCAGGGCCCTGATCACGCGCCCTACGCAGGTGTCAACAAACGTGATAGACGCCAGATAACCCTGGACGGCCTTTCGCCACTGTTTGTGCTTGAGGACCTTCGCGTGATCGCCCTGGGGCCTGGCCATCTTCCTACCCAATTCCGGGACATCGTCAAGATCGTTTTCGTTGACGTTGGGCAGGGTAATCTTGTCCGGTGGATACATGTCGAAGTATTTCGGCGGGACGTACCAGGGCAGGTGAGGCCTAAAAAAACCGCACGCGATAAAGAACGGCTTGTCATGTTTCTTTTGCAGCTGCTGGGTCGCCCATGCGGCGACCTTCCTGTCACCCATTTCACGGTCTGGCACATCCACCGGACCCCAATCGAAATGCCTCGTATTCGGGATGCCGTTGATCGGCCGATTCGCGGGCTCTGGATCGTCGGGCTTATTCTTTGTCTCGGATGGAAAATAGCTTTCCCACGAAGGCGGATCGGGAAATGCTCCATGATAAATCTTGCCCCCGCCGACGGCACTGTAACCATGTGCCATAAAATGCTGAGGTATCGTGACGGCGTCTTTCAGAGCGGGCGAATTCCTCCACGGATCGGGATTGTGATAGACGCCCGACGTCGAGGGCAATATCCCCGTCATAAGGCTGGCCCGAGAAGGATTGCAGGCAGGAGCCGAACAGTGGGCGTTGGTAAAGAGCACGCCGCGGGCGGCGAGTTTGTCAAGGTTGGGCGTCTTGACATCGGGATGGCCGCCCAGACAGCCCGTCCAGTCGTTTAGATCGTCGATTGCCATAAACAGCACGTTTGGCCGTTTTCTTGACGAGCCGGCCGAGAAAGCCAGATGCGGCACCGAAAACGTAGCCGCACCAACTGCAGTTAATCGTAGAAAGTCGCGTCGATTCATCTGTCTTGCCCCTTCAAATCGTGGTTGTTGGTGGCGGGCGGCGAGGCCCGCTAGATTCGTGAAAAACTGCTAAAGAGCCTAAGTAATGCCGCAACGCATGTCAAGTCCGCGAGGCATGACAAAGTAACAAAAGACTTGCGAAAAAGGCGAGTTCCTGTTAGTAATTTGAATTCGTTTTGTTCACAACAGTGTTTTTTGAACCTTTGATAGTAGGAAATCCGCTATGAGTGCATCTGGAAAATCCTTCGGTTTGTCGGAAATTGACGAGCTTTGTGTTCAAACGATCCGGTTCTTGTCGATGGAGGCCGTGCAAGAGGCCAATTCTGGCCACCCCGGCATGCCAATGGGAATGGCCCCGGCGGCGTACGTGCTCTGGGCCAAATATATGAAATATAACCCGGCCAATCCGAAATGGCACAACCGGGACCGATTTGTCCTCTCGGCCGGGCACGGCAGCGCCCTGATCTACTCGCTGCTTCATTTGTTTGGCTACGATCTGAGCCTGGATGAGGTGAAGAACTTTCGGCAGTGGGCCAGCAAAACGCCAGGACACCCGGAATACGATCCGGATCTCGGCGTCGAGGTCACCACCGGGCCGCTCGGCCAGGGCATATCAAACGCCGTAGGGATGGCGATAGCGCAGAAATATCTCGCCAGTCATTTCAACCGAGACGGATTCCCAGTAGTCGACTACAACATCTACGTCATCGCCAGCGACGGCGACCTTCAGGAAGGCGTCGCGTCCGAGGCCTGCTCGCTGGCCGGCCATCTCGGGCTGGACAATCTTGTAGTCGTCTACGACGACAACTACATCAGCATCGACGGCAGTACGGAGCTTTCCTTCACCGAAGACCGGGCCAAGCGTTTCAAGGCGTACGGCTGGAACGTCCGGGAGGTTCCGGGCGACGGCAACGACATGGCCTCGTTCGAGAAGGCCGTGAAGAATGCCAGGCGGGAAAAGCAGCGGCCTACGCTGATAAAACTCCGCACACACATCGCCTACGGCAGCCCGAACATGCAGGATACGGCCAAGGCTCACGGCTCACCTCTCGGTGACGACGAGATCAGACTGATCAAGGAGAGATTCGGCTGGGACCCGGCACGGAAGTTCCACGTTCCGCCGGAAGTCCGCTCCCACATGGACAAACTCGTCAAGAAGGGCAAGAGAGCCGAAGCAAAATGGAACAAGCTGTTCGCAGACTACGCCCAGGCTCATCCCGAACTGGCGATGGAGTTCCACGACGCCGCCGAAGGAAGGCTTCCAATAGACGCCGACGGCGCGCTGCCGAAATTCGAGTCCGGCAGTTCTGTTGCCACGCGAAAGGCATCCGGTATGGTCCTGGAGGCGCTTATGCCGAAGCTACCGTTGATTCTTGGCGGCTCGGCGGACCTGACGCCGTCGAACAACACACGCTGGCCCGAAGCGAAGGACTTCCAGGAAGACGCGCGCGACGGCCAGTATATGCGCTACGGCATTCGCGAACATGCGATGGGCTCGATCATGAACGGGATCTCCGTCAGCGGCCTGGTGCGCGCCTACGGCGGCACGTTCCTGGTCTTCTCCGACTATATGCGAGGTGCCATCCGCGTGGCGGCGCTCTCGAAGTATCCCAGCATATTCGTCTTCACCCACGACAGTATCGGCGTGGGCGAGGATGGTCCGACCCACCAGCCGGTCGAGCACGTAGCGGCGCTGCGGGCGATACCGAATCTGCTCGTGTTCCGTCCCGCCGACGCCAATGAAACGGCTCAGACGTGGAAATATGCGCTCGAGCATCGTGACGGTCCGGTGGCTATGCTGCTGACCCGCCAGGGATTGCCCGTGCTGGATCAGGACAAGTACGGCTCGGCGAACAGCGTTGAAAAGGGCGCCTATGTTCTCGTCGCAGCAGACAAACCCGACGTTCTGCTCTTGGCCAGCGGCTCGGAGGTCTCAGTTGCCCTGTGTGCCGCCGAGGCTCTGGCAAAAGAAGGGATCGCCGCACAGGTGGTCAGCATGCCCTGCTGGGAGCTGTTCGATAAACAGGACACACAGTACAAGGATTCCGTCATCGCACCCGACGTCAAGGCGAGGGTCGCAGTCGAAGCGGCCGTCGAGCAGGGCTGGCACAAATACATCGGCGATAGCGGAGTATTTGTCGGTATGTCGAGCTTCGGAGCATCCGCCCCGGCAAAGACCTGCTTCGAGAAATTCGGCATCACCACCGAGAACGTGATCAAGGCAGCCAAGCGGTCAATGGCGAATAGCTGACAACAGAGCAGAACGGGTTTTTATTTGGGACATGGATGTTGCCATGCCTGATCGCAACTTAGTTGTGGTCAAGCGGAATTAGGCTTTTTTCGAGTCCTGCAAGTACGTTATACTTAAGAGTGTTTGGAGCAGTGGCCGAGCGGCTTAAGGCGACGGTCTTGAAAACCGTTGTACCGAAAGGTACCGGGGGTTCGAATCCCTCCTGCTCCGATAGGAGGGATTCGAACCCGAGGGGGTCTGGGGGAGAAGCTACCCTAGGCCGGGTTATTCATGAACATTGAAGCGACACGACCTGATGAGCCGCCCAGCGGGTCATTAGTCGAGCCTAGGCTCAAATAGAACAAAAACAGAATGCCCAGAAATCGCGTAGACTGCGTCAGATCCAGGGCCTAGCGCAGTGAGTCGGGCGCAGTAGTATTGACACGAAGCGCAGCGAAGAGCCGCGCAGCGAAATCGTCAAGATCGGCGAACAAGATGAGACCGGGAGATGGCGTGAGATACGCGATTGCAGCCGATGGATCATGAATAATTCGGGCTCTGCCGTCGGGGTGACAGGATCGGCAGCGACGCCGGAGGGGCAGAGCCGCTAACGAAATTTGCAGAGCAAATTTGGGTTCTAAGCCGAAGGCTGGAATCCCTCCTGCTCAGTTCAAAGACTACCGATGACAGCGGCGGTCAACAGAGGTCTACGTCTGCCAAGAATTCAGAGGCTACGGTGACCGGGGGAGACGATTCAACACCCTCAATAAAGCCGGTCGAGGTGCCAGCCGATGACAGCGTCAACCGTATCGAAGTAACCCATTCCGACAAGCTGAGCAACAAGCCGGACTCGGACTTGGCTGAAATCATAGCGGCATGGCCGGAGCTACTACCCGCTATCAGATCGGTCGTCCTGACGCTCGTGAGGGCTTCCAGAGAGAAGTAGGAGGCCAACAAAGAAAGGTCAGTAGCCAAAGCTCTGGGCGTGTGTGAAAGGTCTTGATGGTCAGATTTGTTGAAATCGAGGGATTTAATAGTCCCTGAAACCTATCATCCACTCAGGCCAGTCTTCGGGTAGTACACCACCGGCTTTGGTCCATGGGCCTGCAGTGTTGAAATTCTCGTGCCACTTCAGCATCCAAAGCTCCTTTAAGCCGACTTTCCTTACTGACCAATCCATGAACAAACAGTTGACATGTTCATTATGGCGATTGATGCAGAAAGGGATCATGCCAAAGCCCCGTCCGTCATGGAATAATTCAGGTGGACGCTCGAAGAATCCATTGTCCGGGTCAGAGGACATCATCGCTGCATCCAGCAAGAACGGAACATTACCAAGTCCTCTTAGTCCGTAAATGTTGGAATACCCAAACCGACGGCTGAACGGGCGGTGTCCAGATAATCTAGCATGTTTGAACTGCCACTCATTGGCTCCGTATGAGCCCCTAAAGGCAGGAGCAGGATTCTGAATCTCCCAACAGTTAAAGGTACCACCACTCATACCCTCCAAGACCAAGTTGTTATTGGATATGAATGTAAAGCCGGCTTCAGTGGGCTTCACAGCTAGGGGACAAAGAGCTATACCCTTTGTTTCAACAGAAGAAATTTTCTCTGACAAATTCGGGTCGACGATGCTTTTATATTCCCCCCTGAGAAACCAGATGGCTTCCATTCCACCTGCATCCTTGATTATCCTCCCTTCATTGTCCTGAAGATATATTGCAGCTGCCTTGCCAAAGTTGCTAAGATTGGCCTGACAGACAACAGCTTTTGCCTGATTTCTTGCTCTCTGCAGTGAGGGTAGGAGCAACGCTATCAGCAGGGCTAATATAGATATTACTACCAGAAGCTCGATCAGAGTGAAGCCTTTTCCCTTAGGCATGATGATTTACCTTCCAAAAAAGGTCCTTCCAAACTGACGCTCATATTGCCAGATGCGATGATACTCGCAATACTTCTCTACTGTGATGATAACATCGCTGGATTTATGAAGTCAACGGGTGATTAAAGTAACGGGGGGGACACCGTCTATTGTGGGAAACATGTACTTTTCAAACTGGCCGAGAGAGCGGTATATCATGTGGCTCAGATCGTGCTTGTGGGGTGAGGGTGTGTGGGGGGGGGCTGATTGTTCTGCGGAGGTGAGATTCTCTATGGTCACAATGGTGGGAAGGGCGTCGGGCCCCAAGACGATTCCTGTGTGTGTCGCAAGGGAGATGGTCGCGTACGCGTAAAAGCAGGCTTTCATCCAGGATGGTGGTACCGCGTCTTACGAATTTCCTCCCAAGCCTCTTGATCCCGATGAACACGACAATAAACCGAATGATTGTAGATGCTCAGGGGGCACTTGCATCCCCGAAACTTGCACTTTCGACCCTCAGGGGAAGTCTTCAGCGGTTTTGCCATTACAGCTCCTGTTACAGAGATCTTCCAGCCTTTTTGCTCTACTAATCATAACATATATCTACCACCGAATCTACCTCGGAAAAGGTAAGAATCCCATAATTATGTCAAAGATCAGCTTGGACACTCCAGGATTGCCACTACTGTCGATTTATGTGGGCATATTGTGCCTGGTTTGAATGGGGATATATTGAATTTGTTGGATTGACTTGAAGAGGCAGACACATACCGTTATCGGCAGTGGTCCGATCGGCGGTTGACAAGCACAGGACGTTTAATCCCCATAGTCTGCAAAAAGTCAGTTATTGGCGAAGAAGTGCGAGGGCTCGCCCCAGATGAACGGAGGGCCCGATTGTCATCAGAGCCAGGAGCCTAAAAACGAGCCGGTGGAAATCGTAGTGCGTCAACATCCCATCGGTTGGGATGCCGGAGAAGTCGTTGTCGACAAGAAAGAAGCCCCAGACGTGATGCCCGACATTGAGGACCAACATGAATCCCGTCGACCAGAGGTACGGTCTGCTCAAAATCGGCAGCCACTTGATTAGGCCGAGCACAGAACCCCACAGGCCAATCCCCAACGCCATGCAGAGAGCCGCCAGAAACAATTCGATTCCTATCTCGATAGATTTGTCTTTCATCTTCCCGACGCTCCCGAAAGACAACGGCCAGCATCGCTTATCAGGATAACGCTCTGATTGGATTGGATCAAGGGTCTCTATCGTGTCGATGACTCCATTTCTTTTCTTTGTTGAGCCAACTGAAGCAGAGTTTGGCCCGATTCGCTTCGAATTTGCCACGAAGTTCACTAAGTTCACTCTGACGACTTTCGATCCAAGTGGGGTGAACAATGTGAACTTTGTGAACTTCTCTGAGAATGACTCCAGGGCGGTTTTTATCTCTTTCTCGTCAGTGTGGTAGACTACAAACGTGCTTCATATGTCAAGGGTATCAAGCGACAGCTTTCTTTCAGTGAGCCTTGTAATACAAAGACG